>Ga0208457_1001337_pt1 | contig 18069 bp, 21 predicted proteins | sample June2015DPH_10_1_FD_185513 | JGI IMG/M metagenome (GOLD analysis project Ga0208457, IMG submission 185513) | Peatland microbial communities from SPRUCE experiment site at the Marcell Experimental Forest, Minnesota, USA - June2015DPH_10_150... | ecosystem: Environmental > Terrestrial > Soil >... | reverse complement strand
GATCCTAGAAACTGGAGGCTGGCAGAGGCACCGGCAGGGAAGAGCGTTGCTAACAACCGAGGGGCTTGACAGCGGCCCCATCATGGAAGCCCCAACCTGGCGGAGGGGGCCTCAAACAGGATTTCCAGCCGTTTGAGGGTACCACCCGTGGTTCAGTATCCTCGAGCCCAACGAGGTTGATCCGTAAGTGTAGTTCGAAGGGTACATCTGGATGGGCGCGTTTGTCAACGCACCCAGATTGATTGAACCGCCGGGGTGAACCGCCGGGGGTTTCAGAGTCGTCGATCCACTTCTGGCTCCGCACCGTCGATCGCACCTATTCCTATTGCTCGGTCATCTCGGCTTGTTTTCGTATCTCACTCGGGCCAAAGAATGTCTCCTGGCAAATCCCGTCGTATATGGCCTGGAGACACGCAGCCCAGTACAAGTCGAGCATGGATATCTTGGAATGATCTGGGGTGGCTGGTCACGTTGGGAAGGCAACGACCCCGACCTCAGCTTCTTGAGCCATGTGGCCGATTGGGTTGCGTTTGTTTCAGATCTCGCGTAAACTGAGTCCGCAAAGGTGTGCTCAGAAGGTGGGCCTCTGAGGCCCGCGTCTAGCCTTCGCCCAGGTGGGGAATTGCTAATGAGCAAAGCATATGCCAATTCGCCGATCGTCGAGGCAGTCTGCGAATTCCGGTTTCAAGAAGACCCAAGATGGGATCTTACGATTCCGGGCCTTGCTTATGAGAAGCTCAAGGATGAGTTCCCCGACAGAGAACAGCGACTGCTGCAGCAGACGAAAGTCACTTCAGGCCCACAGGGCAAGGTTGAACAAGAACTGCTAGTCGAGGAACGAGTTGTGTTCCTGTCCCGAGACAAGAACTCATTTGTGCAATTGGGTCGCGGCGTTCTGTCTATCCATTGCCTCAAGCCATACCCAAGATGGTCCGGCTTTGCTCCGAAGATCGAGCGATCACTTGGGATCCTGACAGGAATCCTGGGAGATCCACACATTGGAAGGATTGGCCTCAGGTACGTCAATAGGATCGAGTTTCCAGACTCTCCTGTTGATCTGGATGCCTATTTCGAATTCAAACCTCTTCTCGGAAAGCGTCTCCCGCAGACCATGTCATCATTCGTGATCGCATGCGTCTTTCCCTTCAGTGCCGGACGCGACTCCTGCCGGCTTCATCTCGCCACAGGTGTGGCAGAGGACAAGCGAGAAGGGCCAGTCCTGCTCGACATCGATTTCTTTGTGAACGACCCTGGGGCGGTTCCTATTGAGGATGCGATGCAGTGGGTCGGGTACGCTCACGAGGAAGTTGAGCTCCTTTTCGAGGGCTGCATTACTGACCGATTGCGCCTAGTCTTTGGGGAGGTTGCCTAGATGGTTGAATACGGTACTGCCATCTCTGTAGATAGCGCCAGCGGCGCGCCAATCCTTCTTCACGACAGGACAAAGAGCACGGAGGATTGGAGTCCTCCCAGATCCTACTGGCTCGAGTCCCGGCGAGTTTTCCTTTTTGGGATGACGGCGGATGTCCTGGCGGTCGATAAGGACACGCTACTGCCAGAGGGATTGCTCGATTGGATGCAGCAAGGGTGGACCGAGCGCAATCAAAGCGCAGACGTCACGTTTGGAGTTGAGATGGGCCTCCTTTTGCTCTCAAGGCATAATGTTCACATAGAAAGACCTGCTGAGGTTCGCGACTACTTGACGAGGCATCCTGACATTACCAATTTGCTTACGCGTTTCACAGCAATGGCTCAAGATGCATTTGGGACCCGTACCAGGATGGCCCTTGCTGTCTACAGGGACAGGGAGGTCGATGACGAGTACTTGACGATCTACATTGATCGAGCGGGAGCTGGAAAAGATGTGCTAGCTAGGATTGAGCGCATCTACACATCCCTTTCTGAGGATCTTGCACATAGGTCGGGCTGGATTCTTGTCACACCTGACTTTCGAGAGCACAGGGAGTGAGGGGTGACATTCGACTGGGCTGATCTTTTGACTCTGGCCAAGAGGTTGCAGGAGGAGGGGACCAGGAACAAATCCGAGGCAGCGCTGAGGAGCGCTGTCAGCAGGGCATACTTTTGTGCCTTCTGTCATGCGAGGAACTTTGCGCGTGACCGACAGAGGTTCGTCCCCAGCTACTCTGTAGATGACCATGCAGCTGTCAGGCGACACTTCAGGGATCGCATGCAGGCCCCCGTGGCGGCAAAGTTGGACAATCTTAGGCAATGGCGAGATTCCTGCGACTACAATGATTACGTGGCTAATCTTGAGGACATGTGCAACGAGGCGATGGGGGAAGCTGATAGGGTCCTGTACATACTGCGATAAGAACATCAACTGACGTATCCACGTTGGTCTAACCATTCTCGCGAGAGCAGCGCTGCCCTTATGATGCTGTACTGCAAATAGCGAAAAGTGCCACGAGTCCAGTGTTGAGAGTATTGAGGGGGCAACAGCAACAGAAGATGGATGTATCTCCTCCTGTATGGGCTGCTCACCACGTCCGCCGTGTTTCACGGCCCATGGAGGAGCCGTTCCTCGAGAACAATCGTACTAGTCAGCCAGACCTAGTCCGCCATATGCCATACCAGAGTTTGCCGTCAAGCTGGTTAGCGAGACAGGCAATGACATTTGTATACTTGGGAGAGCGCAATTCTCGATTCAAGTGCCGTTGACTCGAATTGAGAACCAAGATGTTGCCACTGGTTATGTTCACTTACACGGGGAGGGCGAGGGCAAAGTTGGTGACACCCTCACAGTTCCAGCCAAGGCTTGATGGTGGCCCTATTGAGCGGCAAGAGATTCCGTTTGACTGGGATGCACTTGCAAACGAAGCGGTCGAGCTGGGGTTACAACAATGACTTATTGGCCGCCCAACACGGCATGCACCCGATTGGCGCTCCGCGCCGAGCAATCTCGCCTTTGACGCAGGCGATTCTCATATTTGAGCGACTTGCCCTCGCGCAGTTCGCGCCAGGAGGTGGTGCTGGCCGTTAGACGGATCCCCGAGTGGGCTGCCATACTGGCTCGTTATGGGGGGCGTTTCCCATGACCCAAACTGGTATCGAGTCAATCTCCTCTATCGACGCAGAGAAGAAGGCCGATGTGATGTTGGCGTTGCTGAACGCCAATCGGGAGGAAATCAGGCACTGGCAGAATCTCCTCATGAGTGCGTCGTTCTGGTTTAACGGTGGCATCATCGGATTGATAACTTTCTTCCACGGTCTATCAGGCCGCACAATGATCCTGAATGCCTTCTTCGGAGTCAGCATTCTATGTCTAGGGGCCTCCTACCAAGTCCTCGCATCTGTGGCAGGGCAAGCCATCGATATGTCGGGAAAGGACCTGTTGAAGTTCCAAAAGGCACTCCTTCTCTCCGATGCTGGCGCCTACCTGACGGGTCAATACGTATATCAACCGAGTGAAACATGGCTCCCGCAGCCCTTTGTCAAGTGGCTGAGGATCCTGAACTTCATCCTATGCATTCTAGCAGCAGTCTTCGTCCAATTATCCTGATCAGGGGTGCGTCAGAAGCGCCTTCTATGATGCGGTCGCTGTCAAGCCCGCGATTGATATGAATCGTTCCGCATCCGGTGCTTTCGCCCCGCTGAGATCTTACGCTGGTTGTTGGCCCTTCGACCCAATCGGTCATTCCCGCACTGATTGACGAAGCTGGCGCTTCCTTCTTGGCGTCGGGCGACTGTTCGCCTCGAACGACCTTCTATCCGTGCTGACTGCAGTAGTCAGCAAGTACTTTGTTCGCACGGGAGCGATTTGGGAACCCCAGGGGAGCGGCCCATCTAACATTCGGTTCCTCACCGGGGACCCGGCGCCGCAACGGGCAGATCGACCCAGCGTGGCAATCCTCTTGGGCATGACGGGTGACACCCGTTGTGGTAGCCGAAAACCCCATCCCAGCACCCCGGAGTTGGGAGAATCGGTCGAAGCTGTGCTAGCCGAAAACCCCGTCCGAGGTTGTTGGCGAACTGCGGGCTCACACATCACGCCGGTAGTCATGGTGCAGTGCATTGAGGAGGGGAACGGTGGTGAGCCTTTCCTGCCTCGGCCAGCCTGGCTGAGGCCTGATCCCCTCAGGAATCGTCTGCCCAATCCCATTGTGTGGCCGTGCGCAGTTGAAATGGTCGACAAGGCCAATCTTTCGCCGGAGTGGCTTCTTCGCAGGGTCGAGAGGTTCGCGGAAAACCGGTAGGAGAGGTTTAGGCGCAAGAAGGAGCAGGTCGAGGGGCTCTTCGCCTGGGGGGAAACAGGCGCTCGGGTCGTGGGGATCTCGTGGGAAACGGTCCCAGCCTGGATTAAGACTGACCATCTTCGGGCTACCGGCCCGACGACCTGTGGTTGAGCTAAGGATCGACCATTGGAGGTTCAACGAGCCCGACGAACTGAGGTAAGCGCGAAACCGATGACCCCCGCCGGTCAGGACGCGAACCGGCGACCTGCCGGATACGGGTCCGACGAGCTGCCTAGTGATTGCGATCGCAGATCTCGCTGTGATTCGGCTGCATTTGCGACCTGACAACTTGGGGTTAGAAGACACAACCGAGGCTCAGATGGCCTCGGTTGCCCTTTGAGGTAGCGGGGGCTGGACTCGAACCAGCGACCTCCGGGTTATGAGATTTCGTCCACAGGTGCCAGCCTCAGCGCCCTTTTTTGCGTCCTCGAGGCTGCCTACTGACCTCTGGTTCAAACATGCCTGGTGAATCACGATCGCGAATTCATCGAGAGGGTATCCCTTTGATGAGCCGATGTCAAGGTTGAGTTGCTGGTTTGTTATTGTTCTTTGAATCTGTCACCCTCTAACTGGTCAGTAATAATGTCACCCCATGGATACCGAGGTGACTTTGACCAGCAAAGAACAGAAGCGACTGAAGGTCCTGAACCAGGTCCAAGTCGGGCGAATCACTGGGGAACAGGCCGCCATCTTGCTGGGGGTCTCCCTGCGGCAGGAGCGGCGGCTGATGGCCAGCTACCGGCGCCGGGAAGCGGCCGGGCTGGCCCATGGCAACCGGGGACGTCCTTGTGGGCGGCGGGTGCCCAAGAGGATCCGAGACAAGCTTCTGACTCTGGCCGGGGGTGAGTTTCGGGACTTCAATGACCAGCATTTCACCGAGATCCTGGCTGAGGAGTACGCCATCCGTCTGTCGCGCTCGACGGTTCGACGCCTCAGGAGGGAGGCGGGTCTGGCCAGCCCGCGCAGGCGGCGTGCCAGCCGACACCACCAGAAGCGGGAACGCTACCCGCAGGCAGGGATGCTCCTCCAGGTCGACGGCAGCCATCACGACTGGCTGGAAGGGCGCGGATCCCAATTGGTTCTGCTGGCGGCCATCGATGACGCGACGTCCCAGCTCGTCTATGCCCGTTTTCGGGAGCAGGAGGATGCAGCGGGATACTTCCTGATGCTCCATGAGATCTGCCGCACGAAGGGTCTGCCCCTGGCGCTCTACGCTGATCGCCACACGATCTTCCAGAGCCCCAAAGAGCCCAGTGTGGCCGAGCAACTGGCTGGAAAGCTACCCCGGCCAATTTGGCCGCTTGGTCGATCCTGGCCCGTGTGTCCAGGACGGGTGACTTGGGCATTCGTCTCATTCCGGCTCATTCTCCGCAAGCCAAAGGGCGCGTGGAGCGTCTCTTCGGCACGTTGCAGGACCGGTTAGTCAAAGCCCTGCGGCGAGCCAAGGTCAGCACGCTGGTCGAAGCCAATCAGCTCTTGGAGACTTTCCTGCCCGCCTTCAACGCACGCTTTGGACAGCCTCCGGCCTACCCAGGGTCGGCCTACCTGCCCTGGTCAGCTCGCACTCGGTCCGAGGATCTCTTTTGCTTCAAGTTTGAGCGCACGGTGGCCAAGGACAACACTGTCTCTTTCTCAGGCCATACCCTGGTGATCCCACTGCGGCCTCTGCAGCGTGGCTACGCCGGCACACGGGTCGAGCTTCGGCACTACATGGATGGGCGCCTGGCCATCACCTATCACGGCCGGACGCTGGTCGTACATGAGCCCCTCCAGCCGGGCACCCCTCAGGTGGGCAAGTTCACGCCTGCCGAGAGAGTTGGGCTAGCCGCGAAAAAAGTCGCGAGCAAGCGTCCCGTCCAGCCCAGACCTCAGATCCCACAGAAGCCTCTTCCAGCGGGCGTTCCCGGGCCGGATCACCCTTGGCGTCGGCCCTACAAATCCATCCCGATCCCAGAGGGGCCGCTCAGGCGACGTTTTTACCCTGGCCCGCGCGGGCAGGGCGGGCTGACCTGTTCGGGTGACCTTGTCACTGAACTCCAACACGCACCGGGATTGATCGGATCATGAAGGCTGCGAATTGATCCTAGATAGACGGTCAGGCTCCGTGATAGGAGCAGCGTGCACGTCCAATCCAGGCCCATTTTCGGATGAATGGGGTTCTTGGCTAGGACAGCCGTGCCCGCCATCTTCCTATTTAATGGAAAAGATATAGCCGGCTCCCACCGAACAGCTCAATTCGGAGCCGTTGGGTGTTTGGTTCAAATTGACGAACCTCCGGGTAGGCAATAATTGAGAGGGAGGAAGAATCTCGCCCCTTCAATCCTTCGGTGATCATGATCCTTCTCCTTTCAGGCATATTCACGGTGAATATGATTGGACGCGGGTTAGGGCAAACTAGCCGGCCAGCAAATCCAATAGCTCACGAATGGTTTCCTGCCGCCAGGATTCTTTATTCTCTTCCCGCAACCGGCGGCGAAGCTTAAGAGACTCCTCGTCAATCATCCGGGACGCCGCAGCAGGCCGTTCTATCCAGCGCCCGATTTCACGGAAGTTCTCATCAAAGAAAACAATGACCGGAATGGAGTGGAATAGCCCTTCTTTGCGATACGGCAGAATCAAGTCTGGATATCGATCGCGGCGGAAGACGCGCACGTTCCACTGCTTTTGATGGGCCATACGAAACAGCACGGGCAGGTTGTAGAGAGTATCGCCCGACCATTCTTCACCAATCACCAGGACGTTCAATCGATCAGGCAGCCGGGCAAGCTTGGCCTGCTGTGACTCGTTGAAAGTTGACTCCTCTAGATGCTGTAGGAACTTAGCCCGAGAGTCCTTCAGGCTTTCCAGGAATTCGGATATCGTCTCACCTTGCCGGAAAAATTCGGGATCCAAGGCTCCTCCTCGCTGCCGCCAACCAACTCGCGCCATTCCTGTTCCACGATTTCCAAGGTTGACTTTGCTTGGGGGCGACGCATGCGGCGGAGATGCGGCATCCCCAGTTTTCATTCTTCCACCCAGCGTTCCGCGAAATCCCCTCGTTCTGTTTGTTCCAAGGTCTATTCGACCTCATCGTAGTTGATCACCCGCGGCCCTGATGTTCGCACGGCACACTCACAGGTGCGACTGTTCCGCTCGGAGATGTATGCTTCGATCCGGACCTGGTCTATCACATCCACCACCGACCGCAGGGACCGGATGGCCTTTGCGTAAGCAAAGTGGGGGGATGCCCGTGCGAGACCATGGTTTCAAGTACAGCCAGCATCAGGTGAATTGTGCCGCTTTACTAAACCTGCTCTTCGTAGCTATCTCCTTAGGTCTCTTACAGGAAATCAACTCCCGCCATGCCCAGCCGGGTGCTCCCTACCCATTTGGCGATCGCCAACATGATTTGCTTAGGATCCCCGCTCATATCCTGGTCCACGGCAATCGTGCCGTAAATTCCAGAATCTTGTAAGGATTTCCACGTACTAGATGCCCAGGAGAATTGGGAACGAATAAAGCCACATTGACGTTCTTGGGCGGTATTGTCGCCCCATAGAGCACGAGGAAACCGGGGTTTCTGATTTTCCCAGGGTCTGCCTCATTTATCAACGGCCATCTTGCTTCATCCAACGCAGGGGAAGCAAGGCATAGAATCGGGCCGCTTCGATCAATTGATCCATGCTGACCCATTCATCAACGGCATGCGCCACGGCCGGATCGCTCGGGCCAAATAGGATGATGGGGATTCCATCCCGGGCGAACCAGCGGCCATCACTGGTCTGGACATAACCTGTCAAAGGACGCTCTTCTCCACATATTGCCTTGAGCACCTGGCTGGCAACAGTCACAAAAGGGTCGCCAGGTGGAGTATCGATATTTGCAGCGACTTCTCCGGTCGAGAACAATTCGTACCTTAGTGGTTCCACACTGGCGGCATAATCATCCAAGGCCTGGCGGATCTCTTCGATCGCCGTTTCTCGCGTCTCGCCCGGCAGCAACCGGCGGTCCATCTCGATCTTGCATCGTTCCGGGACAATGCTCCATTGGACCCCACCTTGGATCCGGCCCACATTCAAAGTCGGGGGCGGCAAGTATGGATGCTTGCGAGCCAGGAGTCGCAGAAAAAGCGTATCTTGCAGCCAGGTCAGAGCGCGGGCAGCTTTCAAAACTGCATTTTCACCAACCCAGGGCATGGCGCCATGCGCGCTCTTTCCAAAAACCGTAAGATCAATTCCACATGCCACCCGCTCCGCGATTGCAATCCGGTTATCGGTCTGCTCGCCGACTACCAGTGCCTCGGCCCGCAAAGCATGCTCCTGGTGCAGCCAGTACGTACCCTGCTCACCTCCAGATTCCTCATCTGAAACCACGACCAACTGGAGGGTGCCTTCCAGCGACACGCCTGCCCGAGCTAGGGCAACCACCGACATCAATTGGGCAACCACGCTGCTCTTATCATCCCCGGCGCCCCGACCGTAGATTCGCTCACCTTTCCGCGTTCCCGCAAAAGGTTCTACACTCCAGCGGTCCAATTCGCCCGCTGGCACAGTATCGATATGGGAATGAAACATCAAGCGCGGTTTCTGCTCCCTGGGACCAATTGCGGCGATGAGGTTGGGCTGGTTCGGTTGGCGTGAAAATATTCGAAAAGGTACACCGGCGGAAGTCAGTTTCGCCTCTACGATATTCATTGCAGACCGGCAGTCACCGGGCGGATAGTCGCTGCGCTGCTGGATAAGCCTCTGGAGCAGATCGACGATTTCAGAAGCCACGATTTGGCCCAGGACTTTTTCTTCCAGCGGACCCAGATCATCCTCATTGACTGGCTCTTGATCTAGAGAGCTAACTGCAGGATCTTTCATTTTCATCCGCCTCGATGATCGATGCGATCCCTTGGATTACCCAACCCAATGATGGGTGGGCTTGTGTGCATAACGATAGCTGCGCCGCAGCAGTTGCCCAAATCCGGGGCGGACCTTGATCTCTTCGTCAAGGTACACGGTCACACGCCGCACCAATGTGCGCTCAACCACACCTTTGAAGGCGCAACCAACATAAGAACTGTGTTTCTTCTTGTAGAGCAGCCGGTCAGCAGTCAAGCCCCACTCTCAATCCAGATTCACGACAACCAGGTCGGCGCCCGTTCCAGAGAGGATATCGACTTTTTGGTGGTACAACCCAAACAGGCGAGCCGGGCTGCTGGAAAGCGTTCGCACCAGGTCCATTGAGGGCGGCCCATGCTGATGTGCGCCAGCAGTTGGCAGAACCGGCAGCTTCAGCTGCAGGCCCGAGATACTGGTCCAGGCGTTCCGGATGTTATCCATTCCCCTGGCCTTTTCGTCCCAGGTGAAGGGGGATGATCTGAGCCAATGGTATCCACCAATCCTTCCTTCACCCACTCCCATGACGCCTCGACGTTTTCGCGCGAGCGGATGGGCGAAGCAAATATCGCTGCCGGTCCGATCCGCTCGAAATCTTGTTCATCGAACCGCGACTGCGGCGTTTACTGGGCCTTGTGCCAGGAACGCGGCCTGCGTGCTGGATTCTACCCAAGCAGCCGTTTCAAGGCGGAGAGCACCAGCACGACGTTCTCTCGGCGCGACGAGTAACCCATGAGACCAATACGCCATACCTTGCCTTTGAATGCCCCCAAGCCCCCCGCCACCTCGATGTTGTATTCCTCAAGCAGGCGCTTACGGATTTCGGCGTCGTTGACCCCTTCAGGGACCTGCACGGTTGTCAATGTGGGCAGGCGATGATCCTTTGGGACGATCAGCTTCAAGCCCAAGTCTTCCAGCCCCTCCCATAGGAGGGAGCTGTTGGCCAAGTGCCGCGCAAATCGTGGCTCCAGCCCTTCTTCTTGCACGATCCGCAAGGCTTCTCGCAACCCGAAATTCATTGTGATCGGGGCAGTATGGTGATAGATTTGTTCATTGCCCCAATACTTTTCAATCAAGGTCAAGTCGAGATACCAGTTGGCTACCTTTGTTTTCCTCTTGTACAGCGCCTCACGTGCTCGAGAGCCCACGGTTAAGGGGCCAAGTCCGGGCGCACAACCTAGGCACTTCTGGGAGCAGCTGTAGGCGATGTCTACACCCCAATCGTCTATCCTCACAGGCAGGCCGCCCAGGGAAGTTACACAGTCTGTCAGGAACAAGCCCCCATGGTCATGAATCACCTTGCCCATGCCTTCGATTGGTTGAAGCGCGCCGGTCGACGTTTCCGCATGGACTAGGGCCACGACCTTGGCCGGTTCCTTGGAAAGGGCTTTGTCGATCTCCTCGGCAGTGAAGACCTCGCCCCACGGCCGCTCCAAACGGCGGACCTTCGCGCCATACCGGCTTGCCATCTCGCAGATTCGTTCGCTAAAGTAGCCGTTGACCCCGACCAGGATCGAGTCTCCGGGCTCAAGCAGGTTCGCGACGGTGGACTCCATGGCGGCGCTCCCGGTTCCGGAGATGGGAAGGGTCAATTCATTCCGCGTCTGGAAGACATAGCGCATCATGGATTGCACTTCTTTCATCACCTCAATGAACTCCGGGTCCAAGTGCCCTACCAGCGGATGTGCCATAGCGCGAAGTACTCGCGGGTGCACCATGCTGGGTCCGGGTCCCAGCAAGATCCGTTCCGGGGTGTTCAGGTCAGCAAGAGTCTGCATCATCTCCTCCATCTCCTTCGTTTTCTCGGTTCGCTGTTATGCCCACTATGGGTCACGACTCGATGGGAGTATCGAGGTGGCCCAGGGGAGGCACTAGTATGTTCTGTTTCGGAATAGTGTAGACAGCAAGGGAGGGCCATGTGACGTATTCTTCCCGTTAGCGTCAACATACGAGCAGGAGGCTTCATGACCCTCGAAGACAGTTTATATCCTGGCCCGGACGTCAGGACGGGTACGAATTGCGCAAGCGCGTCATGGCCCAGGCGCAGGCCCTGGGGGATGTGACTCAAGCATGTCGAGGGTTCGGCATCTTCGGGCAGCCTGATGTATCGCTGGCGGAAGCGCTACCTAGCTTATGGCCGAGATGGGCTGTACCCAGCCCGGGAAGGGGGCCGCCGGCGGCCGCCGGAGCTCTGTGTTCGGGCCGAGCGGACCCTCCTGGACTTGGCCTGGCCCACCTGGGTCCCGGTCCACCTAGCCCTGCAGCTGAGACGACTCGAACACGGGGATCTGCACGTTGCCCCATTCATCGTCTACCGCTTGTTACCAGGATTGGGGCTGCAGACGCGCTGGCAGCCGTTAGCAGTGCTCGAGGCCCACAGCGCCCAGGCGGCTGACCTCCTGACCGAACGCAGCCGCCGGCGCATGACAGACTGCGAGGCGGCCTGCTCCTAATGGTTTGGCGCAACTCGCCACGGCCTTCTCCGCGGCTGCCGCCATGCGCTTCCTGGCCTGTGCGCCTTGTGTCCACCTGCCGGGCATCTGGACGGCCACTGCGCCGGGTACTTACCGATCAAGGCAGTGCATACCGCGGGGCCTTCCATCGGACCTCCGCCGAGTTGGGGATCGCCCATACTCGCACACCACCTCGCCACGCTCGGACCAACGGCTTCGCAGAGCGCCTGTATGGCACCGTTCTCAGCAAGCTGGTGCACATCGAGCCCGCCTTGGCGGTCGGACAGGGTCCCCCCGGCGCCACTTCTTCGCCAGCCTGTCCGCGGTGCAGGCCGCACTCAATCAGTATCTCACCTTCCCAGGACTGCAGGGCAGGCTACAACCATCAGCGGTCCCACCAGGGCTATCGCACGCAAGGCCGAACCTCTGGAGAGATCTTTACCAAGCGGGAGACCCAAGATGACACCACAGCAAAGGCCTGAGGTGTCAACACCTATCCGGCATAAGACCGGCGAGACCCTTATTGGTGAAGTGCTATCCCTCACCAAATAGCTCTCGCCACTCCCTTCCGACCCTTTCCATAATGGAGTCCCTCCACGTCCGCCTCATTCGATGGAGATGGAACATTCCAAGCTGCCATTCAGTCATCCAACGGGCGGCGAAGTCTCCTTGGATGGTCTCTGAAAAGATCTTCTCGATCTCCGCTCGGTTAATCACGCGGGGCCCGGTCAGGCGCACTGCGAACTCGCAGGTCCGGCTGCTTCGGGAAGTTATATAGTCCTCTATGCCGATGTCATCCATCACGTCAACAACCGACCTGAGTGAACGGATCGATTTGGCGTAGGCGAAGTGCGGGGGGTAGCCGTGTTGGATCATGACCTCGAACACCGCCCGCATGAGTGCGATTGTCCCACCATAGAGCACTTGCTCCTCGAAGTTGTCCCCCTCCGTCTCTGAATCAAACTCTACCTCAACTACGCCGACCCGCGTGCTGCCGACCCCCTTGGCAAGCGCCAGGACCACTTGTAAGGCATCCCCAGTCACGTCCTGATCAACAGCAACAGCACCGTAGACCCCAGAGCCCCCAAGGTACTTCTCGCGAACCAAGTGCCCTGGAGCATTTGGAACGAAGAGGACCACGTTGACATCGCTTGGGGGCTGGATCGCCCCATAAAGGACATTAAACCCATGTGCGAAACTCAGTGTGCTACGCGGCTTTAGGTTGCCGTGGATGGACTCGCGGTAGACCAATGGCTGGGCCGGGTCGGCCAAAAGCACGTGGACAACGTCCGCCCGACGGGTTGCTTCAGCGAAATCCATGACGTCGAACCCGTCTTCCTCGGCCTTCTTCCAGTCAGGAAACAGGTGGCGCGGGCCCGCACCGACGATCACTTCTAGGCCGCTTTCTCGCATGCAAAGCGCCTGCGGCCTGCCTTGGATGCCGTATCCAAGAATTGCTACGGTTCTCCCCCTCAGGATATCCAGATCAACATCCTTGTCTCGGTAAACATCATTCAGCATTCTGACCTCCGAAAACGAATTGCATGCAACTTTGATTCTTGGCTCATGGGAACGTGTGTCAGGCACTGCCCCAGGTTATTCAAATAGATTTCAAGGTTACGATGTCCATTGGACGAGGCTAGACGCGTATGCAATCGTCTATTCGATCACAGCCCAAGACCGGCGGACGAGACTTGTGGAACCGTCGTGCCTGCTTGGCAGGAAGCTCCAAATGCGCGGACGTAAGATATCAGGAAACGCTCCTGGGGACTTTGGCAACAGCATAGCCCTGGCAATGGCAACGCCACCGCTTGGCTACCATGAACTAGTCAAGAACGCCGTCCAACCTCGATGTGGAATAATCGAATGTTGGTTGGTCGGGATGCCAGAGCCACAGGAGAGATCGCGCCATCACGATGACCAGGAAGACGGGCGGGGCTTGTAGAAATCGCCAGTCCGTGAAGTCTAGAAACATATTAGCGAGATCGGTAGTATAGTGGAAGTCAGACAATCATACAAGCGGGCAACGCCCTGGCAGAACCCGATGCTTGGCATCGCGGCGGGTTGGACCTACGGATGGTCCCAAGAGAGCGGGAGACCCCCAGGGCTTCGCGGAGGCTTCACCTGTGGATGGGTAGGCTGTCAGCTACCGGGGGCCGGACTATCCCGCAGACCTCTGTGACCAAGGTGTCACGCCGATCGAACAATGTTGCAGCAATGGGAGTGACAATGTCTGAGCAATTGCTCAAGCCTGTTGAACGAATCCGAGTTTTCGAGAAGGCTGTTGAGCAACTTAGGTCGGCGATCCTAGGTGGGAGGTACAAACCGGGGGATCGACTACCGACGGAGCAGGAGCTTTGTTCCATGCTCGTCGTCGGCAGGTCGACTCTGAGAGAGGCCTTACGCGTCTTGGAGGCAGAGCAACTGATCGAAGTAAGGCGCGGGGTGGGTGCCACGGTCGCGAACAGGCAAGGCTGGCCATTCATCCAGAACGGCGTCGTCCCTTGGCTCCGGGAGCATGAGGAAGGATTGCTTCAACTGCTGCAAGTCAGAGGAAGCATCGAAGGCCTGACCGCCCGACTGGCTGCAGCTCAAGCTTCTGATGAGGCAATTGCAGAGTTGGGAGAGATCATTCAGAAGCAAGTGTCTCAGGTTACGACGGGGCTAAGAGATAGAGACCTTAACTCGCTTGCCGACCTAGATGTTCAGTTTCACTTGGCGATAGGCACTGCAAGTGGGAACGGCTTTGCGCATGATATTGTCTCCCGAATAGTTCCGGCATTCATCGAGGGGAACAAGGCTGTCATATGGCTTGGCGGGGGCGTCGAAGAAGCTGATCGTCTCGTCGAGGAGCACAAGACTATCCTGAAATCGATCCAGGACCGAGATGAGGATGGGGCTGAGATGGCGATGAGGAAACACATTGACCGGGTCAATCGCGAGATCCTCCTGGCCGGGTCGAACAAACCGAGCGGGAGCGGTTGATCACCGGCTCCCCAAATCGCTCCAGAAGCATGCCCCGGCACCCTGCCCACAAAGGACCAATAGGTTCGGGTCTCATGTTGCTTGTCGGCCACTTTCGGTCAGGCTAGTCATATGGCTGTTTCAAGGGGACAGATCTGAATCGGGGCAAGCCCCACGCGCCGTTAGCCTGGTTCCAGCTCACTTTTTGCCAAGTATCTGCAATCCCGACTCAACGTAAGCTCCACACGTAACAAGTGCAAGCCTCGCAGCCCGACCTTTCCACACCCCGCACTGGCAATCCTCAGTGGTGCATTGCGCCCCTTAGAAGCTTGGCCCTGCCATCAGCAGAGGCTTAGCGCAGTTTGTCGCGCGTCAGGTTAATTCCCCACCCCGTGTTCAGATAAATTCCCCACCCTGGAGCGCTCCGAGGGGAATGTTACTTGCTTGTCACCTCCTTCGCAACCGCATGCGTCTGCCCGGGTCGTAGTCGGGGTCGGTAGCTTTGTCCCTTGAGCAGGACATGATGGGCCGCGTTCACCAGGCGGTCGAGAGCACTCTCTGCGAGCACAGGATTGGGGAAGAGCGGATACCAATCCTCTGGTCCGCGATTGGAGGCCACCACCAGGGAGCTGCGGCCGACCCGCGCGTCGATGAGCTCGTAGAGGTCTTCAGCCTGGGTCACAGTGAACTCCTTCATCCCGAAATCATCGAGGATGAGCAGGTCGGGATGCAGATAGCGTCGAAAGCGCCGGTCCCAGGTCCCATCGGCCCGCCCACCGGCCAAGTCACGGAGCAGCCCGGCGGTCTTGGTGAACAACACCGCGCAGCCGCGCCGACAAGCCTCCACGCCCAACGCCTGGGCCACATGGGTCTTCCCGACGCCGACGGGGCCGCAGAGTAGCACGGAGGCCCGGGCCTCCAGGAAGTGGCAGGTGGCCAGGTCTCGGATCTGCTGCGCGGGCAAACCAGGATCGGCGGCAAAGTCGAACTCCTCGAACGTCTGCACCGCCTCGAAGTGGGCGCGCAGGATCCGCGCGGCCAAGCTATGCTGCGCCCGGCGCTGGACTTCGTCTTCCAGCAGTAGTTCGACAAGATCCAAGAAGCCGAGGTGTTCCTGTTCCGCCTGTGCTACGCGGTGCTCCAGGCTATCGAGCATGCCGCCCAGCTTGAGCGCTTTCAGCTTGCTTTGGAGGTGATGGACGGCCGTCATCGCGCCACCTCCGGCCCGCGGAGCGCGGCCAGCAGGGCCTTGGGACCGCGGAGGAAGGCCCCACCGAGCCGCAGCTGGATCGAGGGAGGGCTCCGTCTGGCGGTCCAGACCGCGTTCGAGAATGGTCTTGATGGTGCGATAGGCCGGATCGCCGAACGCCAGGGTGCAGGCGCAGGCCGCGTTGAGACGCGCGGGTCCGTACTTGTCGGCCAGCCGCACGATGCCTTGCGCCTGGCGGAGGTGGTGCAGGGCCTGGACGGCGAGCACGGTCTCCACCACGTCACTCACCGCCGGCCCCAGCTCGCGGGCTTGGTGGCGACACCAGTCGGGCGTGCGGCGGAAGAAGGCCGCCTTCTCGCGCGGATAGTCGTCCTCGTCGGTGCTGGGGCGCCCTTTGGGCACACGCAGGTGCATCTTGATCAACTGGTACCCGCGGTAGCACTGCGCCAGTAGCGGGCGCAACTGCCGCTGCACCAGGCGGGCTGTGACGCGGACGGAGAGGATCTGACCCACATGTTGATACGGCACCGAATACCAGGCGCCGGCGACCTGAACGTGGCAGTCGCGGGCCACCTTGGCCTGGACCCAGAGGGCTCGTTCGAAGGGCGTGGTGGGCAACGGGCGCAGAGCGCTCTGCTCGATGGTGGTGAACACCTCGAAGGGGCGCTGCCGCGTGGTGCCGTGCACGCGCAGACCGGCGTCCTCGCGGCACCAAGTGTCGAGAGCCGCGTTGATCTCGGCCAAGCTGGAGAAGGAGCGCCCTTGCCAGAAATCGGCGCGGAGGAACGGGATGATCCGCTCCACGCGTGGCTTGTCGGTCGGCTTGGCCACCCGGGCAGGATCGATCAGGAAGCCGTAGTGGTGGGCCAGTTCCTCGTACCCCCGGTTGAAGCCTGGGTCGTAGAGGTCTGGTCGCAGGACACCGGCCTTGAGGTTGTCCGGCACGAGACGGGCCGGGACACCCCCGAAGAAGTGGAACGCGGCGACGTGGCTGTCTAGCCACGCCTGTTGATCCATGTGGCCGACCGCACAAGCAAACATGTGGCGGCTGTGAGAGAGCACGAGGGCAAAGGCGTTGAGGGCCTGACGCCGACCGGTTAGCGGATTGAGCCACAGGCCCAGGAAGCCGTAGTCGACCTGCGCCTCCTCGCCGGGCGGCGGATCGGGACGGCGCAGCGTAATCTGCGGCCGTGCCGCGCTCTCGGGCAGCGTTCGGTAGAGGTAGCGGCGGAAGCTGGCCAGAGAGGCCCGCAGACCACGCTCCTTGTGCAAGCGTCGCCAGGCGGTCGTGGGGGAGACATCACGCAACGCCTTCTCGATCTCCGGCCGGAAGGCGTCCAGTTCATCGGTCGTCGGTCCCCGCCGACTCCGGTCCCGTAGGTCTGGGCAGGTTTGGTCTAACCAGGGTCCCCAGCCGCCCGGTGGTCCCTGACCATCGCCGGGGCGAAAGCCTGCGGCCTGAGCCACAGCCGCGTACTTGCGCACGGTCTTGCGGTCGACGCCCAAGCTCCGCGCCACGGCCTGCAGGGGGCGTCCCGCATGCCAGTGTTCGAGGATCTCCGCGATGTCACGCACAGCAAAACTCCTTCTGCCCATCGGTCCAACTCCTTCCCGCCAAGTTGGACCCAAGTGCCATATTCTCGCGCTGTGCGCTCGCAGGGTGGGGAATTAACTGATCACATTTCCCCACCCAGTGGGGAATTTATCTGATCGCCGACACAGTTCTTTCGCGTCCTGCCAAGCGTCAGGCCCGGAAGGACTGGCACACACGCCTTTCCCCCCTCCTTTCCACGTCGCACGCGCCAACCAAGCATGTCATTTTGTTCATGTGACAATAGTCACATACCTACGACATTGAAAGCGGTGTAGTCTGGTAATAAGACAGACAGGTTATCAGATTGTCATATCTATTCCTCGGATCTTCGACCTGGATAGTGCTGGGGCACGAGAACACCTCTGTGGGGTATGTCGTTCCCATTCTGCGAAAGGCAACCGCAAGAGGCGCCTGCCATGCGAATGAGTAGTGGTTGCGCAACGCATGGAGTGACTGCGTTTGAGGCCTCATCCTCGACTGCAATGGACCGACAGGTGGAAAAGGTGAGTGTTGGGATCTCCCATCGCTGGTCCTAGCACTTAGGCATCAGCTGCCCCCCACCTTACAGGCAGCCGCCGGCTGGATCACTGATCAGGGGACTTCAAATGCGCATTCCGGCGATGTCGAACAACTGATCCGGTGAATGCCGAGCAGCCGTTCCGGGCGATGGCGATCACTTGATCTGGTTCATGGTCGCCGCCCTGGCGACTTGTAGGGGGCGCTGGTGACACCA
>Ga0208457_1001329_pt1 | contig 18144 bp, 17 predicted proteins | sample June2015DPH_10_1_FD_185513 | JGI IMG/M metagenome (GOLD analysis project Ga0208457, IMG submission 185513) | Peatland microbial communities from SPRUCE experiment site at the Marcell Experimental Forest, Minnesota, USA - June2015DPH_10_150... | ecosystem: Environmental > Terrestrial > Soil >... | reverse complement strand
GGCCCGGTAAGCGCGGGAGACGCTCAGCAGACCGGCGTGGGGACTGGTGGCCTCCCGTAACGGCCGCGGGTCCAAGACGAAGGGCGTCTTGTGCAGCAAGGGCAAGCGGGCCGCCATGGAAAACACATATAGAAAATCTATAGAATATTGTCAACCCAAAACACACATCTCACCGCCCTTTTCGCACTTTTTTTTGAAAATCGAAAAATTAGGCGAGGATCAGGGACTTGGCAGGCCCGATCCGGGTTTCCACGGAAAACAGTTTCCCGAGAGGCGGCCCCCGGTAAAGAGGGCTTTGCCAGAACACGCGGTCCGACGCATAGTTCGCGCATGGATAAGGACCAGGTGGCCGCCGTCCTGAACGAGATCGGTGTCTTGCTGGAATTGAAGGGCGAGAACCCCTTCAAGACCCGCGCCTACGCCAGCGCCGCGCGCACCCTCGAAGGCCTGGCCGAACCGCTGACCACCCTCATCGCCGAAAACCGGCTCGGCGACCTCAAGGGCATTGGCGAGGCGCTCCAGGAGAAAATCACCACGCTTGTCACCACCGGCCGGCTGCCCTATTACGAGGAGCTGAAGGCCTCCATCCCCGCCGGCCTGATCGAACTTCTCCAGATTCCCGGCCTCGGCCCGAAGAAGGTCAAGGCGCTGTGGGACCGGCTCGGCATCACCGCCATTGAACAACTCGAAGCCGCCTGCCGGGAGGACAAGGTCGCGGGCCTCGACGGCTTCGGCGAAAAAACGCAGGCGAAGATCCTCGAAGGCATCGCCTTCAAGCGCCAGTACGCCTCCCGCCACCTGCTCAGTGACGCAGTGCTCGCAGCCGAGCCGATGCTCGAACGCCTGCGCGGGCGTCCCGAGGTGATCCGGTGCAGCCTGGCCGGCAGCGTGCGGCGGTTCAAGGAGTTGATCGGCGACATTGATTTTCTCGTTTCCACGCGGGCACCCGCCGACGTGATCGCTTTCTTTGCGACGCAGCCGGAAATCGTGAGCGTCAGCGCGAAGGGCGAGACCAAGGCCAGTGTCATCCTCACCGGCGGCATCCAGGCCGACCTGCGGGTGGTGGACGACGCTGAATATCCGTTCGCGCTCGCCTATTTCACCGGCAGCAAGGAGCACAACATCGTCATGCGCCAGCGCGCCATCCAGCGCGGGCTGCGCCTCAACGAGTACGGCCTCTTCCGGTCAACCGAGGAGACGCGCGACCCGGCCCTTCGCCTCCCATGCCAGACCGAGGAGGAGATTTTTGCCGCCCTGGACCTCGCCTACGTGCCGCCTGAACTGCGCGAGGACAAGGGCGAGTTCTCCGCCGCGGAAAAGGACCGCCTGCCGCGGCTCGTCGAGTGGACCGACCTCAAGGGCTCGCTGCACAACCACTCGAACTGGAGCGACGGGCGCAACACGATCGAGGACATCGCCGCGTTCATGTCCGAACTTGGGCTCGCCTACTGGGCCATCACGGACCACTCGAAAGCCTCCTTCCAGGCCAACGGCCTTGATGCCGCCCGGTTGCGCCGCCAGCTCGATGCAATCCGCCGGCTCAACGAACAACTCGCGGCCCAAGGCAACGAATTCCGCCTGCTCACCGGCACCGAGGTGGACATCCTCAAGGACCGGCTGGATTTCGAGGATGAGGTCCTGGCCGACGTGGACGTGGTAGTCGCCAGCCTGCACGTGGCCGGGAGCGACGAGGCCGACAACACCAGGCGGCTCATTCGCGCAGCGGAGAACCCGTTGGTTCACATCCTGGGCCACCTCACCGGCCGGCTGCTGCTCGAGCGCGAACCCTACAAGGTGAACCAGACCGCCGTGATTGACGCCTGCGCGGCCACCGGCACGTGGCTCGAACTCAACTGCAGTCCCTGCCGGTTTGATCTCGACTGGCGGCTCTGGCAATACGCCACCAGCAAAGGAGTCAAGTGCGTCATCAACCCCGACGCTCATCGCAACGAACAGGCCGGTTACCTGCGCCTTGGCGCCGGCGTCGCCCGCAAAGGCTGGCTGACCAAAAAGGATGTGATCAACACCCTCCCGCTCGCGAAGCTGCGCCAGGAACTCAAGCGCAAGCGCGAGCGTCTGGCGCGAAGGTGAACCGGCGCGAACGCGCACAGATTGGGACGCGCCGCAGCACGTCTCTACCGGGGTAGGGCTGAGCTGCTGCTCGGCCCAAACTTCTTGTCGGCAACGACGGAATTCATTGCCAATCCCATCTGGCACGGGCAACAGGCAACGCCTCGGACCAAGATGGGGACGCGCAGCAGCGCACCCTACCGGGGTGGCGGTGCGGCAGCGCCGCTGCCACCCAATTCAGGATCCCACCGGCGCGGCCGTGCCCCAAGCGGTTCATTCGCCCAGGTGTTTGCGGAGCAGCGCCGCGAGGCGGGCGGGAGAAATCACCGTGACCGTCTTCCCCTTCACGGCGATGAGTCCCTGTTCGCGGAACTTGGCGAGCGTGCGGGAAAAGGTTTCGCTCACGGTGCCCAACTCGGCGGCGAGGACCCGCTTGGTCATGGGCAGTTCGATGCGGACCAGCGTGGTGCCGACCGGCTGCGGACAACGCTTCAAGAGCCAGTTGGCCAGCCGGGTTTCGACGTCCTTCAGGGTCAGGTCGTCGAGCAGGCCGACCAGGGCGCGCAGGTGCTGGCTGATCGAACCGATCATGCGCAAGCCGAGTTCCGGCTGGCGGCGGAGCAGCGCCAGAATGTCCAGCTTCTGCATGAGCAGCACCTGGCTGGACTCGAGGGCACGGGCATCGGCCGGGTAGCCGGTTTCGGTCGCGAGCGTGGCCTCGGCGAACGACTCGCCGGCGCGAAAAACATGGATGACCTGTTCCTTGCCGCCGGCGCCGACGCGGTGAACGTTGATGGTGCCCTGCTGGACAATGTAGAAGCCGCGCGACGGCTCGCCCTCACGGAAAAGATAATCACCTTTGCGCAGCGGTTTCAGGATGGCGATGGCCGCGATGTTCTTCAGGTCCGAAGCGGGCAGGCCGGCGAAAAGGCGGCAGGAGCGGAGCGTGTTGATGATCGCCGCCCGCTTCAGCTCGGAGAGTTGATCGGAGTTCATGCCCGTGGCGCCTGCCTGACCGCGCGGCGGGCCGGAGCCGCCGGCCCCAGGTCAGCGCGCAGGTTCGGAAACATGCGCCTTTTGTTCCACAGACGGCGCAGGTTGAACAGCAATTTCGCAGACGCACGTCGCCGCCGCCGACCGGCGACGGCACCCGCGCCCGGCGGTTGCCACGGTTTGCGGGCACAGTTTGCGGGCTTGCGTCGCCCGCCGGTTTTGGCTTTGCTCGGACCATGACTCCACTGGTTTGTTCTCATCGCCGACCGACGGGTTGCCTCACCGGTCGGATCGCGGGCGTGGCATGGATGCTGGCTGCGCTGGCCGTGGTTCAGATGCAGGCCGCCGTGCAAAAAGAACAGGTGGCCTATGGCGGCTGGTCCAACTGCATCCGGCTGAGCAACGGCCAGATCGAACTGCTCGCTCCAACCGAGGTCGGGCCGCGGGTGATCCGGCTGGCGTTCGTCGGCGGCCGGAACGTCTTCAAGGAATGGCCCGACCAGTTGGGCCAGACCGGCGGCGAGCAATGGCGCATCTACGGCGGCCACCGGCTCTGGCGCGCACCGGAAGGCGCACCGACCTATGCGCCCGACAACGCGCCCCTGACCGTCGCCTGGGATGGCCGCACCCTGCGGCTGACCGCGCCCGTCGAGAAACTCACCGGCCTGCAGAAGGAAATCGAAGTGACGCTCGACCCCGAGCATCCGCGGGTGGTCGTGCTCCATCGGCTGATCAACCACAATGCCGGGGCGGTGGAGGCCGCGCCCTGGGCCGTGACGGTCTGCCAGGGACCGGGCCGGGCGATCATCCCCCAGGAACCCTACATTGCGCACGAGGCGAAGCTGCTGCCGGGGCGGACCATGACGCTCTGGAACTACACGGACATGCACGACCCGCGCTACACCTGGGGCACGAAATATGTCCAGGTGCGCTGCGATCCCGCCAATAACGTCGCCCAGAAGATCGGTTTCCATAACACGCCCGGCTGGGCGGCGTTTTATCGCGACGGCGAACTGTTCGTGAAACGTTTCGTGTTCGACCCGAAGGCGACCTACCCGGATCTCGGGAGCAACATCGAAGCCTATACCGGCTCCGACATGCTCGAACTCGAAACCCTCGGCGCGCTGGTCCGCATCCCGCCTGCGGGCAAGGCCGAACACACCGAAACGTGGTCGCTGAACAAGGTGACCCTCGGCGAAGACGACGCGGCGCTGGGAGGCCGGCTGCCGGAACTGGTCAAGTGATCGGCGGCGGCCACGACCAGAGACTGGCACGCGCCGGCGGACCGGCCAACGCCGCGTGCTTGCCGTTGCCGGCCGCGGTCCGCTAAGCTTCGCCATGCACGACACGCGCCCGGGGGCGGCGAAGGACAACCAGGCTCGACCGGCCACCGCTTCCGGCATTGCGGTTTCCTCCCCCGCCTACCTTTGGTTGATCGCCCTCGTGGCCGCGCTGGGCGGCCTGTTGTTCGGCTACGACTGGGTCGTCATCGGCGGCGCGGCGAAATTCTACGAGGCCTTTTTTCAGCTCACGGACACGGCCAAGGACGTGGCGGCGAACGCCTCCTTCTGGGCCAGAGTGGAGGCCAATGCCGTTTCCCCGGTTGGCTGGGCCCAGAGCTGCGCGCTGCTCGGCTGCCTGGGCGGGGCGCTGGCGTCGGGGTGGCTCAGCGACCGTTTCGGCCGCAAGCCGATTTTGATCGCCGCCGCCCTGAACTTCGTCGTTTCCTCGACCGGCATTGCGTTCGCGGCCACGTTCCCGGTGTTCGTGACCTGGCGGATTCTCGGCGGCGTCAGCATTGGCCTCGCCTCGAACATTTCGCCGATGTACATCTCCGAAATTGCCCCGGCCGACCGCCGCGGCCTGCTCGTCGCCGTCAACCAGCTCACCATCGTGATCGGCATCCTCGCGGCGCAGTTCGTCAACTGGTGTCTCGCGCGGCCGGTGCCGGACGGCCTGTCACCGGCGGACTTTGCGGCCTCGTGGAACGTGACCCACGGCTGGCGCTGGATGTTCGCCGCCTGCGCCGCGCCGTCCCTGCTGTTCTTCGTCTGCTCGCTGTTCGTGCCCGAGAGTCCGCGGTGGCTGTGCAAGGCCGGCGCGCCCGCGCGGGCGGAGCGCACGCTGGCCCGCATCGCCGGTCCCGCCTACGCCACGGCCGCGCTCGCGGAAATCCAGGCCACGCTTGTCCACGAGGACAAGCGCGTCCGGTTCCGGGAACTGCGCGAGCGGCGCATGCTGGCGGTGCTGGGGCTGGGCATCTTCCTCGCGGTGTTTCAGCAGTGGTGCGGCATCAATGTGATTTTCAACTACGCCAGTGAAATCTTCACCCAGGCCGGCTTCAACATGAACGACGCGCTCACCAACATCGTCGCCACCGGGGTGGTGAATCTGGTGTTCGTGTTTGTGGCCCTGGCCACGGTGGACCGCCTCGGCCGCCGGCCGCTGATGTTGTTCGGCGCGGCGGGGCTGGCCGTGATTTATGTGGCGATCGGGTGGTGTTATCACGTGAAGGGCGCCGGTGGCGCCGTCGCGCCGCTGCTCTTTCTCGGGTTGGTGCTGGCCGCCATCGCCGCCTACTCGATGTCGCTGGCGCCGGTGACGTGGGTGCTGATCTCGGAGATTTTCCCGAACCGCATTCGCGGCACCGCGATGTCCATCGCCGTCGGCTGCCTCTGGCTGGCGTGTTTCCTCCTGACCTATACCTTTCCGATCTTCAAAACCCTCCTCGGCGTGTCGGTGACCTTCTGGATTTACGGGGGCATCTGCGCGACCGGTTTGGTGGCGATGCTGCTGTTTTTGCCGGAAACAAAGGGCAAGACCCTCGAGGCGATCGAGCGCGAACTGGCGGGCTGAGCCGGGCTCCCGGCGCCGGTGGCAAACGGGTGACATCCTGCGATTGCACTTGGCGGGGCGTTCGTCTAGGTTCGCCGCCATGACGCTTTCAGTCGTGCTTCGACGTGCGTTGATCTGGTTGCCGGCCTGCCTGCTGCTGGCGGGCTGCGACGGCATTTGGGGCGGTGGGGACGATGAGACCAAGAACGCCCTCCTGGCCGAGGCACGCACCAAGAAACTCGATCGCGATTACGCCGGCAGCATTGCGCTGCTGGAGAAGGCGCTCGAGGCCAACCCGCGCCTCGCCCGCGCCCATTGGGAACTTGGCCTGATTTACTCCAATTCCGATAACAACACGCCGGCGGACATCCAGGACTACGCCTTTGCGATTTATCACTTTCGCAAACTGCTGCAAATCGAACCCAACTGGAAGCAGGCCGACACCGTCACCAAATGCATTCGTTCTTGCACCCTCGAACTGGCCAAGACCGCCCCCCTGGGTCCGCCCACCACCGCCTCCGAGCGGCTCGTCTCCCAGCTCACCACCTCGGTCCACAAACTGGACGCCGACAAGAAGCAGTTGCTTGAGGCCTTGAACCAGTCGCAGCTCCAGCTCCAGAAACTCCAAAACGAAAACGCCCAACTCCGTGCCAATGTGCTCCGGCTCCAGCCGCCTCCACCGGCGCCCGTCCCGCCAGGCGGCCCGCCCGCCGGCAGCCTCTCCACCGCGCTTCCACCGCGCCTCCTGCTGTCCTCCAATGCGGCGCCGCCGGGCCTCAACCCCGTACCACGCCCGCTGCTGGGAACCAACCCGACGCTCATGAGCCGCGCCACGACGAACGCCGCCCCGCCCCACGCCGCCACCACCGCCCCGCGCGCTTATCGGGTCAAAGCCGGCGACACGCTCAGCGCCATCGCGCGGGCGCACGGGCTGAAGGTGAGCGAACTCCAGAACGCCAACCCGGGCGTGGACGCCCGCCGTCTCCAGGTGGGCACGGAGTTGAAGCTGCCGACCCGTTGACGACTCGCTTCCCGCGCGCGGCGTGACGTCTCCCAGGCTGGCTGGTCAGTAAACGTGGAGGCGCAGCGGTACCTGCCGCGTTGAAACGACGGCGAAATCACGCTAGCTTCCGCAACACATGACCCGGCGTTTGTTCCTCCCGCTGACCGCCCTTTTCTGGGTGGTGATGAACGTCCTGCTTTGGCGCTCGGAAATGAGCGGACGCGGGAATGCCGGCAGTGCCGTCCCTCCCACGCTGGTCTGGGAGCGCATCCTCACCGCTCCCGACGATTCTTCGCTCCAGGTCCTCTTGGATGGCCACAAGATCGGGTATTGTCGCTGGGCCGCCACCGTCGGTGAGGCGCCGGTGGCCGGCCGGCCGGTGGATCCCGCAACCGAGCCGGAGGGCCGGGTTCGCCGTCTCGCCAGCTACACGCTGGAGTTTGACGGCAACGTGGTGCTCGCCGATCCGCCCCAGCGGTTCCGGTTCGACACCCGCGCCGAATTCGGCGCCGATCGCGCGTGGCGCAAGGCTTCGCTGAAGCTGTTCACCCGGAACCAACCGATCGAGGTCCGCGCCGACGCCAAGGCCGCCAGCGTCACGTTTTCCCTGGGCCGCGAGTCGGCGACCTGGACCCGAACCTACACCTTCGACGAGCTGGGCCGCCCGGAAACCCTGCTCGCCGATTTCGGCCTGGCCGGCGGTCTTGCCTGGCTGGGGCCGCTGGCCCAGGGCCTCAGCGGCGCCGCCCCGGCGAACCTCTCGCTGGCGCTTCCCTGGGAGGCGCACCTGGAATGGCTCAAGCTCGGCGGGGGCGCCCGCACCCGCGTCTTTCGCCTCGAAACGCGCGTGCTCGACAAATACCGCGCGGTCGTGATCGTCAGCCGCGTCGGCGAGATCCTCCGGGTCGAACTGCCCGGCGACGTGGTCCTGGTGAACGAGGCGATCGCAAGTTTGTAAGGCGGCAGCATGATCGAGCTCCAACATCTGGTGAAGCGCTTTGGCGACCTGGTCGCCGTGAACGACGTGACTCTGCACGTCCCGCGCGGCGAATTTTTCGCCCTGCTGGGACCGAACGCGGCGGGCAAGACGACCACGATCAAGGTGCTCGCCGGCCTGATCAAACCGAGTGCCGGCGTGGCCCGGGTGGCGGGCTACGACGTCCAGCGCGAGCCGCTCGCGGCGCGGCGCCGGCTGGCCTATGTGCCGGATTTTCCCTTCCTCTATGACAAGCTCACACCGTGGGAATTCCTCCGCTTTACCGGCCAGCTTTTCCGGATGGAGGAGGCGCGCATGGTGAGCGTGGCCCGCGAACTGATCCAGCGGTTCAACCTCGAACCCTACCTCGCCAAACCGATCGAAGGCCTGTCGCACGGCACGCGACAGCGGATCGCCATCGTCTCGGCCCTGCTGCACGCCCCCGACGTGTTCGTGATGGACGAGCCCATGGTGGGCCTCGACCCGCACCATGCCCGCGTGCTAAAGGACATTTTGAAGGAACGTTCGCAACAGGGCATGACGATCTTCGTCTCGACGCACCAGCTCAGCATTGCGGAGGAGATGGCTGACCGGATCGGCATCATGCACGAAGGGCGGTTGATCGCGCTCGGCACGCGCGAGGAACTGCGCCGGCAGAGTGGCGCGGCGGGCGCCCTCGAACAAACCTTCCTCGCCCTCACCGAGCAGGAGGCCAACCTACGCGAGGCACAGCCTCCTGTCAGATGAACCAATCATCCTCACCCGGCTTCGGTGCGAGCCCGCTCTGGCTGCTGCTGCGGGTGAACGCGCTGCAAAGCTGGCGGCGGCTGCTTGCCCTGCGCCAGCAATCGAAGCTGCTGACGGCGTTGATCGCCCTGTTCCTGGCGGGTTACGCCGGCCTGGCCTTTCTGCTTTTTTACCGCGGCCTGCTCTTTGCCGGCCAGTTTCCCGGGCTGGGCGCGGTGCTGATCGAACGGATGCTGTTCCTGCTGTTCGCCTGCCTCTTTGCGCTGCTGCTGCTGAGCAACCTGGTAATCAGTTACACGAACCTGTTCCGGAACCGCGAGACGACGTTCCTGCTGCCGCTGCCGCTGCCGCCCCAGACCATTTTTCGCTGGAAACTCATCGAATCCACCTTGCTCGCTTCCTGGGCCTTCCTGTTCCTGCTCGCGCCGATGCTGGCCGCCTACGGCCTGACGCAAAAGGCGGCCTGGCATTTCTATCCGGTCACCCTGGTGTTCATCGGGGTTTTCATCGTGCTGCCGGCGGCCGCGGGGGCCTGGCTGGCGATGACGGTGGCGCGGTTCATGGACCGGCGGGCCTTCCAACTCGTCGCGCTGGCGGCGGCCGCGGGACTGATCCTGCTGAGCGCGCTCTGGCTCCGCCCCGAGCCGGTGACCGACGACCAACTGGAGAAGCGCGTCATCGTGGTGCTTGACCGCCTGCTGCTGCGGACGCGGTTTGCCCAGTTCCCGCTCCTGCCGAGTTACTGGCTCTCGTCCGGGATGCAGCAATGGGCGGAGGGCGCGCTGGCGGCGGCGGGCTTCTTCGCGCTCGTGCTGCTAAGTTACGCCTTGTTCTTTGGCGGCCTCATGTTCACGCGCATGGGGCCCTGGTTTTACAACGCGGCGTCGGCCGCGCAAAGCCGCGGCAGCGTGCTCGGCCGCTGGGGTTGGTTCCGCGCCTGGCAGGGAAGGCGCACCGCGTTCGGCTACGGACGCGGCTGGTTCGAGACGCTGTTCGCCATCCTGCCCGGCGTACCGGCCGATGCGCGAGCGCTGCTGGTGAAGGATGCGCGCGTTTTCTGGCGCGACACCACGCAGTGGGGACAGACGCTCGTTCTCTTCGGCCTGCTGGCGGTGTACATTCTCAACCTGCGACACTTCAGCGAGCAACTGACGAATCCCTTCTGGATCAACCTGATTTCCTATCTCAATCTCGGCGCGTGCTCGCTGAACCTCGCCACGCTCACGACGCGTTTTGTCTATCCGCAGTTTTCGCTCGAAGGCAAACGGCTGTGGATCGTCGGGCTGGCGCCGCTCGGCCTGGCGCGCCTGCTGCGGGTAAAGTTTGCCTTTGCCAGCGCGTTCTCGCTGCTCCTCACCGCCGGGCTCATGGTGCTTTCCTGCCGGATGCTGACCCTGGCGTGGGGGCGGACGTTTTACCTGCTCGGCGCGGTCGCCGTCATGGCGCTCGCGCTCAACGGGCTGGCCACCGGCCTGGGCGCGCTCTATCCAAATCTCAAGGAGGACAACCCGAGCAAAATCGTCAGCGGCTTCGGCGGCACGTTTTGCCTGGTGGTGAGCTTCCTCTATATCGTGGCGTCGGTTGTGCTGGTCGGCCTCGGTTCGCCCTGGGCTCGCGCCGGCGTCACCTCCTGGCCGCTGGTCGCGACGGCGTGGACGCTGTTTCTCGGCCTTTCGTGGCTGGTCGGCTGGGTGCCGTTGCGACTGAGTATGCGGCGCGTGAGCACCTTCGAGTACTGAGCCGCGGCCAACGGGCGGCCGCCTGCTTGACGGCGCGCCCGAAACAAAACCTGGTCCGCAACGCAAACCCCGGCTTCGCGTCCATGCCCGGCAAACCGGCGGGATGGTGAACGAGGCGATCTCCCGAAGGAAACAGCATTGCCAATCAGGCAGAATGGTAATACCTTCCGGACATGGCGACGCGACAAATCACCTTGAAGCTGCCGGAAGCAACCGTGGAGCGGCTCGATAAACTGCGGGCGGAAACCAAGACCAGCCGCAATGGTCTGGTCCTGGAAATGATCGAAGATAACCTCGCGAGCCGCCGCGGGCGATCGGCGGCTGAAAAGCTGGCGCATCTCGGTGGCATTGTGAAAAACGCTCCGGCGGACGGTTCCACGAGCAATGCCTGGCGTCAAAGGCTGGAGCGATGATCAAGCGCATCTTGCTGGATGCCGGACCTTGGTTCGCCTTCCTGTCCCAGAGGGATCAGCATCGGGAATGGGCAACGGCGCAATTCGAGCAATACACCCAATTCACCACCTGTGAGCCGGTGGTCACGGAAGTCTGCCATCGCCTGGCCTATCACCGTCAATCCCCGGATCTCGCGCTCCAGGCCTTGGATGAGGGGGCGATTGTGATCGATTTTTCCATCTCCCGCAGCCTGGCCAGCGTCCGCAGTTGGCTCATCAAATACGCTGACCGGGGGATTGACCTGGCGGATGCCTGCCTTCTGGCCATGGTGCAGGACGAACCCCGCTGCAAACTGATCACAACCGACCGGATATTCGAGGTGGTCAGGATGAGAGACCGGAGGGTGGTTCCCGCCGTCCTGCCGACCAGGGCCGGATAACGCCCCGGCCCCGCGTCAACTACACTTCGTGGCCGCGTGGATGCAAAGGCAAATCGGGGCAATTTTCGCGTTGATTGCCGCCCTTTTCACGCCTCCGCCCACCGTCAGCAGATTGCTTTACAGAGCGGGGGTCGGTGTTAGAGTCGCCCCATGAGTTCGCCGTTCGACGAAACCGATTTCATTGACCGGGAGTTGCAGGTCAACCCGACCGCACGCACCGCGGCGACCGCGCCCGCCACCCCGGCGCCCATCGCCCCCCGCCCGCCGACCCGCGAGGAACTCGAGACCAAAGTGGGCGAGACCCAGGGCCGCATCGCCGAGCTGAAGCGGGCGCAGGAGGAACTCGAACGTGAACGCGCCAAGCTGGATGAGGCCCGCCGGCGCCGGGCGGAGTTCGAAACCGGCCGCGCCGAAACCCTCCAGCAACTCACCCGCGGGCTCGGCATCCTCGAACAGGCCGAGTTCAATGCCCGGCGCGATGCCGAACAACTGGCCAAGACCCTCGTGGATTTTCGTGAGGCCCTGGCGAAAGTTCAAGCCATCCAGGAACAGAGCTGGACGCAGGAAAACTGGAACACGGAGCTGACCCGCGCGCTCACCGCCATCGAGAATGCCCGCATGGAGTGGAACGCCGCGCGATTGAAATGGACGGTGCTGGACGGCGTGGCGGCCACGGACCCCGCCGCCGCAAAAGCAGGTCAGCCGCGCTCCGGGTGGCCGGACGCCCAGCATTCGGGCGCGCTCTGGAAAACCGGCCTGGCCCTGACCTGGCCGCTGGCCATTGCGGTCCTGCTCGGCGTGATCGTTCTGGCGGCCCTCCTGCTACGGCGCTAGCCGCTCGCAGCCATGCCGCTTTTCCGGAAGAAGACCGATCCCATTGCCGAGCGCGAGCGCGCACTGAAGGCGCACATCGCCGCGCTGGAGGGCGAAATCAAGGACCTCAATCGCAAGGCCGCCACGGAACTGGCCCAACCCAAGCTTCGCTCCACCGCGCGGCCGCAATCGCCCGCTGCCGCCGCGGGGGAACCGGCCTTCGAGGATCTCAGCCGCCACCACGTCAAAACCGCCTACGAAAGCCCCACCACCCCGTCGCACATCAACGAATTGGGCGTCCGCAAATATGACCCCATGGCGACGCTGCGCCGATGGTGGAGTCAGTTCCGCGGTTCACCGGCGGCCAATCCCAAACTGGTCAGTTACCTCGCCGCCGGCAGCATCCACGGCCTGCGCCCGCTTCGCTACGAAAAGCGCGTTGCCCGCAACCGCTTCCTCGCCCTGTGCGGCCTCTTCATCGCCATTATCTGGGGGCTGATCTATTTTTACTTTCGCAACCGATGAGCCTGGTCACCGCCACGATCCCGACCCCCGATGGCGCCTTCACCGCGACCTTCACCGCCGGTGGTCTGGCCGCCCTCGACTTCCCCGCGGCAGACGTGAGCCAGCCGAAGCCGCTGGCGGCGGATACGCCCGGCGCCCAATGTGACTGGCTTGAAACCACGCGACGAGCCCTGCTCGCCGTGCTGGCGGGGAAAAAGCCCAACCGCCTGCCACCGCTCGATCTCACCCGCGGCACGCCGTTTCAACAGGCGGTCTGGCAGGCGATGACCGCCATTCCCGCCGGCGAAACGCGGACCTATGGCGAGCTGGCCCGCGCGATTCGCCGACCGCGCGCGGTGCGGGCCGTTGGCCGGGCCTGCGGCGCGAATCCAGTGCCCGTACTGGTGCCGTGCCACCGGGTGCTCGCCGCGGGCGGTCGCCTGGGCGGGTTCTCGGCCGGGCTCGACTGGAAACGCCGGCTCCTCGCGCGCGAAGGCGTGATGCCGCGAGCTTGAGACCCTTCGGCTGCGTCAGAACGCGTTCACGCGGTCAATCACTTCGCGCAGCCGGCCGTAGGATTTCCGGTTGAACCCAAACGCGATGCGCGGCAGGTTCACATTATCCTCATCGTCGCGCTCCTCGGGCGTCGCCATGATGCTGGCAAACGGCGCGCCAACGATGATGTCGGCGAAGTCCTCGTTGAGCGCCGCCAGCGCCGAGGGCGATGGCGCGTGCCGCAGCCGCAACACGAGCAGATCCTTCACGAACCGGCTCGAATGGTAGTTGCGGAAAAACCGCGTGATCCAGCGCACGGCTTCGTCGGGATCGTCCGTGATCTGGTAGAGGTTCAGGTCGTCGGCGGAAATGAGTTCGTTCCGCAGCAGGTGTTCCCGGACATGTTTGTCCCACGTTTTCCAAAACGAGCCGCCGGGCTTGTCCACCAACACGAGCGGCATGAGCTGGCTCTTGCCGGTCTGCATCAGGGTGAGCGCCTCATAGCCTTCATCGAGCGTGCCGAACCCGCCCGGAAACAGCGCCAGCGCATCCGAATGCCGGATGAACGTGAGCTTGCGGGTGAAGAAATATTTGAACGTGACGAGCTTCTTGTCGCTCACGATCAGCGGGTTGGCGGACTGTTCCCACGGCAGCCGGATGTTCACGCCAAAGCTGTTTTCGATGCCGGCGCCTTCGTGGCCCGCCTGCATGATGCCGGGCCCCGCCCCGGTGATGACCATGAAACCGGCGGCCGCCATTTTGCGCGCAAACTCGACCGCCTGCTTGTATTCCGGGCGGTCGGGCTGGGTTCGCGCGGAACCGAAGATGGTCACCTTGCGGCGCTCGGCATAAGGGGAAAACGTGCGGAAGGCGATGCGCAATTCCCGGATCGCGCTCTGGATCACCCGGACATCGCCGCGATGCTCGACCTCGCGCAGCAGCTTGAGGGCGCTGTCAATGATGTCCTCGACCAGGTCCGCGTTATGACCGCCGCCGCGGGTGGCGACGAGTTCCTGAATGCGGCGTTTGAGTTCGGGGTCGGCGGTGGTCCGTTCCACGCGTTGCGGCTTTTGCATGGGTCGAGCCTAGCCGCGCCGCCGGCAAAAGCAAATCGCGACGCGAGGCGGCGGTGTCCTGATTTGGCCGTGTGGTGGAGCGTTCTCGCGAGCCGCAATCAGGTTGATGGGTCATGGTTGAGAGTTGAGCAACCGGCGGAGAGTCGCAGCAAACCCACGCCAGTCGGTGGGGAGCGTCCACGCGAGCCGTCTCTCCCCCCACAACTTGCCACCGGCCCGTCAGAGCCCCACCCCACCACACCAGGACAGTGCCTGCCCGGGCGACCGCGGCGGCCATTCGCCGCGGACCCGTCACCACCAGTCAAAGTTGATGTCCGGCGCGACGCTGATCCAGTTGTCCATCGCCGGCGGGAAGTGATAGATCGCCACGTGACCGTCGCCGAAGAGCATGTTCTCGTAGCGCTTGCCCTTGTCGTTGTGCCAGACGGTGCGCGGATCGGTGAGGCTGCGGTTGGCGTGCCAGGGCCAGTCGCCCTGGATGATCTTGGTGACGGGGCGCTGGGCAATGCGGGTGCTTTTGTTGGCGGGCGCGCCCTTCGGATTCGTGCTGTCGCCGGTGATATGTTCCACGCGGAAGGCCTCGCCCGCCCATTCCACGAGGTAACTGTTGCCCCAGCCCAGCCAGCAACTTTGGGCCGCCGGGTTGAGGGCGTCGCCCTTGTCACCGGGGCAATGGAACGTGTCAACCGCATTGACGTACTTGTTCAGCGGGCGGTTGGTTTCCTGGATATTGCCACCGTAATCGGCCGCGTAGCCGCTGACGTCGGCGTTGGTCCAGAATTTGCCGCCCGTCGCGGCCCAGCCATCATGGAGCGGGTAGGTGTCCGCGTTGTCGTCGGCGTACATGATGAACGCGAAGCCGATCTGGCGCTGATTGCTCACGCATTTGACCTGCTGCGCCTTGGCCTTGGCGCGCGCCAGCGCCGGCAGCAGCAACCCGGCCAGGATGGCGATGATGGCAATGACCACCAGCAGTTCGATCAAGGTGAATGCCCCGACGGCCGCCCGGCGTGTTCGGCGGCCGCCAGGAGAAGTCTCGGACATGGCAATCATGGTCGCTGCTGTTGGCTCATGCAATACCATCGAAACTGTACCGACGCAACCGCCAAGGCCCGCGCCCGACCGCGCTTTCGCCGTCATTCCCACCCCGAGCGGCACCGCCGACGGTAATGGCCGTTCTGCCAGTTGGAAAAACTGCGTCAACTTGAACAATTCAACTTGATTGGCGGGAATTGATCGCGCTTGGGAAAAGGGGAGAAGGAAGTTGGAAAACCCCTTGAAAAGATCGGGGCTTATGAGGGTTTAAGGTGGTGGGTTGGCAGGGATTTGAACCCTGGACCAACGGCTTAAAAGGCCGCTGCTCTACCACTGAGCTACCAACCCGAATCCACCAGTCAGAGGGACCGCCTGATGAAACGGCCGACGGTCATTATGCCGGCGATCAATGACCCGGCAAGCAGTTTCGCCGGACCGGTTTCGGCCACCGGTCGGCTCTCCTGCATTTCAGAAAAAAGCGCGGACGGTGTGCTCAAGCTTGCTGCGGCAGCAGCTTCCGGAGTCGTTCGGTTGCCGCTTCGCGGTCAATCAGGCTGCTTGCGACCGCCAGCGTAAGTTCTTCCCACTCCGGCCCGTCGGCCTTCAGCTCAATTTCGTTGAGCCGCAGAAACACAAGGCAGACGCCCAGCGCTGCCCGCTTGTTGCCGTCAACGAAAGGGTGGTTCCGGCAAAGGTAAAACAGATACGCCGCCGCCACTTCGGCGAGGTCCTGGTAGGGCGAATGCCCGCCCAACGTCGCTTGTGGCGCCGCCACCGCCGATTCCAGCAAAGCCAGGTCGCGCACGCCTACCGATCCGCCAAACCGGGCAACGCCCTCGGCATGAATCTCCCGCACGATCTCCACCGTGAGATGGAAACAGTTGTTCGGCGTGACCGTCATGCCAGTCGCTTCATCGTCCGCGAATAGTCCTTCATCGTCGCCTGGATGACGCGCGACACTTCGGCGCGCGACGGACGTGGGCGGATCGGCGTCAGAGTCAGCGTGCCGCCCTCATGGACCTCCACGTTCAGTTCGTCACCGGCCCGCAGGTGCGCCAGATCCAGCAAGGCGGCGTCCAGGATGATACCCTGCGAATTGCCAACCCTGGTAATCGTCTTGATCATTCCGTAATACTATGTTTTACAATCCAGGCTGTCAACCCGCGGCGCAAGCCCGGCCTGATCGTGCTGGACCGCCGCGAGAGTCTGCCCGGTTCATTCCCGTGTGCGGATGGCGTTTTGCCATAAACACAATCTGGTTGCCAGTCTTGACGCCCTTGTTCTCCCACGACAGGGGTGAAAATTCCAGAACCCAAGCTGGTTTTAGTGGACAATGCAGACTTGGTCGCCGTTTCGATATAACGTGCCGGAGGCAAGGCCGCCAGCCAGGGCCGCGGCGTTGCTGGTATAAACCGGCAACAGCATTACAATCCCGCCGTCGCTTGTGATTGCAGCCGATCCGTTTAACTTTTTGAGCGAGATGGAATCGTAGTAGGTGGTATCACCAGATGTGTCAGTCGCCGCGTAAAACGTGAGGTTGAGGTTGGTTGCGGAGGTGGTGAAATACACGGAATGCCGCGCCCAGTTCACATCGTTATTGCTCGATGACGGACCAAAATAGTAATCTGTCCCATACCAACCTGTCCCGACGGCCACACCACCTGACACGGTTCCATTTTTGTGCCAATAGACGAAGTGGTAGAGGGCTCCAATATCTACCGCCACGGTCTGAATGGCGGTGGTGCGATAATTGCTCGGAACGGTCGAAGTAATCAGCAAGCAGTTTCCAGAAACGCCGTCGGTGGCGGTCGTGAGCGCGGATATGTCTGCGCTCCAGCCGTTCGTGCCGGAATCAAAGCCACCGTTGCTGATCAATTCCGGTGCCGTGTAGGTATTACCCACAGTGAGCGACGGAAGCGACCACTCGGCAAGCGCTGTCACACTTGCGAACCAGGTGCCGTTTTGGTCGAAAAGATCATTCTGATCATAGTCGGTTGCCCAGCGCGGACTGCTGGAGACTTGCCATGCCGGAGCCGAAAGCGGTCCCTGTCGGAGCGCGTCTTCGACCATCTTGGAGGTTTGCGCCACCGCGGTGGCGGATTGGTGAAGAAGGTCAGGAAGGAAGTCCGTCGAGTTGACTGTCTCGAAGCGCGCGGCCGCGTCGATCAGGTAATCCCACATCGCTGACCGGCGGATGAGGTTGTTGATCTGAACCCGGTTTTGCTCGGTTTGCCAGGCGAGACCGCCTACGTCTGCGCGGGGCGTGATCGTGAAGGCTGCCACCGCGAATCCATCGGCTTTTGCCGCGGCCCACTCGTTGGTGATCCATTGCCAGGTGTTGTCCAGCGGATCACCCATCATAATCGAGTTGGCCCCCATCCAGACGAACAAAATGGCATTGGTCCCGCCAGCCGGCTTCCACGGTTGCACATTCGCCGTATATCGGCTGAAAATCTGTTGCGCCGTAGTGGAATTGACGCCGACGTTTGTGGACCACCATCCGGCATAGGCAGAGTTGGTCATAAAGTACCACGCATACCCGTCTGGCCGCACGGTCAAGGAATCTCCCTCAAATACGAGCCGGGTGTTGGCGGAAACTTGAGCGCCAGCGGGACCGGTGTCGCCCTTTTGGGCCAGCATCGTCCAACTGGCGCCTTCGGCGGGTGCGACACCCGTGTTGGGGAGTGTGGCCACCCAGGCGGAACCGCCGCTCTGCACGGCATCGTTGGTCGCATAGCTGGCACTTACATCCCAAGCCCCGCGCCAGACCAAGCCGGGCATGCCTTGAGGCCCTTGAGCGCCCGGCGGTCCGGTCGCGCCGGTGTCGCCCGTCAGTCCTTGAGTTCCCTGCGGCCCGGTGGCGCCGGTCGCGCCTTGCGGCCCGGTGGCTCCCGCCGGGCCAGCGGAACCGGTGTCGCCCTTTTGGGCCAGCATCGTCCAACTGGCGCCTTCGGCGGGTGCGACACCCGTGTTGGGGAGTGTGGCCGCCCAGGCGGAACCGCCGCTCTGCACGGCATCGTTGGTCG
>Ga0208457_1001327_pt1 | contig 18153 bp, 11 predicted proteins | sample June2015DPH_10_1_FD_185513 | JGI IMG/M metagenome (GOLD analysis project Ga0208457, IMG submission 185513) | Peatland microbial communities from SPRUCE experiment site at the Marcell Experimental Forest, Minnesota, USA - June2015DPH_10_150... | ecosystem: Environmental > Terrestrial > Soil >... | reverse complement strand
GATCCTTCGTTACCAAAGGAATTAGCGGCTTTTTGGGGTAAATGGGACGGGTTGCCTGGTGTCGACCAGTACTTTCTAATCGTAGAGAAAATCGACGAGGAAAAGGCAAGCCTTTATATTTTGGCAATTGTGAGTACTGAATCAATTGCTGCTCCGTTCTGGATGAGATATGAAGCCCAAGTAATGAAAGAGCGTGGGAAATACAAAGTTTGGTATTCTGGTCCTTTTGGTAACGTTGAGCTCACCTTAAAAGGAGAATCCTTGAATTATGATAGTAGAACCTCGAGTAGGCGACTTAAACGGGTCCCCTAATTTGGAAGAGCGAGCCACAGGGTAGGCGTACAGAGGCAGAGTCAGAAATGGCTCTGCCCTTTTTTATGCACATTTCCATCAGTAATCACTACCTCTCAGGGTTATCTTAGAATGAAGAGTAGTAGGTGAAACTTTCAAGTGTGCCATTTGGTCAGCATGATTTTGGAAAAATGGGGACTTCTTCCTTGTTTATTCGGATCATTGATATTTGATGAATGTGCATGTTTCAAGTTGTGCTTGACAGTGCCAGCATCGATAAATAAGAATAGATTATGTATTCACAAATCTCTTTTTTCATTTTTCGGGGCGCAAGTAGAAAACACGGGGCATGACGAGGTGTAAGCGATGAGAACGAAACAAAAACTGGGTCTTCACAAACTTCAGTCTATGTTTACAGAGATCTTCGGGCTTGGACGCGCCGCTGCATTAAGCACGGTTATATCGATATTGGTAGTTCTCGTACTTGGCATATTCCTGTTCTTTTACCTTGCGCCACCCAATACCATCACTATAATCAGCGGACCTGAAGGCAGCACATTTCGCAAGACAGCGGAAAGATATGCCAAGATACTCCAGCGAAGCGGGGTTACACTCAGGATACTTCCGTCTGAGGGCTCTGTTGAAAACATCAAGAGGTTGGCTGACCCTTCGTCAAAGGTGGACGTAGGATTCGTACAGGCCGGAGTGACCAAAGGGGTAAAAACGGACAAGCTTGTTTCGCTGGGCAGCATTTCATATGAACCCCTCTTCGTCTTTTACAGGAGCGGGTCTAACATTGAGCTTCTGTCACAGTTGATCGGCAAGCGAGTAGCGATAGGTGAGGTCGACAGCGGAACGCATACCCTCTCACTCACACTGCTCGCAAGCAACGGCATCGAGCCGGGAGGCCCTACGAAACTGTTTGAAATGGAGTCCGACGAAGCGGTGGGTGCGATCCTAAACGGCAAGGTGGATGCAGTGTTTCTGATGGGTGATTCTGTCTCAACAACGCTTATACGCCAGCTTCTCCATACACCCGGCATCAAGCTCTTCGACTTTACCCAGGCTGACGGGTATACGCGCCGCATCACTTACCTGAATAAGATCACCCTCCCAAAGGGGTCGATCGATTTCGGGAAGGGCACCCCTGCTCAAGATGTCTATCTGGTCGCGCCCACGATTGAACTGATTGCTCGGGAGTACCTGCATCCGGCACTCTCCGACTTGTTAATCGAGGCTGCGCGTGAAGTGCATTCTGAGGCCGGGCTTCTCAGGCGCAAGGGCGAATTCCCCGCTCCGATCCAGCAGGAAATCCGCATCAGCGGTGACGCGAGTCGCTTCTATAAATCGGGCAAAGGCTTCTTCTACCGCTACCTGCCGTTTCGGTTCGCCAGCCTTGTGAACCGTATCGCTGTTGTGCTCGTGCCCATGATCGTGCTGCTTCTACCCGCACTCCGGCTCATACCTGCCATATACCGGTGGCGGTTCAGGTCACGCATCTTCAGATGGTACCGTGCGTTGTTGATGATAGAGCAGGATCTCATAACACAATTGGCACCGGAAAAGCGCAAAGCGCTGATGGAAAGGCTCGACAACATCGAGGAAGCGGTGAACAGGATGAAAGTGCCGGCTTCGTTCGCGGACCAATTCTACGGTCTGCGCGGGCATATCACATTTGTACGCACCAGGCTGATGCCTTGAAATGAAAATTACGATGAATCTGAGTTATCCACTCTTTCATCGGTAATCATCGGTGGTCGATTTCTCTTGACCTACTTACTCCCTTTTTCGTATATTCAACTCATCCCAAAGCGAGTTCTTATCAAAGGACACCGCGGCATGCGATGTCTGCGGTATTACGAATCGCACTTCTCACACTAGGAGGTGAACAACATGAAAGTCAACATGAAACTGCCAAAAAGCCTGGGAATGCTCTTGCTGGGCATCTGGCTCATCGTGACAGGCCTACTGCAAGTGGTCAGCATTCATATTCCAGCCATCGGTACTATACTGGCTCTGCTCGCTATCGCTACTGGTGTTTTGATCCTGCTTGGTCGGTAAGCGGTTCAGTTTCAGCCTCTGCCGTTTTAATGAGCGAGTGGAACCCTGAAGGCTCACAGGCTGCTTATCATCCTCTGCGAGGGCCCGGTGTTCCCCGGCGACTACACCACCTCGGGCCGCTTTGTCCCGGGAGAGAATGAACTATCTCCCCGAGGAATTCAAGGTAGTCTATGGATTCAAGGACGGCAAAGATGAGAAGGTCTTTGACGCCTTAGAATGGTTGGGTTCCATAGACATCCATAGCTGTGCTAAGGTAAGAGCTGGTGGTGAGGTATTCCGGCTGAATACCCCAGAGTCCATCCTCGCTTTCAAACCGTAATCCACAATATGTCTTCATGGAGAGGTTCAAGGACTTGTGGTGAAAGCGAGAATTGACCAGATAAAAAGTCTATTTCATTGAAAAAATTGGTGGCGGTGCAGGGATTTGAACCCCGGACACTGCGGATATGAGTTTGAACCCTGAGATCCGGCAAGATGGGAATATTAAAAGAAAATTCTATTTCCAATCAATAAGTTAAGAAATTTTCTTGTTTACTTTTTATTACCCTTTCTTACCTCAAAATACCTTATTTTTTCATCGAAGTTACTGCAATAGTACTGCAAGAATCTAATGTAATTTTTACACGCGATGGCCAGCGATTAAACATAACGAAAGCGCTCATTTATTGAATGCGGGCCATCTGTTTTTGTTTTGCTTTAAAAGCTGTACGATCAACCGTGCAGTTCCACACTAGAAAAACTCCCACCCCTTCGTAATTACCCTCCGACTTTCCCTTTACCGTGGCCGGACTTTAGGAGAACGGGTCAAAAAATGGAGGCTGGAGCAAGGAATTTTTCAAGGGGGTCTCGCCAAGTTGATTGGAGTTGATGAGATGACCATTGTCAATTGGGAAAAGGGGAGGACTAAGCCAATTAAGCAATACTTAGAGAGATTAGAGAAAATTTTGGTTGATTTACTCCCCTATTAATTTAAATTAAAAACTTGCTTTGGCAGACATTGCAGTTTGATTCCTGATTGGCGACTTCACCTACAAGTCATCGCTCAACGATAACATCTTGGGCTGAGGATTACTGGTAGAAATCACGTATCCCAGGTGAATATATAAAAATCAGATCGTGGCTTTTTTGAAGTATCGGGAACAGATGATAGATAGCCAAAATCGCAACCATTGGGCCGGCCCTTTTTATTAAGTCCATCTGCCCTTAACAGTGCTGAATGAGATTTGCCAACATAATCCCAAAGGTCGATGATTATGAATAAAACTTTAAGACTTTAAGCTACGTGCCCGTCCAAAAAGTGCAAGTTGGAAGCTGAAAACTCTTTACTAAAAAGAACATTTGTTAATATGAATAGGTAACTGCAACCCCAACAGAGAACCTTTCGGAATATTGCCCTTCCACATTCAGATGAAATCCCTTGGCGAGGGGTACGTCGACCCCTGTAAATCCCCCTATGTTTGTCTTGTTATGAACCCTAACGTTCCCTGTATCAGAATTAAGACCCGGGATGTTCGCGGACAGAGATACCTTGGCTTCCGAATAATGGGCATAGGGTCCAATATATAGCTTTATACCGTACGGAACCGTAGCTTGAAAGCCAAGGCCGAAATTCACATCCCATAAATTTTTTACCTTAAGTTCAGTTGTAAACGGGTCGCCATCAGGTGGAGAGAGTGGTCATTTCGCTCAGCTGCTTCTTCAGATTTTCGGGGACACCATCGTTGGCCGCTTCGAGGATAACCTTAGGGATTCCACCAAAGACCTTGTAGGCATGGTTGAGAACCCGATCATCCCAAATGGCATGAATATCGTTTCTGGTCAGTTTTTCGGAGGTGAAGGCAGGTCCCCATCCACCTAATTTTCTGACGATTAAAAAGCGATTGGCCATACTGACGATGAACTGGCTGCTATAAGGATCCTTTAACCAATTTTTTTCAGATCGAGAGACGTTATGCCTGTTCTCCAAGAGCCAAGACAGGGAGACCATGTCGTGAGCGACCACCGACTCTGAGGCAATAATGAGTCCGTTCTTCGGCTCAACGACATAACCTTTATCTGGACCATAGGTGGTGAGTATCTTATCCGCTGCAGAGAGAACGAACCGCTGCTTCTTGAGCAAGGTTTCCACGGCGTTGCCTTCTGCCGTCTTCTCCTGGAAGGTGGATGCGTCCCGATGGTATGCGAGGCGCGTATCGGTACGCCAGTAGCCCACCGCAGCCTTCAAACCCAGTGTGCTTCCTGCCAACGCATGGCGACCACAGCGAGGCATAAGGATGATGTGCTGAACCTCCTTCAGTATATTAGGCATCATCAGGCCCTGCTTCCAGTAAGAGCCCTCTGCTGGAGCGTCTTCATAAAAGGCCTTCCATCCAGCTTCTTCGAAGAAATGGATCTCCGCGCCAGCCGCCCGCACGACCCGCGCCATGCCGGAACTCTCCATCAAACGGCGGGAGCTACCAGAAAATCCCCTCGGAGAAAGTTTAATATGTTCTATCCCCGACATGTCCCCCACGATCACCCGGCCAGCTCCCTTTTCCTTGAGGAGCTCGATCATGGCTCCGATGGCGATGGGACTCGTTGTAGCAGGATAGGTGTTGCCCGAGTTAAGGGCCGGCTTGATAAAGACAATATCGGCTTTGGACAACCAAGAGAAATCGGTGGCTTCTTCGGCTGCGGCGCGAACCGCCAACTTCATGGCCTTTTCTGAAGCCCCTCTGCCCACGCCAGCCAAAAAGACAAGTGTTTGGCGGCCTGATGGAATCGACTTGTCCATATCTCCTCCTCACGGGAAAAATCTTGCTAACGATTTAGAGAAAAGATTTTTCAGCCATCGAACCGAACCTTTCCTTTTCCTCGATTATCTTTGTAAAAATGGCATAGATCTCTCTTTCTTGATCGGGTCTCATAAACAATTCCGGAAGAGCAGGCTTTGCTCTTCCAAGGCTAGCAAACATCTCCATTCCCATGGGATTATACGGGAGCAATGAGACAGCCTCCACTCCCGCCTCACACAAGATGTCAACAATCTCCTTTAGATTCTTCATAGTTGTTGTGATCCCTGGAATAAGGGGTACACGGGGATAAACTTTAATCCCCCTCTCCCGAGCGATACGGAACAAATTGTCAAGGATGATCCGATTTGTCTTTCCAACATACATTCTATGGATTTCCGGATCTGCAATCTTGATATCGTAGTAAATGAGGTCGATATATGGCAGTATCTTCCCTTTGAAGGTTTCGTATTCAAAATAACCTGACGTTTCCAGAGCGATATGAATTCCTTTTTCTCTTAGGGATTTGAGAAGGGATTCCACGTAATCAGGATGCATGGTGCACTCACCACCTGAAAGAGTTACGCCACCCCCTGAGTGACGGTAAAAGGGTAGGTCCTGTAAGAGGATACCGGTCAGAACTTCAACCGGGTAGTAGGAACCTATTCGTCTCAGACCCTTGCCCGGGCAGATACCGGCACATCTTCCACATCGGAGACACTTCTCCCTGTGGATACGTCCTGAAAATCCAAGATCAATCGCCCCCTGAGGGCAAACAATCGCACACTCCCCGCATCGGATGCATTCCCTGGCAGAAAAGACGATTTCAACGTTCGGGTCCTGGGTCTCGGGATTCTGGCAGAAGAGGCAGCGGAGAGGGCAGCCCTTGAAGAATACAACACTCCGGATACCCGGACCATCTTCCAGGCTGTTCCTCTTGACATCTACGATGAGGGGTAAAGGGCTTTCCATGAACACCTAAAGCCCAAGTCTGTGGGCAAGGTCCCTGGCCAAAAAACCAAATTTGTAAATATAGTTGAGGTTCCCGTCAATCTCAATTTCGTTTGCCAGGACCAAATTGAGAATGTCATGGTCCCGGGAGAATACGAACTTCCAGAATGCCTGAACATCTTTAATAGTCACCCTTATGTCCCAATCCGCGATCGCATCCTCGTAAACGGTCATCTTGCCCCTGTCGAAAACAATCGAAGTGACTACGAGATGATCGCCCGTCTTCAGGAGGTAAGCTCCTTTAAACTCTTTTATATTTCTTCGGTATCCCTTTGATAGACAAAAGGCTAATTCCATTCCTTCCAGCAAAAGTTCTAGGCACTCGTCCGTCAACTCCCCAAGCAACTCCTTCTCTAACCTTTTTGAGAAAAAACGTGTTAGAAAGTTTCCTATAGAGTCAGTCAGAAGATGAGAAATAGATCCTAAAATTGTTCTCTTGAACTTGGATCTCATATCTAATTCCCTCCTGCGTTTGAAATCTATTTAGTGAACCGATGCAAGTTCTAAGTTTTCTTGGGCAGTGGAATAGGAGGAAAGTCCACCGCTTTTCCAGTCGATAGCAAATACTCCGTCCGATTGATGATCTCTATTTGCATTTGGGGGTTCAAGTCCTTGAAGTAAGCAGTGTAACCGGAGACACGAACTAAAAGCCCCGGGTTCTTGTCCGGGTTGGCAAACGCATCTAAAAAGTCTTGGTGGTTTCTAATGTTAAATTGGATCTCCATCCCGCCATCCCTTGTCCCAGCAGCCGAATCGAAATAACCCTCCACGTAAGGAACAAAGTATTCGAGCATCCTCGCATCAGGAGTGAATTTGATATTGAGTGCAATACCATTGGAAAGGCATTCAACCGGCAGCTTTGCCACAGAATTTAAGGTCTCCAGCAGACAGGGCGTAACCCCGGAAACCGGGGTGATACCGCTCGCAAAATTCTCCTCCGCTTTACGCCCGCTCGGTAGCGCCTTTGTTAGCCTCCCAAAGCCTGCATGGTTGGTCATGGTCCAGTAACCAACCCGGTAACGCCCTCCGCGGTAATTCTCCTTCTCAGAAAACAGTTGATCGAGCATCTCGATGATCCAGATAGCGTTGGCCTCTGCCATGGGATCGTCATTCCCGTATTTGGGGGTCTTATCCGGATTCATCAGTCGCTTGTGCAATGCTTCGTAACCTTTAAAGTCCTCCTGGAGGGCTCCGAGAAGCTTAGGAAATGAAATCGAATTCTCATCATAGATGAGCTTCTCAATGGCACTCATGGAATCCGCCACATCCGCAAGCCCGATGATCGCTGCACCGGAAGAGTTGAGGACGGCTCCGCCTTGAATGAGGTCCTTGCCGCTATCCATGGGGCCTTCGAAAAAGGCCGACAGAATTGGGGTGGGATAAAAATCCTGATGTACTTTCCCAAAGAGATTATTGAGCGTTGTCGCTTGATCGACAAGCCACCGTGCCTGTTCTTCAAATGCTTTTCTGAAATCATCGAAGGATTTGAAAGTAGAAGGGTCACCTGTCTCCTTGCTGATCAACAAGTCTCTCCCCGTATGACGGTGTCGTCCGTTGTAAAGGGTCAATTCAAGCACAGAGGTCAAATTAAACAGGATTGCCCCAGGATGGCCGTAGGACCTGCCACTGCTGCCCGGCTCGACACAGCCGATGATACCGTAATCCCTCGCCTGTTCGATGGTGATGGTTTCATCTTTCTTCCTGAGGGCCTTAATGACTGCAGGATCATTATGGATGGCTGGGGTGGCTCCCGTCCTGATATTGACCTCACAAAGCCTCCTCAAATAGTCTTTTGAATTCTTGCCCGGATAATACCTCGCATTGAGGTTCGGGTCCCGTAACATCAATAATTCTGTAGCCCTCAGCATGATATAGGTCAGGTCATTTACGGCATCCTCACCGTCTTGATCGATCCCGCCAATCGTGATGGCCTGGTTGGAGCCAGATCCGCCAAAGAGCTGTTCGGATGTTTCCGGAACGGCTGGCACGTGGTCTCCAATCTTAAGCCACAGGCAGCAAATCAACTCAAGGGCCTGCTCTATCGTTAATCGCTTGGCCTCCATATCGTCTCTGTAAAGCTTGGAAAGAACTTGGTCGAGCCTGCCCAGGCTAAGACCAAGATTCGCATTTTCAAGAAGGATGGCTGTCCAGCAGATCCAAAGGGTCGTCAGTCCCTCCCTGAAAGTCCTGGCTGGAGATTCAGGCACCCAGGCGTAGATCTCCGCCAGACTGAGAAGTTCCTGTTTCAAATCGCCATCGCGCTCCCGATCCGCCATCTTCTTGGCCTTTGCCGATAACCTTTTTGAGTAGGTGATAATTCCCTCAAGAACCTCTGAGATGGCCTCGTAGAACTCTTTTTTCGATTCATTAGAATTTTGGCGTTTTTTATCGTTGGCTTCATTAATGAGATGGCGAAGGCCCAGATGGATGGCCTTCGAAAAATCCGGTATGGTATGTGAGATACAAGCGGGCTTACTGGCGAGGAAGAATACGATGCGTTCCAAGAGCTTCATCTCAGGGGCGTATTGGGGCCCATATTTCTCTCTGTTATCCTGGTAGCATCTCTTCCGGGTAAGTTCCATTATCGTATTTTCCATCCAAGGAGGAAAAATCTTTTCATTGAGGCCTTTCACGTCCTGATCGGCAATGTAATAAGGGTTAGCCGCCCTTGTTGATAAAGTCCAAAGTTCCGGCCACAGAGTGAGTGCGACAAACTCGGGATAGAGAAGCACGCCTTTGAACTTACTGGTGGTAGAACCCGCAAAAAGAGAGCGGTCGTTCAATTCAAAAAGGGTCATCCCTTTTTCGTGCCCATGGGTATGGCGTACGATGGCAGTACGGTTTTCGAGGACATGCCGGTACAATCTTGCCTTATCGAGAATCGAAATGCGTGTTTTCCGGAAAAGGTCGTGAGCGAGACTGTACTCGGTAATGAGCCGCGGCCGTTCGGTGCATATCTCCGGCATGGCCCTGAAATAGGCAGCCCAGAGATCGGCTACGCGGGGCAAGTCTTCGCGCGAAATGTCCTTTAGTGTTATGCGTGGAGGGTTCATAGTAGACTCCTCATCCCCTGAAGCATTTTCAGGGCGGCCTGTGTCCTGCCCAGCCAGTAATACACCTTTGCCTCTTGGAAGACCTTTTCGGCAGTATCCAGGGCTCTCAGGGTCTTTTCCCCTTGAGGCACCTTTCGGGTCTCCCATTTCATTTCTAACTCCAAAAGGTTGAGGTTGAGTTGGTAGGTTGCTTTCTAAAAGGATGACTCGAATAAACCTTACTAATTCTATCTGAAAAAGTCAACAAGAATTCCTCAAAGGAAGCGATCAGATTGTTTTGGTCATCAAAGAACTTGATAGATACAAGCCAAGGGATCAGCCCTTGGCAGAGGACAAGATGAAGACGCGAAATGATTGCCCAACGCCATGCAGCGAGTCGCTCAACCCTCCCGCTGATGTTAGCCTATATAAAAGCACCTTTTTCATAATTCTATTTTTCACCTATTTATTGAGAGCTACAATCGTCCTCATATTCTACACGTCTTAGCTGTCCTATGCAGGGAGGGATGTGGTATTCCGTTTTCCAGGGATAGGGAGTTCAAGGGGTGATAGCTCGAGTGCTTCGCTTGTTTGTTTACCTGCCTGAAATGTCCATCTTGGGTTTTTCCTAACACGTTCAACCAGGAGGTCTTCACACAAATACCCATCGGAATCATAGAGCCCATCTTCGAGTTCCTGTAGGAAGGAGACATAGCGCCGAACCTCCTTCTCAATGCTTTCCCATTGGTATCTGAGCCAAATTCTTGATATCATATCATTCAATCTTCGGTCCTTTAGCGCTTGAAGAACTTGTTTCGGAGAGTAAATCGCATGGTAAGCATCAATGATTTCTGTCTGAAGCTTCGATGGAGGCATGTTCAAGGGGAAATGTGTTACGAAGTGTCCATTGCAGTAACGCCATCCATGAAATATTCCTCGGTACCATGGAACAAGCGTTTTGTAGCCGTTTCTTTGCTCAGGGAAGTGTCCCCAGATTGGCCAGAAGTAAGCAGTCGAGATTTTCTGATCTATAGCGAAATCTACGGTGGACTTAACCGTCTCAGGAGTGTCGGTATCAGCTCCTAGTACAAATGACCCCCAAATGCCGATTCCGAAAGAATGCAATTTCTGAATTGCGGCTATCATTTCGGTAAGTGTCTGATGCTTGTTGTACGCCCTCAGAGTTTCAGGTTGAACGGACTCAAAGCCCTGGAAAACATAAGTTATCCCAGCTTGTCGCATCAGGGAAAGAACTTCATCATCCTTTGTAATATCTACTCGTGCAAAGACTTTGATATTAAAGGCGAAGTTCTCCTCGATTATCCGTCTCAGGAGCTCCTTCGTATAGCGTCGATCGCCAGCAAATTCATTGTCCACAAAGAGGAGGTTACGTCCGTACTGCCGCTTATCTCTCAGGTCGCGAATCACGATTTCAATATCCCGTGTACGGTAGCCACCAGGAAACATGGTGTTGACGATACAAAAAGAGCATTTGAATGGGCACCCCCGAGAAGATTGTATCGTCAGCACCGGTCTTTTTATTTCCGATAAGATGTCAATGAGATTCATTCGACGATAGCATTCGATGAGGGAAAACTTCGGAATTGTATCGAACCTAGCCTGTCCGGGGCGGGAAGCCGTACGGCGAACTTCATTGCCCACCCGATAGGCAATACCGGCCACTTCTTCCACCTTCCCTCCCTGTGCGAGGGCTTCGATGAGTTCGAGAATGGTTTCATCGCCTTCGCCGAACACAACATAATCGCAATGGTGTAGGCACGATTCCGGAAAATAGGTAGCATGGACCCCACCCATAATAATCGGGATTGCGAGCCTCCTTCGAATCTCGTCGGCTAGGCTATACGTCTTGTCTGCGTTGGCGTTCCATGTCGAAAAGCAAACCAGGTCCGAGGTCAAAATACAGTCCCATTCCGGAGACTTTATGTGCTCTATATACAATTTCACATCGTAGCCCGATTCTGAGAGGATAGTAGCGATGAGTGGCATTCCGTAGTCCGGCGCGATTAACCGAGAAGCGAAGTCAGGAAATTCGCCATCCAGTGCAATACAAGTAATTTTCTTTATTTGCATAGTTATGCCTCGCAGCGTGCGAGTGATAGGTAATCGCGAATTCCACCCATTCTGTCTTAGACTTTCTTAACTCATCCCTTAGCGCCGCATTCAGTGAACGTATCTACCGCTTTTTCTGGTTTTGTCTTCTGAGTGACGGCCCTGCCGATTCATCAACTCAGCACAAATGATATAATCATTCGTCAAAAACCATTTCCGCGTACTGGCATTCGAGGACAGTCGATTTATGCAGAATTACCAGACGAAACCTTTAAAACGTTGTGTTTTCCCAGGCGGCAAACTCGTTAGCTTTTGGATAAAGAACTTCGACCACACCTTATTGCTATTCTGGAGAGAAGTTATCAGCATAGTGAAGCCAGTTCGTCTTCATATTTCTTCACCCATCCAGCAGCGCCGCAGTCCTTCAGTATTTCTATAGCCTTGCCCAGATTCTCCCGAGCTTCCGGCATTTGCCCTTTTCGTTTGAATGCATTGGCATATGAAGCATAATCTTTTGCAAGATGGAACATCATTCCATTCCTTTGATCGGCTTCGATGGCCTTCTGGATCCACTGTTCTGCTTTAGATATTTCTGGATCATCCAAATTTAATAAGATTTCGCCGATGCATTTTGAGATCAAGCCTTCAAATACTTTTATTTTGTTATTTCTTGAATGATTGTATAAAAATTCAAGATTTACCTCTTTATCCTTATTCATCACCTTTGATCTCGCTACCCCAACTTGTCCAAAACCCGCCAGGGAGGGAAGTAATCGAGCATTCTCCAAAACCGAAATCAATCTCTTGTAATGCTCTTCAGATCTCAAGAAATCTCCCATTTCAAAATAGGTTTCACCTAGATGCAGTTGGGCAAGAGCATTCCACATTTGTAAATCAATCCTTTCACAGAATTCGGCTCCCTTGAGCAGATGATTTTGAGCCTCGTCCGGTAATCCTTTTGCGTAGTATGAAATCCCATGCATCACGTAGGCATGCGCTTTGGAAAAAATATCCCCGCTCTCTTCAGCAATACGTAGAGCCTCATCGGTAGTCTTGAATTGCAGATTTATTCGCCCAGCAGGGTAAAATAAATTATGAGATAGGATGCTTTTTGCTACTGCGATCCCCCATAAATTATTTACTGTCACATTAATGTTAAGAGCCTTCTGCAAATAATTCTCTGACCTTTCGAATTCACAATTCCAGCCAAAAGCGCTTCCGATTCCAAGACTCGCTATAACTAAGGTTATTACGTTTTTAGCTTCTTCCGATGCTCTAAGGGCGTCTTCATAAGCTTCGAATGCCTTCGGATAATCTTCCTTCACAATGAAATGATAGGTGCCCATGACTGTATGTATCTGGGAAAGCCTCTTTTGGTTATTATGCTTCATAGCCAAATTGATAATCGGATCGATGGCCTCTCTTGCTTCAGTATGATAGTACATTTGATGTAGGTGCAGTCCAAGAACCACCCTTGCATCAATTATCTGTTTTTCGACAGTCTCTGTACGGCGCAAGCGTTCAAGACATGCCACTCTTTTCTTTGAGTAGGTAATCGCATCATTAAGCGAAGCTGCCTTTTCGGACTTCCTGCTTGCTAGTCTCGAGTACTCAGCTGATTTCAAATAATTCTCACCCAAGAAATAATGCTCGGATAAAACCTCATAATGCTCCCTCAGACCATCCTCGCACAACTCCTCGATCGCGTCCCCGATCTCTTCATGAAGTTTTTTCTTTCTTTTGGTCAATATGGAGTCATAAACGACTTCACGGGTTAGGGCATGTTTAAAAACATAGTTTGACTGAGGGTAGATACCTCTCTCATAGAGAAGCTCCGAGTCCTTCAAAACAGAAAGATATGAGAGCAGTTCTTGATCCGGGAGACCCGCAACGCGTTTTATCAATGGATAGCTGAACTCCCTCTCTATTACCGACCCGGTCTGAAGCACTTCCTTCCCCTTTTCGGGAAGTGAATCGACCCTGGCCATGATCACATCCTGCATTGTTGAAGGGATCGCCACTCTCTCGATTTCTTTTGATAAATGGTAGGCATTTTCTTTTCTGCCTATGATCTTTAGATCTTTAAAGGACTTGATAAACTCTTCAATGAAAAATGGGATACCTTCCGTCTTCTCAAGAATCAACTTCTCAAGAGTGCTTCCAATCTTTTTTGTGCCCAGAATGTGGTTCACCATCTCAAGACTTTCGCGGTTGGAAAGCCGATGCAAATTTAACTGACTGTGATAAGACTTGGCGCCCCAGGTGTGAACAAACTCAGGCCGGTACGTGAATATCAATAAAACCTTTGACCCAGGTATAATTTCCAATAGGTCCTTTGCTACATCCTCTGAACTCTTGTCTAACCAGTGTAAGTCCTCAAAGGCTATGATAAGAGGCCGTATCCCAGAACCTTTAATAACAATCCGCTTTATTGCCTCAATAATCCTATCTTTCTTTGCTTCAGGACTCATGGAGATCTGATCGATACCACTATCCTTCACTGAGAGAAGCTCAAGAAGATATGGGAGGGTTGAAGGTTCATCGACTCCTATCAATCTTAATCCCTTTTTAACTTTTTCTCTGATTTCCTGATCCCCTTCTCCCTCCTGTATATCGAAGTTTGACTTCAAGATGTCTATCACTGGATGATAGGCAATGCTCCTGCTGTAAGATAAACACCTACCTTCTAAGAAAGTCATATCCTGATTGGCAACAGCTTTTCTAAATTCATATAAGAGCCTAGATTTACCTGCCCCGGCTTCGGATACAATGGAAAACGCCTGCCCCTTACCTGTCTTGGTTCTCTCAAAGCCATCCAGCAAAAGCTCAAGCTCATGCTCCCTTCCAATAAAAGGGGTAAGGCCCCGCTCGGCGCTGACGTCAAACTTTGTCCTTAGAGTACTGGGGGCAATTACCTGATAGACCTTTACAGGTTCTTCTTTACCCTTAATCTGCTTCTCTCCCAAAGCCTCAAACCTAAAGAATCCTTCGGTAAGCTTAAAGGTATCCTCAGTCACATATGTTGTCCCTGGATCAGCCAATCCTTCCATTCGGGAGGCCAAATTCACCGTATCCCCTACTGCCGTGAATTCAACCCTTAGATCATTACCAAGGGTGCCCACAATCACAGGACCTGTGTGGATTCCAATCCTCATCCTGATAGACGGTATTCTCTTTTCACTCTTAAGTTGGTCGCTGAACTTATTTATTTCACGATGGATGGCTAAAGCAGATCGAATAGCTCGCTGGGGAGCATCTTCCAATGCAATCGGAACTCCAAAGAGGGCCATAATGCCATCACCGGTCAGTTTATTGACTGTCCCTTCATAGTCGTGGACTTTATGAATTAGGATTTCATACACCTCATCCATGATGGAGTACATTTCTTCTGATCCGAGCTTTTCAGTAAGACTGGTAAATCCCTCCATATCACAGAACATCACAGTGACCTGCTTACGTTCACCCTCAATCTTATCTCTCTGTGCCAGAATCTTCTGGGTTAGGTCTTTAGGAAGGTATCTTTGAATCTTGGCAAGCTTCTCATCAAAGGAGAGTTCCTTTGGGACTGACTCCGGGGGATATAAGTTTTGCCCGCACTTGCCGCAGAACCTAAATTCAGGGGGATTTACGAAATTACAGCTTGGGCAAATCCTTTCTAATTTGGCACCACATTGTCCACAAAATGTCAAGCCTTCAGGATTTTCAAATTGGCATTTTGAGCATCTCATTCTTGATGCCCTCCATCGTAAGAAATTCAACGAGGCGATTCTAAAAGTTTGAGGTTGGTTAGGTGTTTAATCTGAGATCTTACGATCTGATCAAAGACTACTCCCTTGGAACATAAAAGTCAACAAGAATATCGGTTACTACTTAAAAGGTTGTATGGATGGCCGATTTTGAACAATCACGACTTCAGGAAGTACTTTTTGGGAACAAAAAAAACAGATCCGAATTGACTCTACCTTTACCCTCCTTTTCATTTAATTTTTGAAGTGCTCATTCCATCGACATGATTCCCAGTTCAATCAGACCCAAAAGGGGGGATTGGGGCTTTCCGTCAATCCCAAATTGGATCAGTTCTTTAACCTTTGATTTTGTATTAACCGCATACCCCAATACTGCTGTTTTTTCATTTCCCTTTTTGGTTACCTTTTCCATTTCTATAACGACAAAGCTAATATCAGAATTGTTCTTGTAAGGATTTTTCTTTTGCTTCCAATTTTCATCTGGGATGGTAGATGCCTTTACTCCAGTCCATTTTACGAGAGCTCTGAAAAACAACTATATGCTCTCTTGAATTTCGTATCCGTGTCATCGTTCGCTATTCGATGTCATCACAGGGATTTCTGGACTCTTCAAAAATCTGATTTTAGGACTGTTTTTTGAAAGAGTGATAAAAAGTGTTTCCCCTTCGATGGAGACGTAAAACAACCCCCTTTTCCAGATTGATATCCTGTATCGCTTTTTCAAAATCCTTGATGGTCTCTACCTTTTTTCGATTGATCTCCAGAATAACATCCCCTTCCTGGAGACCGATATTATCGGCAGGACTTCCCCTTTCCACTCCGACCACAATGACACCTTTTTTTATTTCGTTTGAGATTTGATATTGAGCCGCAAGCAGCGGGGTCAGATCTTGAACGCTTGCCCCTAACTTCTCTTCGCTCTCTTTTTCCCTCATGCCCTCCGGTTTATCCGGCATAGACGTCGTCGTGGTTTCAATGGTCATGGGTTTTCCATCCCGGATCACATTAAGTTTAACTTTCTGTCCTACTTTTTTCTTTTGGATTTCTTTAATGAGTTCATTGCCGTTCTTAATGGTTTTGTCATCCACCGCTTTGATGATGTCTCCTGAAAGAAGCCCTGCCTTTTCAGCTCCTGTTCCCGGATGGATTTGAGCGACCAGAACTCCCTCTTTCTCTTTCACTTGGAATTGTTCTGCCATCTCAGGAGTGAGATCCTGTACGCTGATTCCCAGCCAAGGCCGAACCACCTTGCCCTGTTTGATGAGATCGTTCAAGATCTGTTTGGCCATATTAATGGGGATGGCAAACCCAATTCCTGTTCCGGGTTGGATGATCATGGCATTGATTCCCACCACCTCGCCATCGATATTGATCAGCGGACCCCCGCTGTTGCCCGGGTTAATGGAGGCATCGGTTTGGATGAAATCTTCATAAGTTCCTGTTCCCAACCCTGACCGTCCTTTGGCGCTGATTACTCCGACCGTCACCGTATGCTCCAGGCCAAACGGACTGCCGATGGCAATAGCCCATTCTCCCACCTCGAGCTTATCTGAATCGCCCAGGGTGGCGACAGGAAGATCATTTGCCTTGATATGGAGAACGGCAAGATCCGTACGGGGGTCTTGGCCTTTAATGGTGGCGTTAAACTCCCTTCCATCGTTGAGACGCACCTTGACTTTATCCGCATCTTCGACCACGTGATTGTTCGTCAATATATAACCTTCTTTATCAACGATCACCCCAGACCCCCCGCCCCTCTGTTTCTGCTGGTATTCCTTTCCTTTGTCCCGGGGAGAAAAACCGAAACCCTTGAAGAAATCCTCAAAGGGACTCCCCCTGAAGAAGTCTTCCCCATATCTATCCCAGGGTTTCATGGTGATTGTTTTTTCTGTCGTAATACTGACAACGGCAGGCTGCACTTTTTTTGCCACTTCCACAAAGCCCCTGCCGAGGGATCTTACCGAGGTCAACTGGTCGTTTTTAGGAGTGGAATTGACCTTGTCTTTATCCACGCAGAAGAAAAGACCGAATAAGAGAACAAGAAAAGAGAGAGTCCAAACCAATCCTTTAGTCATTTTCTTTCCCATTGTACGCTCCTTAAAAAAGATAAATTTAACTAAATTCTAAATCCCATTATTCATGTTGTCAAATGATAGGATTTTGAAGTGGATGTCAAACGAAAGTTACAAGGAAGGAGTCCTCAATAAATAGGTTGTGGGCTTCACCTACAAGTCAATACCAGGAACCATATTCAGGAATTGAAGAATAGGGGATGGAAGTGAGTATAACGCCGTCCTTCATTCCCGACGAATTTGTTTTAAAAAAGAAAAAAATGGGATCCCCCTGAACACGACATTAAGAGGTCCCATTTTGTAACCTTGAAACATTGCCTTATTTCTTTTTGAACGACATCGTTCCTCTTGACCCCATCCAAGAAAAATTCCCCTCGAGCTTCATTTTACCATCATCCTTATAAAGTGAAAGTTCCACTTCATTATTAGGGCCTATGATTAACAAATTGCCCTGATCGTTTATCTTACCATTTTTGAAATCAATAATCGCCGTCTGGGCAGACCGACCTGGTATTACGATGTCACGAAAGATAAGCTTGCCTTGTACTGGAAGGCTGTCATTAGAGATTTCAAGATCGGTATTGGATGTCATCATTCCCACGGTTCTACTCCCTACCCATTTCCCTTTGAGATCTGCAAGATTGCCTTCTGAGATGGCTGTTTTCTCCATCTTGGCATAGCTCACGAATACCATCGAAGCAAGAACCAAAATAATACACGATGGAAAAATCATCCTTTTCATATCATCTGTCTCCTTTTTTGGATTTAAGAATTTTTCAAATTTTATCCCCTTTTTTGTTTAGAAAAGTGGTAAGAACCCGCTTTGGGACGAATTAAGAATATAAAAAAGGGAGTTGTATGTCAAGAAACACACCGATTATTACCAATCGAAATCAAGCATACTTTGCCGAACTGGGGACTCGTTGACTACAGGAAGAAGTCTCTATTTACGACGAGCTGTCTTTTTGGGTCTCTTTCCCAAGACATGAACTCGGTTCTTGCTTCCCTTCATTCTGTTTGCCGTCCGCGCTGCGGGGGTAAAGAGGTCCCCTGTAAGACGATTGTCTATAATTCTCCTGGTCAGGAAGCTTACGACACT
>Ga0208457_1001309_pt1 | contig 18296 bp, 18 predicted proteins | sample June2015DPH_10_1_FD_185513 | JGI IMG/M metagenome (GOLD analysis project Ga0208457, IMG submission 185513) | Peatland microbial communities from SPRUCE experiment site at the Marcell Experimental Forest, Minnesota, USA - June2015DPH_10_150... | ecosystem: Environmental > Terrestrial > Soil >... | reverse complement strand
AATTGGGACATAATCTAAAACCTCCTTTTGGTTTCTTTAGATTATGTCTCTTCGTCAGATTAAAGAAGGGTGCACTTTTAAACTTTAAATCCATAAAAACCAGTGCACTTTTAATTTTTAAATGACAATGGGAAATTGGGTTGTTGATAATTCAACATTTTTCCAATAGAATGAAAAAAAGACAGGAGGTGCATGATGATCCCTTCAAAAAACCTCTATAGAATAGAAAGAGATTCGATGGGTCCGGTCAAGGTTCCGAAAGAAGCTTACTATGGCCCCCAGACGCAGAGGGCAATTGAAAATTTTTCTGTGAGTGGTTGGCGATTCGGAAGGGAATTTCTTTATGCCCTGGGCCTCATCAAATATGCTTCTGCAAAGACGAATGGTGAGTTGGGCCTCCTGGGAAAAAGAATCACCAGGGCCATCGAACAGGCATCTCAAGAGGTGATGGAAGGAAGATGGGACAAACAATTTGTGGTGGATATCTTTCAAACCGGCTCTGGGACCTCCACCAATATGAATGTGAACGAGGTAATTGCCAATCGTGCCAATGAAATTTTGGGAAGCAAAAGAGGGACCTATCGGCCTGTCCATCCCAATGACCATGTAAATCTGGGTCAATCGAGCAATGATGTCTTTCCTTCCACTATCCACATCGCCTCTGTCTTTCTCCTCCAACAAAAACTCCTGCCAGCCCTAAGCGATCTTCATGAAGCTTTAAAGGACAAGGGAAGGGAATTCCATTCCATTCTTAAAATTGGAAGAACTCATCTCCAAGATGCCACACCGATCCGATTGGGTCAGGAATTTGGAGGTTATGCGCGTCAGGTTAAATTGGGGATTCATAGAATTCAGAATGCCATGAAGTCCCTCTCTGAACTTCCATTGGGAGGGACTGCTGTGGGAACAGGGATCAACACTCATCCCCTTTTTGCAAAGAAAGTCATCGCTATGACGAATAAAAAGATAGGCTATCGTTTCTCTGAAGCCATTGACCATTTTGAGGCTCAAGGTGCCAAAGATGCTTTGGTAGAAATGAGTGGAACGTTGAAAACAGTGGCTGTGAGTCTGATTAAGGTCGCCAACGATATCCGATGGCTGGGTTCAGGTCCTCGTTGTGGAATTGGGGAAATTCATCTCCAAGATACTCAACCCGGCTCTTCGATCATGCCTGGAAAAGTCAATCCTGTCATCCCTGAATCCCTCATCCAGGTATGTGCCCAAGTGATTGGAAATGACTCAACCATTGTCCTGGCTGGACTCAGCGGCAATTTTGAACTCAATGTCATGATGCCATTGATCGCTTACAATTTACTCCAATCCATTCATCTCCTCGCCAATGCGGTGAATAATTTTTCTAAAAGATGTATTAAGGGTCTGAAGGCAGATCGTAAACGTTGTGAAGAGATGATTGAGAAAAGCTTAGCCCTTGCTACAGCTTTAACACCGAAAATCGGATATGAGGAGGCAGCCCGAATCGCCAAAAAAGCATACGTTCAGGATAAAACAATTCGTCAGGTAGTCGAGGAAGAAGGTCTTCTCTCAAAAGAAGAGCTAAATCTTCTGCTGGACCCCCGATCGATGATCGCCCCAATGAAATTGACCAAAAAGAAAAAGTAAACCGATTGTTTTAAAAAACAATTAAAGGAGTAGCCTATGATCTTTAAACAATTTAGAGATGGAGAGGGTTGCTTATCTTATTTTATTGGTTGCGAAAAGAAAAAGGAAGCAGGGGTGATTGACCCTTCTCTCAATATCCATCAGTATCTTGAAGCCCTCCAGGGAAAATCTTTTGATCTCCGATATGTGATCGACACTCACACCCATGCAGACCATCTCTCCGGAGCCGGTCTTCTGGCACAAAAGACCAACGCAAAGGTCATCATGAGCAAAGAGACTCCTTTTCAGCGGTCCATCGGGATGGGGAAAGCTCCGGAGAATATCAAAGAAATTTTAAAGAAGAACGGTGAGATTCCTGTGGATCGATTTGTAGGCGGAGGGGAAATGATCCAGATTGGTGAGATATCGATGAATCTGCTTCACACCCCAGGACATACCTGCGATACCATCTGTCTCCTATTGCCTGACCGGATTTTCACCGCTGATATTCTCCACATCGGCCAGGCAGGTAGGACAGACCTTCCGGGAGGAAGTTCAGAGGAGATGTACGAAACCCTTTTTAAAAGAATCCTTCCCCTTTCCGACGATCTCCTGGTCTATCCTGGACATGACTATAACGGGAATACAAATTCTTCTCTCGGATACGAGAAGAAGAACAATGAGTTCCTGAAACCCCGTTCCAAGACTGCCTTTGTTCAGTTTGTGGCAAACTTCTTTCCAGAAATTAAACCTGGGATGCAATGTGGCGTGAAGACGATTGTGGGCGGCCATTCAGGAAGTCAACCCACCCTTCAGAATGCTTTGGGAGATCTGATCATTGACCATATGCAGCGCCATCCCGAGGACTATACTGTTACGATCAACCAATTGAAAAAGAGGCTCGAGGCAAAAGATAAATCCCTATACCTTCTTGATGTACGTACTCCCGAAGAAGTGGCAGGAGGGACTATCAAGGGGGCATCAAAAATTCCTATTGATGAACTTCCAAAAAGGGCGGAAGAGATCCCCAAAGATAGAGAAATCGTGGCTTACTGCGCGAGCGGAGCCCGATCTGCTCTGGCCACCCTTTATTTAAGGGCGCGGGGTTTTAAGGCAAATAGTCTCGACCATGGAATCCATGAATGGGATGAAGCGGGCTACCCGATTGAAAAATAAATCCCTCTTTCTTGTTACCCAATTTAAGGGAAGCTAGAACTCTTAAAAGGTGGCTTCCTTTATCTCCTTCTCAAATAGAGGAACAGAATAATTCCTCCGATGATCATAAAGGCTGAAAGCGTCTGCCCCATGGTGAAGGGACCAAGGATAAATCCAAGCTGTGGGTCCGGTTCCCTAAATAACTCCACAAAAAATCGAAATAGACCATAAAGAGAAAGAAATACTGCTAACAGCCCACCGGTAGGAAGTTTTTTATCTTTAAGAAACCAAAGAATTAAGAAAAGAATGCCTCCTTCTAAGGCACTTTCATAAAGTTGAGAGGGATGTCGAGGAAAGGGCCCTCCTTTGGGGAAGATCATCCCCCAGGGAACTTGAGTGACACGGCCATAGAGCTCCCCGTTGATGAAATTACCAACTCTCCCTAAACCCAAGCCAATAGGAGCGGTAACGATGAAGAGGTCAGCAATCTTCCAGAAAGACTTTTTATTCTTCCAGGAAAAAAGGATCCCGACGAGGAGGACACCGATCAACCCTCCATGAAAGGACATGCCCCCATGCCAGATGGCAATGACCTCGAGGGGATCGGCGAGGTACATCTTGAGATCATAAAAAAGCACATATCCTAAACGAGCCCCGATGATTAGTCCGAGAATGAGATAAAAATAGAGATTTTCAACCTCCAGTTTTGAAACACCAAAATCTCTTCTTTTCATTTGATACCGGACGAGGAGATAGGAGGCGAAGAATCCGAAAACATACATTAACCCATACCAACTTACTCGAATGGGACCGAGTTGAATCAAAATCGGATCAAAATTGACAGTCATGATTATCTCCTGATATTTCAATTTTATTGGAGAACGAGCAAAGATTCAAGTACTTTTCAGACCGTAAATAAAATTGACGTTCAATAATATTTTATGTATAATTTCAACAATTTTATGGAAGAACCCTCCAAGAAACAACAGATCCTTCAAGACTTGAAGAAATTCATTCTTTCCAAGGCCTCCATCGTTTACATCCTATCGGATGAAGAGGATCGTGTAGAGGGCCTTCTCAAGGAACTCACCTCCACCTTTATACCCAAGCCCAAACTCTTCATCTGGAATCCCTTCTATGGATTGACAGGAGAGAACGAAAGGATTGAAGATTCGAAGAATCCTATCGAGGCCCTGGACAAAGTGATCCAGAGTACAGAACAAGCTTTTTATCTCTTTGAGGGGCTCCATTCTTTATTAAAGACAGACCTTTCCCTTCCAAGGAAGTTAAAGGATCTCCATCGTTCTCTCCGAAATCGATACGCTACCCTTTTTATTGTTGCTCCTGTTCTAGTTGTCCCAGAAGAACTCAAGCGAGACATGGTGGTCTATGAACTTCCCATGCCGGATGTGAATGAAGTGGAGCGGACCCTGATGGGAATCATCTCCGCAAGTCCCCAGGCTTCTAAATTAACAGAATCCCTGACACCGGAGTTGAAGGATCGGATGGTGAAGTCAGCTCTCGGCCTTTCTCTCGACCAAGTGGCCCGGGCTTTTCGGAGTGCCCTGATCGGAAGGACGACAATCGATCCCTCTCTGATTGATGCGGTGATTGAAGAAAAAGAACAGATGATTAGAAAATCTGGGATCCTCAATTTGGTGATCAATCGGCCTGCCCTGGAGGATATCGGTGGGTTGGAAAACCTCAAGGATTGGCTGAGAAAAAGGTCCGAAATTTTGAGCAGTGAAGGAAAGTCTTTCGGTCTCTCACTTCCCAAAGGGGTTCTGATCACCGGTCTTTCAGGATGTGGTAAAAGCCTCTGCGCCAAGGTATTTGCTTCTTTCTGGCAAATCCCTCTGCTCCACCTTGACATGGCCAGGCTCTATGATGGAACGACTGGAGAACCCGAAGAGGCTTTACAGGTCGCCCTTCGAACTGCGGAGTCTGTGGCACCTTGTGTCCTATGGATTGACGAGATCGAAGCAGGCATCAGCATTCAAAGCCAAAAAGCCGGAGGGGGAGCCCAATCTCGGGTCTTCGCCTCCTTTCTCACCTGGATGCAGGAAAAAAACGCTTTTGTCTTTATTGCCGCGACAGCCAATGTGATCGAACTCCTCCCTCCAGAGGTCTTGAGGAAGGGTCGTTTTGACCAAATCTTTTTTGTCACCTTACCCAATGCTCAAGAAAGAAAGTCCATTTTTTCCATCCATCTGAAGAAAAATGGTGCGGAACTATCTCTTATCAACTTAGATATGCTTGTGAAGGTGTCGGAGGGGTTTAACGGTGCAGAAATTGAGCAGGCGGTCAATGGAGCGATGATTGAAGCCTTTAATTCAGGCCGGCCGATTAATGAGCAGGATCTTGTGATCTCGGCGGGGAATATCGTCCCTCTTTCCACCACGATGAGAGAAGAGATTGGTAGGATGGAACGCTGGGCCTACAATCGGGCCATCCCAGCCTCTAAATAAAAAGTCAATAATCCTCTTTATCCTCGTCGTCGTAATCCTCTTCCTCGAACTCGTCTTCTTCTAAATCCTCTTCCTCCTCTTCTTCCTCTTCCTCTTTTTTCTTCCGCTTCATTTTCAAATTGATCTTTTCTAAGCTTTCATCTCCAAGATCGTCGATCACCTCATTAAAAAACATGGCCAGGGAGATGATATACTCCTCGGGTAATTCCCGGAACCATTCGATGACTCTCTCAGCGATTTCCATCTTCTCACTAGTTGAGGAGTCCTCTATAAGATCGATCGCCTTACGATAGTGTTTATTGAACGCCCGGATCATAAAACAATTCTCGCCTCCTATTAATTTTTGAATCTATTTTTTAACATTATACTTTCCTTCTCCCTTGGGGACAATAAAAAAAATTTGAGAAGTTAAAAGTTATTGAAGATCGGATAAAGAGGGTTTTACTGAAATCTTGTTATTTTGACTCCCATGAAAGGCATTTTGGAGACATACTCTTTTAACAAAACCTTCTTCACTCTCCCGCCTTTCTCTTTAATACCACTGGCATGAATGAGATAGATATCTCTATGTTCCATGTTCTTTGGATTTATTTCCACTTTGAGAATTCCAATGTGTCCAACAATTTCCTCCTCCTTCTTCCTTTCTTTGGGTTTTTTTATAAAAAAGACAATATCACCGCTATTTAAATTCTTTATTCCCTTAAGAAACCTACCGGTGGAGAGGATCTCTACAAAATCCTTTCCCCTCGAACCTTTTATTTTCGTAATTCTCCCAACCTCAGAGGTGATATCCTTACCCCACTTCCCGCTATAAATCATATCTTCACCATATTCAAAACGGTCATCATAATTCATGACCTGACCATCCTTGAGAACACCTTTTGAATGGAATCTTTTATCCAGAGCTATTTGGATGGCCTCCTCAGGAGTTTTACTCAAGGCAAGTTCCACTGCCCTGAAGGTCAAATACATACAATCCACCCTCTCATCTGCTACGACGGTTGCCTTTGAGACGTACTCCCCTGACGGGTCCGCATCATAAAGGACGCCTAAAAATTTCTCTGCCCAGAAAGCAATCCTCTCACCGATGGGTTTACCCCTCAAGAGAGGCTGAGATTTTTGAATTTCTTCGTCAGTAAGGGCAAAACAGGGCTGGAGGAATAGAAAAAATACAAGAGGGATTAGGAAAGTTTTTAGTAATTTCACAAAGAAAGGAGTAATATAAAAAGTTGGTGCCGGAGGTCGGAATCGAACCGACACGGGGTGGAAGCCCCGCGGGATTTTGAGTCAAGACCCGACCATCAGGCGATTTCCCATCATTTTTAATCACTTATAAATCAATCAGTTGCAAGAGTCAAGTTGGAATAGCTTAGGTTAATTTGGATTATTTTCGGTTAAGACGGTTACACTTTGGTTACACCTTTAACATAAAGATTTCCAAAGAACAAGACCGGAAAAAAACGATTGTTCCTTCTACATCGAGCGACTTTGGCGGAAATTTTAAAGAAGGCATCCCTACCCCATCCCCAGCAGTCAGGATCGACCCGGTTTAAATCTCCTGCCCTTTGCACATAGACAGTCCCTCACACATAGATTATTTCCTGGCAAGAATTTTGTCTCCTTGTTCGACGGGATTCTGAAAAATTTTTCCTATTTCTGGAAAGGTTACGCTTGGGATAATCGAACAATCAAATCCTATCCCCTCGCTTTGTGAACATGGCCTTCAGCAAAATTAAATATATCTTTGCTTCCGGACAGAAGAAATTCCAAAAATGGTATATCCCTATACTTGCAGGTTTGGAATATGCTCAGTAAAACCAAATATTTCGTAATCCCGGCGGCTGAAAATAAACCGGGGGAAAGACTCCTGTAGAGTGCGAAATGCTTAATTGCGTGCTCAGTACAATTGTTATTCCAGGGGACATCATCAAATTTTAAAAAAGTAAAAAGTTTTCCCTCGTTCTTTTTAAGCCGCTTCTGGTATTTCCTTGCCACCTCTGGCTCAAACTTCGTTTTTAAGATCTCCCTAAAGAAGGCATCCACATCTTCGCTATGCTTTTTTAAGTAGACCTTATTCAGACCTTTCTTATCAACTGTCTCTATAATGCTTCTCAACAATATGGAGAAGTCTTTGACGAGATTTTTGAACTCTTCATTGAAGGGGTTTTTCAGTAGATCGTCGTTCATATCCCGAATTAGATGGATAAGACATTTCTGCTGCGGACAGTCGATGGAATCGTAAACCGCGTAAAAGTCGGACACCAATACTCCGCCAAAGCCGATGAGAAAGTCTTTTAGGAAACTTCCCTCTCGTGTTTCAGAATAAGCGAAAACAACATCTTCCATATTTGTAAAAACCCATATGTATTTTTTTTCTTTTCCAATTTGAACTTGGGTTTCGTCTACTGCCACGAAATGACTTTTCCTGATTCTTTCTACGAGTTCTTGGTAGGTATCCTCATAATATAAGGCTGCCCTTTTCTTCAACTCTTGGATAGTTCCCCTTGTGAGCGACATTCCAAAAAGGTCCTGGAGGCCATCCTGAATCCGGTTAATTGGCAGAACAATTATCCAGAAACTCACATGTCTTGCAATTATTCGTTAATACCGGTCCTGGCAAATCAGCATCCGGTTCGATCTTTCCAATTTCTTCAATGATGTTTCTTGCTGAAGCAATCCATTCATCGAGTTTTACTCGGTGAGTTTTGAAAGAATTACCATGTATGATCTTGCCGGATGAAGGGAATATACCTTGAATTTCACCAAGAACCAGACCACAAAACCCCAGCACAAGTTGATCAGTCTTAAAGATTTTCTCAGAGGGAATAATCCGAATCGGTATGTAAAAGAATGGGTGCGGACCCGATTCTCCTTGGACTCTCTCCAAAACATCGCATTGGCATTCCATCTTCGCTGACTTCAGATGGCACTTGAATAAAGCGGGAGCACCATTGCTAAGATCGTTTTGACAACTTCTTAAAGAGTGGTCGCTGTCGAGATGATACCGATCTCTTAAGATTTGGAGTGCACTGTCTTTGTACCGATCTACCCATCTCCTATGAACAAGGTCAAATTCTGAGGCGAGAGTAGTCTCCCCCCGAAGCCTGAGATGCGTTTTGCATTTACAGATCAGATAACTTTCGAAGATTTTGGTTGTAATTATCATTGGGAGCCTCCTTAAAATTGCCCAATTCCTCAGTGCCTGGCGATTTGAATCTGATTTGACAATCCTTATTTAGCGTTCATTTTTTATGAACATATAAAAATATTGAACAAAATCCAACCTCTTATCGGTTAGCGACAGGCGAAGTACAGGGTTACCATACGATAGCCTCAAGAATACCTTGACATTTGTTCATTTTTTAGGTATGTTCATAATCAGTGAACAGTAACATAAATTGAACTTCATGGGTCATCTCTATGGAAAAAATGAAAGAAAATGAGCTTCTGGAACTTGCTTTGGAGGCACTTAGAAATAATCTTCCCGGGCAGGCAGAAATTAAGACAGTAAAGCCTCTTCGCGCTCCCGGGTTGCGTGCAGATTACCTATTGCGGATAGTAATGCAGGGCAAAGAAATCAGGTATTATGCTGAGATCAAGGCTAATGTGACGAAGGCTGACAAGTTGTTAGCGATGATGCGCAAAGGTGAGTTCGACCACCCGCTTTTGCTGGTCACCAAATACATAAACACGCAACTGGCGGACGATTTGAAACAGAATGGGATAGAATTTATAGATACGGCTGGAAATGCGTTTATCAATCAGACTCCTCTATACATTTTTGTAAAAGGGAACAAGCCCGATATGGTCAAAGCCCCTCCCCTCAAACGAACCTTCAAACCTGCAGGGCTTAGAGTAATTTATACCTTCCTGTGTAACCCTGGCTTAGAGAATAAAACGTATCGAGAGATTGCTGCCGAGACCGGCGTAGCCCTTGGAACTGTTGATTGGATAATGAAGGAATTAAAAGAGTTAGGGTTTCTATTGGACATGGGGAAACGAGGCCAGAGATTAATCCAAAAGGTAAACTTGTTGCAGCGATGGGTAACTGCCTACCCGGAACAATTAAGGCCAAAACTCACATTAGGACGATTCAGGGGGGAATACGGTTGGTGGCAACAGAAAACGCTTGATCCTTTTAAAGCGCAGTGGGGAGGAGAGGTTGCTGCTGCAAAGCTTACGCAATATCTTCAGCCTCAAATCATAACGATCTATGCAACGCCTCAGGAGCTTGATCAATTGTTAATTAAAAACAGACTTAAAAGAAACCAAACCGGAGATGTCGAAATACTTAAGAGATTCTGGAAGCCAGCTGAAATCTGGAAGTATGAGGATCTCGTCCATCCTATCCTTATTTACGCGGACCTCTTAGCAACAGGCAATGAGAGAAACATCGAGACCGCCAAAATGATTTATGACCAGCATATTGTTCAACTTATCAGGGAAGATTGATAAACCGATAGTTGACACTCTTCATATCTTGAAGAAGGTGGCAGACTCCTTAGGTATTCCCTTCTTTGTCATTGGCGCTTTCGCAAGAGATCTTATTCTCAAACACGGTTACGGCATTGAACCTCGAAGAAAAACTGGGGACATTGATTTAGGAGTAGAAGTTGCCAACTGGGAACAATTCGAGAAATTAAAAGAGTCACTGATTGCAACAGGTCAGTTCTCTCTTGCTTCAGAAAAGCAAAGATTACGTTGTGGAACTATTCTTATCGATATTCTCCCTTTTGGTCCTATCACTGACAAGGATAAGAAAATCAGTTGGCCTCCTGAACATGAGATCATTATGAGTATGGTTGGATTTGAGGAGGCATATGAATATTCAATAACCGTCAGATTAAGTTCTGATCCTGAACTCGATATCAAATTGGCCTCTCTGCCTGGATTGGCAATCATGAAGCTTATTTCTTGGAAAGAAAAATACCCGAACCGGAAAAGGGATGCTGAGGATTTACTGTTCATTATGAATAAGTACGAGGAAGCCGGGAATTCCGAGCGACTGTATGAGGAAGACTTACCCTTGCTTCAGGAAGAGGGTTTTGACACAAAATTAGCCGGTACTCGGTTGTTAGGCCGCGACATGGCAAAAATATCCGATCCAAAAACAATCCTTCTTTTCAAAGGAATCTTAGATGCTGAAACTGAAGAGATGAATCAATATAAATTGCTTACAGATATGATTAGGGAAACCGGTATGTCTGATACAAGGTTTGATGAAATACTCCTTCAATTAGAAAAGCTAAAGCAAGGAATCGTTGAGGTTAAAGATAAAAAGCCTGAAAAGTAATTGCGTGGGATTAAATTTGGTGCCGGAGGTCGGAATCGAACCGACATGGGGTGGAAGCCCCGCGGGATTTTGAGTCCGAAACTCGGGTATTCACCCAACCCCTTGACACCTGGTCTGGTTTCCCGCAAACATTCAAAAACATTAGCCAAACGCTATTTCTATCGAGTCCAATCTATTCCATCTAATTCAGTCTTTTTCGCTTGCTTCCAGCACAAAAATAGCACAGTAGTCATTTTCTTCAAATGGAAAAAGAATATCAAGCCACCGTCAACCATCGGTTTTCTCAATTCATTACATTTAAATAGAATCCACGGAATTGTCAAGCTGATCAAACTAAACCAATTAGAAAGGAGAAGAAAAATGGAAATGACATCGACCACAAAGGCACTTTTGGAAACTATGAAAATCCTGAAAAGGTACATTCACTTCAAAGATCAATCTTCCTACCTCACTCTGGCGCTATTCATCTTATTGACCCACTGCTTCAAAAATTTCGATACCCTACCTTATTTGCTGATCACAGGGCCCTACGGTTCGGGAAAGACGCTCATTCTCGAGCTGCTCAACATACTCTGTCATAGGCCCCTTCTGGCTTCTCAAATCAGTAAGGCCGCCTTTTACCACGTCATTCACAGGCTGCAGGGAACACTACTCGTAGACGAGGCAGAAGGCCTCTCGAAAAGGTTCCAGAACGAATTCGATATGGCCGTCCTATTACATGGATACAAAGCGGGTGGTTTCGTCGTCAGGGTAGACCCTGGGAAACGGAAACACATCAAATTTCGTTGTTTCGGTCCTAAGGTTATCGCCAATATCGGCGGCATCTACAGTAAACAGTTGAGGAGCAGGTGTATCATTCTAAAGACCATCGAAATGGAAGAGGGAACTGATATGGAAACTTTTATCACATCTCGCGACGGCCGCCAACTAAAGGAACTGGCATCTGCAATCGCATCATTATTTAAACGTAAGAAGATCAATGAACAAATAAAATTACTCTATCACAACTTCAAGCCCATAGAGGGTCTGAAGGGGAGGGACATGGAGCTCTGGATCGGGACGCTCGTTTTAGCCCAAATCATCGACTCAGAAGCCCCGAACCTTAAGCTCTACGATCGCGTCGTCAAGACCGCAATCTCTTCGACTGAGAAGAGGGATGAGGAAACTTTCTTCAAGGATTGGAACGCACAATTCATTATGGCCGCAGAGAGTTTCTTCCCACCCAAATACTCCGACAGTGATACCTTCATCCAGGCCGATCTAATTGCCAAACACGCTATCGAGAAAGTTAATCCTCCCTTCACACTTCGAACCGAGGGCCTTGGGAGGATATTAGACAGGGAATCCATCTTAATCGAAAGAAGGGTGATGTGGTTCAAGGATGAGAAAGGGAATCCTGTCCACAAGACTGGTTGGAGGATCGATGTCGAACGCTTGAGGAGAAAGATCTCCAAATTCCAAAAATATATTGAACCAGAAGAAGATCCTCTGGGCAATCAAGGCGTTTCCATTTCTGACATCGCCCATATCTTCGATAACGATCCACCGAAGTTTAAAGGAAGGAGAAGTTAAACATGTCCCTCGAATACGAACTGTATAAGCACATTGGGAAGAGGCCTTGTTCGCCTAACTCTCCGAGGCCTGTGAGATGTCCTCTGGTCTTAAACGAAACCAGCGAAGACATCCTGACATCAAATGTTTTTGGTCGCCTGAAATACGTGAACCCCGATCTCTGGCTCCTACCCACTTTGAAACGAGCCTTTCCAGGCAGGAAGTTCAGCATTTCACTCCAGGGCAAGCTAACCACTGAGTTCTGGAAAAAGCTTCCTTCACCACCGTTCCAAGAGGTGCAAGAGGGTGTAGAGGAGATAGACATTTTCCTGAAAGTCGGGAGCCTCGTGGTTCTCTGCGAGAATAAGTACAAGTCGGAAGTCAAGGGATCTCTCCCATCATACGGCAGGAGAGACCAGATTGCCCGATACATCGATGCCGCGGTTTATAACTTATGGCCAGATTCAGGTAACACCCTCGAGGTCCTCTTCCTACTAATTACCGATACCAAAACAGAACCTTCGATCTTTTCCACATATCGAGATCCTGAGACACTGCTGAAAAACCTCACGCAAAATCGCCCTTTTATAAATTACCCAAGGGTAAGCCAGGCCATGGCTCAGAACATTGGGTGGACCAACTGGACAACCCTTCTGGCAATTATGGACGAAGCGGCTGAGGGAAAACTGAATTGGACCGAGGCAATGATTATTAAAGATGTAAGCGACTACCTGCGGTATAAGCTGCAAGCGACTAAACAAGTCAGCCATAGGCAAGAAAGGGGTGATAGACATGTGTGAAATAAGAGCTCCGTGAACCTAAAAAAGTCACAGTGCATAGTTTCTAAATCCAAAAGTAAAGGAGAAAATAAAATGGATATAACAAATCTAATCCCAAGAGTTCCTGATTTTCCTGCAATTACCATTCGCAAAGACGGGCACATCTCAATCCATCAGCTGTCCGTGGATCAGTACGGCTTGATGGGGACCAAATATGTGAATCTTGATTTTGATCCTGTCGAGACCACCTTGGAAATCAAACCCAGCATAGATGAGTCCGATGCTCCCTACAAAGTCTCCAAAGAGAGAAGCGGCGCCCTTGTAATCTCGGGCAGAGAATTCCTCGAGCAAAATGGAATTCCCTATTCTGCCGGCTCAAGAGTACTTCCCACGAAATATAATCGGGTGAAAGGGCGCATCGTAGCCAAACTCAGCTAATAAATATGAGTCCAGGGTTGTTGCTGGAGCAATCCTGGACTCACCGTGACCCTTCAAAACTGGTCCGTGCTTAAATCAGATCCCCTCTCTGCGATACAAGCTCAAAAGGGAGATCATCTCGGCTGTCCTTTACGGATGAAGGAGGGTTGGAACTTTTTAGGCATGAAGCCCCTTGATCGCACACGCAGTTGAATAAAACTGAATATCCGACGTTAACGGGATAGGGGGTTAATAAATAGTAGACAGAGTGAGAATAAACGGATGAGCAAACAGAGCTTCGTAGATCAGTTACAAAGCAAATGAACTCTGCAGGACCGAAAGGTCCGAACAGAAGGAACACCAAACCTATATAAAGGAGAAAGAAAATGAGCTTCGAAAAATTTGTTCCATTAGACCCAGGAGAAATGATGTTAGACGCCGGTGATGGCGAAATCTACCTCAACGACTTCTTCTCGGCGAAGAAGTTTGACGATTCGAGAGGAAGCCAACCTTCTCAAATCAGAAACTGCCGTCATGTCGAATTATACCTCGACGGGGAAAGGGCGCTCGGCATCAAACCAGTCGAAAAGCCGAAAAAACTAGATCCCTCTGTTTATAAAGCCACACAAAATGGGGCCGAGCTGAAGATCAGATGTCCTTCCTTCTTGTGGCTATGTCACGTGTTTTCTGAAAAGGAATCATACCGGCTGAGAGCCACATGGAGTCAAAAGGAAGGGATGTTCATAGCCAAGTGGGAAGACGAAATCTAAAAGCGCATGGCCCTGGCTTCTGAAAATGAGGCCGGGGCCAAAACCTCCCCTACCTTTTCCGAAGAGTACTTCCTGAAATCGTGATTTTCTAAGCTCCTCCTTCCATACAACCTTTCAAGTGATAATCCTTAATTCTTGTTGACCTTTCTGTTCCAAAGGGAGTAGTCTTTGATCAGATCGTAAAAACATTGAGATTCCGAAACGAGTTCGGAATGACACCCTGTATGTCATGCTGAATTTGTTTCAGTATCTATTTTTTTGCCACATGGTATCTTATTTACTGCGTTTGTATTAGTATCAAAATATAAATTTTAAAATACATTTGCAGGAGGTTTCCATGAAAAGGAGATGGCTGGCTGTTTGGATTTTGTTTTTTGCTCTTATGTTCTTTACTGTAGATCATTGTCTAGCACAGGATGAGGTGAAAATTGGATACCTTAAACTCGTCATGAGTCTTCCTACCTTTGTCGCCCTTGAAAAGGGCTATTTTCAAGAGCAGGGACTTAAAGTGAGGGACACGCCCTTTGAGTCCGGAACGCTCATCGTCGATGCTTTGGTGGCTGGCCGGATTGATGTTAATGCAGGGAGCGCAATCGTTGCTCACTGGCTCGCTGAGCAGAATTTGCCCGGCACCTTTAAGATTTTTGTTGTTTACGGCCCTATAGAACCCAAAGATAACACGTTCATATTGGCGGTGGCAAAGGATTCACCCTTTAAAGAGATGAAGGATCTAAAGGGGAAAAGGGTGGCAACCTTTCCCGGAATCGCCTCTCTCATACTGGCGAAAGCGGTATTGAGGCCTTATTTTGACCCGGAAAAAGAAGTGACACTCGTGGAGGTCCCACCCGGAAATATTGTGCAGGCTCTGGCTGTCGGCCAGATCGATGCCTATTTTACTCCAGAGCCTTTCGGGATGATAGCCGTGGCGAAAGGGGTGGGACGGTATCTCGTGAAACATCCTGTTCTTAGTTTAAACTTAAAAACTGGCTACCCAGGTGGGGCCTTCACCTTCAATTCTCAATTCTTAAAAGAAAAACCTCTCGTGGTAAAAAAGGTAAAAACCGCCATTGATAAGGGTGTGGACTTCATAAATACCAATGAACAAGAGGCAAGAAAATTCCTCGTTAAATATGCAAACTTACCAGAGCCTTTTGCCATGAAAATCCCTTTTGACCCATGGTTCAAAGCTGAGCAATATAACAAATCATACGGTCAGCCTTACTTCGATCTCCTAAAGAGAGAGGGATTATTTCAGAAGCACATCGATACGACCCAACTTTACTATCAGGAATAAAAATGGCGCGAATTGGAATCTGCACCCGTATGCCGATCTGGGAGGGCTTACCTCCCTCTCTTGTGTAGCCTCGTAGCACACTATCTGCTATGAGATATGTTTTTTAAACCACCGAAAATGTTTCGATATGATTTTAATATATTGAACCAGGATGCTCGATTTCTACCCGTAATCGTTGACCTTCAAGATTAGCTTGGAGTGAGGACTTGTAGGTGTAATCGTTAATCAAGGAGTTAGTTTGACATTGTAGGCCAGATTACGTATTGTTCAGGACAACTAAGATTAAAGCCATCAGCGGTAACCATTCGGAAGATCCACCGTAAGGATTCGGGGAATCCATGGTAAGGATTCGGAGAATCGCAGGTAAGGATTCTTTGAATTGGACAATAAATGGTTGAAATAATTCATCTCTGAAATTCCTAAACATATTAAGCATATTAAACATATTAAAAGGAAAATCCCTCTCTCTAAACAGAGAGGTCTTTTCCCACTAAAACCTTACAAACAAAACCATTAGAATTAAAGTTCGAAGTTCCATTACTACTGAAAAGAAGGAGCTCATTTCAAATGCCGCCAGAATTTCCCTCTATTTGTAATTCATCCGGAGAGATATCTCCGTTATTAACAGAATAGCTAGAAATGTTTTTGATAGAGATTCAATTCTTTTTCTTAAATCTTTCTCTCAATTGAGTTGAGCCAGCGCTGTTATCTTTTTAATTTCAACTTCCTTAGATTGTCCTTTTGAAGTAAATTCAACTGGAGTTATATTTTTCCTCTTCTAATAAATTCAAACAGCGCCGGTATCTCTTAATCACTCATTTACATTACATAGGTCCAGGATCTGGTCGAACCGCAAGAAGGTCGATGCGGACAGGCTTCCGTTCCCTGCCATTAAAACGAAAACAACCTGATGCAGCTGGGCCAGGGGTCGAAGCCTCACGCTTCAAAAATCATAGATATATTTCATTGGTCCAACTTCGAATTGGAACAGTTTGAGAGAAGATAAGAATTCCGCATACCCATGTAACGAATCATACGGCCCATGGATCCCATTCATTGCTCCCCAGGGACCGCCGGCACCATAGTCCATTATGTACAGCTTGCCATCCATCGTGAAGGTAGCAACGTGGTGATTGAAGGTAGCAACGTTGTGATTGGGGAGGCCGAACGAATTTATTATGAACAGAACTTTCGCATCATATTTTGGATCGATCCGATTTAAGGTGTCTCTGGCGAAGACGGCAGCATCGTGACATATACCTGATTTCAATTTGAAGGTCTGGTCAGGGGTTCGAGGTTGAAGCTTTGTCCTTGTACTCAGCCAGTATTTGGCCCTCTGGTAATCAAAATGGAAATTGGTTTTCATCCAACTGGCAACATTCTGGTATGAAGTCCATTGAGCCACCGTCTCCTCATACGTGGCTGACTTCATGGTGGCGCAGGAAGCTACAAAGGTAAACCATAATATAAATATAAGGGAAAGCATCCTTTTCATAGCACCACCCCTGCATCACTTTTTTTGAATAATTTTATTTGAGGTGGACCCTTTTGTCAAGATAAGAAAATGGGTTAAGTGTGGTTAGAAAAAGTGGGGAAGGAGGTTATATGTCAAGCACAAGGAGCACCGATGACTTCCAATTGAAATCAAGCATGTTACACCAAAATGACAGGTTGTGGATTTCAGGAAGTTATCTTCAGAAAGGGGATGAGGACTTCACCTACTTATCTTCACATAAATACGGGGCATAAGGTTGATGATTACCGGACGAAAGAATGGATAACAACAACTAACGAGTGCCATGAATCATGTCAGCCTCCGCAAAAACTCTTTCGCATACCTCAAACCAACCACATACCCCAAAAACGTCCTGTGGCACTCGTTCATAACCAGCATTTCATTACGCGATTATCTGTAGCGGATGGCAACACCCATAGCCCACCTTTTACCATTCTTGTCAAAGCCCTCTTGAGTTAGAATGACTGCTGTAGCACCAAGAGGTGCCGACTTAGCTCGAATGGCATTATGCATCTTAGCTGTGTCAAGGGCATTAAACTTAACCGCTGTTATAGTGCCTAACTCCTCGTATGGTTTGTTCGGCACTGTCTTGAGAATTTCGATTTCGTTCGGGTCAGTTGGGTTGTAAAAGCCCTTAGCAGTTTTTGTAACATCGACAGAAGCACAACCGACGAGTGCTAACAACGAGACGAGTGCTAACAACGATAAGATTACTATGATGTTCTTTGCATTCATGGGTTTCCTTTCTATTACTTATATTTTATAGCTGTTCCTGTAATACGACTGTACGTGTCTTTATATCGGTCACTGCCAGCCCACTCCTCGCTGTGAGAATAAAGTCCTCCAAGAATCGAAACGATAACTGCATCTGCTCCAATTTGTGCCGCCTTTTCACGAATCGCTTCTGGACTCTCGCCCCTAGATTGAAAATCTGCAATGACTACGAAATCTCTATTTGGCTTTTTCCAAAGGATTTCTACTTCTTTCGGATCCTTTGGTTCGTATCTTACGGTACCATAGTACCGATTGGCAACATCAGTCGCACATGCTGTCATGAACATTAGAAATAAGAGTAACGATATGCGAATGGTCGGTTGCACATTTCTTTTCATTGATATCAATACCTCCGCCTAACATTATTTAAGGAATCTAAATCTTTCATCGTGACCTGTCAACACTAAAAATGAGATTGTGAAAATTATCTTTTTGAGGATTGCCAATTGAAATCTTGTATAGAAAGGCAAATCTCAAGAATCTCTATTTCAGGAAGAAGTCTCTATTTACGACGAGCTGTCTTTTTGGGTCTCTTTCCCAAGACATGAACTCAGTTCTTGCTTCCCTTCATTCTCTTTGCCGTCCGCGCTGCGGGGGTAAAGAGGTCCCCTGTAAGACGATTGTCTATAATTCTCCTGGTCAGGAAGCTTACGACACTCTTGAAATCTCCAGGTTCAATC
>Ga0208457_1001303_pt1 | contig 18401 bp, 18 predicted proteins | sample June2015DPH_10_1_FD_185513 | JGI IMG/M metagenome (GOLD analysis project Ga0208457, IMG submission 185513) | Peatland microbial communities from SPRUCE experiment site at the Marcell Experimental Forest, Minnesota, USA - June2015DPH_10_150... | ecosystem: Environmental > Terrestrial > Soil >... | reverse complement strand
GGTCCGAACATGCCGGATCTCATGAGTCTCGAGATACTTCTTCAGCTCATGAGAGATGAAGCAGGCCCCGTTGTCGCTGAGAAGCCTCGGCCGTTGGACCACCTGGACATGCTCGACCCCGGTTTCGGCGATGGCCAGATCCAGCGTGTTTTTCACGTCCTCGGCCCTCATGGTCCGACAGAGCTGCCAGGCGATGATATAGCACGAGAAGTCGTCCATCACCGTCGCGAGATAATACCAGCCCCAGTGGACCACCTTCAGGTAGGTAAAATCCGTCTGCCAGAGCTCGTTCGTCCGGGTTGTCGGATGTTCGAACTTGTCTTTGGCCGAGACCACGGTAAACACCGGCGATGTGATCAGGTCGTAAGCCTTGAGGATCCGATAGACGCTGCTCTCTGATATGAAGTATTCCCTCTTATCCGTCATGAGCCAGGCGATCTCGCGGCAGGACTTCTCCGGATACTCCCTGGCGACCTCGACGATCCGCTCCTTCTCCCACTCCGGGATCTTGTTCCACACCTGCCGCAGATCCTTACGCTGAGAGGCCAGTCCATCAAAGCCCCCTTCGTTGTATCTCCTGTACCACTCGTAAAAGGAACTGTGGGGAACGTCCATCTCTCGCAATGTCCGTTGGACGCTCAGCGAGGACTCCTCGACCATCCGGATGATCTCCATCTTCTCCGACTGGGTGTACTTCATGTATCGATGGATCCGGATTCCAAACCCTGAGATGTTTTTTTTAGCGTCCGGTTCCTGAGCGTCAGCTCCGCCACCAGCATCTTCAGAGCGTCATTCTCCGCACGGAGCTCCTTGACCTCATCTGAGCCCGCCTCCCGGATGGTGTCCCCATTGAGCTGCCTTTTGCCGGCCTCGAGGAACGCCTTGCTCCACTTGTAGTACATCGTGGGATGGATGCCTTCCTTCCGGCAGAGGTCGGTGATGCCGGCCTCGCCCCGCAGGCCCTCGAGCACGATCCGGATCTTTTCCTCGGCCGTGAACTTCCGGCGGGTTTGTCGCTTGATCTCCCGGACAATCGATTCCGGGGAGCTTCCCTGTTTCCCTGTCATTCATTCCTCCTAGTTTGGTTTGGTTATTGGAAACCATAGCTTAGGAGAAATCAACCCCTGTCCAAATCTCGCTGACGTCAAGCAAAGGAGTTTGTTTCTTATCGCGGCGCAGTCGGTGTCCTAGACAGCTGTTATTCAGACCATCGAGATTGCACAATTGCTAACATCGGCAGTAAAATTGAATAAAGTCAGTCAAAGGAAAAAGAATGAACAAAAGAAATTTGTTTATCTTGGTTCTGATAGCAACTCTAGTGAATTGCAATGGGTCAAAGCCACTTAATGTAAAAATCAAGGTGGGCGTTGTGATGAAGTCAGGTGACGTCAAAAATGTTGCTCGACAGGACCTCATCATTTCTAAGGCTGATATTATTGACTTATGGGAAACGTCAAAAAAGAATAACAGATGGGCACCTGACCTTATCAGGAAAGATACCCAAGATGAGTTAGGATATGACGCCAAGCTTAACTCATTCCGAGAATCAATTAATGAGAAAAGCATCCCCGTTAACCAATTGCATGCAAATTTACAACGAGAACGAGAAGTTCTTGCCCAGCGCCTTTATGAGCATATTGAAAAATCATTCCAGGAAGCGCCTGGTTCACTCGGCGTCAGTTTCAGTTATTTGACCAACCATTCTGTGGGGCTGGATGAGGCAGGGCTTAAGGCCGTAGATAATAAGTATAAGCAACTCATAGATGACAATGCGAATCCATGGGCAGAGGTCAAGCAGTTTTTGGAGACGAGATACGCTGAGTTTAAAGAAATTAAGGGCTCGTATGATAGGTATGTTAACGCTCTTGCTGCCGTTAACACAGGCAAGGAGCAACACGAATTGGACAATCTAGTTAAAGAGCAACAAGAGTTTATCGAATTAGCCAACAAAAAAGTCGCCGAAAGAGACAAGAGTTATTTCGAGAAGGCCAAGGCCGATTTTCTTCTCAACTTCAAAGAAGTTTTCGCGTCGTTAAACAAGACAGACCTAAATGGAGAAGCCAACATTAGAATTCCAACGGGCAAGTATTTCATTTTTTGTAGTTCTGAAATTGGCTTGAATCACATAACTTGGGATTATGTTACGAACGTAGCAAAAGAAGGGCAATATATTGAACTCGCTAACGACAATGCGTTCTCATTTAAAGAGGAAGATACAACTCAATTATTAAAAGTTCTGTATGAGGCTCTTACCAAGATGGGGAGTATCCAACCCACACCCAAGTAGCCCCGGACTGGATATTGATGATACAGGCACAAAGCGGAAAGGAGATAGGCACCACGGCTCGCCCCCTCCGCGCCTCTGCTGGCCGTACTCGGGCCGAGCTAGGGATTATTATGGACCAGCCCTAGGTTCTTGGGATAAAAGAAGCCCCGCTGGTCAGGCGGGGCTTGAGATATGGAAGGGCCAGCCGGCCCACCCACTCCTCTTTCTGCTCCGGCCTGGGATGGATGAAGCGCTTGTCGAGGGTCACGGGGTGCTTGGCGACGACGCGCTCGGCGTACTTGCTCTTGGGCAGGCGGCCGGCCTGCCCAAGTCTATATCAGCCTCCGCGTCTGGGGAGAGGCCGAGGCCTGGAACTCTTTCGTCATAGGTGCTACAATTCATAAGCCCGGAAACGAAGATGACGTTTCCCTGGCCCTTCGGGGGGGGACTTGCTCGTGAACCCGAAAAGGGATAGGACGCTGCCGGGATTCCTCAATCTCGAAAAGACAGGAGGTTCGTCATGCCAAACCTGATGAACGTCGGACTTTTGATTTTGCGGATTCTGTTGGGCTTCATCTTCATCGCCCATGGGTCCCAGAAACTCCTCGGCTGGTTTGGGGGCACGGGATTTTCGGGCCAGACGGCCATGATGGAGGCGATGGGGATTCGACCGGGCCGTCTGTTTGCCCTGATCAGCACAGCCGGAGAGTTCTTCGGCGGCTTGGGCACGGCCTTCGGGCTTCTGACTCCTTTCGCCACGGCGGGGATCCTTGGATCGATGGCCGTAGCCGTCATCAGGGTTCACTGGCGGAATGGATTCTGGAACCAGAAGGGGGGCATCGAATTTCCGCTGTCCCTGGGAACCCTGGCCTTCGTCCTTGGGCTGGTGGGCCCTGGCCGTTATTCCCTTGACGCCGCGCTCGTCCTCCATTTTCCCGAGCCCCTGACCGAGATCATCGTCCTCGCGGCGACGCTCGCCGTGGCGCTTTATGCGGCGACAAGGCCCGCTCCGCCGAAAGCGGAATAATCCCGCCCCGGGGACCTCTTCCCTGGAAAATGGTCCAGACATATTGTGAGTTGGAAAATCTCACTTCAGGGGTGGTAAAGTGAGTGGGGGCAGGTCAGCCCGCCCTATAGTCAATTCGGGAATTCATATGCGATGGGGAAAAAAGCAGATGATCGTTGCTGACATCGGAGATACGGAGGATTTCGAGAAAATAGATCCTGAGATCCAGCTGCTCAAAAAGAAACGAGCCGACGGGTCCGGCCTTAACATATGGGCGTATCTAGATTCCGGAGGCCGGTTGCATATTGACGGCCAAGACCTGGGGCCGGTAACTAAATCGGTCAGAAGTGACGGCGAATGCGAATACTTTTATACAATTCCCGCCGAAGACATCCCGGCCCTTGTCAAAGTGCTGGGAGGCAAGGCGGGAGGTAACGTTCTCGACGTGCTCAAACAGAAGTGGAGCGGCAGGAAATCCTTCAAACTGGGAGAATTGCTAGAGAAAAGTCAGATCCGTCTCAAACTCTCTATTTGGAACGGCTGACGTCCTTTTCTGTTGATTTCTTAGACACGGTTTTCTCCCTTTTTCTCATAGTTTTGCCTTGGGACGAATCATCCCGGCCTCCGCAACCGTGCGGCCGGCCGGAGGTTCCGGCGCTGCCCCGCGGGAGTTGCCGCTCGCGGCCTATTTGCCCACTTTGACCATGTCGACGCCGCAGGTGCACTTGGCTGGCGTTTGGCTGATCGAATCGCAGGTGCAGCCAGCAGGGCATGCACAGGCGTACTTGCCGACGGTCTTGAAGGTTTGCTCCTTGTCCCCGATCATAAGAACCGCAGTCCCTTTTCCGACAGATTTGACCTTGGCCTTGACCATCGGCACTCCGCAGCCGCATTTGCCTTCGTTACGAGAGATCATTTGGCACGGACACGATGCGCCGCAATTACAGGCGTAAACCTCGTCGCCGGCTTTGAGCACGATCTTGCCTTTTTCGGCCGGCACGAGCGCGGCGGCCGCGGAGACGACGAACAAGACTCCGAAGGCCCAGACCAAACTTTTTTTCATTTTATCTCCTCACGGGGACATCCCGTTTTCCTGAATGAACTTTCTATAATTATACCATATCGATCGGGACATAAACAGTAGCCCTGACCTACCAGGGGCGGGGACCGAAGGGATGACGAGACCCGGTCCCTCGACCTAGGACGCGGACTTCTCTAAATACTCCTTCAAGGCGACCGCGTTGTTGTATTTCGTTTCCTTGGCCCCGTAGACCAGCGTCACCGTCCCGCGCTTGGCCTCCGCGAGAAGACCGGCGACCTCCTTCCGACCCTTCAATTCCCTAAAGTAACGCCGCTTGAATTCGCCCCATTTGTCAGGTTCGTGCCCGAACCATTTTCTCAGGCCGGTCGTGGGCGAAACCTCCTTCGTCCAGAGGTCGATCTTGGCCTTGTCCTTGGCCAGACCGCGCGGCCAGAGCCTGTCCACCAGCACCCGAAGCCCGTCGCCGGCCATCTCCCAAAGTTTGGGACAGATGGCGACGCAATTCTCGCAGGCGATGCACAGGGGCCTTTCGATCTCGACCTTGTAACTCTTTGGAGGGCCAGACGTTCATCCCCCGCTCAGCCGGTCTTCCTGGCCCGAAGAGTGATCGTCGTTCCGGCCAGAGCCCGGGAGACGGGACAGCCCGCCTTGGCACTTTCGGCCAACGCTTGGAAAGCCTTCTCCTCGATCCCCGGCACGTCCGCCTCGGTGGTCAAGTTCACGCTCGTTATCCTGAACCCGTCCCCGACCTTCTCGAGGCCGACCTCGGCCTCCGTCTGGATGCGTTTCGGGGGCGTGCCGGCCTGGGACAGCATCAGCGCGAGGGCCATAGAGAAGCAGCCGGCATGCGCGGCGCCGAGAAGCTCCTCGGGATTCGTCCCCGGCCCCTGCTCGAACCGGGAGGCAAACGAGTACGGGCCCTCGTAGGCCCCCCGGCCCACTTTCATGCGGCCCCGTCCGTCCTTGAGCGAGCCTTCCCAAACGGCGCTCGATTTCCTGATGATCATCGTCGGACCTCCTTTCGCAATCGGAGCGATTGATAGGAATTTCCTTTTTTCGCGCAATATTCCGACCCTCCCTTTATGCCCCTCATTATTCCTCTTCTGCTGCCCGAGGGTCAAGGCCTATAGCTCCCCTCCTCACCTCTGCTGGCCATTCTCGGACCAATCTAGGGATCAGTGCGCCGTCCACGGTTGTTGTTGGTCCTAAATGCCTGTAGAGGATTCAGACCGGGCGTACCCCGTGCCTAGTGCTGAAGGAAGCCCAGAAAATGCGCTAGAGGGCGCGAGAGTGGCCTTCTGCGGGCATGGGAGAGGCAAACCACCAGATGGGAAAATTAAGAACGGACCTTCCGCCAAGGAGACTGGACTGTGATATACTGCTAACAAATGATCTATTTTGGGGATTGTTTGGGTAAACGTGCTTAGATGCGGAGAAGGGGTTTATGTAGAATATCTGGCACTCCCACTTGCAAACTCAACAGCGGTTAATTATGAAAACCGACTATGCTCGGTTTTAAGTTTTTCCAAGTACTCAGGATATGTTTTAAAAAAATGCTGAATTCTTTTAATGTCCTCAGGCTTTATTTTGCCATTCTTTGAAGTGATATGCTCCAGAGTTTGAATGTCAAATCTCGCATTGATATTTCTTTGTTTGGAAATTACATGAAAATGTGGCTGATGCTTATGGTCTTTAGGGTAAACTTCAATTCGCAAATCCCCCGTGGCCGCTATAAACCTCTTTATCTTATAAACTGTACCGTCGGGTAATATCTCAGTCGAATCAAGGTTTGTTTCTAACAAATCGGCGACATTCCGGACAGGACTATCGAATAGAGAAGTCTTGTTTCTTCCCGCTAATTCTATCAGTTTATTGATATCGAGATATTTTTTATATTCCCTCCAATAAATATTGGGCTTGCCGGTTGCATATGTCGTTCTCTCTTCTTCGTTCTCGAATATCCCCGAGACAATTCCAAGCGCATATTCGCCGTCATCCAATTGGAAAACCTCACCATAAAGTACTACGCCCACGTGCTTTTTCCAGTCGTGCTCAATCAGCTGGGGGATAAACTTCTCTTTGATTTGTTCTGCCATACCGTCAAGGGCACTTTTTGTTAGTTGCTCGTAGTGTCTATCTATGTGCGTTGTAATTGCTATCCCAGAGCTTATTTTCATAGTAATGCTATCGTTGAATTCCTAAGCACATTCTCCCTCAATGCGCTATCCCACTAGCGTGGACAACGTCAGAACCTTATTTCGAGGTTGTTACTTTAGAGACAATCGGCTCGATTAACACGGTCATTTAGTCTCCCTGTTTATATCCCATCTTTTTCAATAGGAAGATATATTGCCGAGGAGAATCGTATCCCAAGTAGTTCAAACCATCGTAAACCTCCTTTAATACGGTAGCGAAACTAAATGGCTCAATTCCATGCGTTCTTAACTCAGCACAATAAAGCTCTTCTTCGTTTTCTTTCTTAGAAAGAAAAGAAAACAACTTTGGAGAATAAACGAACCACTTCCCAAAATCCTTTATCTTAAAATTATCTCGTATCCATTGCGATTTCTCTTCTGCGAATTTATTAATCGCATTTTCCATAATTTCCTTTCTGGATTTCTCTGGTCCTCCGGGAAGCCTGGGATTCGGGGAAACGGACACCTCTACCCACCAATAATTCCCCTTTCCGTCTGTTGAAAGAAAATCAATTTCTTTTCCTCTCCCGCCTCCGATTTTCTTGCCACTTACACCCAAGCGAGTAGTCTTCGGTACTACAAGATTGCTCATCACGAAATGCTTGCGGCAATCCTGAAGCCAAATGCTCACGATTTCCTCGGCGGGATTAATCATAATTCGTAGGCACCATAATAGATCTGATAATTGATTAACCAGGCAATGTAGCAAGATATTGATCGGTAATATACAAAACGCCAGTATCTGGCAATCTAGGGAGTTCTATTCTATCGATAAAACCATGCGCTTGTGCTTCGACAGCAGGATACGTGGTTGATTTTAAGAAGGCCTTTCGAATAATTGCGGCCGTAATAGGTTTCGACGCGCGAGGGGCCGTTTCTTTCAGAATTATTCTTTGAGTATTATCATCAGTCGCTGACAAATTCGCTTTCGCGGTATCTAAATCAAAGACATTGAAATTGTCAGGCAGCGCCGTGCGAGGAAGAGTTGTCTGATGAACCATAAAACTACAGTCTGGAACGCCAATTCTCGTTTGAAAACTCAAAAAGAACGGGATCCCAGCTGAAGAAACGTTCCCCATATTATAAACCGTAGTCTTTTGTGGAATAGCCTTAACAAAATTATAGAGACTAATGGCAGAAAATGGACTGCCTCCAAGTGTGGCAAGATAGACTACGTACTCAGAAATATTTGTTCCCGCCTGCGCTTGGCCATTAATGAAGCCCGTGAAAACATCTTCCATTTTCTTACTTATCATAACGCTGCACCAAATATGCTGAATCTTCGGTACTTGAGGCTGTGTTTGTTCTAATGACATGTGATTATTCCCCTCATCTTAATGAATTGTACATTACAAATTAATGCAACATCAATACAAAGACCCACCCCGATAGAAGATTCGGATATAGGTAAAATACGGAAAAACTGGGAGCGGATAAGAAAAGCCCCGCTGGCCAAGCGGGGCTTGAGGTTCGCCCGGCTTACTCCCCTTTCCGCTCCGGCCTGGGGTGGATGAAGCGCTTGTCCAACGTCACGGGGTGCTTGGCAGCGACGCGCTCGGCGTACTTGCTTGAAAATCTCACTTTAGATGTAGTACATTGCGCGGGGCAGGTCATTAGACAACATTAAATTCCCGCGACGCAGTTTCAATTGGAACCAGGGCCTTCGGCAAAAACTCCCAGTAATCCCCAAAGTATTTGATCCTATATATACCAGGCATTTCGTCATTAGGGATCTCCCATTCGATAATAATTCTGGAACCCAATTCATGTTCTTTCCATCGGAATAGAGTGCAAAGATCATGGTCGCTATAAACTGGGTCAAAACCACCCGCCGTTTTTCGTTCAACCATCAAATAGGTGTTGTTAGTGCGAAGGTTATTCCTGGGATTTCCCCCGAGGAACGAAATGGATACGCGGTCCCCGCGTTGATAACCCGGCCTGGCATCTTCGTCAATATCACCGATTCTCAAAGATCGTCCAAAGAATGGGAGATCGGGAAGCAACCGTTCTCCCAGTAAATGCAACCTAGAGCTGTCTGGCATTGCCGAAGGCGTTGGTCCTGGACCGACAGGCGTGCCAGCGAAGATTGCCTTGGCCACCCTCGTGTGCTCCTGAAGATACGCGTCCAGCGTCCAGGGCCCAAAGAGGGTTGACGCCCCTTCATAATCTTGCACGGCATATTCCTCTCTGGTAGCCGTATAGCTGGCGTATGCATTTGAATAGGTGGCAACCACCACGATCGCATCTGGACCGAAGACATCTTGAACCACATGACGCAGACGGCGCCCCGAAACGGTCGTTAATTCGCCAGGATGGCCTGCTAGCACAAGCGGCCCAATCTTGAACATCTGGACTGGTAGGATGGACGGCACGAGCGGAAACTCGCGGAATCGCGCAAGCCCGACGTGAAAGACGATGGGCTTCTCAGAGTGCCCATCTATATACCCCGGAGGATAGTGCCTTTCTTCGGGCCATTGGACGCCAAAAACTGGAAGAAAGCCGCTTAGGAGCATAAGTCTCAAATCCGAATGTTCCCTAAAATTTGACGTTGTTGTTCCTTCACCCCAGATCCTAACCCTAAAGCCCTCTGAATCCTCCTGGCTGCCGTTGAGCATTCCATAGCCAAAAGCTGCTGGCCATGTTCGCCGGTCGGGATTTATGAGCGAGTAGCAGTTCATATCGCTATACGCTTGGTCATAAGAGATCGGCCCATTTAGCTCTGTTGATGCAGTATCAAAGAGCTGCTTAGCGGCTTCGAACTGGATACGTCCTATCTCCCGGCAATGTTGGATATCGTGTACGCCGTCCGGCGGCCGCTCAGGGAACTTCATGTTTGGAGACTGATCGCCGCAATTTGAATTGGCGAAAGCTCCAACAATACCGTCATACGCCTTTTCAAACAGAATGGAGGCAACGCCCTTGTGGTCGCCTGAGATGAGTCGGTTCTTTTCCCCCATGGTGGAAGGATGCGCAGGAAACCAATTGATCATACCTTTTAGCCCGCCACCATCCGCGATAAATTTCAGAAGAACCATTTCCCGATCTACCTCGGCATTGCCAGGATCTGGATTCCTCATATAGGCGTCTTTGGAGCGGTTCCCGCCACAGTCCGGAACCACTCCACGCTTAATTAGAATCTTGCCCGGTGCGATGGAGCTGTGGGCTCTCCTGAGCGATTCGATGATGCCGGAAACGATGCATTCAAAATTCTGATGACAGAATCCGAGTATCGAAGCGTTGTAAGCGAGATAATCGGAGTAGCCGCCCGGCCCGCTATGCGTGTGGGTAGCGGTAATCATTAGGTTCTTATCGGTGTATAGAGGCTTCCCGTTTTCTCTAAAGTCAAGTGACTCGTTCAGCCGCCGGACGACTTCGAGTTTAACTGCCTGAGAGCACATTGCAAGGTCAACGACGACTATCGCCACACGCCTTCCATGAGCATCGACTAAGATAAAGGTGCGTGAGAAGAGACGCATATGCAGTCCTTCTCCTCGCTGTTCTACATTGGACATTCCCACGAAGCCGACGTGGACACAGGGCCCAGTAATATCGGATTTCCCGACGCCAATATGATATCCCATGTGCTCCCCCCTTGATGTAATCACTGTACGACCGATTGGATTAGATTGTCAACTTGCCCTTAGGCTTGACAGATACGGTTTGCTCCTGCGATTCTCCTGGATAAACTTGGCGCATTTAGGGAAGGTGAAGCCTTTTGGTAAGACCCTGTCCAATAAGAATCGCAGACAGAGATTGGGGGAGGACCTCATCCGATAAAAATGGTTCAAATATGGCGAGGCTCCAACGGGACCTTATCCCTGAAAAATGGTCCATTTATGACAGGAGTTTTCTGATTCAATTCCTTCAGCAAAACTCTTAAGAAACTGGAGCAATTTGGGACATTCATAGGTGGCAAAGGAAGGATAGCATAAGATTATCGTTTCAGGCTGGACCCTTAATTCACATTCGCCAAGAAACATTCTTAAGGGACCATATTCTTGATCTAATCTCGTTAGGATAGCCTCAAAAGACTCCTTGAACTTTTCCGATTCCCCTTCCGATCGCAACCGAGGGATTTCTGATTCTTTAGATACCGCGTCCCAATTTGGAAAATCGTTAAAAAATCTTGGTGAGAAAACAATGGTTGATCCTTTGTGAGTTGATGAAAGTGTAAATACCGTAATGTAAGTCGAACCTATGAGTTTAGGAGGACCTTGATATTGTGGATCTATCTCGAAATTTCTATTGCTCAATTCGCCGCTAAACTTTCTTCCTTCTTGGATTATATTTTGACAACCAATATCAGAAAGGGTCTGGGGCATTCTTTTTGAATTATCTTTCCGATTCTTCTTCGAAATAAAGTACCAAGCGGCCAGGATAGATGCGAATACAACGATTTTTACTACGCTCTCCAATTGGTTCGACACCTACCTACCCTCGCTCAATGTACCACCTGTGAGTCGAGATTTTCAAGCCTTGGGCCTCAGAAGAAGTGGACCTTCCGACATAGGGACTGGGCTATGATATACTTGCAGCTCATGATACGTTTTGGCGACCGTTTGGGTGAGCGTGCTTAAATGCGAAGAAGAGGTTTACACAGAATGTCTGACAGTCCCTTCATTGAAGAGCGCCAACGTGACCCACGGATAGTCAAATTCCCCGCCCGAGCTTGCGCAGGATGCGGAAAGGAACGCGAGCCCGGTGAAGGCCGCTACCTACCCGACGGTTGGATTGGGCTTTTCGACCCCGAGGCCGGGGAATATGTGGGAGCCGTGTGTGAGAAATGCGTGCGCCCCAGGCCGGAGGAAATTCCGATGAGAAGCAATCTCGTGAATTAGGGACCTCATCCCTGGATAATGGTTCAGACATAAGGTGAGCCAAACATTGCCTCCAGTAGGGCGCTTTTCCCCTGGAGGGCTGGAGTCTCGCTGGTAAGACTTTGGCCGGCACCGTTTGGGCCTAGCGGGCGCCCCCGACCTGCCCCGGGGACGCTTGCCCAGAGCCTCCAACCTGTACACTAGGACAGCCGGTAGAGGGGGGAGAAAAAAAGAGGGGTCTGTTTTTTTATTTCTTCTCATTTCTACTGTACTAGTTAGTGTTTTTGGGGTGTTTCCCCCCATATGGGAACTTGTACACCCCGTTTTGTACTAGTTGCCACCCGGACGTCCAAGTTGCCCCGGAAACCTCTTTTTCCCATCCCCCCTATAGGGATAGCTAATCAGAATGGCATCAGGAGAGGCCCCGGATGACCTGAGTCACGTCCCGCACGGGTTTTCGCTCCCTCGGGGCGGGACTCTCGGCCGGATAGCCCACGGGAATAAGAGCCACCAAATCCATCCCCGGCGGGATGTTCAGGATTTTTTCGATATCCCCCTTGGCCTGCATCGGGCCCGTCATCCAGACCGCCCCCAAACCCATCTGGTGCAGGACCAGAAGGAGATAGGCGATCGCAGACGATACGGACTGAATTCGCGTATTGGCCACGCTTCGCCACTCGCTCATCTGCTGGATTTTTGGATCCCTCTTTCCCCGGGCCGCCGAAATCTGATCGAGCGGAGATTTGTACGGGGAGGTAGCCACCGCGATCAGCACAGGGGCGTTGCGGAAGAAGCCCGACCGCTTCAGCATGAGGGCCAGGTTTTCTCCAAGCTGGCTGGCCTCGGGCAGAGAGGCAACATAATCGGCGCGCACCTGAACCGCGTCGGCTATGGACTTGATGACGTTTTTGTCCAGAACGACGGTGAAACGCCAGTTCTGTTGGTTGCCGCCGTTGGGGGCCCAGGTCGCCAGCTCAATGGCCTGAAGAAGCTTATCCTCGTCAACGGACTTGTCCAGCCAGCTGCGAATCGAACGCCGGCCTTTGATCAAATCGGCCAGTTCACTCGTGTTCACTCTTGCCTCCTATCAGAGAACTCATTTCACGATACTCTTGGGAATCGGGAGTAATTCTCCGGGCGGGGAATCCGGAAAAACGATTTTCTCCTTCTCGCTGCCTAAAAAAAAGGATAGCGCCGTCAGGGCGGGAAGTCAATGGGAGCGGACCTCATCCCTGAATAATGGTCCACCCATTGAGCTTGAAAATCGCACTTCAGAGGTAGTACATTGAGCGGGGGGTAGGTTAACTCCTAACGCATGTTTGAGAGAATTCCATTTCAAAGCCCTTGACAGGGCAAGCCCGAAGGGGAGGTAGTAATATAAAAACTTTTTCTTGACTTCTTGTTTCGGTTTGCCGATTATTTTAATAAGCTTTCTTGGGCGGGCTGGAGAAAGCGTCTTGTCGATTCCCATCATTACCCCCCTTTTGCTGACCACAGCCCGCCCTCTCTGCGCCTCTGCTGGCAGTTCTCGGGATCTCATCCCTGAAAAATGGTCCACCCGTAATGTGAGTTTTCTGGCAAACCTGGCCTTGAGGGTCGTTGTTCTTGAAGACGGCCCCGGCCAGAAGCCGGGCCTCCTCAGCGGGCGTCAGGATGCGGTCGCGCTCGTTGTCGGCGTCCTTGCGGTCGTACATGCGGATTTTGCGGTTCAAGAAGGGAATGAACCGAGCGTCTTTATCCTCGAGGTCGTCGTCGGGGTTGAGCCAGCGGAACAGGGCCTTGAGCGCGACGAGTTCGTGCTGGATGCTCGCGCGGAACGAGACCATGCGGTCCTCGTCCACGTCGCCGCCCAGGGTCTTGCGCTTCTGCTCCTCGTGGGTCTGCTTGTACCGTTCGATGTGGGACGGGACGAGGTCGCCGAAGCAGGTCTTGCCCAGATGCTCGACGAGGTGCTTGAACGATGTCAGATACGACCGCTTCTTCGAGCCCTCGGCCTGGGCGGCGATGAACCCGGCCGCGACGGCCTTGAAGGTGAGGTCGCGGAGTTCCCGGCCCAGCATCCGCCGGAAAGACAAACTATCCCCGCCGTGTAACGCCGGTGTCACAGATTGTGCTAAAACGCGCCTAATTTAGCGTAACGGTGCCTAAAAGGAAAACAAAGCAAACGTCTAAGTTATCAGGGGTGTTTGTCGGCATTAGTATTCGCCTCATAGGCGAAATATTTGTAGACTGTCGTCGGGAGTGGCGTGGACCCTCCACCACCGCTACTGCAGGCAACATAGGACACAGCGACCAATCCGAATACGACGGCGCTTCCGAAGATACCTTTCATGCGAACCCCTCCTTTTTTCGGAAATCCATTCAACTGCTGATTGGTTGCCGACGGGATACCCTTCTACATTCTCACTGCTTTATCCGGATAGTGGTCACGCAAAGGGGACTATTCCCTCCGACAATAGCCGTTATTTCGGTTAAAGCGCCCGTACTGGAATTGATGGCATAGGCGTAAATATCGCTCGAAATTTCATTCGCCACATAGGCGAACTTGCCCGTGGGGTCAACCGCTACAGACCGGGGCTCATCCCCTGCGGCGAGAGGCGAGCCCGTTATTTCGGTCAGAGCCCCCGTGCTGGAATTGATGGTGTAAGCGTAGATATCATCAGAACTTTCATTCACCACATAGGCGAACTTGCCCGTGGGGTCAACCGTTACAGAAAAGGAATATGTCCCTGCAGCGAAAGGCGAGCCCGTTATTTCGGTCAGAGCCCCCGTGCTGGAATTGATGGTATAGGCGGAGACAGTGCCCGCATCCATAAAACCCCCGTTCGCCACATAGGCGAACTTGCCCGTGGGGTCAACCGTTACAGAATAGGGATAAGTCCCTGAGGCGAAAGGCGAGCCCGTTATTTCCGTCAAAGCGCCCGTGCTGGAATTGATGGTGTAGGCGGAGACATCGGCAGAATTCTCATTCGCCACATAGACGAACTTGCCCGTGGGGTCAACCGCCACTGAAAAGGAAAGTGCTCCTGCTCCCCCTGCGGCGAAAGGCGAGCCCGTTATTTCCGTCAAAGCGCCCGTGCTGGAATTGATGGTATAAGCGGACACAGTGCCATCAGTATAATTCACCACATAGGCGAACTTGCTCGTCGGGTCAACCGCTACAGAAATGGGATTTGTCCCTGCAGTGAATGGCGACCCCGTAATTTCGGTCAAAGCGCCCGTGCTGGAGTTGATGGCATAAGCGGACACATTGTTCGAACCCCAATTCGCCACATAGGCGTAGGTGCCTGTGGGGTCCACTGCGACAGAAAAGGAAGTTCCCCCTGCGGCGAAAGGGGAGCCCGTTATTTCCGTCAGAGCGCCCGTGTTGGGGTCGATGGCATAGGCGGAGACATTGCCCTCGCCATTACCCCCATTCGCCACATACGCGAACATCTTGTAGGAAGCAAAGTTCGCCGTGACGGTCTTGTTCCCATTCATCGTGACCGTGGTCGGGTTGGCCGTTCCGGCCGCATCTCCTGTCCAATTGCTAAACATGTATCCGGATGCGGCGGTTGCCGTGAGGGTTACGACCGTTCCAGACGCATACTGAGTGTTGTTTGGCGATGCGGCAACGGTCCCCTCGCCAGACGGCGAAATCTGGACCGTGAGCGCGTATTCGGTGGTCGGTGGAGTCGACGAACTTCCGCCACTACTGCAGGCCACAAAGGACACCCCAATCAACCCCAAGACGATAGCGCTTGCGAAGATACCTTTCATGCGAACCCCTCCCCTTCATGGAAATCTATTCAACCGCCGGTTGGTTGCTGATGAAAACCCAACGACTCTACCTAATTAAATCATCAGAAGAGATTTGTCAATGGCTTATAAAGCGTGTCCCCTTTCCGGTCTATCTGCTCGACACGGAACGCTCCTCTATAAGTCGAGTATTTCCGCCGGCAATCCACTTCCCAGAACACCCCGTGTGGACACGGCGTGGACAAAACCGCTGAAAAAGGAGAAATAAAGAAGCGCGCCCGGGGAGATTCGAACTCCCGACCCGCTGATTCGTAGTCAGACGCCCTATCCAACTGAGCTAAGGGCGCACCAATTACTATGAGATATCATCATAATAAGCGCTTGTCGCGCGTCACGGGGTGCTTGGCGGCGACGCGCTCGGCGTACTTGCTTGGAGATTTCACTTCAGAAATGGTAGATTGAGAAGGGGCAGGGTTAGAAGGCCATGCTACGAATGACCGAAGGAGAGAGAGTTTCTAATGCCTAGGTTAATTAATACTGCGAGGGCTGTAGAGTGGCTTCTCATGGGGCTTGTTGCGCTGGTAGCTGGGATTCTTGCCCATTATGCTCTTCCCCAGGACGCAGCCGCGCTGACGATGTCCACTCCCGCGCCGGAGCGAGTCGATGAGAAGATGTTCGTTCGGATTGGAGGCATCGAGCAATGGATCACAATCAAAGGGGATGATCGCAAGAATCCGGTCCTGCTCTTCCTGCACGGGGGGCCAGGCGACGCCTTGAGTCCGTTCGCCGACGCCACATATGCGGGATGGGAGAAAGACTTCACGCTTGTCCAATGGGACCAGCGTGGCGCCGGCAGAACCTACGGCAAGAGCGGCCCATCGATCGAGCCCACCATGACTGTCGGGCGCATGGTGGATGATGGCATCGAAATCGCACAGTTTCTAACCAAGCATCTCAACAAGAAGAAGATCATCATCAAGGGCGGTTCGTGGGGCTCGATTCTCGGCATTTATATGGCTCATGCTCGCCCGGATTTGTTCTACGCATACGTCGGCAACGCCCAATTGGTGAATACGCGCAAAAATGAGTTGGCGAGCTATACGCGTGTGCTGGAATTAGCGCGCGCCGCTGGCGATCAGCAGGCGATCACCGCGCTGACGACGATTGGCCCGCCGCCCTGGGATTCGCTTAAGAAGTGGCCGGTATATCGAAAATGGGAACTCGTCTATCAGGCGAAGAGAGTAACCGCACCACCAGCTCCCGCTACAATCAACCCTGCGTATGCCTCGGCTGAGGAGCGAACTCAATATGCGGCGGCGGACGATTTTTCCTTTGAGCATTTTTGGGGATTGACAATGTCTGGACCGCTGCAGGATGTCGACCTTCCAGCGCTGGGGACGGACTTTACGATCCCGATATTCATTCTTCAAGGTCAAGAAGACCTCACGGCCCTGCCTGAACTGGCCAAAGCCTATTTCGACAGTATCAAGGCACCGCGCAAGCAATTCTATTTGGTGCCTGGCACTGGTCATGAATTGTCGGCCACCGCACTAGAGATGACCCTGAAAGTGCTCGTCGAACAAGTGCGGCCTCTGGCCTCTGAGCACTAACGAATCTCTCCCCTCGACGAACACTTGAGGCTCCAAGGCCAAGAAACTCCATTTTAACTGGATCAGTTTTCGGGTGAGGCTTCGAACTGAGAATATATAAAAAAGCCCCACTGTTCAGGCGGGGCTTGGTGTTGACGGAACAGAGTTAATTACTCCTCCTTCCGCTCGGGCCTGGGATGGACGAAGCGCTTGTCCAGCGTCGCGGGGTGCTTGGCGGCGACGTGCTCGGCGTACTTGCTTGAAGATTTCGCTCCAGGGGTGGTGCGTTGAGGGGGGCAGGTCACTCCCAGAAAGTTCTTTAATCGCGCTTCGCAACACGTTGGCGGGTCGGGATCACCGCAATCACTTTGCCGAAAATCCGTTCCCTGGATACTGGACCAAATGCACGTGAATCAAAGCTATTATCCCGGTTGTCACCCATCAGAAAGTACTCTCCGGGACCGAGCTGGACAGGCGAGGAGCTCCGATACTGGTTCTTTCCCGGCGTGTAGGCGGCCCAGTGGCCGTCCTCCATCACGACCGTAGATCCTATGCGGTATGCCGTTGGCACCCAGCCGAAATCGATGTTGTCAAGCGACTGAACAGGTAGGGGCCGGCCATTGACAATGACACGATTCTCACGCACTTCAATTGTTTCGCCAGGTAGCCCAAGAACACGCTTGATGTCAATTCCGATGCGGGCGGGGAGCTGGGCCTGGACTATGTCTCCACGCCGCAACGAACCCGTACGGAATAACGTAATGCGGGAATATGGTACTCGCAAATCGTACGCCGCGCGATTCACAATAAATCTGTCGCCACGTAGAATTGTCGGGGCTGCCGAACCACCAGTGAGTGAATAGAGCCGCAAGTAACTTGGCAGGACGACCAGCACGGCTGTGACCAACAGCAGGGTGCGCATATGTCTCTTGCGCCATAGATGCATGAATTAATCATAGCAATCCGCTTTACAATCCGCAACCGAGCAAGGTTAGTTCCCTGGCTAGAGAGCTTGGCGGGGACTCACACGTCTCTCTTCTTTGGCACAAGGACGTGGAATCTGGCCAAGTCGTTCTGACCTGCCCCCAATAAATCGAACTAAGAACATAAGAAAAGCTTCGCCTTCCAGGCGGGGCTTAGTGACCAATGGGGCTGTGCGGACCTACTCCTCCTTCCGCTCTGGCCGGGGGTGGACGAAGCGCTTGTTGAGGGTCGCGGGGTGCTTCGCGGCGACGCGCTCGGCGTACTTGCTTGAAGATCTCACTTCAGGGGTGGTAGATTGAGCGGGGGTAGGCCATTGCCTCCCAATAAACGTTAGGATTAGAAGAGAGTATGAAGCCAGCACAAAGCATGCCCGACCAGTTCAAGTCTTTTGTGAAACGGATCATCGACCTTGGCGCCGTCGAGGCGAAGGTCGTCAAGCCATCGTCAGTTGTGACAGCGGGCTGGGTCAGGCTGAAGTGCCAATACGGCTGTGACGGGTATGGGTCCTCACTCTGCTGTCCTCCAAACACGCCCACCCCAGAAGAAACGAGGAAGATTATCGACGGCTATCAGACTGCGCTCCTTGCCCATTTCGAGGCGAGCAGAAGTGTAACCAAGGCAATGGTCACGCTTGAGCACGAGACGTTCCTCCTAGGCTACTATAAGGCATTTGCTTTCGGTGCGGGTCCTTGCCAGTTGTGCAAGTCTTGTCCTCAGGAAGGCTGCAAGCATTCCGATCGGGCGCGCCCCTCGATGGAAGCCTG
>Ga0208457_1001297_pt1 | contig 18445 bp, 10 predicted proteins | sample June2015DPH_10_1_FD_185513 | JGI IMG/M metagenome (GOLD analysis project Ga0208457, IMG submission 185513) | Peatland microbial communities from SPRUCE experiment site at the Marcell Experimental Forest, Minnesota, USA - June2015DPH_10_150... | ecosystem: Environmental > Terrestrial > Soil >... | reverse complement strand
GCTCGGGCGACGGTGCCCGGTTTCGGGTTGACCGGGTGAGGCTCTACGAAGGCCCCTATGTGGCGGGCAGCGACCCCGCGGCGGCGGCCACCGAAGTGCCCGACCGGAACCTGTTCAAGAATGCAGGTTTCGAGGCCGGCCTGGCGTCGTGGTACTTCAACCATGGCCCGGAGCGATTCAACCTGCGCCGCACCTTCGGGCGCACCTCCTTCGCGGTGAGCCGGCTGCTGGGCAACCTTGGCGTGTCAGGCGCGACACCACTGTTGGAGCGCTTCGGCGACCCGGTGGGCGGGTCCAAGGGGCCGTCCGTGTTGAAGAACGGCGACTTCAACGCCGCGGCCAACACTGACGGCGTGGCCGACGAATGGGAATTTGGCGCGAACCCGAAAGGCGCGGCCTGCACCCGTGAGGCACTGTCCGGGCCGGGCGGCGGATGGGCCCAGGTCATCGCGGTGCCGCCCGGCGCGGCCGGCGCCAAAGCGCCCGAGGTTATGATCGCTCAACACGAGTTGCCCATCCAAGGCGGCCAGTGGTATCGGTTGTCGCTGCGAACCCGGGCCGAAGGACTGACTTGCAAGGATGTCTCCTGGACCGTGCAGAATACCGCCAACTGGCAGGCGCTGTTCGACTATCAGAGTTTCGCGCCCAAAGCGGAATGGCGGACGAATTCATTCGTGCTCCAAGCCAAGGACACTGCGGCCAAAGGGACCAAGTTTCAGATCTGGTTCACTGGCACCGGCAAACTGTGGCTCACCGATGTGCGCCTCGAACCGATCCAGGACCCAACCGCCGGTCGCTGGCTCGACGGCCTGTACCTCACCAAGCCCACCGAATGGGATGACCCCTATCGCTTCTTCGGGTGGTGAGCCGTGGCAAACCATTGGAGTGAGGCCCCATGTCCCGCCGCCGACCCGGGCGCGTAAAGCTCATCATCGCGGCAGCGCCGGCTGTGCCGCCTCGTCCGAAGCACGACACGTCGTCTCACGATGTGCAACGGAAGCGGCAGGGGCAGTTGCGGAAAGTCCAAGACCTGGAGTTCAGCCGGGAATGCGGCCAACCGGTCGGGGTTGTCCGTTCCGAGGAACAGTGGGTGGAGCAGTTGGTCCAGGGGCCGCCAAGAACAGGAATCCCGGCACCGTCAATGGGTCTGGGGTGCCCGTGGCGAATTGGACGGCTCGGCCGCCGGGGCGGGCTTATCAGTGGGGCACTGGCGCTGGGGGATCGAAAACAAGGGCTTCAACGACCCAAGGGTATCACCTGGGTATCACCTGGAACCTTGCTACGACTAAGATTCCACTTCGATGTGGGTGCCGATGTTGGTTCTGTTGTTGGGGTTTACGCTCTTTACGACTTTTGTCCTCCACCGCCAATGGGTGCGCTGGGGTGAACTGAGCGCCAGGCCCTTGCCAGGGAATTGGATTTGGCGCTGGAGGAAAACCTGCCTTGGGAGCTGTGGTTTCAGAGCAGGTAACGCTCCTGGGGGACGGGTCTTCGGGACGTTGTTCCTTGACAAACTGGCGGTAAAGATCAGGGAAATGGGGAATAGGGGAGGTGTCGTCGCTGGCCGAGGTGGAGGGAACTGCCCCAACCGAGGAATCCGATCCGGCGCCGAAATCTTCCCCGAAGCGTTCCCCAGACGCGAGGAATGGCTCGCGTTCCGAAATTGTTGCGTGCGCTAACGGCGCTAACGGCGCTTGCATTTCTCCCCGAAGTTGATAGCAAGAGCAAGTACCAACGCATGTTGCGACCAAATGTGAGCCGTAATGCCGCCCTGTTTATGGGCGCCGCGCTCCTTATTGCATCGGTGGCGCTCGGTTTATGGCTGGAGCATCGCCCGCTGGACCACGCATCGCCAGAGCACACCCGCGTTTCGCCTGTCACACCAAGCCCAGACCGCCCTCGTGCCGCTCCCGTGGCATCGGTCGGGCTGCCATTGGGACCCGACCGCGGGTTGACCGAGGCCTGCGACTCACTGAGGACGGCTCCTGACGCGAAGACAGCGAGGCGTCGGTTGGCGGATTTGCACAATGCGCTTGCAACGATGGGTAAGGGTGAAGCCGTATCGGCCATCTGCCAGTTTCTGGATTCGAAAGCCGATACGCCAACCCATCTTGGATTCAAGGTCGCCCCCAACGGCCTGCTGGATCAGGCTCCCACCTTGCGGACATTCTTGCTGGATGAACTGGCCCGCCTCGATCCGGCAGCGGCGGCGGCTTATGCCAAAGCGGTTCTGGCCAAGCAGGATTCCCCTGACGAATGGGCGGTGGCTTTGAGGAACCTGGCGTGGGGTGACCCCAGCCCCGAAGGACGCGCACTATTGGAGGAAAAGACGCGGGAGATGCTCCGGTACGATGCGTGGCAACAGGCTCCGTCCGCCGGCTTCCTCGAAGCCTTCGACGCAGCGGTGTTCCTGGGCGGGACGAACCTCGCCCCGTCGTTGACGGAGTTGGTCCGCAAACAGGATAACCCGGCGCTGGCTCACGCTGCTTACCTTGCGCTGGACCGTTTGGTTATCAACACTCCGCTTTCGCTTCTTACGGCACTGGAGGCTCAACCTGATCTAATGCAAGGACGAGAAGCGACGAGGGCCGATTATTTTGCCCGGGCTGACGTGCGCGATCCACAGCAGCGCCAGGTGCTGGAGAATTACCTGCTCGATCCGCTGCGAAGCGCAGCGGAGTTGGAGCAGTTCGCGGCCGTATATCCGAACGCCAATTTCATGATCTCCCCCAACCTGCTCACTCAGACGCAGACACCGGACCATTCAGCCCTGGTGAGTCGCGACGCGGCGGCGTTGCAGGCTGTACAAGAGTGGCTGGCTGACCCGCGTTTTGCAAAACTGCAGCCATCCCTAACAACGATAACACTGCGTTTGCAGCAATTCACCGTGCAAGGGCCAGGACGATGAGTCAACCCGGAGCGCTTGGCGCATGCCCGGAGAAGGTCAAAACACAAACTTGAAACTAGCCTCCAAAACGCGCTTCCTGGGCAGTTCGGCGTAAATCGTCAATGGATTCAAACGGTAGTCTTGGCCGGCAAGGTTCAGGAGTCCGAGACGGAGCTCCGCACGCCGGTGTGCAAACCGGTACCCGACATAGAGGTTCTCCTGAAAAAAACTGTCTCCGGGGAGCGCCACGGCATAGCCGGAATTCTCCTGGGCATACCAGTCGGCGTCCGCCTGCGCGAAAAAGCCGGAGGAATGGTTGAACAGACCGTAAAGGGTGAGGTGGTGGAGGCTGGAGGATTGCCGTTGGTCGGCCGTGGCCAGCGCCGTGGCAGGAACGCCGGGCAATAAGTCATGCAATTCGGCTTCGGTGAACTTATAGGTCACACCCAAAACAAAGTCCTTGCCCACCAACTGATCCAGGCTTGCCGTGATAGCGTTTTCATGGTAGTCAAGCTGTTCATCGGTGGAAGACGGAATGAACGGCGGGACAAAACCACTACCGGACACATCCACGGGTGCAAATACGCCGATCGCCTGACGCACATTTTCTTCCAGTCGTTCCGCCCGCAGCCCGGCATAGGTTCGGGAAGGGAACTTCAGGTCGAGCGCCAATCCAAAGGTTTCGTAGGCGGGTGCTGCAACCGAGCCAACGACCGATTCAGAAATCAGGCTGCGGAAGGCCTGGGGGAAGCCGGCGAGTTGTGTCGGTTCGAGCCGATAGCTCTCGTCCAGGCTCACGCCGCCCAGCGAGCGGGCAAACATCCCGCGCAAGGCCGCCTGGGGCAACGGACTCCACACCACGGCGGCCTTGGGCCCGAGTTGCGACCGGTGATCCTCGCCGGAGGAGATCGGGGGATGGCGGAAATTGCGCGGGTACGTGAGATCGTCGTAAGCCAGACCGCCGGTTAACCAGAGTTGCTCCAAAGGCTCCAGAGTCACATAGCCGTAGCCGGTGATCCGTTCGAGAGCGTCGTCGGAAGAGAGGTTATTGGTGTCGCGCGCGTCCAGGAAGGATGCGGGGTTTCCCGACGGATTGAAAAGCTGCGCGTCCGTATGAAAAGACCCGGTTTGGTAGCGGCCGCCGGCCGAAAGAGTGACTCTGTTCCATTGAAATATCTGGTTCAGCTCAGCAGTATAGATTTCCAACGAGCTGGAGTAGCTTAAATCAAAGGTGTATGGGATTACCAAGTATGGATTAGCCGGGATCAAGGCGTTAATGGGTACCTTCTGATCGCTGAAATGTTGCTCGTTGATGAGACGGCCGGCCAGGAGCAGCGTGTGGGCGGACGGAGACCATTCATGATGCCAGGCGCCGACAACAGTCGGATGCTGATATTCGTCGAACCTGAAGTTCGGGTCTGCCTTGGCGGGATTGTAGTATTGGTAGTTGTCGCCCGAATGGTAGTCTTCATATTGAATCAACAGCAGCGCGGTGTCCTGCGTTGTGACTTGCTGCTTCATGGTGGCGGCACATTCCGTGCGGCTCAAATCGTTGTTGACCCGCACGCCGTCATTGTGCTGGTAGTCCAGATCCAGCGCATAGCTGGTGCCGCCGAAGGTGCCGTATTGCGAAGCGAGTTCCTCCACCTGTCCATCGGTGCGCGCAATGGTTGAACTGGCGAACCCGAGGCCATCGGTTTCCAGGAGTTTTGAGTACTCCTGCTGCGAAACGTGCTGGGAAAGCCGGCCGGCCCCTACTGGCGCCAGCACGTTGGCCAGCAGCAGCTCGTTGAACCAAACGGTCTCGTACCGCAGGTTGAAGCGCGTCGGATCGCGCAGGTCGTTGTAGGCGTCGGACAAGAACAGATGGGCGGAATCGTTTGCGTAATCGTAGGTTACCGCCCGGGCGGCCTCCCGCAGGCTGACTTCCGTCATCCCGGCATCCCGGTAAAGTGAGGCCAGACTCGCGCTTCGAACGGCGAGGTCTTCATCGAGGAGAAACGCAGACCGATAGACCGCGCGATTGGTGTTGAGTTTCACCGACGTTTGCAGATCTCTTACCGCATCGTTGATCCGGTTCTGGTCACGCTTGAGCAGAGCTGAATAGAGCCAGGGAGTCGGATCCTCAGGATCCAACCCCGCGGCGCGCGCGAGTTCCGCGGCGGCCTTCGCGGTTTCGTTGGCATCGGCAAAACCCTTGCCCAAATAGCTGCGAAACAAAGACCGGTTGGGTTCCAGAATCGCCGCCGTCTGCAGGTCCATCCGGCCGGTCAAGTCACCAACCCGGATTTTGACAAGACCACGACCGAGCCACGCATTACCGAGATTGGGATCCAGCCGGATGGCCTCTTCGAAGTCCTGGCGGGCTGGTTTCAGGTGGCCTTCCGCGGCGTGCAGAAAACCCATCAAGGCACGCGCCTGCGCGTTGCGCGGGGCGAGTCGCAGGCTCTTGTCCAAAGCGACTCTTGCTTTGCCGATATAGCCAAAGCTGAACTCCAATTCGGCAACCCGCTCCCATCCGAATGCGAAGTTCGCGGCGGCTGCCACCGATCGATTGGCCGCCGCCAATGCCTGGTGCAGTTCGTGGTGCGCCTGATAATAGTAGGATAACCCCAGGCATTCACTGGCCGACGGGCGAAGTTCTGGCACCTCACGTATCTTGCCCTGAACCGCGGCGATCACCCAGTGCAGCGAGGCTGCAGCCGGGGAACTGAGGCCCACCTTCGCCAACAACGCTTCCGCCTGGCCGACTTCACCTGCGGCGAGAAAAAGGGCGGCCAGGTAAATCCGGCCCGACTCGGTTACCGGCTCGGATGGCGACGGATAGCCTGGAAAGGCAGAAAGCGCATCCGCCAAAGCGCCAAGCCGATACGCTTCGAGGGAGGAGGAAAGAGCCTCCCTTTCGGCGGGCGCAAACTCCAGTTCATCGACACTCAGGACGCCGGGATAGTACAGCCACCACTGGACGATGTTCAGGGCTTCCAGCTTGACTTTGACGGGTTGATGTCCCCTACGCGCCTGGGCCGCCTCGCCGGTGGCCAATTCGACGTGTCCGTACTGGTTCGTCAAGGCGGCGTCACCATCAAATACAACGAGTGTCGTTTGATCTGAATCGACGGTGATCAAAAACTCGGTTCCTCGCGGTGCCCCAGTCGCGTGCTCGGTTCGGATCCGCAACTCGCGTGACCTGCTTCGACTGAAGAAATACAGGGCGCCTCTTCTGAGACTCAACAAGGGACTCGAGTCCGGAGCGGCTGGGAGAATCTGGAGAGTACTCAGGGGCTTCAGCTTCACTGAGCAGCTTGCGTTTGTGAGCCAGACTACCGCGGTACCGTTGTCCAAGGTTCGGATAAGGTCACCTGTAGCCAAGGATAACGGGGCTATGGCGCGACTCAAGGTTTCTCTGTCCCGTGCCTTGTATTGTACTCCTCCCCTTACGTCGATGAGCTGGGCCTCGCTGCCGGTTAGCTGGGCCTCGCGGTCAGTGAACTGGGCCTCGCGGTCGATGTTCTCGGCTTCGAACGATTCTGAGGATACCTGTGCGTGCGAGAGGATCGAAATCGCCAGCAAGGCAGCCAAAAAAGTCATGTGGCTGCATCCGCGCAGCAGCAGCAACACAGAACTGCGGCTGTGCAAAGCACGTACCTGAGGCCGAGACATCGCGGCTTTCACACGGTTCACAGTGAGTGTGACGAAATCCGGACGTCGAGGCAAGACCAAAAGCTGGACCTAACGGGAACGCGGTGCGTTGCCGGCAAACGTCGGTTCAAGACGGAGGGGAACGGCAGACAGCGGCAGCGACGGTCGAAAACGTGCGTATTCCTTTCGTGCCGAGGAGGTTGTGTCAGCCCTCCTGCGGGTGACGGGCAGTAACTGCATACTGGTGACACCTGGGAAACAGTCTGCCGTGTCATTCGCATTGACAGGCGCAATTCCGATTCGGTACAGTCCAGTCAAGCACTATTGGGTATGCGCCAGGGGATACAAACATGGCTGCACAGCGTGGTTCACTATCCGCGATGGCGGTTGGTGTTGTTCGGAGTTGCTGTAGGAGTCCTTCTGGTAAGCCTCACGCCGCTGGAGGATTTGAGCTACGATCTGTCATTCTCTTATAGGCCGGGGGTGAGCATTACGAACGCTGTGCTGGTCCTGGCCGACCAGGAGACGCTTTATGAGCTGGGAAGTGACCACGGCGAACTGAGCCGGACGAATCATGCGCGGCTGATCGACCGACTGACCAAGGAGGGGGCCGCGCTCATCTTCTACGATTATGCCTTCACCGAATCCAACCAGGTGGCGGAGGTTGATCGTTCCCTGGCGCAGGCGATCGCCCGCCAAGGTTCGGTCGTTTTGGTCGCGGGCGCGGAAAGCTCCGTCGAACACGGAAGCATATCCACGGAACAACTATTCCGCCCGATAAGAGTGCTCGCTAAGGGGGCCAAAGGTTGGGGCCACGCGGAACTGCTCGACAACGTCGTAAGGCAAATTTCCCCTGATTTTGCCTATGCCAGATATGCGGTCTGGCTGGCCGTGGCTCAATTTGCGCCTGAGAGAACAGCGGGCAAGGATCCAAATCTTGAGCGGTGGCTGAACTACTATGGAGGTCCCGACAGCACCGCCATCCCGCGCTGTTCCTATCAAGACGTGCTGGCGACGAACGTTGCTCCCGGATTTTTTGCCAAAAAGGCGGTTTTTGCCGGACAGAGCTTTCGTTCTGGAAAAATGGCAAGCTTCAAGGACACCTTCGCGACGCCCTTTTCCCGGTGTGGGCAGGAGCCAATGCCGGGAGTTGAGATTCACGCCACTGCCTTCTTGAACCTGCTTCGCGACGACTGGCTCCGTCGGCTTCCCCGCACCTGGCAGTGGCTGGTCGCGATCTGGTGGGGAGTGCTCATCGTCACCGTGCTGCATGAGCTGTCGCGGATGCCGATAGCCGTGCTGATTCTCACCGCCCTGGCCGGAGCGGTGTTTTTGTGCTTGATATCCCTCTATGTCCAATGGACTACTCACTGGTGGTGGTCGTGGGTGGGACCGGCGTTTGGCCAAACGGCGTTCGCGCTGGCTCTGGTGTTGGCGAGGCCTAAGACGAAGACGGACCCGTTTCTTGCCTTCATCAGCTATCGCAGCGACTCCGATAGCACTGCAGCGAGTGATATCGCTAAGGAGTTACAGAAAAAGGGCTGCAAGACGTTTATTGACGAGGAGGGCTTGGAATTGGGACGCTTCGACACCCAACTGGAACAGTGCCTTGAGCAATGCACGTTCTTGATCCTCATCCTTTCTGCGGAATCTCTTGACCCGCGCAAGGATCATAACGACTGGGTGCTCTGGGAACTGCATCATGCCCTTTTCGGTTCCGCACTGTTTTCCGTTCATGATTTTGTTGACCTTCGATCGCTCGCCAAAAAATTGAAACAAGGGAAGGGACCGATCAGCCCCTGGCTTACGGCTCAGATGTGCGACAGGGCGAAGTCCGCTTTGGAACATTACAATGATTCAGACTCTGACCAGTGCCATCTAAAAGACCTTCTGGTGCAGTTACTTAATAACATTGTTACCGGTCCGTCGATCTATGACGCTCAGCGCTTTGCCGGGATCGCCTTGGACAAGGAAACGCAGGACCTCCTTGCAAAGAACCCAGAAGGACAGGCGCTCCATCATCTGAATCGGTTGTTGCTCGCAGACGCTTACCGACACGAGCTGTCAAGAGCACCTCGCTTGCCTCGCAAAACAGTGATCCCCATCTTCAAAGACGGGTTCGTTTTCAAGACGCAAGAGAACATTCCTGACCCTCCGGAGATTGCAAAACTTAAGCTTCTCCACGGCGTCCACTATTCCTCTTCGCTCTCGGCGTCGAATGACTTCATTAAGGAACTGTGTTCACTGATGAAGAAGGACCTTCAACGAAGGGCTGAGGTTGATGGGCCAACGATGAAGTCCCCGGTCAAGGGCTGACGACCGATTGGGGATGCCCCAATCCGAGCGGGAGCGCGGTGAGTGGTCGGCGCAGGTGACTTGTTCCGGGTGCGACGCGGGATCGCCGGCCGGACTTGGGGTTCCCTCGTCGCGAGCCATGCGGATGACGGCTTGCATTTGGCCGCCCAAAGCAGTGGCACCCCATGTGAATTGCACCTGCCTTAGACGCGCGGATTGTCATGGGGTCGCCCTGGCCCTGGGGAGTCAGGGCAGCTGGGTGCTACTCGCGGCGACCTTGACCTGTATGACTCTGTCGGCGCGGGCGCAGACCAATTTCAGAACGCCTTACACCACCGGCAGTTGGGCAGGATGCGCCAGGCACCGCCCATGGCTTGGCGCCACTCATTCTGCCGCTGCTGAAATTCAGCAAGTGTGATCCCAAGGAGGAGCGGCAAAAACTTCTTCTTCGCGCGATGTGCCCTATCGATTTCAGCAGTTACTTCACCAGAATTCAGCGAGTGCAGAGAGACTATCACGAGGAAGGTGGTGGCCTGGTTGATCGCGGCTGGAACTTCACGTGTAAACCTCTCTGATGCACGACCGTCCCGTTCATAATACCAAGTTACGAACCCAGCCTGTTCAAGCGCCTGAGCCAATTCGACGGCTATTGCAGAATCTTCCTCGGCGTGGCTGATGAAGACGTTGTGCGGCATGACGGGGTTGCTGGAAAGTCAAGGTGACCAGTTCATTGCACTCGACGCGCATATCGTGACACGTCGAACCTGTGATACAGCACGGGTGTCGGCGTGGCGAGGTTGGGGTAAAAGGTACATTTCTGGTTCACGTCAGACCGGCAGCACCAATGGGCGATCTTGGAAGACGACGCGCCAATCGAGCATCTCCTTGATCATGAGGTCGCTCACGCGGTCCGAACAGTCGCGAAGGCGCTGGGATGTGAGCGACGCGTCTGCAACAGGTACGCCGGCCAGGTCCAGTTGCAGGCGACGCAGGCTGTCCTCCATGGCCTCTGATCGCTGGGCCAGGCGCTGGGCCTCGGCCTGGCTGCGGATGGCGGCGAGCGCCGCGCCCAAGGCGGGCAGAAATGCGCAGAGGAGCGTCAGGCAATCCGAAGTCCGATGCGGGATCCAGTGGAAGTCCGGGATGCCTTCGAGTCGCAAGAGCACCACGTGCAGGAAGCAGGCGAGGAATGTACCTGCGAACAGCATGTCGCCGCCCCAGTGAAGGCGATGGTCGAGCTTGACGAGCCGCTCGCGGTTGCCGTCGTGGTAGCGGCACTGATCCTCGACGAGGCTCTCCCGCCAGAATTCCTGACAGGAGGCGAGGTAGCCTTTCGTGAACTGCACAGACGGTGGGCCTTGGACGGAGTCCACCGCCGGCAGGCCCGCCGCGCGTTCGATGGCCCGGTAGTGCCAGTGCATCCATGTTCGCGCCGGGTTGCCGTAGCTGGCGAGGTGTCCGGCGTAGACCACCTGTGGCCCGCCGCCGCCAAAGAGGCTGGTACAGCGGGCCACACGCAACCGCTCCGCCAACGTGCGGTAGTCGATCCAGCGTTGGTGCCAGCGCCGTTGCCGCCCGGCGCGGGTGAGGGCGAGGATGCCGAGAATCACAACCAGTTCGGCCAGAATCCAGGGCGTCTGGTTGCGTCCCTCAATCCCGGCGGCGATGCAAATCAGCGCCAGGAAAACCGCTCCGGCGCCGAGGAGGAAGTTCAGGAGGAACGCGCTGCGGTAAAGATTCCCGTAATAGATGGAAAGGCCATTGGCCCACGCATAGTGTGGCAGAAAGGCGCCGTCCACCCAGGATCGCACGGACTCGGGCAGAGGATGGTCCATGTGAGCATCCTTCACGGACTGCTTGTTCTCCCATTCCTCGACCGCCTGGGCCTCGGCGAGCTTGAGGAAGTCTCCGACTCTAAAGGGTTTCAACAGCAGCAAATCCTTTAGGGTCTTCTTGGTGCATGGCTCGCCACAGACCAGGTTTCTGAACACCAGCCAGCAACCGTGCTGAGGGTTTCCTCGCTTCTGTCCATCGCCGAAGTACGCCTCGCGCAGATCCTCCGCAAGGCTGCGACAGCTTCCGCCATCGGGAGGCAGGAGGAGTTCGCGGACGACGTTGGTGAGCCGGTTGGCGTCGCCCTTCATGTCGCCGGGTTCCTGCATCAGGTGCCACATGGGCAGTTGGAGGCGCCAAGTGCCGGGCTGCCCCCACGGTATCCAGATTACCGGGATGCCACGCTGCAACGCTTGCTCAACCACTTGGGCCGTGCCACCGGGACCCTGCGCAGCCTGCCCGTCCCATACCGCAATCATCAAGTCCGACTGGTTGAGAACCGCACGTCCAACCGCTTCGTACGAGGCGGCGTCCGGGACGCGGTTACCCTGCGCGTCTACATTCACTTTACCGTCCAGTTCGAGAATAGCTGTTGCCTGCTGGAGCAGATGGCGGTACGCGTTGATGACCGCTGGGGCCGTGAAATCCTTCTGATACTCGTCCCGATGGAATGGCAGTGGGCATTGGATCTCGAACCCCAGCTTGAGTGCTTCCTCGGCTGCCCACTGGTCCGCGCCCTCCGCGAGGGCTGAAATCGCGCGCAAGCGATGCTGACAACCCGATTGGAGCGCGCCTTCGGCCGGAGCAAAAAGACCGGAACTGACCTGCGCAACACCGTCGAACGCGCTTTGGATGTTCTTGAGCACCTCGACGATTGCCGCGCGCGTCGCGGCCACGTCAGGGTTCGGGCGCTTGGAAACACCAGGGCGGTGTCCGGTGACGCCAACGCGCAAGACGAGAGGTGCTTTGGGAGGGAAGGCAGCGGAATCCATGCTGGTCTTCGACGACGCGGAGCGCTCAAGTCGGGTGGCCATCACAGTTGTCAGTTCTGGTTCTGATTCGTCCATAGCGTGAAGAATCGGGAGTGGGGTTAAGCTTCTCTCCGGGAAACTGAGTGGCCCAGCGCCAAAACTGCCTTCAACGTGGCGCACGCCGCGAGCCGGTCGCATCCCTTCTCGCTCACCAGCCACTGGTCGCAGGGGACCGCCGCAGTGGCACCGTCAACAGCGAGCGGGGGGACAGATTCGCCCTCGGCAGAGGCTTCTCCGCATAATCTCCCATGCCCCTCAAGAAATCCGAACTCTGCCTCTCCTTCTGGGCCAGTTGCGATGATCTGCGCGGCGGCATGGACGCCTCGCAATAGGAGGAGCACGTCCTCGTCGTGATGTTCGTGAAATACGTCTCCGACAAAGCCGCCAGCCAGAAGAACTAGCTGCTCGATGTGCCCAAGGGTGGCAGTTTCTCCGACATGGTCGCGCTCAAAGGCTACAAGGAAATCAGCGACAAGATGAACGCGATCATCGCCACGCTCGCCGAGGCCAGCGATCTCAAGGGCGTCATTGACGTGGCCGATTTCAATGACGCCGACAACCTCGGCAAGGGCAAGGAAATGGTGGACCGCCTCACCGATCTGGCGTCCATCTTCGACAACCCGGCGCTCGACTTCAGCGCCGACCGTGCCGAGGGCGACGCTCTCCTGGGCGACGCCTTTGAATTCCTTATGCGCCACTTCGCCGCCGAGTTGGGCAAGAGCAAGGGGCGATTCTACATCCCGACGGAGGTATCCCGCGTTTTGGCCAAGGTGGTGGTGGGGGGCGACGTGTTGACTCCCCGTACCGAGCGGCGGGCAGAGAACGTGCACGCTCTTTGGGCAGCCCAGTGCTTCCCGGACATATGGAGCATCGGCCCCCAGCGCGATGATGCCAGGAAGCAACATCCCTGGCTGGAGGGCGCCTTCGAGAGCCATCATAGCAGGGAATGCGCTAACTCGATCATGGCTTCGAGCTGATTTCATAGTGCGTAACCCATGCATCTTTACCGACCAAGGCGCCCTTCTGCACGCTAAAACCGCACGGTAGCCGCGATTATGGCGGGGCGTTTTGTATTGAGTCGTGATTTGGCCGCCAGGAGGCCGGGAGGAGGTTGAGCGGCAAAGGCTTCGCGCAGTTCGGGATGGGGGCGACCGGGGAAGTGGCGGTTCACGAGGGCAAAGGCGGCGCTGCGCAGGCGCGCCAGATTGGCGACCAGGTTGGGTTTGCGACTACGCGTGTTATCTTCGCCCCAGAGGGCATCCCGGCGCCAATGGTCGCAGTTTTCGACCCCGCCCCAGTGATCGCGGATGAGGGCGATCCAGTTGGCGACGAGCGTCCGCCATCCGGATTACGCCCCAATCCTCGCCTAATTTTTCGATTTTCAAAAAAAAGTGCGAAAAGGGCGGTGAGGTGTGTGTTTTGGGTTGACAATATTCTATAGATTTTCTATATGTGTTTTCCATGGCGGCCCGCCTGCCCTTGCTGCACAAGACGCCCTTCGTCTTGGACCCGCGGCCGTTACGGGAGGCCACCAGTCCCCACGCCGGTCTGCTGAGCGTCTCCCGCGCTTACCGGGCCCTGGGCGTGCCCGAGCTGATCGCCGCCCATCTCTCCCTGCGCCAACGCCGGCGCGGCTTTTCCGAAGCCCAGTTCACCGAAGCGATCTGTTTGCTCCAGGCCCTGGGCGGGGAATGCCCCGAAGACCTGCACCTGCTGGCCGGGGACGACTGTCTGGAGCGGGGCTTGGGCTATCGCCCGCCCAAAGCGACGGCGGTGCGGGGGTTTCTGGAACGTTTCCACGACCCGGAACTGGAGGCGTTGCGGCCGCCCCGGGAAGCGCAGAGGAGCTTCATTTTTCCTTCGAGCCAGCCGGTGGCGGCGTTGCAGGAAGTGCAGCGCGGGCTGGTGCGGCGGATTGCCAAGCGTTACGAGCAACAGGGGCAGGCGCAGCGGATCGCCACCGTGGACCAGGACGCGACGATCATTGAGAGCCACAAGCAGGCGGCCTGCTCCCATTACGAGGAGGGCCGGGGCTACCAGCCGATGGTGGCGGTGTGGGCGGAAGCCGATTTGGTGCTGGCCGATGAGTTTCGGGACGGCAATGTGCCGGCCAAGCAGGACCCGTTGACGTGCGCCAAGCTGGCCTTTGCGGCCCTGCCGGAAAGCGTGACCCGGCGGTATTTCCGGGGGGATTCGGCCTGTCACGAGCACGGGTTGCTGGACTGGCTCAAACATCCGGACCGGGCCAAGGAACCGGGCGGACGGATTGGGTTTGCGGTCAGTGCGGTGATGAGCGAGCCTTTGGCCCAGGCGCTGCGCAGGATTGCCGACGCGGACTGGCAGACTTTTGACACTGAAGCGGACGGGACCTTGCGGCAGTGGGGGGAGGTGGACTTTGTGCCTGGGGACAAGTACGAGCGCCAGGAGAGCCAGCCGCTGCGGTATGTGGGACTGCGTTTGCTCAAACCGCAGGGCGTGTTGTTTGGGGACGGGAGCGACCGGCATTTTCACGCGGTCATCACCAATGAGCGGACGGAGGGGGGGCGCTTGCTGGCCTGGCATCGGGAGAAGGCGGGGACGGTGGAACACACCCATGACGAGGTGAAGAATGAATTGGGCGGGGGCCACGTGCCCAGCCAGCGTTTCGGGGTCAACTCGGCGTGGTTCAAGATCGCGCTGCTGACCTATAATATCATCAGCGCGATCAAGGGATTGTGTTTGGAGGGGGAGGAGCGGACGGCCCGGCTGAAGCGGTTTCGGTTGTTGCTGATCCATGTGGCCGGGCGGATGAACCGGAACAACTGCGTGATGGGTTTGCGGCTGTGCCACAACGCGGCGGCGCTGCGACGGATGCAGAAAGTATGGAGCGTGTTGGCGTTGCCGACGCAGGCGACCGCCGCCAAGGCTCTGGGGAGGCCCGGTGGTTAGGGGGCCGCCCGCAACGCGTTTTGACGGCCCGCACTAGAGAATGCGGGATGGAGGAAGTGTCTAGCAATAAGGCACTTGGGGAGGTTTTGGGTGGTTAAGGCGAGGATTTTGAGCGGTCGCGCGGAAAAACGAGCGCCGCCTGGGCGGAGGACACCGCTTTTTTTTGTCGCCATGTGCTTAGGCGAGGATTTGGGTTACAGAATTTGGGTTACGGCTTGCATTTGGCCGCCCAAAGCAGTAGCACCCCATGTGAATAGCACCTGTCATGGACGCGCGGATTGTCATCGGGTCGCCCTGCCTGAAGGCCTTGGGGAGTCAGGGCCGTTGGGCGCTGCTCGCGACAACCTTGACCTGTTTGACTCTGCCGGCGCGGGCGCAGACCAATTACAGCACGCCTTACACCATCAGCACTTGGGCGGGATCCACCCAACCAGGCACCGCCGATGGCGTGGCCAGCGACGCGCAATTTGATCGCCCTCAAGGCGTGGCCGTGGACAGCGGGGGCAACGTCTATGTGGCGGACAAAGACAACCACACGATCCGGAACGTGACGCTGGTTGGCACGAATTGGGTGGTGACGACGCTGGCCGGACAGGCGGGCAGTCCCGGCTGCACGGACGGGACGAATAGCGACGCGCGGTTCAATTCTCCCTCCGGCGTGGCGGTGGATACCACGGGCAACGTCTATGTGGCGGACAAAGACAACTGCACCATCCGGCAAGTGACGCCGGTGGTGACACCGGTGGGCACGAATTGGGTGGTGACGACGCTGGCGGGAGTGGCAGGCAGTTTTGGCTTCGCCGACGGGACAAATGGCGACGCGCGGTTCAATTCTCCCTCCGGCGTGGCGGTGGACAGCGCGAGCAATATCTACGTGGCGGACTTGGGCACGATCCGGGAGGTGACACTGGTTGGCACGAATTGGGTGGTGACGACGCTGGTCGGAGCGGCAGGCGTTTCTGGCAGCGCGGACGGGACGAATCGCGACGCGCAGTTCAATTCTCCTTCCGGCGTGGCGGTGGACAGCGCGGGCAACGTCTATGTGGCGGACAAAAGCAACCACACAATCCGGAAAGTGACGCCGGTTGGCACGAATTGGGTGGTCACGACGCTGGCCGGGCAGGCGGGCAGCCCTGGCAGCGCGGACGGGACGAATCGCGACGCACGGTTCAGTTCTCCCTCCGGTGTGGCGGTGGACCAGTGGACCAACGTCTATGTGGCGGACAGCGGCAACAACACAATCCGGAAGGCGAGGCCGGTTGGGACGAATTGGGTGGTGACGACGCTGGCCGGAGCGGCAGGCGTTTACGCCAGTGCGGATGGGACCGGGAGCGACGCGCGGTTTAACTATCCTGAAGACATCGCGGTGGACAGCGGCGGCTACCTGTACGTCGCTGATTCCTACAACAACACGATCCGCAAGGGAGTGCTTACTGCTTGGTTTCCGGCCCAACCGGTGGTCTATCCGCTGCCAACCATGACTGGACAACTCCAGATGACACTGCTTCCGGCTGAGGCCAACGGGCAATGGCGCTTTCCGTGGGAACTGCGCTGGCGCGACAGCGGCACGGTGGCGAGCAACCTGGAGACGGGCAGTTACACGATCGAGTTTCGTCAGGTGTCGGGATACCTGCCGATTCCACCAGCCCTGTCGGGCATACTGGTGTCGAACACAGTGGTGTCGTTGACCAACCGGTATTATCCCACGATCGTTACAGCAGGCACACTGAATGTAGATTTGGGGCCCAACCCGCCTCCCGGGGCCGGGTGGCGCCTCTTGGGGGACACCACCGCGTTTTGCCCGTCAGGCTTCACCAACCTGTTGCCGGGCAACTACGTGGTTGAGTTCGCCCCGGTTAGTGGCTACGCTTGGCCCACCAATCGGCCAGTGGAGGTGGATGCGGGGAAGGTCAGCAACCTGTCGGTGAAGTATCTCTTTGCCGCAAAGCCGACCGGCTTTTCGCTGCCGGAGCCCGTCCCGGCCGACAGCATCACCAATTCACCCTACGGGTTTAACGGCCAGTTGCAGTCGGATGTCGGCTTCGGCAGCGGGGTGGCGGTGCAGACGAACGTGGTGCTGACGGCGGCGCACCTCTTGTTCAACGATCGGAGCTTGTCCTACGTCGGTAATGTTTACTGGTACTTCCAGCAGGGAGCGGATCAGGCGGCCCAGGTGCCGATGTCGGCGCGGGGATCGTTGATCTTGAGCGGCTACGCGGCGCAACGGACGAATGACCTGCCGCCCCTCGGGACGAACGCCGTGGATCAGTCCAGTCCGCAGTCGCGGAACCTGGACGTGGCGGTGCTGTATTTTTCGACGCCGGTGGCGGGCGGAGGCTACGCGGGCTATCTGTCCTCGGATGCGGTGCCCAACCCGTGGCTGACGGGCGCGGATGAGAAGATGCTGGTGGGGTACCCCGTGGACGGATCGTATTTCGGCGACGCTAGTATCATGCCAGGCTCGATGTATGTCACTGGACCGCAAGCCGATGCGCTGGCTTTGGCGCCGGAGCTGGTGAGCGGGCAGCAGGTGTACACGGCTTCTTGGCTGTTGAGTTATCCAGGCAACAGCGGGGGACCGTTGTATGTGGAATTCAACGGCTCCAACTACGCCGCGGGAGTGTATGTGGGGACGCTGTATCATGGGACGCAGCCCTATGCGTCAGCCGTGCGGGCGATCGACAGCAACGTCACGAACCTGATCTGGCAGGCCCAAACCACCGGGGCCGCCGGAACCAACTGGACATTCGCAATCAACAACGGCAGCAATGGCGGTATCCCTACCGGCTCGTCCGAAGACAACTCGGACGAATGGTACAATCAAGGGTATATTCAGTGCCAGATCGAACCGGCACAGGCAGTGGCTTCGGGAGCAGGCTGGCGTTTGGTCGGGCGTGACGCTTATTTGGGCCTGACGACCAACGGGTGGCAAGTGTGTGCGTTGTACACGACCAACACGACCAACGCGGTGATTGAGTTCAAGCCGGTTGCGGGGTGGGCGTCTCCAAGCAATCAGAGCGTGACGGTTTCGCGGGGGGCAATCACAACGAACATCGCGGTTTACATCAGCAACGTCACGGCCACGGTGACGCTTGGTAACCTGGCGCAGACCTACGATGGTACCCCTAAATCGGCCAGTGCAACCACAACACCACCGGGGCTGAGCGTGACCCTGACCTACAACGGCAGCACCACGGCGCCGACGGCGGCGGGCAGTTACAAAGTGGTGGGCACTGTCAATGATCCCAATTACACGGGCTCGGCGTCCGGGACACTGACGGTGGGGCCGGCGGCGGTGACGGTGACAGGGATCACTGCGGCCAACAAGGTGTATGACGGCACTACGAGCGCGACAATCAACACCACCAACGCCACGCCCAACGGCGTGCTGCCTGCCGACGCGGGCAACGTGGCACTTGTGTGCACCGGAGCCAGCGGCGCATTTGCGAACAAAAACGTAGGCATGGGCAAGACGCTGACGGTTTCCGGGCTGGCGTTGACCGGCAGCGCGTCGGGCAACTACACGCTGACTCAGCCGACGCTCACGGTTGACATCACGCCAGCAGGGCTGACAGTCATCGGCTTGGCAGCCTACAGCAAGGTCTATGACGGAACCACGGCAGCCAGGTTAACCGGGGCGCCAGCGTTGTTGGGAGTGGTCGCTGGCGATGTCCTGTCCGTCAGCGGCATGGCCACAGGCGCCTTTGACAGCAAGAGTGTGGGCACCGGCAAGAGCGTAGCGGTCAGCGGCCTTGCGCTCGCGGGAACTGACGCCGGCAACTACACGCTGACTCAGCCGACGCTCACGGCGAACATCGCGCCGGCGGGGCTG
>Ga0208457_1001294_pt1 | contig 18472 bp, 13 predicted proteins | sample June2015DPH_10_1_FD_185513 | JGI IMG/M metagenome (GOLD analysis project Ga0208457, IMG submission 185513) | Peatland microbial communities from SPRUCE experiment site at the Marcell Experimental Forest, Minnesota, USA - June2015DPH_10_150... | ecosystem: Environmental > Terrestrial > Soil >... | reverse complement strand
CCGGGACGAGTCCGACCGCGAGGGCATGCGCATCGTCATCGAGGTCAAGCGCGGGGAGCTCCCGGAGATCATCCTCAACAACCTCTACAAGCACACCCAGCTCCAGGTCTCCTTCGGCATCATCATGCTGGCCATCGTCGACAAGCAGCCGAAGACGCTCAGCCTCATCGACATGATGAAGTACTTCATCGCCCACCGCAAGGAGGTCATCCTGCGGCGGACGCGCTTCGAGCTGCGCAAGGCCGAGGAACGGGCCCACATTTTGGAAGGCCTGGTCATCTGCCTCGACAACCTCGATGCCGTCATCAAGCTCATCCGCGCCTCGAAGACGGTCGACGAGGCCCGGCGCGGCCTCATGGAGAAGTTCGGCCTGACCCAGCTCCAGGCCCAGGCCGTCCTCGAGCTCCAGCTCCAGCGCCTGAGCCAGCTCGAGCGGCTCAAGATCCAGGAGGAGTACGCCGCCCTGAAGAAGAGGATCACGGAGCTCCGGCGCATCCTCAAGGACGAGCGGCTCGTCTATGCCATCATCGTCCAGGAGCTCAAGGAGATCAAGGAGGAATACGGCGACGAGCGGCGGACCGAGATCCGCGACGAGGCCGTCTCGGAGCTCCGGCCCGAGGACCTGGTCAAGGAAGAAGATGTCGCCGTCGTCTACACCTCGAGCGGCTACATCAAGCGGACGTCGCTCACCTCGTACAAGTTCCAGGCGCGGGGCGGCAAGGGGCGCCGGGGCATCGAGATGAAGGCCGAGGACATCGTCGAGGACCTCTACGTCTGCTCGACCCACAGCTACCTCCTCGTCTTCACCAACCAGGGCCGGCTCTACTGGCTCAAGGCCCTCGATGTGCCCGACGTCGGCGTTTCGGGCCGGGGCAAGCCCATCGCCAACCTGGTCGAGTTCCAGCCCAATGAGAAACCGGCGAGCGTCGTGGCCGTCAAGGAGTTCAGCGAGAACCAGTTCGTGGTCATGCTGACCTCGGATGGCATCATCAAGAAGACGCGCTTGTCGGATTTCAAGAACGTCAGGCGCGGCGGCATCCTGGCCGTGAACCTGCGCCCGAAGAGCGAGCTTTTCTCGGCCCAGCTTTCGACGGGCAAGAACAACATCGTCATCGGGACGAAGCTCGGCCGGGCCCTGAGCTTCAAAGAGTCGGACGTCCGGCCGATGGGCCGCACGGCCTCGGGTGTGCGGGGCATCCGGCTCAAACCCAAGGACCGGGTCATCGGCATGATCATCGTCGGCCCGGACGACAAGTTCATCTTCACGGCGAGCGAGCGCGGCTACGGCAAGAAGACGGCCGCGGACATGTACCCGCTCAAGCATCGCGGCGGGCAGGGTGTCCTCAATTTGCGCATCACGCCCAAGATCGGCCACGCCTTGGGCATGGTCGGCATCAACGAGGAGGACCTCCTCGTCATCACCGTCGAGGGCAAGGTCATCGGCATCCCGACGACCCAGGTGCGCTCCTCCGGCCGGGCGACCCAGGGCGTGCGCATCATCAACCTCGACGGCAAGGACCGCGTCTGCTCCATCGCCAAGGTCCGGGAAAGCTGAGCGGGACGCCCGGCCGTCATCATCAGCGCACGGTCCTCCACCGGGTGCTGTTCCATCATTTCGACCGGGTTCAGATCCACGGCCCAGTCCCTTATCCTGACGCCTCTGCCCGGGCTTGACAAATCTTTTCTTGTTTTATAGGATTTCCTTTGGATCATTGACGCAGGAAACCCCATGGCTACGGTTCTGATCATCGATGATGATAAGCTGATCCGCGACTGGATCGCGAACGTCGTCACCCGATTAGGGCATCACCCCGTTTCGACGCACCTCCTCCGGGAGGGGCTCAAGAAAGTCGAATCCGAGCCATTCGATATCGTTTTTATCGACGTGAGCTTGCCCGACGGAAGCGGCCTGGACATCATTCCGAAGTTTAAGGCCGCCCTATCTTCCCCGGAAATCATCGTGATCACCGGGCTGGGCGATCCCGATGAGGCCGAACGCGCCATCCGCTCCGGGGCCTGGGATTATTTGGAAAAGCCGGCCTCGTTCGAAGCCATCAAACTGCCCATTCTCCGGGCTCTGGAATATCGGGCGGAAAGAGCACCGGGGAAGCCGTCGATCGCTTTGAGGAGGAGCGGCATTATCGGAGATTCGCCAAAGATCACGTCTTGTCTGGAACTCGTGACCCAGGCCGCCGGCAGCAACGTGAATGTTCTCATCACCGGCGAGACCGGAACCGGGAAAGAGCTTTTTGCGAAGGCTATCCATTACAACAGCTCTCGGGCTAGAAGAAATTTTGTGGTCGTCGATTGCACGGCGCTTCCCGAGACGCTTGTTGAAAGCGTCCTTTTCGGGCACGCGCGGGGAGCTTTCACCGGGGCTGAAACGAGTGAGGAAGGGTTGATCATGCAGGCCGCGGGAGGGACTCTTTTCTTGGATGAGATCGGGGAACTGCCTTTATTGATCCAAAAAAAATTCCTCCGGGTCATTCAAGAGCACCGCTTCCGTCCTGTCGGGGGGCGCAAAGAAATCGAGAGCGATTTCAGGCTTGTGGCGGCGACAAACAGGAATCTGGAAACCATGGTCGGGGAGGGACGATTCCGGGAAGATCTCCTCTTCCGCCTCCGGACTCTTATGATCGAATCACCTGCGCTGAGAGAAATTCCCGAAGACATCAAAAAATTGACGGTCTTTTATATGAAGGACCTATGCGAGCGGTTCGAAATGGTCCCCAAAGGGGCTTCTCCTGAATTCTGGGATATCGTGACCGAATATCAATGGCCCGGCAACGTGCGAGAACTCATCCAGGCTCTGGAGAAAGCTCTGCTTTCGGCAAAAGAAGAACCCATGCTGTTCCCCAAACACCTTCCGACCTATATTCGTATTCAGGTGGCCCGGAACTCTTTCTCGGAGATGCCGAAAAATTCGGGTAAGCCGGAGATACGCTCGAGCGTTCCCAAAGTGCCGCCCAAATTGAAAGAGATCCGGAAAGCCGCAGTTTCTGAAGCCGAGCGTCAGTATTTGAGGGACCTGATCTCTTTTGTAGGCGGAGATAACAACAAAGCTTGCCGGATGTCCGGCTTGTCTCGCTCGAGATTCTATACTCTGCTAAAAAAATACCGGCAAACGGTTGTGCGTTAGCCGGTCTAACGCCGGTCACGGCCTTTAAAATAACAGGGAATGGGTCCTTATTTACAGGAATGAGTACTCGTTAAGCGAACATCTTGCTGCCGGTTCCGAGGGAAAGCGGCTCATCCAATCTCCTTACCCCATAAAAAACGGATCGTCTGGTTTAATGAATTTGGCATGTTTCTTGATAAGGATTCAGTCGGCAGAAAGAGAAATGGCGCAGATTCGTTTTTGAAGGGGAAGGTTAAATCCCATGAAACTGTTTTTTTATTCAACTGGGGATGATCAAAATAGAATGAGACTTGAGGCGGCCGTCCATAAGGTGATCCCAGAAAGTAAAATAGAACTCTTCCAAAGACTGGATGACTTCAGGGAGAGACTTCGGAGGCCGATAGAACCGGATTCTATCGCTGTTCTCTCAGTGTCGGACCGGAAAGAGCTTCAGCAGATGCAGCGACTCCGTGGACTCCTCACGGAGATCTATGTCGTCCTTGTGATCCCGGATCGAAAGAAGAGCACCATCGAACTCGCCCATCTCTTGTTGCCGCGATTCTTAAGCCAAAAAAATGATGATTTCCTAGATCTCAGCAAAGTCCTCGACAAAATGTATCGGACGTCTCACTGATCCTGTGAGATGGAGCCCGGCCGTCTTCGCGGCAATCCCCCCCCCCGCCGCTTTTATTAAAGACACGGCCCTTCCTCCTTCATCACCGGTGGGACGGCTTCTCAGCCTCCCCCATCAGTTCTTTTTAGCTCTTTTCTCGACGTAGAGTCTCAGTTCGGTGAAATAGCTGCAGGATTCATTGATCTGCATCTTGCCAACTTCTCTTTTCAAGACATTGATGTTGAAGGCCGTTAAAACCTCGGCCGCATTTCCGCGGCTCCATTCCAGCGCATAGCTGAGTCCATGGAGATCAAAACCGTTCAGAGAAGCTGAATGATGCACATCTTTGAATTTGAGCCAATGATTCTCAAAACTTAACTCGCCGAATGTTCTGACATCTTGGAGCGCACCCGTTTGTCTCTCTTTTTGATTTCTTTTGCCTGCTATTGAGCTCAGGATCTTTTCGGGAAGAGTCATTTTCAGCTCTTTCTCTATGAGCGGTCTCGCGTTTTCCAGCATGGTGAGGATCACGACTTCCTGCACTTTTTTGTTTCCTTCCATGTACCATATGGCCAGGGCATATCTCTGCCAAAAAATAAGCGAGCCGATGACGACCCCGCCCACCACCAGGGCTATGACGACTTTTCCCCAAACTCTCTTTCTGACACCTGATCCGGCTCTAGCCATGATCGATCCTCGCTCCTGCGAAAGTCAATTGCCTTCCCTCATTCGTTCATGGGGAGTGGGCTCCGCGAAGATTCTATGATGTCTTTCTGCGGTCCAAGACGATCATCACGATCCCCGCCACCAGCGCGACTCCTCCGACAATGGGAGGTAGCGGGATCGTCCTTTTTGTATCGGCCGTGACCTTGAGGGAACCGATATCGAGGATTTTCTCCCTGGTCGTATACTGGATACCCTGATAGACCAGAGCCAAGACTCCCAGAACGATGAGAATAATTCCCATAAGCTTCATAGGTCTAGCCCTCCATGCGGATGATATCGCCCGTGGAGAAACAGCCTCCCCCGGCGTCGAACGCCGTGATCACGTCTTCCGCACGGGTTTCCTGCTGATGGATCCTCCCTGCCGGCTGGGCCAGCGGCTTCTCCTTCTGGCGTTCTCTCCGCTAAAGAACTCTCCGGCCCTGTAACAGTCGTACGACCACGACGATCAAGGCGATGACCAGAAGAATGTGGATCAGGCCGCCGGCGTGGAACGCGAAAAGCCCCAGGAGCCATAAAACAAACAGGATGAGCACGATTGTCCAAAGCATAGAAACCTCCTTTTTTCTTTTGCCCCTCGCCGTCCTGCACCCTTCCGTTCTCAGATGGCGCGATGGATTCGGGAGAGACCGTGCTTTTTTAGAGCAATTATCATGCCAAGTTCTTCGAGGATTCTCAACAGGTTGAGAATCACCATTTTTAGACCACGGGGCAGCCCGGCACTACGAATTGAGCCGGCTTCCTTCCCAGCAAATGTCCTTAAAAACCGCACATTTCCTGGAAAAAAGCATATTGCCTGCCAAGCTATCCCGAAATGATTGTTAGGACCGGGCCGTCCTTTTCACCGCGTGTATCAGGGCTAGTAGGGCGTTAAACGCAATTCGCATTCATGAGAACGGAGAGGGAATAACGAATATTGATTGGCACGCATTTCGCATTACTTATTTATTGAAGGAGGACGAATATGAAGAAATTCCTCTGGATCATTCCTGTTATCCTTGTGATCACGGCGGGCTACGCTGGGTATTTTTCTTCGCCCAAGATCGGCTATTCCCCTAGCGGGGGAAGTCCCATTGTCTCCGGTCTTCAACAAGAAGATACGTCCTACTTTTATGATCGTTTGTCCCCCTATGGAAGCTGGGTCAGCCTCAATCCCTACGGCAACGTTTGGACCCCCAGGCATATGGGCTACCGCTGGCGGCCTTATAGCGATGGACATTGGGTCTGGACCGACGACGGCTGGACCTGGATCGCGAACGAGGAATGGGGAGATATTCCCTTCCATTATGGCCGCTGGGACTGGGATAACGACATCGGCTGGTTCTGGGTTCCCGGCACGGTCTGGGGCCCCGCCTGGGTGACCTGGAGGTCGAATGACCAATACATGGGCTGGGCGCCTCTTCCGCCTGGCATCGAGTTCAGCGCCGGAATGAATTTCAATTCGCTCTCGATCAACATTCCCCTCAATTTCTGGGTCTTCATCCAAGGCCCGCATTTTCAGGACCAGAATCTCAATCCCTATGTCCTTCCGTTCGAACGCAACCAGACGATCGTCAACAGCACATCGATGCACAACAACATCTACACCCGCAACAACAGGATCATCAACGAAGGAATCGGGCAAGATGAGATCCGCCGAATCACCGGGCGGGCCATCCCCACATACGCGATGCAGGATGCCCGGCAGCCGGGACGCACGAAGGTCGTGGGCCAAGAGGTCCAGATGTTCCGGCCGGCCATCCGGGAAAACGAAACCGCAAAGCCAAAGGTCGTTTTGAACAGGGACCAAGCCAAACAAGAGCTGGCTACGGCCAAGGTCTTCGAGCCTCGAGCACAACAGCCCATCAACGCGGAAGCCGCGGCCGTTACGAAGCGGCAAGCCGAGGAAAAGGCCCTCCTCGAGAAAACCCAGGCGCAAGAGCTGAAGAACATGCAGAGCAAGAGCGCCGCGGCACAAGCGCAGATCCGCGACACGGCTGCAAAAGCGAAGGTCCAGAAGGACTACCAGGCCAAAACCGCCCAATTGCAGAAACAGCATCAGGCTGAGAAGCAGCAGTTGACCACACGGCATATCCAGGATACCGCGCAGGTCAAACGGGTCGTCCAGCCGCCCAAGCAGGCCCCGCCGCCCAAAAAGAAAGAGATCAAGCAGGAGTAGGGCTGGGGTGAGTCGAGCGTTTATCGAGCACTTCCCGCCGGCCCCGAGAAGCATCTTCTCGGGGCCGGCGATGAAGATAAGGCGGCCCATGAATCGCAGATGCGCGATCCTTGTGCCGGTTTTTTTGGCCGGGGTTGCAGCAACCTTCGACATCAACCTAGAAAAGTAACCACAATGTCTCTGTCAGGGAGGATGCCGTGACGGAACACGAAAGGCAGCGTTTCTGCGGGTGTCAATGGAAATCCGCGCTGATGGCTCTGGCCTTTTTCGCGGCCTTCATCAGTGGCGGATCACACGCATACGGGGGCCTATTATCCGGGAGCAACGATCCTCCGCGGCCGGGATCGCATCAGCCCCCGCAAGCCTATGGTGCGAATTTTTGTTTATCTTCGTTTCGAACAAACACCGACAGCGTGAATGGAGGCGGCTCTGGGCCCATCGCATTTTCCCTCCAACAACAGCCGTTTACCGAGGCGCCCGTTCGGCTGCGGAATGACGACCCGGAGTATAACAAGAGATCCCCCGTGTGGGAGGTCGCTCTCAGGGTGATCTCAGCGGATGCTTTTATTTGGGCGGTTGATCGGTTTGTTTTTAATTATTCCTGGTCGCACATAGGACCGGCAAGCTGGAAATATAACATAAAAACGGGCTGGGAATGGGATACAGACCGGTTGGGCATGAATTTTTTCTTTCATCCCTATTCCGGGGGCATGTATTTTGATGCTGCTCGGGCGAACGGATACAGTTACTGGGAATCCATGCCTTTTGCCTTTATGGGAAGTTTGATATGGGAGTATTTCGGGGAAACGACGCGGCCGTCGTATAACGATATTATCAACACGACTCTCAGCGGCGCCTTGTTTGGAGAAGTCCTTTACAGATTAGGTTCGAATATCCTGGATGATCGAACGACCGGATGGGAGAGATTTTTCCGGGAATTTGCGGCTGCGATTATGAGTCCCGGGAGAGCTCTCGAAAGACTTTTGCACGGAAAGATGACGCGAGTCACTCCGAAAGAGGTCTATCAGAAAGAACCTCTCAATATCACGTTGTACGCCGGGACGCATTTCTTCAATGAGGGGACGAACTTCGGGACGGGGAGCCTATGCGGAAGTTTAGGGATTCATCTGGATTATGGGGATCCGTTTGAGATCCGGCCCCGGAAGCCTTTTGATTTCTTCAAGCTCCGGATAGATCTCAGCTATGGAAAAAATGTGGATAAGAAATATCTGGACAATCTCACCGGGTATGGTCTTTTGTTCGGCAAGACCGTTCATTCCGGGAATTGGGACATCCTGATCGGGGCATTTCAACATTATAACTACTGGGACAGCAGGATCTTCGAACTCGCCACTCTGGGCTTCGGTGGAGGAATCATCGCGAAGTGGCAGTTGTCCAAGAATACGAATTTTCAATCCGCATTCCATCTCGGGGTCGTCCCTCTCGGCGCCAGCGATTCGTCTTATATTGATATTGTGGAGGGCGGGATCCCTGGCCGGAATTATGATTATTCCGGCGGAGGCGAAGCCAAGTATGAGGGCACTCTGAATATTGCGGACAGGGGACAAGTGACGGCGATCTATTACCTGTACTGGCTTCACACGTATATCGGGCCGGCCGGGAACAATGTCATCGGCATCTTCAAACCCAGAATTGCCGTCAAACTTGTCAGCAATCTCAGCCTCGGATTTGAATACTTGTATTACCACAAGGACAACTACCTTCGCGATTATCCGAATGTTCACAAAAGGAACAGCGAGCAGAAAGTCTATCTGATGATGTATTTCTAAATTCACGCCTTTGTTCAGATAGATCATGAGGAAATGCTGTCGGCAAGGGAGGCCCGAAAAAAATGAATAATTTATTCGTGCAAGAAACAACGAGTTTGAGACCGCTGAATGGGATCCTGCATAAGATCCTCACATTCATTTATTTCCTGGCCCATCAGATCGGTTCAGGGATCATCAGGGTCATTCAGCCGTTATTCCCACGTAATATTTTCCCGGACAATATTGTCGATCCCCTCGGATTCTTGATCATTTTGACCGTATTCATGTTTCTTGTTGGTGTCGCCAAGAAGATCGCCTGGATTATTATTTGCGTGGCCTGGATTCTGTTATTCATCAGAATTCTTATCATCATTTTTAAACTCGGATAAGCGGTCCCAAAAAACAGGATCCAACGTTCTACCCTCCTGGGCAGATGGGGGAAACCCGATTTCTAGGGGAGAATGTTCTGTTTTCCTTTACGGACCAGGAGTCAGAATGAGGCGAGGAATGTCCTTTTTCCCCCCGCTCCCGAACCCGGGCCTCAAGGCCCGGGCGGGCATGGACTTCTGACCCGCTTCCCCCGTCCCCCCGTCAACCCATCATTGCCGCAAGGATCTTGAGCGACGGGACGTTGCTGAAGATGATTTTGAGGACGGCCAGGATGGGAACGGCCAGGATCATGCCCGGGATCCCCCAGAGCCAGGCCCCGAAGAACAGGGAGAAAAAGACGAGGAGCGGGCTCAGGCCCAGACCCTTTCCCATAAGGCGGGGCTCGACGATGTTCCCCAGGACGAAGTTGATGGCCATCAGAAGGACCAGGATCCCCAGGACTGGGCCGAGATCGCTGAAGAAGAACGTGGCCAGCAGGACCGGCAGGGCTGTAGCGATGATGGACCCAAGCGCCGGGATGTAGTTGAGGAGAAAGGCGAGGACGCCGAAGACAATGGCGAAAGGAAGATGGAACAGGGCGAGGATGACGGTCGTCAGGGTTCCCACGATGATGCACATGAGGGTCTTGACGGCCAGGTACCTCTGGACATGGTGGTCGATCCTGCGCACGGCCTGGGCCACCGTCGAGGCCTGGTCCGGCGAAAAGGCCTGGGCGATCTTCTTTTCCATCCGGCCGCGCCCGCCGAGGATGAAAATCATGAAGACGAAGACGAGCAGGAGCTCGGACATGAAGGAGAGGAACGGGCCGAGCGCGGACAGGATGAAGCCCCCGACCTTCTCCCCGGTCAGGTTGTTGATCCAGCTCAAGGCCTCGGCCTTCAGCCGCGGGTGCCGGATGATCTTGTCCACCCCGTTCAGTAACGATTTCAGGATCTCGTTGTTCGAGGGAAGCTCCGAGGCGAACTGCTTGCCGCTCGCGTAGAACACGGCCCCCATGAGATAGAGGAAGATGAACGTCAAGAGCAGGATAGCGGCCATGGCGATAGATCTCGGGACCTTCCAGCTGACCAGGAAATCGAGGGCGGGCGTCAAAGCAAAAGACAGTAAGAGGGCCAAGCAGAATGGGATAAGGGCTGGCTTGGCCAGCTTCAGGAAGACCCCGAGGAGAAAGATGATGATGACGGCATCCGCTACCTTGCGTAACTTATCCTTGTCCATAGGCATCCTCCCGCCGCTCATCATCATACCCAAAACGGCCGGAAAAGGAAACGGGGCGGACCCGGCCGCCGGGGTCAGCGCCGCCGCAATTCTGTTTTTTTAAGCGCCCCGCGCCTTGAGTTTTGCGCCCCGAGGGGAGCGGCGCAGGAAAGTTATGAGTTGGCTTACTGAATGACCTCTGGTGAGCATTTTTTCCTGCGAGCGTAACGCAACGTCCAGGGTTATTATTATGGTCCCCTCAAAGTATACAAGTCCGTGTGTGCCATTTGTCAAATCATTGAATGCCGATGTATTAAGTTGAAAAATCGCCCAGAATCGGCTAAAGTTGAAGCAGAGGGAATGATGCCATCGATGATGATCGATGCCATTTCGGATAAAGCAGCAAACGCATTCGAGGAGGGAAGATGAAAAATGCGGCTTTATTGGCCCTTTTGGGACTTATCTCGGTTTTTGTGGCCGACTGCGTTGTCGCCTATCCGACGTTCGGCCCTCCCCCCCTTAGGGAAGAAGTCATGGTCGGCCGCCCGGGACCCGGCTACATTTGGATCGGCGGCTACTGGGGATGGGTGGGGGGACGTTATTCCTGGAATTCAGGATACTGGACCAGAGCTAAGCCGGGCAAGGCCTGGGTTCCACACCGATGGGAACAGAAGGGACGGAACTGGGTCTCCCGGCCCGGCTATTGGAGATAGATCAGGAGCAAACATAGCGGCTGGCTTCTCCCGCCAATTCCAAAAACCTCCAGTGCGGTCCAGCGCGGATCGTCCTCGCTGTAGCCGCTCGGTCCGGCCTGGACCCTGAAGCCGTATCAAATGTTGTCCATTTCGATGGAAGCCTGCGTTCCCGTCCGGCAACGATAGGCCCACATCCTCCCCGTAAGCCGTGATTGAGGATGTTCCCCGCTCGCTCATGTGCGATCCAAGGAAAGCAGGGAGGAGGACGAGGCCGGCTAAGCTGGATGCCTAAACGACACCGTGCGAGCAAGGGGGAGGCCCTCATGAGGCCATTGCCCCTGTGACCTCACATATCTCTAAGAAGGCCCCAACGTCCATCGGGGAATGCTGCGGAAGTCGGGGCTAAGCCGCTGGCGCTTCGAATGATCGGGGGGGGGCGCCGCCCGCCCCCTCGAAAGGCTGGACCGCGATGATCCGCAAGGTCCAACGGCTTGAAAATTTCACGTTGCAGGTGGTACATTGGGAGCTGGTATGTCACTTCATGGGAGACTTCGCCGCAACGAAAGGGATCCATTCTGTGAGTTTCAAACGGCTCCATAAGATTCTCAGGAACTTCGGTTATCTCTGGCCGGCCCTAAAAAAATTCAATACAGACAATGGCTTCTTTTTATCCTCGGGGATTACCTTCAATCTCCTCATCAACTTGATTCCCTTTATCATGCTGCTATTGGCGTCGGTAGGAACTTTTCTCTACAACGACCAAGAAGTGCTCAACCATATCCGGGCTTATTTCAGAGATGTGGCTCCGGCATTGGATCCGAAGATCGCCAAAAACCTTACAACTATCATCCAGAACCGCCATATCGTGGGGGTCATAGGCTTTATAGGTTTGCTGTGGTTCTCCACATGGGTCTTCAGCTCCCTGCGGATCGCTTTCGATGTCGTGTTCCGGGTGGAAAAGGGCAGGGGAATGTTGCGTGGGATAGGCATTGATCTCTTGATGATCCTCGTGGCGGGAATCCTCCTCGTCGTGAGCCTGTTCCTGAGCTCCGTGATGGCCGCCCCACAGAGTTTCCGGGGACAGATTCCTGTGGTGATAGGGCCAACGCTTCAATGGGCCCTTAAATACGCGCTCCCTTTTATCCTCACCTTTTGCATGTTTTTTTTGATTTATAAAATCATCCCTCATAGGAAGGTCCACGTCGAATCCGCCCTTCTGGCGGCTCTCGTCACGGGTCTGCTTTGGGAACTGACAAAACATCTTTTCACCTGGTATGTCCTCCATATCGCAAGCTATGCCAATCTTTATGGCTCCCTAAATACCTTGGTCCTTTTTATTCTGTGGGTCTATTATTCTTCGGCGATTCTTGTCGTGGGAGGGGAGTTCGCTTATTTCTTGGAAGAAGACAGACAACGATCGATTGTCTGACACGGGCGGCCCAGGACGCGTCGGGAGGGACCTCATCCCTGAAAAATGGACCAAACCAGAGAGCGGGCTCAAGGCTTGAAAATCTCATTTCAAGGGTGGTACATTGATGGGGAGAAAGGTCAACCGATGGCTGTCGGCTTCCTCTAGGGACGATGAGCGGCGTGTCAATGACATTGGTTGTTGCCGCGGTGTTGCCGGGGTTTTGTGCCCCTGTCATGCGGCCAAAAAAAATCCCTATGGGCTAATGTTTTGGGGATAACCGGTCGGAGGATACAAATCATGGCCGACATCGATATCGTGACCGTGGAAAGAGAATCGGAGCTGAGGGACTTCATCGATCTTCCCTGGAGGATCTATCCTGCGTACCCCAAATGGGTCCCTCCCCTGAAGAAGGACGTTCGCCGGCTGCTGGACCCCGCCAAGCATCCTTTCTGGGAGTCTGCCGAGCGCGTCCTTTTTCTGGCCCGACGCGGTTCGGACAAAGTGGGAAGGATCGCGGGCATCATAGACCGTCGTTATAACGAGTTCCACGGTGAAAAGATGGGCATTTGGGGATTTTTCGAATGTGCTGATGATCAAGAGGCCGCGGCGGCCCTCTTCTCTTCCGTGGAGACGTGGGCACGCCAGAAGGGGATGACCTTCCTGAGAGGCCCACTCAACCCGTCCACCAATTACGAGATCGGGTTGCTCATTGAAGGATTCGATTATCCGCCTGCGGTGGAGATGCCTTACCACCCGCCGTACTACTCAAGGTTGGTCGAATCGTGCGGTTTTGCCAAGGAGAAAGACCTGCTGGCCTTCTTGATCGAGGGCGATTACCATCTTCCCGAGTGGATGGATAGCCTGGCCGGACGTATCGCCCGGAAAAAGGGCATCCACATCAAACGCATCAATCGAAAGGATGTGGACGCCGAGTTTGCCTTGATCAGGGAGATCTACAATGACAGCTGGTCGGGCAACTGGTGCTTTGTCCCGTTGAGTGCTCATGAGATGCGGGACATTCAAAAGAACGTCATGCAATTTGTGGATACGGACCTGGCTTTCTTCATCTATTTTGAGAACGAACCCGCGGCGGTGTGTGTGATCTTTCCCGACATGAATCCTCTCCTCAAGCGTCTCAACGGGCGGATCGGCGTGATGGGTTTGCTTAAGGCGCTCCTGTATCGGCGGGAAATCAACGGATTGCGATTGCTGATGTTCGGGATCAAGGACAAGTACCGGCAGATGGGCATTCCCCTGTTAGCCTTCCACCACATCTATGAGGTCGTGAGGGGGAAAAAGAAATATCGTTATATGGAGCTTGGCTGGACGCTGGAGGATAACGACGCGATCAACTTATTGATAGAGGAAACCGGCGCAAAGCTATATAAGAAATATCGCATCTTCAGAAAGTCCTTGTAATTTAAATGGGTGAACGGACAGAGTTGAAACGGAGGTCGGGACATGCGGGCTGAGGATCAGGGTCCCATCATCGCTTTCGTCTGGCGGCCCGAGGAGATCATCCCGCCGGTAACCCAATTGGCTCATCGAACGGGGAGCCATACGATCTTCGATTTTTCGATGATGGAGACGCAAGCCCTGCATGCCTTCTTGCGAAAGGCTGCCCCTGCTTGTCGCGTTGGGGATATCAAGATCTCTGCGGACACCTTGATGGATCCATCTTTGGGGCGGTCGCTGAAGGAGACAGGAGTCCAGAACATATGGGTGGAATGCCACCCCCAGTATTTCCGGGGGGATATGTCCGGCTTTCACCAGAGATGGAGAGAATTGTCGGAAAACAACCGTTGTTTTCCAATCGTTGGAGACTTGGAAATCCTAGCAACGATTTTGAAGGATCGTCCGGGAATCGGACGCATCGTCCTGAAAGGATGCGAGGCCTCCGGATTCGTGAGCGGTGAAACAACCTTGCTCCTCTATTCGGCAGCCAAGGAAATGCTGCGTGATTCCGCGAAACCTCCGGACATCCTCATCTGGGGCGGCGTCTGGACCCCTGAGGCGGCAGCGGCATTATTGTCCACAGGAGCAGCTGGGATCGTCTTCGAGAGCGTCCATTGGCTGACGGACCTTGTGGCCATTGATGACCCTCAACGCCAGCAACTCGCCAAGATCCGCACGGATTCGACCTCACTCGTCGGCTTAGACATCCAGGTTCCCTGCCGACTTTTCAATAAGGGGAACTCGGTGGCGTTCCAGAAGATCAAAACGTTCGAGGACTCGCTGTGCGAAACAGAGATTACGGAGGAAAGCCGCCGCCGCTTCGTCGACCACGTGAATCTCATGTCCCGACAACCTCTGAAGAGCCATTTCACCAAAGATGAGGTCATCCCGCTGGGTGTGGAGGCGGCCTTTGCGGCGTCGTTTGCTGAGCGTTTTGGGGCCGGAACCGAAGCGGCCGTGAAAGCCTTCATTGAAGAGATTCGAAACTTATGCCGCGCGGCTGAGAGGAAAAAGGATGGCTTTTTGGACAGCCCTTCAGCCAAGGCGCTGGGAACGAAATATCCATTTATCCAAGGCGCCATGTCCTCCATCACCGATATCCCGGAGTTTGCCGCGAGAATCGCTGATGCCGGAGGATTGCCGACGATCGCCCTTGGCCTGATGAATGCGGAGGCTCTTGATCGGAGAGTGGGCCGTCTTCCCGAAGTGATGGGAGAGCGATCTTATGCCGTGAATATCCTTTCTTTGGCGGAGAATCCGTTCAGGGAGACTCAGCTGGACTGGATAAAGAAGACCAAGCCCCGTTTTGTCTGGATCGCCGGAGGGGATATCTCCCCCATAAGAGAATTGCTGGAAGATGGCCTCGAGGTGGCTTATATCGCCCCGGATGAGGCCCTGCTGAAGCTCGCCCTGGAAGCGGGCGTGCGGTACGTCGTCTGCGAGGGGTATGAGGCAGGCGGCCACGTGGGGCAACATAGCACACTGACCCTTGCCCAAATCGTGTTGGACCTCAAACGGCAAAAGCCAACCCTGTTCCAAAATTGCCGCGTGATCCTCGCCGGGGGGATCTTCAATCGTGAAACAGCGTTCATGGCTGCCATGCTCGGCGCAGACGCCATCCAGATGGGCACCGCCTATCTGGCCACACAGGAGATCGTTGAAACGGGCGCTCTGACGGCCCTCTATCAGCGGATGGTCCTGGAATCGTCCCCGGGCGGGACCGTCGTTACAGGTCGAAGCACCGGACTCCGGGTGCGGTCATTGAGGACATTGAGGATAGCCGCTGTTTTATCTCTGGAGAGAAAATTTGCAGCGGGTCACCAGGATGAAACCTCCTTCCGGACAAAAATGGAGGAGATGACGGCGGGGAGTCTCTTCGTTGCCGCCCGGGGTATGGACAAGCAGGGCAGGCGTCTGTCTGAACGGACCAGGATGGAACGCGGGCAATTCATGAGCGGGGCCTGCGCCGGCCTTATCAGTAAAGCACAGAAGTTGGAGTCCTTCCACCGCGAGTTAGCCGAAGGGGCTCTTCACCTGCATCAGCCATTTGAGGGGGCCCGTCAAGAAATGACCTCTGACATATCGTTGCCTAGGACAACTCCATCTTTTGGTGTTGGGCGGGCGGACGTGCGCGAAGGCGATCATGACAGGGTCGCCATTACAGGGATGAGTGTCGTCAATGCCCTGGGAAAAAGTCCGGAGGAGATATGGGCGGCAAGTCTGGCCCTGAAGAGTGGAATTACACGTATCCCGTCTTCATGGTGGGATCAGGAGCGTTTTTATGATCCCCGGCCGCACATCATGGACAAAACCTATTGCAATGTCGCCGCCTTTATGGACTTTCACGCCTCGCGCAGCGAACTCGGGATTCCGCCCCACGATTTTCGAACGATGACCGACGCCACAAAGATCACCATGTGGCTGGCTGAAAACGCCATCCGGGCCTCCGGCATCCTGGAGTCAGGCATCCCCCGCGAGCGGATCGGAGTCCTTATCTCCCAGAACTCGGGAGAGACATCGGCACCTCTTACACCTCTCATAATCAGGGAAAATATTCACAATATCCTTGCGGCCATCCGGCAAACGGTCCCTGTAACGCCGGAGCAGGAGCAAGCCATCGAAAAAGAGTTGAAGTCCAAATCGATGGCCCCGGACGACACCTCGCTTCTGGGCAGGCTCAGCTGCGCGGCGGCCGGCTTCATCTGTAACCGGTACGGCTTTATGGGTCCCAGCTTTTCAGTCTCCGCAGCCTGCGCGACCTCACTCGTCGCCCTCCACAGCGCCATCCAGATGATCCGAAACGGAATCATCGATGCCGCCGTCGTCGGAGGGGGTGAGGAGAAGCTCACCCACATCCATTTTATCGAATTCTCCGCGCTGGGCGCACTTTACGGACTTTCCGGGCGGGACAGACCTGCTCACGAATGCTCGCGTCCCTTCGATGCCGAAAGAGACGGCCTGGTCCTCGGCGAAGGCGGGGGAATGATCGTTATCGAGCGGGAAAGTCTGGCGCATAAAAGAGGAGTGCCTGTCCACGCCATTATTACCAATATGGGAGCGAGCAACAATCATCTGGGGATGGTGGAATCATCGAGTGTCACCCAGGAAATTGCCATCCGCAACTCTTTCCGCGGGATACCCTATGGACCCGATGCCGTGGACATGGTGGAATGCCATGCCACAAGTACGCGGCAGGGTGACATCGAGGAGGCCCGGGCTCTGAAGACATTCTTCAAGCCCTCCAATCGCACCATGCTGGCCGCGTTCAAATCTCAGATCGGACACACCCTGGGCGCCTCGGGCATCATCGGTCTCATTCGAGGAGTCACGGCCATGAAGGCGGGGGTTTTCCCCCCGACTCTCAATTATGTGCATCCGGACCCGCAGATTGGCCTGGAAAGATCCGGGCTTTTTGTCGCCACGGAGCCGCTTGATTGGACGCGCAGGAACGGCCAGCCAAGAAGGTTTCAGGTCAATGCCTTCGGGTTTGGAGGGTCCAACTATATTGTGCAGTTGGAACAGGCCCTGCATGGAGAGGATAAGGTCTTGATTTCCGCGGAGAAAGAGGCCCAAACGGGAGGCGAGCGTTTGGAGCTCCAAGGCATCTCTTTCTTCCGCACCGAGATTGACGGCGGGTACAGTCGGGTGGCCATCGTGGCGCAATCCGAAGAAGAAGCGATCACGGCCATGGAGAATTCGGCCTCTCTCATCGAAGCCGGGATCGCCGCACCCAAGACATTGAGGTCTCTGGCGCAGCAGGGGATCTTTATAAGCCCTGAGGATTTGCCGGTGCCGCCGCTGGCTTTTGTCTTTCCCGGACAGGGGGCACACTATGCCGGAATGGGGCGGGCTCTTTACGAATGCTTTCCCGTTATCAAGGAGTGGATGGATCGGGTGGCAGCGGCCGCGGACTTCGACCTCCTGCGCTTGTTGTTTCATGATCGAGAGGAAAACCTCCGGAAGACCCGCTGGCAGCAACCTGCCCTGTTCGCCCTGGAACACGCCATGGCTCAATATCTTGTTTCCCTTGGCATTAAGCCTGTGGCGATGGCCGGCCACAGCCTGGGCGAGCTGACAGCTTTGTGCCTGGCCGGCGTATATTCCATGGAAGATGGGTTCCGAATCGTGAACATGAGAGCCCGCTGCATGGACAAGGCCGCCGCCATGAATATGGATCCCGGTGTCATGGCCGCCGTGGATGCCCCTATGGAAATGCTGAAAGACATGATGAAGGGGCAGGAAAATATCCACATTGGCAACATCAATTCACCGAGCCAGATCATCCTGAGCGGCCACACCGAGGCCGTCAAGGCTCTTGGCAAAAAATTGAAAGAGATGGGATACCGATTCACCCTCTTGCCGGTGAGCATGGCCTTCCACTCTCCTATCATGAGGGTCATCCATGACGAACTCGAGGCGTATGTGGCCTCCCTTCCAATCCATGCGCCCAAGATACCTGTCATCTCCAACACGACCATGGGGCCCTATCCGTCAGATCCCGGTGAGATCAGGCGAATCCTCATGGCTCACCTGGAGTCACCCGTCCATTGGGAGAATAACGTTCAGACCCTTTGGAACGACTATGGAATCCGGCTCTTCGCGGAGGTGGGACCTGGCGATATATTGAGCAATCTTATCGCCGACACGCTCCCTGACCCCATATGCATCCAGACCTGCATGCCCTCTGCGGAGTGCATGACTTACAAGACCGCCCTTGCTCAGCTCTTCGTTCGAGGGCATCTGAAGGTTCGCAGAGAACCGAGGGTTGTTTCCCTCTCTGCATGCAGGGAAGCTCCCGCATCGGGCCGCAACGCCCCCGATGGACAGGCCCCCCATGCCCTCGCCGAGATGCCCGAGCGTCAGGACCATATCGAAGGGCTCATTCAGATCATCATGGACGCGACAGGGTTCAACAGGGATGAGATCCAGCCCGATATGGATCT
>Ga0208457_1001291_pt1 | contig 18490 bp, 14 predicted proteins | sample June2015DPH_10_1_FD_185513 | JGI IMG/M metagenome (GOLD analysis project Ga0208457, IMG submission 185513) | Peatland microbial communities from SPRUCE experiment site at the Marcell Experimental Forest, Minnesota, USA - June2015DPH_10_150... | ecosystem: Environmental > Terrestrial > Soil >... | reverse complement strand
TTTCCAACAGCGCCAGATCTCGGATCTCTGGGTGAGAGAAAGTCTCGATCGTTTCCCTTCGCTCATAAACACCATCCTTAAACAGCAGGTCCATTAGATGGTGTTGCATCCACCTATAGAATCCACCGGGTTAATCAGGCACTGGCGCAACCTTTATCCCTAACGACTCGGCGGCTCCGCAGATTCCGGTGCGGCCTCCTGCGTTGGCGCCTTGGCAGGCGCGCCGATTTCGGATCGCATTAAGAGGAACATCACTCGCCCACTGACCTCCTCAGAGAAGTCGGTGCCATTCTTTTCCTGGGTAAGTCGAATTCCCTCCATCTGGCGTTCGCGGGGCACCTCTCCCAACGCGCAGTTCACTTGCAGAAGGGCGTCTTGGAAGGCGCCTGTTAGAAGGATCAGCCGGATGCGGAATACGGCAAGGCCGCCGACTGCAGTGGGACCTAGCTGCATGCGCGTTCGCATCATCGGATGTGCCTGCATGGGCATCGAGGCACGGGTGGCGGATGGCAGCGCCCCGGGAGCGAGGCCGTAGGAATCAAAACTCACGAGCGCGCTTGCAAGCCAAATACCGGCGTCAAGCACCCTCCCTGAGGAAGATTTACGTGTAAATGTACCGGCTGCCGTGACGGACTTGTCATGCGGGGAGAAGATTCCTGCACCGCTCATCTCGAACGTGTTGCCACTGGCGTCCTTGGCGACAGCGGGACAGGCCTCAGCATGATCCGGGTCACACAGGAATCCGGAAGCGAGAAGAAACGTGTAGTTGCGTGGAGGTTCTTGCGCGAACAGCGTGCATGCCGCCAGCGTAAGTCCCAAAGTAAGTGCGCGGCTCCACTGAATGACTATCAAAAAGGTCCGACGTGCGGGATGGCCTGGCATCCCTTCCTCCATTCCCCAACGATCAACAACGTGTAGCCCAACCGTGTTGTGCTACCTGTGGCGATAGTTTTCCCATGGTATGAGCTGCCAGACAAGAGCTGCTCGCGTCGTTTCTATCTGCTGGCTTAGCGGGAAAGTTGCCTCCTGTGCATGGTTCCGAATCTGCCCGCCCGCACAATCGTCGTTTCAGTCATAAACCTTGAACTTCAGCGGAACTTCCATGCGACGGTGTCTTCCGCAACGTAGTCGTTGCCGTACGAACCCGCGGCTACCCCTTTATTGTTCACCTTTGTAGCCCAACTCCAGCCATCGGGGCTTGTTGGGGCAGGAAGAAGCATAGGGACAAAATGGGGATCCTTCGTGCTCCAGCGCGTGGCCAAGTAATTCCCATTCGCATCGGTGCTGCCGCCCACTATGTCGCCAAGGTCGTTGATGCCTTCCCCATCGCCCACGCCTTGCAGGTAACCAGCCAGAGTGGGGAGCACGGTCACGCTATAAGCCTTTCCTGAAGGTTCAACCGGTTTCCATAGGGCCGGAAAATAGGAACTCCAGTCTTGCGTAGCGATATCGCCCACGATTTCACCATTATTGTTAATGTCGGTGGGTTCAGCGCTCGGATAATCATTTGAGAAAACAGGAAGCTTCATGATCTTCCACCCTTCTCCGTTCGGGAGGGGATTCCAGACAACACCAATTTGCACACCGTCAGCGGTTGTGGCGGTGCCGATGATCTGGCCGGAATCATTCGCGAACATCGCAGTCCAGGCACTGGCCCCCTTAAAACCATTTGTGTCGAGCTTGTGGATTTGCCAGGTTGTCTTCCACTGCCCCCAGTTCCACACTACCTTTGGCGTCCACACCACAGGAAGGGTGTCCGCTGATTCGAATCCGGTGCCGCTCCAGCCAGCGATAAGGGTCCCAGACTTGTTGGTACCATACGCTAGGCTGAAGTTGTAACCGCTGTGACCAAGATCTGCGAGCGTCCCAATGTCGACCATGCCAGACTGCGGTGTCCAGGCGAAAGCGTGCACAATTTCGTTTCCGTGAATCGCGGCGTGGCCCACGATCATTCCGGTGTCAGCGATCGCCATGCACATCACTTCGTTCACAGTCATATCGCCGCCCAAAGTGCCGAGGTCGAACCACTGCCCGGCGTGGGGGCCGAAAATGGGAACCCCGATCGGACGAATGTACCCGCTGCGGATGTCACCGAACCCAACCACAACGCCAGAAACGTTGATGTCCCTCGGCTCAGCCCAGGTTCCATGTGGGTAGTGGCCGAGGTTATAGAATCTGACTTCTTGAGCCCGGATCCCTCGCGCGCTGCCGATGAGCAGCAGCGCTGCCGAAAACACAATACCGAGTAATCGACGCATAGATTCACCTCCAAAGATAAACAGCGTGTGGCCCAACCGCCTGGCAATTAGTGATGGCCCTGTACCCGGGAGCATGAGTTCATGACACTTTTCTCGCTGAATGGATTCGCCTCAGGGGGTGTTGCGTCCGGTTGTGGGAATAGCTCTTCGGGGAGGCGACACTGGCCTTAAGGGAAGTACACACCGACCCCGTCGGGAAGTGTTACTTCCGGGGAGGTCAATGGCGGGTGTGTACTGCAAACAAAGCGCAAAAGTCTGTGCCGGGAGTCACCTTGCCAAGCCTAAATGAACAGGTACCGCAAGTACTAACCATACGGAGCTAATTTGGCAAACTGTGAAAGGTGGCCAAGGCAATGCATCTGTCGCTGGGACGGTTCGTTAGCGGCCAACTCCTGGTCAGTTTGAATGTATAGGTCGCAGGAGGAGCGCTTGGTGTAGAAAAGCTGAACTCAGCGGACGCGCTGATTCAGAGACACCAAGGAGGCTCCCCCATGCAGACTATGTATTACATCGGACTGGATGTGCACAAGAGGACGATCAGCTATTGCGTGAAGGACGCGAGTGGCCGCGTTTACGCGGAAGGCTCCGTTCCCGCCACACGCTGTGATCTGGATCGCTGGATGAAAACACTGCCGCAGCCGTGGACCGCAGCGATGGAAGCCACGATGTTTACCGGCTGGATCTACGATTATCTGCAGCCGCACGCCGCAGCGCTGAAGGTAGCGCATCCGCTGATGCTGCGCGCCATCGCGGCTGCGAAAAAGAAAAATGACCGCATCGACGCCAACAAGATTTGCGACTGCCTGCGGTGCGATTTTCTGCCGGAGTGCTACATGGCCTCGACAGCGATTCGCGAACGGCGGCGCACGCTGCGCTACCGCAACCTGCTGGTCCGCCAGATGGTGCAGAGGAAGAACAAGACGGGCATGCTGCTGATGGAAGCGGGCGTGAGCTACAACAAACAGCGCCTGCACCAGGCCGGCTACTTCCGCGAACTGCTGGCGACCAATCCGGATATCAATGAAGGGCTATCTTCGCTGCTGCGGCTGTGCCGCGAAACGATGGTGCGTCTGCAGAAGACAGAAAGTGCCTTGGTGCGTTCCCTGGAGCGTGATTCGTTGCTGATGGATCGTGTGGAGCGGTTAATGACCATCCGTGCCGTGGGGCCGATCACGTCGCTGACCTGGGCGCTCGAAATAGGTGACGTGCAGCGTTTTCCCTCGATCAAAAAGGCCATCAGCTACTGCGGGCTGTGCGGCGCTGAGAAAAGTTCAGCGAACACCGTGCCGCGCACGCCGCTGTCAAAACAGCGCAACAAGCATTTACAGACCACGCTGATCGAAGCGGCAAAGATGGCGCCGCGCTTCAGCCCGGCGCTGGCCATGCTCTATGACAAGGAGAAGCAGAAAGGCAACGCCAATCGCGCGACGCTGGCCGTGGCGCGGAAGTTGGTGGCCTACCTCATGGCGGTAGACCGTGGGCAGCGGAATTTTCAGGCGACGGAAACAATGAACTGCGTCGCTGCGTAGAACGCGGCGGCAAACAAGGAGGATTTCTTCGGCGCGTGGCCTGCCAGGTCTTGCCGTTAAGCCGACTGGGCGAAAGAGCGCAAGCTCTGGATGCTCCCGTTGGTTAGTTTCGAGACTGGCAGGAAAACACAAACTCAATCTTCTGGGCAGCCGGAAAGGCTGAGACAGCAAATGGAAGTCTGGTTCTATCTGAAAAAGGAACCATGGCTGAGAGGCCAACACACGCGGCGAAGAATCAGAAAGAATTTCTACCCGCGCTCCTCCAAAGCGCGTCGGGAGAGCTTTTGCCCTCTTGACAAAAACCTATCATGGAAGTCGGAAAACCGGACATGTGGCTCCTAGTGTTGTGTCCCGGAAATAACTTTGCGAAATCCCACGCCGTAAAGCCAACAGCTTCAACGACAAGGCTTTCTGCACATTGGCTACGTATTTACGGGACAGCACACTAGCACCCGCATTGACGTTTTACGTGTTTATCGGGACTTGAGTCATCTTTCCTAGGGAGCTTATTAGCGGGAGTTCGGAAACTCAGATGAGATTCCTCCTGGGGAAAGCGGCTTGGTTCAAGGCTCATAGGCCCGCCGTCGCACTCCACTAGTTGTTCCGATTGACGTGCCGAATTCTGGAGAACCTGACGGGAAAGAACAAGCGGGGGGCGTTGGCTAGCGGGACGATGGATGTTCGTTCCCGGGGGCGGACACGGCCCAGCGAGCATCACTGTGCAGAACTGAAAGTGGTAACATTCGCCCATGCTGAAGAAGGACTATTTTTCGATCCCCGCGATCCGCGACGGACGGCCCGCGATTGCTGAGATTTATCAAAATTGCGACGATCTGCTCGCGGCAGGCTGGCAAAGAGCTGAAATCACTGCGCAAGTTACTTCCGAGGGTGAACGGCTCCCAATTTATGCTTACTTCAACTCCGAGCGCGTTGACTATATCCTGATCGGGGGAATCCACGGCCGCGAACCCGCCGGAGCCATCGCGAACTCCCGCTATGCAGGGAAGTTGCGGCAACTCGGCTCCGACCGGAAGATTCTGCTCCTGCCGCTGCTGAACCCGTGGGGTTATTTTCAGCATATCCGTTACGGCCCGAATGGCCAAAGCGTCTCCGACAGCGACCACTGCCTGGGCCGGCTGCCAGTTGCCGCGTCCCCGGAAGCTGCTGCGATCACCGCATTTGTCTTGAATAGCATGACCATCAACCCCGGCGCCGCAGTGCTCGACCTCCATGAAGACCCGGTTTATGAAGCTCCGGACTATCACCCGAAGGGGTGGGGTTCCTATCTCTACATATCCGGCGAAAACTGCTTGAGCCACCCCATCGCGAATCGTGTCGTCCGTTGTCTGGAAAGTTGCTCCTTACCGCTCATCCGGGAGGGCACAACACGCTTTGGAGAACGACTGATCGACGGAATCATCGTCAACACGGAGGACGGATCGATTGACGAACTGCTCTACAAACTGCGCGCCTGCTGTCCAGTGATCACCGCGGAGACTATCCTGCATGCAGAGAATATGCCGCCGTTGACCGAGCGCGTCGCCACTTACTTGAAGGTCCTGGACGCTTTCTTTGGCGTTTCAGAGTGATCCCGGAGCCCATTCATGTGTACGACTATTGTCGTGGGCAGGAACCGCAGTGCCACCGGTTCTGTGCTCGTGGCCCACAGCGAAGAGCTGGGGCGGAATTCTGCGCACAAGGTTGAAATCAGTCCGCGCCGTCCGGCCGCTGCCGGAGAGATATACCCACTGTTTTCCGGCGGCACGCTGAAGCAGCCTGCAGAACTGCCGCGCTATATCGCCACAAAGATCTTCGACAAGAACCATTATCCCGGGGAGCACACTGCGGGAGTCAACGAATACGGCGTCACAGTCGCGAACAACATGGCGCTGATGCGGGGAATTCCGGAAGCAAGGGCGTACGACGTTGTTCCGGGCGGCATCATCTGGACGGAATTTGTGCAACTGGTCCTGGAGCGAGCACGCTCGGCTCGCGAAGGCGCCGCCCTGATTGGCGAGCTCTGCAGCACACACGGATTGAGCTGCGATTCCGGCACGATGCTAGCGGTCGCCGATTACGACGATGCGTGGTGGGTGGAGCTGGCGCGCGGTGGCCAATGGGCTGCCAGAAGAATCGGCCCGGATGAAATTGCGATGCGAGCCAACTGTTACCGCATCGGCGCAATTGACTTCCATGACCATGAGAACTTCATGTACCCGGCGACCCTTGTGGACTATGCGCGGAACCAGGGTTGGTACGCAGACGGCCCGTTCGATTTTGCCGCCATCTACGGCGATCCCAAGAATCAGAGTGATGCCTATAACTGCGACCGACATGCCGTGCTCGAAAGCCGCTACTCGTCTCTTCGCAGAGTGAGCATCCTCGACCTGATGCGGTTCATGCGCGACATTTTTGAAGGCGCGCCGCAATTCAAAATTGGAGAAAGCGGCTCGCCCTTTCGCACGGGTGTGCGGACGATTGCCCGCATGAACACCGAAGCCAGCGCCCTCGTGGAACTACGGCGCAACCTGCCGCCGCACATCGGGAACCGGATCTGGTGCGGCATGGCAACTTCTCTCTCCGGTGTTTACGTCCCGTTTCACCTGGGCATCAACGCGGTAGAACCGCATTTTGCGTATGCCTCCGGCTCCTATGATCCTGCTTCGGCCTACTGGCTATTCACGGAACTCGCGAAGCTCGCTGACTACGGCTACAGCAAGTGCATCGAAATGATTACTTCCACCTGGCAAAAGTTCGAAGCCGAAACCTGTTCAACCCTGCCGGCAGTCGAAGCTCGCGCTGCGGCTCTCGAGCCTGCCGACGCATGCGCCTTGCTTACCACCTACGACCACGAACGTGCTGCGGCCGCTATCCGCCAAGTGCAGCAGCTTCTGCCGGAGGTGAAAACGAAGGTGTTTTACGAGGCTTGAAGGATAAAAACTCTTACGCTGTTGGCTTTGATCTTCGGAACCGGAGGACGAGGACCCCATGCAGAGCTTCCGCCAGCGTTTTTTCGATTTCATGAGCAACATTAATCCATTACTCATCGTGTTCCTGATGTGCGTCGGCTTCTCGATTCTGACCTACATCATTCCGGGTGGCCAGTTCGAACGGCATTCTGTCATGGTCATGGGACGCCTACGGGAAATCGTTGTGCCCGGGTCGTTTCATCGCACACCGTCGTACCCGCAGGGCTTTTTCCAATTGTGGACCGTATTCATGCGTGGGGCGGTGGAAGGCGCAGAGCGTTCGTTCGTCATCATGCTGTCTGCGGGCGCGCTCACCGCCATCATCGCGACCGGCGCTATCAGTGCCGGAATCCACACGCTCATCGGGAAAGCCGGGCGCTTGGGAATCGTCTTCATACCGGTCATCGTGATAGCCATCGGGCTGTGTGGCTCGACCTTCGGAATGTACGAAGAAGCGATTCCATTTATCCTCATCCTCACGCCGCTGATGTTAGCCATGGGATTTGATTCGATGGTGGCCGTGTTTATGCTGTATTGGAGCGTTGCTATCGGCTTCGCCTGCGGCATCACGAATCCCTACAACGTAGCCATTGGGCAGGCGATCGCCAACGTGCCGCTGTACAGCGGCACGTGGTTTCGCGTCGTCAGCTTCCTGGTGTTCATGTCCATCACCAGCATCGCCATCATGCGCTATGCGCATAAAGTCCACAAAGACCCGGGATGTTCGCTGTCTCGCGAAGAGGACATGGAAAAGCGAGCCCGGCTGCGCACGGAGTCGACCGAAGCCCAAGAATATGCGATGAACGCTCGCCGCGTCTTGGTATTGATCCTTTTGGCCATGGGTTTCGGGATTCTGATGTACGGGTTGATGGCCCACGGTTGGGGGTTCCGCGAAATCGGTTCGCTGTTTCTGTGGATGGGCATCATCATCCCGCTGGCCGGCGGAATGTCAGTGAAGACCATGATCGACAAAAACATCGAAGGAATGAAGAGCGTGGTGATCGCGGTGGTCATGATGAGTGCGGCGCAAATCCTCTATTTCATTCTTAACGACGCCCGCATTCTGGATACAATCCTGAATTACTTTGCCGGATATCTCGGCAGAGTGCCGGAAGTCATTATTGCCTATGTCATGTTCGGCATCAGCGCGTTGACGGCTGCGTTATTGGGTAGTGCGTCCGGCACCGCAGCCACTCTCATGCCGATTCTTGCCCCACTGGCCGATGTGCTCCATTTTTCCAAGCAGATTGTTGTTCTGGCATTTCAATTTGCGACCGGGGCGTTTAACTTCTGGATGCCCTGGGACGGGATCGCTTTTACTGTTTGCTCTATGGCGGGTGTCAAGTTTTTCAAATACATTCGCTACACTGCCAAGTTCGCGGTCCTGATCTATTTCCCGGCTGCGTTGCTTATGTTGTTTATTGCCGTCATCATTAAATACAGGTAGTTCCCTATCTCGGATAGCCTGTGCTGTGCAAGCGATGAGCGAGAACGACTTTGCGTGTTTTGCGCTGGAAAACCTCTGAGCGCAACGCTCTAGTAGGTATTTGTTCGATTACAGCATGTGAAGTCCTGCGTTTCAGGATCAAAACTGAAGCTGGAACTTCAGCTGAATCATCCGGGGACAAACATTCGCCTGGAGTGTTGAGCCGAGGATGCTTGTTGGGGCCTGTTCCAGGTAGCCAATCTGACCGTAAGTTCCATCCGACAGCCCATTGTCCGGCAGCCCAAAATTGGCGTGGTTGAAGAAATTGAAAAACTGCAAGCCCATGCTCAACACCACATTTTTCCTGTGCGGAATCTTCGTGTTTTTCATGACCGCGAAGTCCGTGTTGAAGAAGCCCGGCGAACGAAAATGGTTGCGGCCCTGCGCAAATCTCATGTAGCTTCCCGGCGCCAGAAAGGAAAATCGGTACGCGCCGTCGCTGTCGGTCTTGGTAGCTTGAATTGTTCCCTTGGTGTTGTCCCGGATCTCCACAACCGCATCGGGCACCACGGCATGGCTCGGATCACTCACCACACCGGTCAATCCGCCAGAAGTCGTTGTTTGCGCACTCAGATTGTTTGAACAGGGAAACAACAGGAGCAGGGTCGAAAATAGGAAAAGCAGAGGCCTGAAAAGCATCGAAACACTCCCAACATTCCGATCGAGCCAGACCCGTTGATCTTTCAACCCTGGATCTCGCGTGGTGCTCCGGCCAAAGCCACGATCTGGATTGTCCCGAAAGCATCAGCGAGTAGTACTTCGCCAGACAACATAACAGCCTGTTGATTTGTGGCTGCAAGACTACGTCACGCCCTTGGCTAAGTCAGCGAGGCGAGAGGGACCTGAGTGCTCACATCATTCTGGGATGGGATATTCGGGGAAAGGAGCTTTCCCTCAGGATTCTCACTCTGGCCAGGCAGGAAAAGGCGCGTCGGCAATCACGCGAGGGCGCAGATTGTTAGCTCGGTTAGCCAGACACCATTTGACACCAATTGGTAAAAGGGCAGCGGCGCTACCCCTTTGACGATCCAGGACTTGTTTTATTGAGATGCAAATTCGATCCCCACCGCCCCTGCCAAACTTCTTTCACTTCAACAACTTAAGCGACTGCGCGTGTTCCATTCGGAACTTTTGTTCCAATTGAACGGTTAGCAATGCGCTCCATCGATTCACGCTGCGACTGCGAGATGACGTGTGCATAGACCTTAAGCGTCGTTCTCACGTCTGCGTGCCGCATCTGGGCTTGCAGAACGGTGATAGGTTCGCTCTCCGCCAACTCCGTCGCCAAGCCGTGCCGAAAGTCCCGACAACGTAAGCGGACCGACGACATCGATAAACACCAGAGGTGCCACGGCAATCTTTCACGCCGATGCGGCGAACGCAGAAAGCGTACCGGGACTGAGCAATCCCGCCGACTTCTGATCGAGATAAATGGTGGTGTTTGAATGGGTCCGCAAAATCGAAGCAGGCGCAAGAGGACTGATCTCACCCTCGAAGCATGCCTGAATCGCTCTCGCTTTGCGGGCATCGGGCGCGACACAAATGATTTCTTTGGCTTTCAGGATCTGGCGTATGGACATGGAAATTGCTCGCGTGGGAACATCGGAAAGATTCTGGAACCATCCTTCACCGACCTGCTGCTGCCGGCACGCTTCGTCGAGATGGACGATTATGTAAGGCTCCTCGGTTTGGAAATCGGCGGGCGGATCGTTGAAAGCGAGATGCCCATTCTCACCGATGCCAACGAAAGCAATATCGATGGGCGACAGAGTGATAGCCTCACTGGCGTAATGGATGACCTCGGCAGGGTCCGCGTTACCGTTCAGCAGGTGATAATTGCTGATCTCGGTCTTGCCAATCAGCCGTTCCTGAAGGAATTTGCAGAAGCTGGCAGGATGGTTTATGGGCAGGCCGATATATTCGTCTAAATGAAAGAGCTCAACCTTCTTCCATTCGACGCTGGGAGTTGTGGCCAGCACATCGAGGAACTCGAACTGAGATGCTCCGGTCGCGGCGACAGCGCGAGCACGACCGCGATGAGCAATCACCGAACGAATCGCCGCAGCGGCCTGTGCGGCTGCTGTTCTTGCCAGTGAATTCTTGTCGTCAAATACCCTGAGAATCATCTGCAATGCTTCCAGCTAGGCTGTTAGGGCAAAGGCGCGTTGCCGCTTTGTTGGGCTCTATGTGTTCGATGCCTTGACATCATACCAGCTGCGTGATGTTCTTTTCCCACGGCGAGATTTATTTGTGCGCACTCAGTGTCACTCCGCGGCATGCGGGCGGACGGCGGTTCGAACTGAATTGAGCAGGAGGGAACAATGAGCGACCCGGAAGGCATGATGGATCGGAAAACATTTTTAACCAAATCCGCCGCGCTGCTTGCTGGCGGTGCAGCATTTGGAAGTACGGCTCTTTCGTATCGCAAGATTGCAGGCGCTAACGATCGGATTTCGTTGTGTCACATCGGGAACGGAAGCCGGGGCCAAGACCTGGATTGGATCGCATCGCAACTAAAGACCAGCCACAACGTGGAAATGACCACCGTCTGCGATCTGTGGCGAGTGAACCGCGAAAAGGCTATCGCCACAAATGCAAAATACTACGGCCGCACACCGCGCGGATTTCAGTACGTGGAGGACGTCCTCGCGCTTAAAGATGTCGACGCGGTAATTATCTCGACCCCAGAGCACTCACACTCGCCGATCCTGAAAATGGCCTTAGATGCGGGCAAGGACGCGTACGTGGAAAAGCCGATGGGCAACGTGCTGGAGGACGTGAAGGCCGCGCGTGGCGTGGTCACTAAAAGCAGCCGCATCGTGCAAGTTGGCACACAGCATCGCAGCGAACCGTATCCCAAAGCTGCGTGCGCGTTAGTACAGACCGGCGTTTTGGGAGACGTGAGCAAAGTAGAGATTGTTTGGAATTACCACGGGCCTCGATGGCGAGGACGCCCGGAAACAAAGCTAATCCGTGAAGAAGACACCGATTGGCGCAAATGGCTGCTGACCAAACCGTACCGCCCATTCGATCCGAAAGTTTATTGCGAATTCCGTTTGTACAAGGAGTTTTCCAGCGGCATTCCCGATCAGTGGATGAGTCATGCGATCGACCTCGTGCATTGGTACATGAACGATAGCATTCCCCATTCGGTCGTCGCTCACGGTGGCATCTTCGCCTGGCACGATGGGCGCGAGAATGCGGATACATTCCAAGCCTTATTGGAGTATCCAAAAGGCTTTTTGGTCAGCTATTCAACCAGCTTTGGCAACGACTCGCCAAGCTTCACGCGCTATATGGGGAAAAAGGCGACGCTCACCAACATCGGTGGCGAGGGCAGCCCGCGCTATCAATTAGTCGAAGAAAAAGGCATTCACGAAGACAATGCCGACATCGACCAAAAGAGAGCTTCGAAATATTTGCTTCTCCCCGGCGAGACGGGACTTCCGCCCATGGGAATCGATGATCTCACAACCGAACACATGGCTAACTGGTTCGAATGCATGCGCTCCCGCCAACAGCCTCATTGCACGGTGCAGGATGGATTTGCCCACTCAGTAGCATGCATTATGGCCGCGCAGGCGTATTGGTCGGGAAGGAAGCAGTATTGGGATGCCAGCAGCGAGACAATCCAGGGCCACACCTAATTTTCTGCTCGATCGGTCTCGCAGTCGGCCCCCACGGCTTTTTTCTAGCTTCCCAATCCTCGGGCATGGGGAATTTGCGGCCTTGTTCCGTTTGTTCCGCTCGGCCGGGGCAGGGAACTGCAGCGAATAGAGAACACGGACCTTATTAGGAAGGGTGTCCGTAGGTCGCCCACCAGCCAAAAGGCTTTCAGAAATCCCTAAAACTAACGACTTGGAAATGACTGAAAATTCAAGTCGGGACGAAAGGCTGGTCAGCCCTCGAAGTGCATGAGTTTTTCGAACGCCCTTGATCTACCCGCCGCGCTCGCGTTCCAGTACCAACTTTACCGGTTATCGCGCGTTAATCAGGACTTTGCCAAGAAATTTCTTGTTCTGCCTCGCTCTTTACTGCTGTCCCTCCGTACCTAGAAGTTTCCTTAGCGCCCCTCCAAAGGAAGAATCGAGAGATTTCAATAGCGTGAGTTGTGCTCTTGCATCTCCCGCGTTATCTGTCTTGAAGTAGGCCACGCCAAGAAAATCGTGTGCTTCCAGACACTCTGGCCGCAATTCGACTGCGAGTTTTAGTAGCGGAAGCGCCTCTTGGCTGCGGTCTAATTCAAGATAGGCATTGCCAAGGTTCACAAGCGCCTCCCAATAATTTGATTTCAAGCTTATGGCTTTTTGATACTCAGGGATCGCACCTGCATGATCTTCCAGTCCTTGCATTGCACACCCGGCAACGAAATGAGCGTCAGGGTAATCAGGGTTCAGACTAATTGCTTCCCGCGCTTCTTCTAGCGCAGCTTCATACTCGCCAAGACGGTTCAGGTAGTAACCTACATTAGTGTGGGATTCAGCAACATTTGGAGCCAGCCGGACCACCGTCTTCGCATCATCAAGTGCTTCCTTATAACGCCCCAGGTGTTCGTAGTCCACCATCCGACTGGTAAATGCTTCTACGCTGTCGGGTAGTAGTTCGATTACCCTCTTCCACGTGTCGATTGCCAGTTCGTACTCCTTATGCTTGGAATATGAAAGTGCGAGATTTACATGAATTTTGAAGTCCTGTGGGTCTAGTTCAGCAGCCTTTTCATAGGCTTGAATTTCTTGGACGTGACGACCAAGGTCCCCGTTCGTAACTGCAAGATTAAAATACGCGTCTATATGTTCAGGGCGGATTTGAATCACTTGGTTATAGGCATCGACAGCTTTGTCGAGCTGTCCTAATTCGCCGAGACTAACCCCAAGCGAGTAGAGGGAGTCTGGTTCGTTCGGCTGCAATTTGAGCGCCTCCTGAAATTGCTTAGCTGCCTCCGAATGACGCTTGAGATGACCGTACGCGATACCTAGCCAGTAATGCGTGGCGGCTTCACGCGGTGCAAATTCAATCGCGTGGCACAGCGGCGCGATGGCTTCTTCCCATCGCTCTAGCTGTACCAGCAATCTTCCCAAGTTGTAATCCCAGTACCCGCGGTTCTTGATTTTCGGGCGGATACGAATTGCCCGGCGAAGTTCATCGACGGCCTCTGGATATCGCTTGACCGCCACCAATGCTAGCGCAAGACAAGCGTGTGCCGATGCGTAATTCGGTAGCTGCTGAATTACACGCTCATAAGCATCGATTGCTGACTTGTAGTCCTTCAATTTGTAATGGCACCAGGCAATTTCAGTTGCAGTGCGTAGATTGTGAGGTTCCTGTTCAACAGACTTTCGAAAATTCTGAAGCGCCAAGTCGACTCGATGGGAGCGCAGTCTCTGGCGCCCGAGCAAAATGAACCATCTCGCCCTAAGCCAACGATTCACGAATGCCCCTGACTAGCTGTGCTGTGGTCGAGATATTCTACCGCGCTTCGCTCAAGTCCCGGTAAGTCGGCAAACCGGACATGTTCGGTCTAGTACTTGACTTTACCGGTTATCGCGTTTATCAGAACTTTACCGTAAATTACTGCGCCAGGTAGTACACAGTCCCCGCCAAGATTCAGGCGATGCGCGAACTCAGAAAAAAAGGAAAGGGAGGGAGTCCAGGTCAAAAACAAGTCAGACTTATAACTTTGACAACATTGTAACCTCGATCACATATGTGCTTTTAAAATATCCGCAGACTTTGAGGCGATGCTCCGATTCTGACCAATAACAGAATTACCTTTGTCAGAAGACCCGTTTTCTTTCAGAGCACCGAGGTATCTTCAATAAGTGTATAAGCGCTGTGCTCCAGCAGACAGACATCCATGCGCACAGTTCATATCCGGGTGCCCATCCTCTCAACCGTCTACCTGTTTGCCCTCTCCGTTTTTGTTGGGGGCACGGTTCGAGCGCAACAGTCGTGCTCGGTTACCCCGGCGCTGAGAATTCCAACGGCCGCTCATATTTTCAGTATTCAGCAGGAACGGACGCTTGGTGATATCGAAGCGGAATTGGTGGAAAGCAATTACCACGCCGTTCACAATGAGGAGCTCGCGGCCCATCTCAACGCTATCGCGGACCGGGTTCTATCGCAATTCCCGCGCGATCAGGCGCGGGTTCACGTCATCTTGATTGACACACCTGAAGCGGGGTCGTTCAGTGTCGCTCCCGAACGAATCTATATCACGCGAAAAATGGTTGCGTTGCTCAGGAATGACGACGAACTTGCCGGGTTACTGGGCCATGAATTGGGCCACATCCTGATGCACGAGAACGCCATCATCGCGAGCCAGTTATTTCACGAAGTTCTGGGTGTTAACGCCGTCGGCGACCGGAAGGATATTTCAGAGAAGTTAAGGCGGATGTTGGACGGCGTCGACCGCGACAGAAAGTTATTGAGGAAGGCTGCTCAGATCATCGAGAGGCAGGAAGAGATCCGCCAGAATGAGGCAGATCGCATGGCGCTGTATGCGTCGGCGGTGGCTGGGTTTTCGCCGCAAGCATTTGTGGAACTTTTTGACCGTTCGGCGGAAACTAGTGGCAGGAGTGGGAGCGTTCTGACTGATTTCTTCGGGGAGACAACGTCGAATCTAAGGCGCCTTCGGGAGATCAAAAAAACTGTGAGGCAGCTCCCGCGACCATGCCGGGAAACTGTGCCTGCCACCTCAGCCGAGTTCCTAACATGGCAGGCTGCGGTCATATCCTACCCGGATCTGGCCCGCCGATGACGGATGCCGGCAGGGTTGAAAGCAGCGAGGCAATCCCGCGGTCAGGTTATAGCTAGGAAACTCTCGCGCCACATATGCAGTAGATGGGTGCGCGCTTCGCTTATTCTATAGATTCATGTGAGTCGAAGAATGAATCAGTCCCCAGGTCGCCGATACTTTGCATGGCTTTCCCGCACAAGCTACTGCGTGCCGGGTGTGTCCTGGCAATGGGTGTTGGGATTGGCCGTTGCACTCGCGTTTTTGTTAGCGCCCTCCTCCATGGTTGCCCAGAAAACGACACCAAAAACCGGCAACGATTCAGCGGCCGCTCTTCGGGGGACGGTCACCGCGCAAGATGGTTCCGCACTGGCGGGAGCTACGGTGAAGCTCATTCGGAAGGCACCCACAGGCACTCCAGCGACAACGGAAACGGACGAAAGCGGCCACTATGAATTCCTGAATCCAAAACCGGGAGACTACTCGATTTCTGTCGAGGACGAGGGCTTCGAGAGAATAGAAAGAGCGGTGCTCCTGAAAGCGGGAGATCAGTGGATTCAGGATTTCAGGCTGGAAGTCGAGGCCGTCAGGGAAAGAGTGGAAGTTAGCGGATTGGCCACGATTATCTCCACGGAAAGCGCGTCAGCGCCAGTCGCCGTTGTGACGAATACGCAGTTGATTACGCTGCCCACCTCCCAAGAAAAAGTGAAGGAAGTCATTCCCATGACGCCGGGGGTGGTGCAGACACTCGACAGCAAGCTGGTGTTCAAAGGCTCGGACGAAAATCAGAGCCTTCTGATTATCAATTCGACGCGTAATACGGACCCGGTGACAGGGAGCTTCGGGATCACCGTGCCGACGGACGCGGTCGAGTCATTTGCGGTGTACAAGACACCCTATGACGCGAGTCTGGGGAGTTTTTCGGGAGGATTGACAACGATAGAAACGAAGCCTCCGGCCGACGGCTTTGACGTCAATGTAAACAGACTCGGAATCACCATATTGGGGAAGAACGGGCATATGGCGGGACTTGGTGGGGCCACGCCAGCATTTTCGCTCGACGTCCCTTTGATTGCACACAAATTGCTGCTCTCGGAATCATTCCAGTACGAAATGAAGAAGACGACCGTGGAAGGATTGCCGTGGCCGTACGACATCAGCAAGCGTCAAGGATTTAATTCCTTTACGACCCTGGAGGCAATTCTCGCCAAGAACCACATACTGACGATGACGGTGAATGCGTTTCCACTGCGAACGGATCACATTGACATCAGCGCCCTGGTTCCCCAGCCCGCGTCGAACAATTTGCATCAACGGGGTGTGGCCACAGCCGTGTCTGATCGATACGAATTCGAGTCCGGAAGCGTTCTTTCGACGGTGGCGCAATACACACGATTTGACAGCACTGCCCAGGGGCAAGGCGCCGCGGACATGCTGATCACGCCGCAAGGGTGGGGCGGCAATTACTTCAATGAGTGGTCCCGGCGAGGCAAGGAGTTTCAGTTTCTGACAGATTACGAATTCTCAAAGAAGCAGTGGTTCGGTTCGCATGAAATCCGAGTGGGAGCGGATATTGACTGGCGAAGCTATTTTGGAACAACAGAATCGCGTCCAATTCAAATCCTGAGGGAAGATGATTCGCTGGCGGAAACGATCGATTTCGCCCCGGCACCCGCTCAGATTCAGTCGGATAGCATTTTTGCGGAGTTCGTGCAGGACCATTGGCTGTTGAATTCACACTTCAGCGTCGACCTGGGGTTACGGTTGAGCACGGAAACGTCTGGGTGGCCGGCGAAGTTAGCACCGAGGCTGGGGCTGGCGTACGCACCCGGCAAGGACGAGAAGACCGTGATACGGGCCGGGGCAGGATTCTTTTATGGAGTACTACCCCTGCTGGCGGCAAACTGGGCGGGAAACCCCACGCAGACGATCACCGAGTACGGAACCACGGGCGTGCCGAGTGCGCCTCCGGTCACCTATACGAACGCTTACACGGCAGGCTTGAATCCGCTGGTTTCTCCGGTGTCGCCCACGCAGCCGAGTACGACGCCCCGGAATTTTACGTGGAATGCAGGCATCGTGCGGGACCTCCGGAAGAATTTGCAGTTTGAATTAAGCTACCTCCACAGCCACACGAGCTATCTATTCGAAGTGGAACCCTTCACAGCAGCAGCAGCGAGTGACCAATCTTTTATGGCCCTCACAAACACCGGATCTTCCATGTATCACGAAATGGAAGCCTCGGTGCATGACAGGTTTCGGCAAAGCGACCAGGTGAATGCGTCTTACATATGGAGCCGAGCGCGCGGAGACCTGAACAGTCTTTCCAACGTGATGATCCCCTTTGCCGCGCCGGTGATTCGGCCGGACGTTTACGGCGTTTTGCCTTCCGATATTCCGAATCGCATGATTGCGTGGGGAATTTTCGCGTTGCCATGGAAGGTCACGTTCAGCCCGCTGGTAGACGTCCACTCCGGGTTCCCGTACTCGCCCGTGGATGTGACGCAGCAGTATGTGGGCGCGCCGAATGGGCGGCGCTTCCCGGAGTTTTTCTCACTGGACTTCAAGGCGTATCGCGCGTTCCGGATACCGTTCCTCAAAGGCAAAGGTGGTAGAGGACATCACTTTCGGCTCGGGGCCTACACACTGAACATTACCAATCATGGGAATTACAGTACGGTCTACAATAATGTGGCATCTCCGAACTTTGGGCAGTTTGTAGGATTTCTGTACAGACATGAAGGCATGACCCTCGATTTTGTGGATTGAGCTGCTGCTCTCGAATGCCGCTAAAGCTCAACGGTGGTTTCCACGGAATGAAGGTTCCGCAGTAGCTTGGGTGTTGGCGGTCTTGAGCCGTTCGGCAGAAGAAGAAAAAACCTCCAAAGCTCTACTTGTCATTAGCGAAGCGCGCAAAGACCTCGGTGCCTGATTGGATTTGGTCAATGCCGCGTTAGGCATCCTGATCTCCCTCGTGCAAGTCGCCGAAGACCTCAACCATGTTATCGGCTCTCCCGCCGGTCTCGACGTAAACCCATTCCGCATGATTCTGCCAATAGTGCCCGGCTTACCGGATATCTTCGTACTGGGACCCACACATTATAAAAGGGCGCCCCTTTTGGAGTAGGTTTTGAGTGCTTGGCTCAGCCCCTCCAGAAAGGAACACCCTTTATGACCAGCACTAAATATATCGGCATGGATGTGCACAAGGAAAGCGTTTCGATCGCCGTCTCCGGTAAAAGCGTTAACCAGATGGGATGAGAAGGCCGGTCTCCGCGGGATGCGATACGCTCCCAATGTTGGACGTGCTTAAAGCACAAAAAGGAGACCGGCAATGCAGAAGATTAGCACTATGCGCACGAGTGGGAAAAACATTTTTCAAGGGCAGCTCACCATTGGTGTGGATCTGGGAGATCGCTCCAGTGCGTACTGCGTCTTGAATGAAGCAGGAGAAATAGTTTTCGAACATAAACTGGCGACCACACCGCTAGCCATGAAGCAGGTATTCGGTAGCA
>Ga0208457_1001286_pt1 | contig 18565 bp, 30 predicted proteins | sample June2015DPH_10_1_FD_185513 | JGI IMG/M metagenome (GOLD analysis project Ga0208457, IMG submission 185513) | Peatland microbial communities from SPRUCE experiment site at the Marcell Experimental Forest, Minnesota, USA - June2015DPH_10_150... | ecosystem: Environmental > Terrestrial > Soil >... | reverse complement strand
CCACCAAAAGTAGTTGTCCACCATGCAGGATTTACAAAGTAATCAGCATACGGTGCTTCAAATTGATATTCAATTCTAATAATTCCATCGTCAATTTTGTCTCCACGATGATCTGAAATCTCTTCTGTCTTCTCGATGAACTTAAACTTATTTCCTTTGTTCAGGTCGTTCAAGAATCTTTTCAATTCTAATTCTTTGTTAGGTTCGATCAATAAAGATTTTCCATAAAGAACATCTGTTCCGTCTATCGAAACTCTCACTGAAGCTTTTCTTGCATGAAGATTTTTGAACAGAATAGAATACTCTGTTCCGAATGGAATGTATACAATTACATTTCCTTGTGATCTGCTTTCTTTTACGATTTTGTGATTGGCTTTTACGGACGCTACTAGATTAGATTGATAGGTCATGATGCTTCCTCCCTCTTGTCGGACTAGCAAGATTAAGTTTAAAGTCCGATGAATTTTAACTTCTATTTCTATTTATACTTTTTTATTGACATCAAATTTGAAACATGATATAGTGTAATCTACTTAGAAGCATATACTGAAACTCTAACCTTAAACAGAAGGAGGTCACTATGCATCCGGTAATGTAATGTTACCATTGTAAAAGCAAAAGGGAAGCTGATATAGCTTCCCTTTTTGTTACGGAATGTCGGTACTTATGAATAAGTGCCGAGGTTTTTGTTACTGATTATTGGAAACAGTCTCGGTGATTGTTGTGCTTGTTCCCAGGATATCGAAGTATACGTTAATAAATTCTGCTACTCTGTTTGGTTGTACAGACACATTCATAACCAAACCATTCTGTGCAATAACTTCAGGAGTATTATTAAGCGAGTCGCATTGAATCTTGTATCCTACAACTCCTCTTCTTGCTTGTACAGAACGAAGATAAGGATCAACGATACCAACTAATCTTGCTCTGGTGAAAGTATCATTAAATTCGAACAAACCAACCTTAACAGCAATAGCAACAGCACGTTCAATTGTGATCATCAATCGTCTTACGTTTACACGATCAAGCGCACTAGGAATAGCTGTGGCTGTTTTATTTCCCCAAGAGATACCAGCACCCTCACCAGCAATGTTGATAACCGCATTGAGAGCATTTACGTACAATGCATCACGATTAGTTTTATTAGGATTGAATGCAAGTTTGATTACATTTAAAACCTTACCTCTAGTCAGTCCGTCTGCTGCCCACCAAGGATCAAAATTAGCATCTGTCTGAGCATAAAGACCGGCAATATCTCCAGCAAGACACATCCAACGATTTACATCATTGAACTTATCGTATTGATATTTCATGTTAGCAACAAGCTTTGTATATGTTCCGAAGGTATCGAAAAGCATATTTGGATTAGTGCTAGTAGTTCCGAACTTATCAATCATGTATTGAGTAGCTTGTGTATTAGACTTACCTACCAATGCACGATAATCATAAGGAGCAACTATTGCTAAACAGTCATGTCTAGTTTCTGCAAGCTGTGACATACCATTCAAGTCTAGAGAAGGAGCAACAAGAAGATCGACATTGAAAGATTCCGCATCAGAGAAAGCCAATTCAGCATTCTGGAAGTCTCCTAAAGTATATCCATTAGGATTGTATACACCTTGAGGAGGAACATTAACAATATCTTTTGTAAGATCAATCAAACCATAGTTGTCAAGATATACAGGATAAACTGTACCAAATACATTAGCATTATTTACTACTGTTCCACCACTTGATACAAGTTGAATCAAAGGAAGATTTGCAGTATCAACCAAATCTAATTCTTGATCTGCTGAAGTTTTAACATACATATAATTTGAACCGTAGAAGAAAACTTCATCAGCAAATTCGTTGTTGTTTGCATAATCTCTTGCTTTAGGATTGTAAGATGCAAGTTGTGTTTCAACAATACCGAACAGACCAGAAGCATTTTTCTTACAGATAACTGTTACGAATTCTCCATTCAACCAGTTAGGAACATATTCAAATAGTTCATTAAACTTAATCAACGATTCAGCATTAACAGAAACTTCAAGAAGAGTTGCTGCATCGATATATCTTGTAGGAGTTGTTGCTATAATAGAGTTATCAAACACTGTACTATAAAGATTGATACCATGAAGGATAGTAGAATGTGTTACGATATCTGTTATAGAATCTCCTGTAGCAATTCCAAGAGGTTGAGCAAGACCGTCATCCAAAGTAATAGTATTGTTAGAACGATCTATAGAAATGATTTCGTAGTTGTATGTACCACCAACAACAAGACCTGGAAGAGTATCAGGAGAATTGCTAACAAAGAATGTTCCATCAGAAATGAATTTAATCTCTGTACCTACAGGATAATTGAATCCACTCTTTACTTTGATTGTTGTAGTTCCAGCAGGAATACTATATCCAGCTTGACTTCCTGACACAACTGGATTGTAGTCTCCTACCAAATAATCATCAGAAGGAGTAAAGAAATAATAATCAGAGTTGGAATAAATTTCTTGTGCCGCTGACAATGTAGCAGTAGTCGAAGCACCTATCAGAAGAGCTTTAGTAAATGTAACAGTATAATCTCCACCAACAGAAACCGGATAAACTATATCTGATACATAATAAAGTCCACAGTCTGTTCCGTTCACAACATTTGTATCGTTGAATGAAAATACATTGTATAAACTTAAACTGAAACGTTTAGTTCCATCGAACACAACATCTACTGTAGGATCACTAAAGTCAACAGTTGTGAGTGTTTTTACTGTTCCGTAGTAGTCAGAAATATCTCCAGCAACAACAGGACCATTCACAACTATGTTTGGTGTGCCAGTAGATACAACATTCAATACTGTAAACAATTTACCGTTACCATTAAACTGAGAACCTATTCTAAGAGTATTACTACCTGTAAGAGTGATCTCACCAGAAGCAAGGAATGCTCCACCAACATTATTCAGATTAGCATCTTTAGTTGCATCGATAGTTGCTGTTGCAAAGAACTCATTTGCGATAGGAGAATTCCAGTAAGTAGAAGTAGAACAAACCGAAAGTCCTAATGTTTGAGTAGGAGTAATGTAACGATTAAAGAATGTAAGTTTATCAGAAACTAGCATATCTTGCAAGGTAAGTTCTGCAACAGTTGCATTATAAAGATTTTCTTCTGGAGTATTGTTCTGTGTATATCCATTAGGATATGATCCAGTAAGAGCAACACCAGCATTCTTTACAGAAGTATTCATAGGACGAACAGCATATGCTGTTTGTGCATACTGTAAGAAGTTCCAGCAGTTATACCAATCCAGGTAGTTATGAGTTGTAGGAATACCAAACGCAGTTGTCATATCAGATTCATTTGTCATAGCAAGCAGTTTGTTACTTGGACCATTCTCAGCAGCAATAACAAATCCTGTTAGTGAAGATTGAGGATTAGCAGTATAACCTGACTGATCAATTTCAAATGTTTTAACAGCAGGGCTTAGAGAAAAAGTTCCATAATTTATAGAAGCCATTTATTGTTTCTCCTTATAGTATAGGTTTTATTTTATTTATAAAAATCCAAAACTTTTGTATCAAAACCTATATCGTTTTATTTTTTATAAATATAAATTATGGTTTACTTGACTTGACTTATAACCCAAAAGTCAGATGCTAAGTTTGAATTAGTTAAGTATGCATAAGGTAATGTAAAATACCCCTTCATTCCCCAATCAGTACCCCAAGAGTTTCTCATAACGAATCGTTGTGAATGATCATCGTATCCAACACACATAACAGCATGACCACCCAAACAAGATTCATGAGGAGATGGCATATTTACTTTTCCAGTAGATGATACATAATCTGATTCAAAGCTTTCATAAAGAGTTATACCACATACAATAGGAAATTTTTGTGCTAATGCAGATTTCAAATTGACAATGTGAGTATTATCTATTGCTTTATATGCAAGAGCCAAGAATGACTTTGCATCTTGATAACAAGCATCAGTAGGTTTAGTAGCAAATTCTTGAATATTATATGCCCACATAGTTTCAGGACATACTCCAAGTGTATTAAGAGATTTAATACCATCTCTAATTGCAGCACCAGCATCTTGACTTACTGTTCCTTCTTTAGCTCTTTCATTATAATAAATGAAAAGTCTGGACGGCATAAACACAGGCAATTTTTCTTTCATAAGATCAAATTCGACAGCACCACCGAGAGCATTTGCTGTACACGAACCTAGCTGTCCTTGATCATATATCAGTGGACATTCAGGACGCAAATCAATAGCTGGAGGTAAAGCTTGTGGTGCAACCAATTGACAGAACTGATGATCTCTAAAGTCAGGAACTTGAGGTTTCCATCCATAAAAATGTGTTGTTTCCATAGTAAACTCCTTTTCTGTTTCTGTTTCTGTTTATATTATTTATTAAACATCCACATAAAATCTTTCATAGATTCTTTCGCCCTTTCCATTTCATCTAAGACAGCATCACCACAAGAATCAGGATTGATGATTACACTTGTTCCGTCATTGTCTTTATGCTCTTGAAAAGTTTTTATAACAAAATCTGCTGGTACAATTCCATCTACAGATTGTTTATCGTTGATGAAATATAAAGAAACTATCAGTGCCATAACAGCATCATCTAAATAACCTGAATCTCCTCCATAAGACTTTTTCTTTTTAGTGAAGGTAGTGAGTTGACTAATGGTGTCAGAGTCCTTTAGGATCAAATGTTGGCCCTCTACAAGCATCTTTAAGTTCGAACACCCTATACGTTTTGTCTTAGCTGTAGTTTTTATTCCAGGCAAAGGTGATTTCTGTCCATAGTAAACGTTTTCATATTCAAAATCATCTACGATTAAGTTAGCAATTTCCAATCCAGTTGAGTTTGCTTCGATGAACATATAAGCATTATTGTAATATTTTCCTAACTGAACAGCAATCTCTGGTACTTCAAAATATGTAATACCTTCTTTGATATGACAAGTTGCTGCCTGAACATAAGGAGTAGTTGTTATATCTAAAACTTGAAGAGCTATTGCATCTCCAACAGTTTCCTCCATCATTTCAGACGAATCTAGTCCTAAACTATAGATATGACCAGGAATAGGATTATCATATACTTTAATGAATGGCAAGTATCTTGAATCTATCTTCAGTCCCATAGGATATATTGGTGGAAATTGTGTGATCATATTCAAGATATGAGACTCTATCAAAGTTCTTGAAGAACCTAAGAAGTCATTTCCAAACTCAGAAGCAAATTCTCTTTCAGAAGTATTAGCAATGGTTTCTTCCTTCCACTTCTGATCTCTACCAGGAACTTCCCACCAATCAACTCGATAAGGAACAAACATATTTCCTTTACCAGCAACATCATCTTTCCCATTGATAGCATCAGTCCAGAATTTATAAAACTGATTCAATCCGTTTGGAGTACTTACAATTATAATCTTAGATTCGAGAGAAGAAGATATAGTAGGATATACAGAAGAATAAAACTTAGACCATTGTTTCGGAAATACAAATCCCATTTCATCAAGAATTAAAACATTGACAGACTTAGAACGAATAGCAGAAGACGAAGTAGCAGATGCAAGAATCTTACATCCATTCTCCAATTCAATTGATCGTTCATTCCATTTCTTAATACCTTGCTGAAGAAACTTAGGCAACAATTCATATGCCATTTTGATCTTTGCAAGAATACCAACAGAAGTATCTAACTTATTTGCCAGGATCGCAACAGTCTTTGCTTCATTGAAAAGGATATACCATAGACAAAAAATTTCATATGAAGTAGACTTGCCGCACTGACGAGAAGCTAGAACAATATTGAATCTGTTGTTAATAAAGTTGTTGATTATATTGTCTTGATAAAATCTTGTCTTTACTTTTATGATACCTTCATCAAGAGAGGTTATGTGATAGTACGTTTGTGCAAAGTACTTCCAGTTATTTTTACATCTTATGATTTCTTCGACATGTTCTTTGGTATATTCGAGAACACACTTACATGGTTTTAAATTACTATTACCTGAATAAGAAATCGTTTTTCCGTTTACATCAAACTCAAAATCAGTTACCATTAGTTCACCTAATAAAAAAGGGAATATCTCTATCCCCTTTATTTATACTTAAATTGTAGTTGTTATTATCAATTTTTACTTTTTCTATCTTCTTCAAAAGATATCTCACCACCTAAATGTACTCCTTCGTAAATAGCGTGAGCTTCTATTTCATTGACTCCAAGACTTTCCATAGCTTCTAACAAAATACTATCACATTCAGCTTTTGGTCTTTTAGTGATTCTATAAAGATAGTCATGGAGTACAGCAGCTTTCCAGTACTTTCCAAAAGGAGGAATAGTTACCCACAGTGCAGGAGGAGTACTAGCTCCGTCTGAAGTAGTACCAGCAGGAATAGTGATCAATTCACCAGAACGACAAAGATAATTATATGGTTGAAGAAGTGTAACATATCTACCATCGTCCGTTTCTACTTTCATCGGAGTTTGTTGGAATGCCATGATTAAACTCCGAAGGTCAAGTCAGGAAGATCGTTTCGTTTAGCAGCAGCTTCAACAGCTAACTGTGCAGCAGTTTTACCAGCTTTCAATCCTTGGATAATTGTTACAATGTCAAGACCAACAGATTCTGCCACAGGAACAAGAGTAGCTATTAAGTTGATTATAGTGATAGGGTCCATTATTTACCTCCAGTATTTGCAGTTGTAGTTGCGGTAGTTGTTTTGATTACGCCTGTCTTAGTAAGAAGAGTAAGCATATCGGAATAAGCAGCACTCCATTGAGCTTGTGCAGCTTGGAAATTTTGAGTTGCTAATGCATCAGTAGGGTCTGATTTCAGATAGATTATAAGTGCATCATCTACTACAGGCCATACTAATTGAATTTTCTGATAGGCTTTAGAAATAGCCGCACAGTCTGCTGCGGGAATAGTCTTTGCTTTACAGAGTGAATCAGAAGCAATAGCTCCAGTTTTTACAAGATCATGCATGGCAATAAATGTATCACCTACAGTTACCTGTGCTGTAGTTGAACATCCAGCCATTAACATACCTGCTAAAAGGATAGAAGGAAGAATCATAGTTAGTGTTTTCATATAGTACTCCTTAGTTAGTTGTGTTGTGAGTATCACAACAACGTGAATGAATAAGTTATTAGACGAAAAGGAATAAGTTCATTATTATTTATAAAAGTTTTACTGCGTGATAGATTTTATTACAACACCCGTCACACCAGCAGGAAATGCAGGAACAGAAACTATATTACTAATTGCACTTTCCATTCCTGCTGCATTTGTATTGGTAACATAAAAACACCAAGCATTTGTACTGACAAGTCCAGCAACAGTTGCTCCAGTTCCATTAGGAACAGGAAATCCAGCAGCACCTTGAGTAGCAGTCGAACCAGTATAAGGTACAGCAGGACATGTAACAGTACCAGAATTTACAGTTCCTTGACCATAATAAACTTTTTGTCCAGCAACAGTAGCATCTGTAGTTAAAGTCCATTGCAATACTACAGTAGTTGCATTGGCAAATGCAGGAATTGCTAACATAAACATCAAGCTCAATACAGATAAAATCTTTTTCATATACTCTCCTTATGGATTGGTTATAGTAATTGTTATCGTAGTAGAAGTTGTTGCTGTTGGTAATATAGGTATAGTTACTATAGTACTTAACTGACCTATAATTAATGGAAGAGTTGTAGTCTTAGCATAATATCCAGCGATAGCAATACTATAAGATTTTGTTGCTAACATATTTGTTAATGTTATAGTATTAGTTGTAACTGTTATAGGAGAACTTCCCTGAGTAATACCTATTCCTTTTAACGGAGCTTTTGGTTGTATGTCATAGTAAACATAATATCCAGTAGGTTTTACAGGAAGAGCATTCCAAGTAACTACTGCGGTATATGCATTAGCTATAGAAGCACAAAATAGTATACAACCAATTATCAAAAGTTTTAGTTTCATTAATTATCCACATTGATTCTTAATCTTTTACCACTTCCTTCTCCACATTTATCAGCAATTTGTACTTGAATTGTCAATCCATCTATAGTTTCCCATACAACATCTTCTCCAAGTTTAATTCTGTTAAGAGCTTTATCGATACCTACTAATATTTCTGGAATATTGTTTAAGAATACTCTATTTTGAGTTTCTTTTTTTATGTCTTTGAGAATATCTATTAACAATTCTATCGTTTCTTCTATTTTATTTTTCATGTTTATCCTTTTAACTATCTGGAGTTGTATCAATATCATCTGAGGTTCGGTTTATTTTTTGAGCAGTAAGAACACCACCAAGTATTCCTAATGCTGTTGATGCTAATGTAATACATGCTACAGCTATAGTAATATCTTTACCATGCCACACAACTATACCACCTACTATTACTCCAAGTACTCCTATTGCTATTACACCAATAGCTGCAATTACCTGGAAATGTTTTTGTGAACTTTTCATACTCCACCAATGTTATTTCTGTAGTTCTTTTCCTATTTCATGGCATCTTGGTTTTTTTAATAAAATAGCCAAGTCTTCATGAAATTGTTTAAGGTCTTTAAGTTCTCCCATAACTATATCGTGTGTCTCAGTATTCATCTTTCTGCTCTCTTCACCTTCCTTCTTAGCAACAAATGCAAGTACTGGAAGAGCAACACCTTGAAAGAATGTCTGAACTAAATACTCAATCCATTCCAAAGGATTTTTTGGAACCTGCCACTGAAGAACAGCTATTACCATTACACATATAACCCAAAAACAAATCATAGATGATAGGCTGTTCGATAAAATTATTGCAATTCTTTCATTCATTCTTTGTACAAAAAGTCTGAAAGAATTCATATATTATCCTTTACTGAAATACTGGTATGCTTATATCAGAAAAGTTAACCAGAGCACTTGTTCCAAAGTTTACTAAGAACATCTTGAAGAAATCTGAATTACTAGCATTAGCTGTATTCCACGGATCGCTAGGAAGAACATTACCTAAATCTTGTGGGTGTCGAATCATTGCATATCTTTGTAAGAACAACATATTCTCTGTAAAATATGTAGGATCGGGAGCAACATGTAGAGTAGTTGTATATGGACAGTAAATGATTCCAGAGTCTCCATCATTATTATTGCTACCTAGATATCCAACCATAACATAATGTTCGTTCACATCGGCATATAGATCACAATACAATGGATATATTCCAAGATGACCTACAAGATAAGGATTGTTTTGATTGAACTCTGCTTGTGTATGGAACGCATTAAGTTGTAAGAAAGAAGTTGTAATAGGATCGGCCATAATAAAGATTGATCTGTTTCTCTTTGTGTCTCTTACAATTCTTTCAGCAGCAAGATATATATTTACAATTAGATCGTTTGTAATTCCTTGCAAGTCACCATTAACAGCACTTAAAGAAGCACTTAAATTTACAGTAGCAGAAGTTGTTAACTGAGAAATGAATTTCATATAAGAAATAACTTCTTTATCTATTTCCTGACGTATTTCAGATGCCATCGATTCAGCAGCAAGAGCTACACCATGCTCTTTATAGATATGGAGAATGTCCTGAAGTTGTTCTCTAGAGAATTTAGATTTGATTTTTCTAGCACCTGTAACAGCATCAATAGTTCTAGTTTCAAATCCCATATACTTAACAGAACTATTGCTATCTGTCAAGTAAGGAATGCCAACAAAGTTAGTTCCATCACCATAAGGAGCACCAGTATATCCTCTAAAGATTTTATTGATAGCTGCTCGATTCCAATCACCATATGTTATAGTATAGCTAGTCAAATTAGTGGTATCTGTAAACGTATCCGAAGCAACAGGAACATGCGATCCTGTTTCCATCGACAAAAGAATATTATAATAAGTAGATAAACTATTATGAGTTATAACTTCTTCTAGATATCTTACAGTATATGTAGAACCATATCCTGTCCATTCATCATTAACAGTAACTCCAGCAGTAGGAGTGCTAACTACAAAAGAGTTATACACATGAGTATTGGTTAACGCAGAGTTATCACTTCCTGTATAGAGACTATACAATGCACCTACCTTTGCCATCGGAGCAGACAAAGGTTGTATGTCGGCAATCTCTGCAACTAAAGAATCAGGATAAATTTTCTTAATCAACGGCAGAATCAGTTGAGCAAATTCACCACCAACCGTTGAAGTATCATTTGCAGAATCATCTTCTAACAAAAGAGATTGGTTTTTAAATGCTCTGTTCAATTTTGTTTCGAGAAGTGCTTTCTTCATTGCATTCATATTATTAACTCCTAAAAGATTTTCTTTTATTTATACAAACATTCACTATTGAAATTTTTTACTTGACAAATTTTTTCATATGTGGTATCTTTATTTATAATTATTGGAAAGTTATTGACATCAACGCAGCTAACTAAAAAAAAAGGAGAAACAAAAATGTTTAAGAACATCGTGGCAATCGTGGCAATGTTGATCGTATCCGCAACGGCAGCAATGGCAAATCCGACAGCAGCACCGAAGCTTGTTCCTTTGTTTCACAATCCTATTCCCACCTATATTTATACCGACTATAGGACCGATTCCCGCCCCGGCATCTATCAGAAAGCGCATTGGAAGCCCGTATATGTGGTAGGTGTATTGCTGAGAGATACCGGCATTATGTATCCGCTTATCGAACAAGGGCAGTCTGTTAACTATTGCCGCACTCCTGAAATGTATCAGGCAGTTGAAATCGTTCGCCCTTCGTCTTGCCGACCTATCTTTATCGAACTTTACACTGTGCCGATCCCCAAAGGTCTTCCTGTCTATATGTCTCCGTTTGACGTTGAGCAGGAAATACAAACTTCTGGTCAGTAATCATTTGAACATCTAAATGCGAAAGCCCATTCAGTGTCAAGTTGAATGGGCTTTTTTTAGTTCACTTCGATTATCTTTGCAGACGTTTCGTTAATGAATTTGAGTAACTGATCACCAGAACCAACAAAGATGTTGTTCTCGTTGTGTTGAACAATAGGAACTCCACCAGTATTAACAGTAGGAGCAACCACAGTTTGCTTTCTAGACTTCTCGATCACAGCTATATCTTTATAACAATCCATAAGCAGTTTGATATTACTTCCCAATGCTGTTTGTAGTTGAGCAAGTGCCATGATCTGTCCTGCTTTGATTTCATCGAATCCTATATTAGAAGCACTCTCCAAGATTCGTTGACCAGCAAGAACAACTTTAATGATATTGTTTCTCACCAAAGTAAAATCTTGTTTAAGCATAACTAAGTTCATGATAGATTCATCACAATTAGTTATCTCTCCGGTTGAAGTATCGACAATCTCAAGTTGATTTTCGTCTATATCTTTAACCAAAGTTTCTAAATCGGTTACAAGACTAGTTGCCATGTTAAACTGATCTTCTAATTTCTTTATTTTATTCGATTCCATGTTATCCTCTTAACTTATGATAGTTGATAGTCCGTTTAAAGTTTGTGTAGTTGGTTCGATATAACTTACTATAGTTTCTAATGGAGGATTGCAAGGACCGACTTCAAGAGTAGAACCGACTTCGGCTATTCCTATTGGAGCAAATTTGTATTCTATTCCATTGTTCTGAAGTACATTCAACAATACCCAATACTTTTTCCAATCATCGTCTACTCCAGGAATAATTCCCGTTGTGTTATTCAATATACAAACATATTTGTAATGATCATTATACATCAAATCAAATTCATTATAGATTCCAGCAGGATCAAATATTCCTCTATTGTTCAGAGTAAGATTGATAGTATCATTACCTGACAACGAAGGAGGATATGGATTAGCTGCATTGGCTACATACTCTTGATACGCAGTATTGATTTCATTCGATTCAATGATGCTCATAATAGAATCTATATGAAGAATTCTTGAAGATGATCGTTTGAAATTGTAATAGTTTGCTCTAATGTTAAAATAATATGATACCGTCCACAGTCTAGTTTCATCTTCGGATACTTCAGCAGGGAAATCAAACGATACAGAAGAAAGAGATATAGGAATAGATTCAGGATTATCTAAAATAGTAATGTCCAAAGATACAGACGGAGTAAACATTGGTATGATCTGCTCCATCATTTGAAATGCTTCGTCCATAGTCTTTGATATTGTACAAACTTCCATTTCAAGATTGTACGGAACAGGACCATACAATGAATCCATTCCATGATTATACATTAACTTGTTCAGTTTGTTTCCATGACGTTCTGAATCATAAACAATTCCCTGGATGTTGAAAGAGATTCTAGGGAGCAACCATTGTATTTCTACAGGAGCTATATTTGCGTCAGGATTCATTTGTTTTCTAGCTGAAGAGCTTTGCATGATCTCAAGGAACTTTTCTCTTGAGGCGTATTGTAGAGGCACAGTAATAAACTTTCTAGATGTGAATGTCTGAGTATTAACATCGAAAGAATATTTCTGTACAGTGATATCATCGAACAATGACATGATTCCTACAATCAATTTTTTGGTTATGTTATAATTAAAGTACATTTATCTCATCCATTCTGTCAGCCAGTATTCGTTAAAATATTTAAAGATGTTATAGTATTTCATTGTGTAAGGGGATCGACCTCCTTAGTATTAACAACTTTAGCAGCTTCCTTTTGAGCAGGAACATTGAAGTTCTCCAATTCCTGTTGAGCAATATCATATGTAATTCCTTTGATAGTCTCAGGTCTGTCAAGGGCTTGAATCTCTTTTGGAATAGAAGGATCGTCAGCAACTGCTTGATGATCGTAACTATATAGTTTAGTTTTGAATACATATGAATTCTTATTTCCGAACACATACATTCCTGGCAGAGCTTCAGGTTCGATATGTACTATGTCAAATAGCTTCTTGCCATTGACATAATAAATCAAGTCACCTTGCTTTGGATATACAGGAGAGAAAGTTACTTCCCCATTATTAGGATTAGTAGTAGCAATCATCTGATTGAACATAAGGGTAGGACAATACCAAGTAGCTTCATCCTGAATCTGCAACCCGAACTTGGCATACATATCTCCTGATCCACTCCATGCACCATTTCCAAGATCGTCACAGAACAAACGAACTGGATATCCTTTTGATAGATATGATCCAAGAAATTCTCCGAACACATCTTCTGCGGTCATAACTTCTCTCTTGATATAGATACAGTCATTCCCATAAAGAAAACAACACTCAGCCCAAATATTATTATAGGTATTCGCAGCACCAGCTTTAGTGATATCATAATCCTGATTGTTTTTAAAAGGAGTTCTATTATAATAAGGATTGGTCATGTACTGTGGAACTTGAGGTAATATATTAATATGACTCATACCTCTTATATGATGACGAGCTTCTTCAAACCCAACTCCACCTTCAATCCAACCTTCTCCTCTAATATGATGTGTAGTAGTATTCTTGATACTACTCTCACCGTCTATGTGTTTATAATGATTCATGTTTAACCTACAAAGAAATCGATAGGAAGTTCATACATATCATGAAGCTGATCTTCAAGTATCTGAATATTAGTATTTGCTTCCTGGAGAATATCATTAGCATTTATGATAAGTCCATTCGGCAAAATACTTCCACCATACTTCATAAGAACTTGACCCCATTGTTTTCTGCAATACTCAGTAGCAAGTCTTCTAATGATTAACTCATTATAAATGTTGGTAACTTCATTGCCATATTCATCTTCTACAGGAGCAACCTTTACATAACATCTTAACAATACAACCTGATTAACATTAGGTGGTTCAAATAGATAAAGTTCTTTTGTAATTGTATTGTAATCATAAGTTATCTTTCTAGAGAATTCCAAATCTAAGGTTGCCAGCATTTGATTGACAAGTTCATATGTAAGAAGATCGATCTTTCCAGAACCTCTATACAAGTCAGCAGCAACGAATTGGTTCAAAGAGAATAAGGAACTAGGAGCATTGTTTGCTATTCCACCAAGCTCCATAGAATGAACTTCAACAACAGCAAATATATCATAAGGAAGATGATAAGTTTGGTTATGAACTGTTACATCGAGAGGAAGATATCTTTCTTTCACACCAGCAAAACATCTTTGCATATATAGTTCTAAAACATTATCTATTTGATCATCAATTTGTTCTGGAGTAAGTTCTACCTCAATTGACGGAGCACCAAGATTTCGTAATATGAAAGCTCTTAAATCTGCTTTAGTTTTTATGCGTGGTGAATATGCCATAGTATCTCCATAAGAGTTTCTTTTATTTATAAAAGATACTTAAGCGTATGTTTCAACAACTCCTAGATCAGAACTATGAAATGGTTTGAATATATACTTGCTCCCTGTTTTATAATCTCCTACTTTCATTATAGAAATTATATCAACATCATTTACATTATATACAAATACATTCGGTCTGTTATTAATAGGATCAAATATTAGTTCTTTCAAAGACTGCAAATCCATATTGTCTATTCGTCTGGACCCAAATGGTGTTCCATAATGATATCCTTTTCCTCTGCACAATCTATCATATGCTCCATTAATATTTACTACTGGCATTCCTTTAAATGAAATTCCACTACAAGGAACAATTTTGGTTGATGGTTCAGGAAGTTTTTCAATGCATTGCCACTTGACCGTATCGAGAACTTTAATCTTCTCTGCTCTAGTCTTGGCTACAGAAAGAAACATAGAGAATGTTTCTGTATTAAATAATTCCGACAGACCACAATTTATTCTGTAATAATTAATTAGAGCATTAAATGCTGCTTCTCGTTCGTCAGGCTCAGTTCGATCATGTATAATCAGATCAATCATCTTCTGATCTTTAGTTCTTGAATCCATAAAGTTCCTTTCGTTTTCATTATTTATACCATTTTATTATTGACATGTCAATCTAATTATTATATACTACAAAGTAAAAGGAATTTTATGCACAACATTATTATGTTAAATTCTAAAAAGTATCCTGGTTTAGTAACTATAATAGACGAAGAAGATTATAAAGAGCTTGTGAAATATAAATGGTATCCGGTTGTTGATCCTAAAAACAATACTATATATGTTTCAACAACACAAGATAATCATAAAACTATTATAATGCATAGATTCATTATGCAATTACATGGTAATAATATTAAAAATAAAATGATAGATCACGAAGATCATAATGGTTTAAATAATCAAAAAGAAAATTTAAGAATCTGTACTCGATCTAAAAATTTACAGAATTCTAAAAAACCAAAAGATGCATTCACTTCCAAATATAAAGGTGTAGATTTTAGAAAAGATAAAAACAAATATAGAGCATTAATCATGCTAGACAAAAAGAAATATTTCATAGGACATTTTGATAACGAAGAAGATGCAGCAAAAGCATATGATTCAAAAGCTATTGAATTGTTTGGAGAATTTGCGTATCTAAACTTTTCAATATAATACTTGACAATTTTGTTGATATGTGCTATAGTGTTTTTACAAGGAGATTCAATAATGGCAAAATGTAAATGCGGCAATCCAAATATGGGATTCAACTGTATGTGCGATTGGATGATTCAACATCCCGGCAAGATTGATTTCTCATGTGAATGGTGTGGAATATACACAGCAGCTAAACCACGTTGCCGTCATTGTGAGGAGAGCTAATGCAAAGACAATTGACAAACTACAAAGGTTGGTGTGTTGTATACAACGAAGATGCTCCTGCATATACTCGATATCAAGCAATGCAGTTCGGAGTACGTGTCTCCAATAGCACCATCGAAAACCTTCTAGAAACCATCAACAGGAAAATAGAAGAAAGGGAATCGGGATGGTAACTAATAACGGAGTTTATTCTGACGAGCAAATGGACAGCATGAAGATGTGTGATAAAGCAATATCTAATATGTGTCAAGGATTAGGTCGTTGCCGACATGCTGTAAAACATTTACCCAATGCTGATTGTAAATTAAAATGCTCATGCTATAGTCATGTTAGCTGCCAGGAGATTAAATGAACATCAAATCAATTCGTATCGAACTTCAACAGTTAGCTTTGGAACTGGAGAAGCATGAACCATCCACCATATATCTAAATGGTGGAAAACATACTGTTCCTGATCCTATCATAAACAAACTTGAAAATCTAGTACGTGATCTTAAAATCGTAACAGGGAGAAAACCATGAGACAACTACGAGCAAGAGTTGAAAGTACTGCAACTAATGATGCAGCAGGAAAGAAAAGAATCGTCTACTGTAACTGCAATGATCCTGGTCAAGAAATGTGGCTTAAGCTAGAAGGTTTCGGAATAGACTATGATTATTTCAATGTCGGAAAGTATGATGATGACTGTCCTGTATGCCGATTACCATACTGGTACAAGATATGAAAACAAAATCTACAGATGAATTTTTTGATTTTGCTCCAGCTATCACATGTAACAAACCTACTGGTATGCTACATCATGAGACAGACTTCGATAGAGGATTCACAGCAGGATATGCACAGTGTTCTCTCGATCATCAAGATGCCGGATATGCATTGCCAGATACTCATAAGTTCAATAAGAAAGTTCTTCAAGATACCATCAATGAATTGAAAGAAGAGAACATTCAAATGAGATTGATCTTCGGTTCGATCATGAATGATATTCCCCTTCGAAGAGATTGGCTCGATCCTGATCTAGAGAAAGCAGCTAAAGATGTCTTGAGGTACAAATAATGGATAGCAATATCTATACATATGACAAAGATGGTAGAGACGGCAACCCTGCTGGTTGGTATCATTCTGGAATGTGTATATTCAACTTCATGTTTGATGATAAGTTTGATGTTTGTTTATGTGAAATCAATCCTCCTGATATATTATTTGTCGAAGAGTATTTCATGGAAGGTAATTTTGCTCCTCATATTCCTGACACAAATCATAATAAGTATTACCGTTTTGGTTATTCACAAACTGTAGATGATCATACCTTTGTACGTGATCAGATCATAGAAAGGTATACTAAATGAAGTTGATTAAAACCAAAGGTGAAGATGAAGTTCATATAAGTGACGGATGTTATTGGAGAATAGTTTCTTTCTATCTGTTCGGTATCGAGTTATATTCCAGGATAGAAGAATTCGATTCGGATTCAGGAGAATGGAAAAGAAAATCCTTGACTTCTATTCACTTTCATGATACTATCTGACAAAGGATCATATGTGTAGAGAACAACAACTAATAGATATCATGTTCGATATCGCACTCACGGTTAAATATAATTTTTCTCATACAACTCCTAACGAAGTAGTTTGTGGATGGGTTGCAAGACAATTAAAAATGAATGGATTTCCTACGGTTGCTATTGGTTCCTCTTGGGGCATACTTTCTAAAGATAAGGAGAAATAAATGAAACAAGTTAGTCAAGAAACAATGGATGCAATGAAACAACTCCTGGAACATTACAAGAATCCAAAAGAAGAACTGGAAGATTGTCCTCTCTGTACTCTTCACAAAGATAAAGGTGAGTGGTGTGAAACCTGTCCTTGGTCTTTGTTTGGATATAAATCAACTTCATGCCATGATCCTTGTAACTCATGGGTTCGTACTCTCACTACAGATATCAATGGCATATCTCCTGTCAGACTAAATCCATCTTTGTATCCTGCCTTTAGAAAGAAAAGAATCAATATGCTGACTCAATGGATTCTACACTCGGAGGTTGTATGAAAAAGAAAATCAGTAGAGCTACAATGAATGCTATGATAGAATTGAGAGAGCATTATAAAGATTTGAAATCTCTCGGTTCTTGTCCTCTGTGTAAACTTCATTATACATATAACAGTCCTGATGATTGTAATGGCAAATTAGAAACCTGTACTAAATGTCCGTGGGAATTGTTTGGACATAAAGGAAATGAAAGAACTACTGGTTGTGAACTGTGGATGGATAAATGGCAGAAGAAACATTCAATACCAACATGGGAACTGATTGCTATTTCAGGAATTCGTTATAATCCTATTGATCATCAAAAAGTAGCACACACAAGAGTACTGATGCTCAACCATTGGATTCGAAACTGTGAGGTAAAGAAATGAAACAAGTTAGTCAAGAAATAATGGATGCAATGAAAAAACTTTTAAACAGTTACAAAACAAAAGATGGTTTGACTCATTGCCCTCTATGTGTTGTTGCTAAAAAAATGGTTGCAGGATCGTTCAATTGTTCTGCATGTCCCTGGATGTTGTTCGGATATAAAGGACAAAGCGACTGGAACTCTTATGCCTGTGAACGATGGATAATCGAAAACTCAAGTAGCAATGAATATCTTACTATAAGTCAAGTTAGAAATCATCCTGCCGATTATGATAAATATCGCAAGAAGAGAATTGGTATGCTGGTTCAATGGATAAGAAACTCGGAGGTTGTATGAAACAAGTAAGTAAAGCTACAATGAAAGCAATGAAACTATTACTGGACCATTACAAAACAAAGACTCCTTTATCTTACTGTCCTCTATGCAAGCTTCATAACAAATATGTTCCTTCTCCTTGTGATAGCTGGAGACATGAATGTTCTACATGTCCCTGGATATTGTT
>Ga0208457_1001285_pt1 | contig 18576 bp, 22 predicted proteins | sample June2015DPH_10_1_FD_185513 | JGI IMG/M metagenome (GOLD analysis project Ga0208457, IMG submission 185513) | Peatland microbial communities from SPRUCE experiment site at the Marcell Experimental Forest, Minnesota, USA - June2015DPH_10_150... | ecosystem: Environmental > Terrestrial > Soil >... | reverse complement strand
TGATGAGGATCAAATCCTCAAATACGTCCGATGGCAAGGACGCCAGGATGAAGGTCAAGCGAAGCTTGACTTATTTTAAAGTGCCACGGGCTTGCCCGTGGGTATCTACAAAGCTGTAATATGATTTTCATATATTCACCCGGGATGCATGACTTTGAGCAGCAATCCCAAACCCAAGATATTATCTTTGAGCGAAAAAAGATGAGAACCAATCATACCTCATAAGGTACCCCTCTCTATTCCCCGTTAATGAGCTTCTGGTTATCATACGGTCAGGAGTAATTTATTTTGACATGATTTGGCAAATTTTATTCTCTCCTCCTTGCCATCCGCGGCACGAGCCCGATTCTAATCAATCTAATTCAGATCTCTCTTGACTTCGATACACGATTTCAGGATACTTATACCATCCGATCATAATCTACGAGGTTTCATCAGGCCTTCTAAGAATGCACAAAGAGAAGACACTGAAAAATCCCACTCGGAAAACCGCGGTAGTCTATGCCAGGGTTTCCTCGAAGGAGCAGGAGAAGGAAGGTTTCTCCATCCCAGCACAGATAAAACTCCTAAACAACTATGCGGCTGGTCAGGGTCTTACAGTGGTTCAAAAATATGTGGACGTGGAAACCGCTAAACAATCGGGACGATCTGGCTTCACAGAAATGGTGAATCATTTTAAGAAACAGCACAAGCTAACGGCACAGAAGTTACCTCATCCCGTCCTTCTCGTGGAAAAGACTGATCGTCTCTACCGGAACCTGAAAGACTGGGTCATCCTTGATGAGCTAAACCTGGAGATCCACTTCGTTAAGGAGAATTTTGTGCTTTCTCCCGAATCCCGCTCTTCGGAGAAGTTTATACACGGTATCAAAGTACTAATGGCAAAGAACTATATTGACAACCTTTCCGAGGAAACAAAAAAGGGAATGCTGGAAAAAGCAGAGCAAGGCACCTATCCTTCTTTTGCCCCTCTGGGATACATTAATATTGACAGCGGGGGAAGGAGATCCATTCAACCCGACCCGATGATTGCACCACTTATCCGCGTGCTTTATGAATGGTATGCTACTGGTAACTACTCTCTTTTGGAGGTAACCAAGAAGGCTCAAGCTGAAGGGCTCACCTATCGTAAAACCGGAACAAAGATACATAAAAGTATAGTCCATAAGATTCTGACCAATCCCATATACTATGGTGATTTCCAGTGGGCAGGAAGACGCTACAGAGGAACCCATCAGGCGATCATTTCCAAAGAATTCTTTGATCGTGTTCAAGAAGTCTTGGCTGAAAAGGGTCGGAGGAGAACCCGTCAGCAAAAACATCACTGGGCATTCCAGGGTCTCGTCTCTTGCGGTCATTGCGGTTGTGCGCTCACCGGGGAGATTAAAAAAGCGCGATATGTTTACTACCACTGCACTGGTCATAAAGGTAAGTGCCCAGAACATTATGTCCGTGAAGAAGAATTGGACCGTGAATTCACTGAGGCCTTAAGGGCTATAAGGATAGATAATGAGGTGTTAGAATGGGTAGTGATGGCGCTTAAGGAGAGTCACTCTGAGGAAAAGCGGTATCACAATGACATGATTTCAACTCTCCAAAGTCAGTATCAGAAATTGCAGGATCGCATTGACGCAATGTATATAGACAAACTGGATGGAAAGGTCTCTGAAGATTTCTTCAGTCGTAAAAACGAAGAGTGGTGTGTTGACCAGGCAAATATTCTGCGTAAGATTGAACAACACCAGGGGGCAAATAGATCCTATCTTGAAGAAGGGACACGGCTTCTCGAACTTGCACAAAAGGCCGTAATTCTTTATGAAAAACAGGAAATGGAAGAGAAAAGACGTTTGCTCAATTTCGTATTCTCGAACTCGACTTGGAAGGACGGCAAACTCACTCCAGTCTATCGAAAACCCTTTGATTTACTTGCACTTACCAACATAGCCTACCAAAAAGAAAAAGCCGTCTCTTCTAAAAAAGACGGCCTTTTTGAAAACTGGCTCCCCGGGCAGGACTCGAACCTGCAACCTAGTGGTTAACAGCCACCCGCTACTACCGGTTGAGCTACCGGGGAATTTAACTTCTTTAAAATTTTCTTCTACTACCGGTTGCCTATCTCCCCTGCCTGCGGCGGGCAGGGGACAGGTGGAAGCTAGTGGGAAATCTATCTATTCTAATCTATACAAAAGTAGTTAAGTTGACAAGCAAAAACTCTCCTCATCCTCCGAAGTCCGCTCCCAATAAGGGAGCGGGGGATGAGGGAATCTCATTCATGATACTCGACCTTCTCTTCAGCAGGGATAGGCCCAATTCTCTTCAAGGCCCTCTTTTTCTGCCATGCAATCACCATATTTACCGGACCCGAAAAGACATACACAAGGGTGAAACCGAATAGTACAATAATGGGCTGATAGGCGATCACAATCATCGAAAGGATGACAAAGATAAAGATGCTGAAAGGTTTTCGTTTTGCGAGATTGAGTTCCTTAAAGCTGAAGTACCGGATACTGGACACCATTAAGAAGGCCAGGATGTAAATCATTACCAGGATGACAATGTCCTTGACCCCGCCTGTCTCGATAAGCTCAAAATAGAGAAGGATCGTGAGTGCAATCATCGAAGCGGCGGCAGGGATGGGAAGGCCTTTGAAATATTTCGCTTCTCCAGAGGAGGACTGAACATTGAATCGTGCTAATCTCAAAGCCCCGCAGACGACGAAGAGGAAGGCCGCCAGCCAACCAAATTTTCCATAAGGCCTTAAGGCCCAACTGAAGGCGAGCAGGGCCGGAGCAATTCCGAAAGAGACCAGGTCAGCCAAGGAATCGTACTGAACCCCGAATTTGGAGGTGGCTCCTGAGAGACGTGCCACTTTACCATCCAAAATATCGAAGGCCGAGGCCAAGAGGATGGCGATGGCCGCATAGTAAAAGTTCTCCTGAAAAACAGAGATGATGGCCCAAAATCCACAAAAGAGGTTTCCTGTGGTGAAGAGATTGGGAAGGATGTAGATTCCTTTTCTCATTTTAATGGGTGTTCTTCTCTTTTTCATGCTCGATACCCAATGATCGACTCCCCTCCCTTGACATGCTGTCCCACCCTGACAATAGGTTTCACTTCAGGGGGGAGGTAGAGATCGACCCTCGATCCGAATCGGATCAAGCCAAAGATTTCTCCCTTCCTCAAGCGATCGCCCGCCTTGGCATAACAGACGATCCTTCTTGCTACGAAACCTGCAATCTGGATCAGAAGGATTTTAAACCGATCCTCAGTTTCCAGGATCACTGCATTTTGTTCATTGAGGAGGGATGACTTCTCCAGACTGGCCACTAAGAAGCGGCCCGGGAAATAACTTCTTTCGAGAACCTTTCCAGAAACAGGTGCCCGATTAAGATGGACATCAAACAAGGACATAAAGATACTTACCTTTAAAGTTTTCTCTTTTAAAAAACGGTCTTCCTCACATTCCCCAACATGAATGACCCTGCCATCGGCTGGGGAAAGGATGATGTTCTCGAGGTCCGGGATTTCTCTCCTGGGATTTCTAAAAAAATAAGCGATGAACAGAGAGAAAAGAATTCCCAGAGACATCCAAACCTCCCATCCCATGATCCCAAGAATAACAGTTAAAAGAACCGCTGGGATTAAGAAAGGGAGCCCTTCTTTGGCAATGGGCCATTGATTCTGTTTCATTATTTTTTCTTCTCTTGGAGCCAGCCCATCATGGACCGCAATTTTTTACCAACCTCTTCGATCGGATGCTCAGCCTCTTTCTTCCTCAAGGCATTGAACATGGGTCGCCCCACCTGATTTTCTAGAATCCATTCCTTTGCAAAACTTCCCGTCTGTACTTCTTTGAGCATCCGTTTCATCTCCTCACGGGTTTCTGAGGTAATGATCCGCTTGCCTCGTGTCAAATCTCCGTACTCAGCCGTATCGCTCACGGAATAACGCATGAAAGAGATACCGCCTTCGTACATCAAATCAACGATGAGTTTCAATTCGTGGAGGCATTCAAAATAAGCAATCTCTGACTGATATCCGGCCTCCACCAATGTATCGAAGCCTGCCTTGATGAGTTCGGTCACTCCTCCGCAGAGAACCGCCTGTTCTCCAAAGAGGTCCGTTTCTGTCTCTTCTTTGAAAGTGGTCTCAATTACCCCGGCTCGAGTAGCGCCTATGCCTTTGGCATAAGCGAGGGCCGTTTGCTTGGCCTTTTTTGAAAAATCTTGATGGATAGCAAAAAGGGATGGAACGCCGGCTCCCTTTACAAATTCTCTTCGCACCAAATGGCCCGGACCTTTCGGGGCAATCATCACCACATCGATTTCTTTGGGAGGGACAATCTGGCCAAAGTGGATGTTGAACCCATGAGAGAATAAAAGGGTCTTTTCTTTGCGCAGATGAGGCTTGACATCCTCTTCATAAAGTTTTGCTTGGATATGATCCTGGGTGAGGATTTGAATGACGTCGCATTGTTTTGCGGCCTCGGAGGCGGTGACCGGTTTAAACCCGTCTCGAAGAGCGAACTGATAATTTTCACCCCCCTTTCTTTGGGAGACGATGACATCGAGGCCACTATCTCTGAGGTTTTGGGCCTGGGCATGGCCCTGGCTCCCATAACCGATGACAGCAATCTTTTTCCCTTTCAGGTGATTGAAATTTGCGTCCTTGTCGTAATAGATTTTCATCTCCTTTTCTCTCCTCTGTTTACTCCATGCTGCTCTATCTCGAAATCGTCCTGGACGATTAAGAGGGTTCTGTCGTGATTTTACTTCCTCTGATCATGGCCACACGGCCTGTCCTGACCAGTTCTTTAATGCCGAGAGGCTTGAGAAGGGCGAGGAGGGCATTGATCTTTTTTTCATCCCCCGTCACCTCAATCGTGTAGGTTTTAGCTCCCACATCGATCACCTTCCCCCTGAAGATGTCGACCACTCTGAGGATTTCCTCTCGCGTCTCAGGAGTGGCTGAGGCTTTAACCAATACCATTTCCCGTTCGACAAAGTCCTTTTCAATGAGATCCACGACCTTGATCACGGAGATCAATTTATTCAGTTGTTTGAGCACCTGTTCAAGGATCTGGTCATCCCCACGGGTGACGATGGTCATGCTCGAGACAGTAGGATCAAGCGTTTCAGCCACACACAGGCTTTCGATGTTAAAACCCCTGCCGCTGAAGAGGCCTGCAATTCGGGTCAGGACGCCAAATTCATTTTCAACTAAAAGAGTAATGACGTGACGCATAGTATTAAAGCTCAAGGTTTGAGGATCGTCCCGCGAAGCACCTGCTTGCGGTAGGCAGAGGACTTAAGGTTATAGGCTGAAAAAGAAATTCCTCCCTGCTGGCAGTTGCCTCCAACCTCTAACCTTCATCCTCTAACATTTTTCTATACTAACCTCATCTGATTAAGCGCTTCTCCTGCCGGGACCATGGGATAGACATTCTCCTCCGGATCGACCACAAAATCGATGATAACAGGTTCGGGAATCGAAAATGCCTTCTTGAGTATGGGGACGACCTCTTCCGGTTTATTTGCCCTTAAACCAACGGCTCCATACGCTTCTGCCAGTTTGATAAAATCAGGAGAGGTCCCTTTCAAACAAGATGACGCATAACGTTTCCCATAGAAAAATTCCTGCCACTGTCTCACCATTCCAAGGTAACCGTTGTTCAGGATGACCACTTTCACCGGCAATTGGTATTGGACGACGGTGGCCAATTCCTGAGAGTTCATCTGGAAACTCCCATCGCCTGAAATATCAATGACCAGCTTGTTGGGGAAGGCCGCTTGAGCACCCATGGCAGCAGGAAATCCATAACCCATCGTTCCCAGCCCCCCTGAGGTGAGTAACGTCCTCGGTTTGAGAAATTGGAAATACTGAGCCGTCCACATTTGGTTTTGACCCACTTCCGTGGAAATGATGGCATCGCCCTTGGTCAGTTCATAAATCTTTTCAATGACGTATTGGGGCTTAATGATCTCCTTCTGTTCATAATTCATACTATGGATGGCCTTAAATTTTTCGATTTGATGATGCCATTTATCCAGTCCTGCTTTGAAGGGGTCAATATCCTCCTCTTCGAGGAGGGAAAGAATTTTAGAAAGGATGCATTTACAGTCACCCACAATGGGAAGATCCACTCTCACATTTTTGCTAATGGAAGTAGGATCGATATCGATATGGATGATTTTTGCCTGGGGCGCAAAGGCCTCGATCTTTCCAGTCACCCGGTCATCGAAACGAGATCCAACGGCGATGAGGAGATCGGACTCCATGACCGCCATATTGGCCCAATAGGTTCCATGCATTCCTAACATGCCCAAAGAGAGAGAGTGATTGGCTGGGAAACTGCCCAATCCCATCAGGGTCATGGTAACAGGGATTCCCAACCTTTCAGCAAAAAGAGTGAGCTCCTTTGAGGCGTTTGAAGAAATGATCCCACCTCCAACATAAAGAACGGGCTTCTTAGATTTCAACATGAGCTTTACAGCCCTCTGAATCTGCCCAAGATGTCCTTCATAAGTGGGCTGGTAACCACGGATAAAAACTTTTTCAGGATATTTGAATTCGGTGGAATTGACCAAGGTATCTTTGGGAAGATCGATAAGAACCGGTCCGGGTCTTCCACTTCGAGCCACATAAAAGGCCTCTTTAATGATTCGAGCTAAATCTTTAATGTCCTTTACAAGATAATTGTGTTTGGTGCACGGTCTGGTGATGCCGATAATGTCTGCTTCCTGAAAGGCATCATTTCCGATTAGAAGCGTAGGGACCTGGCCGGTCATGACAACGATTGGGATAGAATCCATAAAGGCTGTGGCAATCCCTGTGACTGTATTCGTTGCCCCCGGTCCGGAGGTAACTATTACCACTCCCACTTTTCCCGTGGCCCGGGCGTATCCATCTGCCGCATGAACCGCAGCTTGCTCATGTCGGACTAGGACCTGCCGGAATGGAGCACTTTGAAGTTCATCGAAGAGAGGAAGGACAGCCCCACCCGGGTAATTGAAGATGAGATCCACCCCTTCTTTTTTTAAACATTCAACGATAATTTGAGAACCAGTCTTCTTCATCTCCATCATCAATTGGAATATTGGAATAATGAAATATTGGAAGGTTGGGTTAATCTAAGAAAAACCAGATTATTTTTTGTTCCTCCCCATTATTCCATTATTCCACCATTCCACCATTCCAGTCTTTTACCGGTATTGTACAAGAATTTTTTCCATCTGGTCTTTAAGTGCCAGTTTTTTCTTTTTAATGATTTTTACTTCCATCTCGTCCTGAGGAGTGAGAAAGGGCTTTTTTTCCAATTCTTCCAATTGTTTTGCGAGTTGAGTATGTGTTTGTTTGGTTTTTAAAAATTCTCCATTTTCTCTCATCAACTTTTCGATCAATTCTTCCTCTTTGGTCATCATCTCAGCCCCCAATATAAAAAAGCATTGTAATACCAAATAGTTTAACAAAAAAAACTAATATAATCCACCCTGTTTGTCAATGATATTCATGGACCCCCTTCGTTTTCCACCTTGTTCGCTACTGTTTGATGTCATTTGAAAAATACTCTTAGTGTAGGTGGCTGGTTTATACGCTGTTAGCAGCCGCTTTCTCTCATTAGGTGCACAGAAAAAGCACAGTGGGAAGATTAAAACGGTCTTAAAGACCGATTTACCGAAGGGAATAGCTAAATGGCAGGCGTTGGCGATCGGGTGAAGAGTTTCCTCGACACCTGGGATAAAAGAAGGGCAGGAGAGTTACCGGATCCAGAGGATGCAAGGTGTGAGACCTGTGGCGCTCTCTTGGAAGACGGCGGGTTCATCATAGACGATGGAGGAGGTTCAAAATGAAAACGGTAACGATAGTAATATTTTTAATGTTCGCAATGGTGGGGCAGTCTTATGCGTTCGACCTGTCTATTCCAAAAGGGTTTGATGTGATGGCGCAATATAGGATGTGGCTCCCGAGTAACAGAACGGTTGAGACAAGCAAGATTGGCATGGAGGCCAGGATAGGCTATAGGCCCGTGTTCGCCTGGTTTTCCTTTGATGAGGCTAACAGAAGAATGTACGGGCAAACTCTCAAAAAGTTCTCACTCTATGGTGTCGGTGGAGGAGCAAGGGTAAACATCGGAGAGTATCTTCAGGTCCACACGAGCATAGGCTATTTCATTCCTAAATCCGACCTTCAGGACAATCCCATGATGGGTGCAGAGCCTTTAGGCTATTACTGGAAAGAGCTGCTTACAAGAATAGGGCAAGGCCAATTTTGCCCAAGGATCTATAAGTTCGGCTACGACATTCAAGGCAATGTCGGGGGGAGCATTGGGCTTGACTTCAAATATCCTCTCTACAAAGGCCTCAACCTCAACGTCTCAGCAGACTATCGGTGGTTAAGACTGAGAGAGACTTACAAGGGGTATCTTACAGGACCAGAAAATTCTTATGTTGAGGTTCGGGAGACGAACTCATTCTCGGGGCCATTATTCGGAGTGGGGCTGAAGTATGAATTCTAAAGGAGGTGAACCTTTTAATTCTTAACCGGAAGAAAGGAGGAGATCATGAGTGTTTTGAATTTTCTTACAAAGGAGCAGATGGAGGAAGAGCAGGAGTTGAGATCCCAGTTGGGGAGTTTTCGCAAGGAGCGCGCCGAGATTATCCGCTTTGATGACAACGACGTCGTTGACGGGGAAGGTATAGACCCCAAAAGAGAGGGACTTCAGAAAATCACTATCTCTTTATATGGCAGAGAAAAGTATATCAGCATTTTTGATCTCGATGTTGGCAGAAGGTTTTATTTGAAAGATGATGACGTTGAGCAGCTTTTGAACGACAAGTTTCTTCACCTGACTTTTAAAGTGCCCATTCCAGAGAAAGGCGAGTGAAGTAAACCTTTAACCGGCCAATGGCCAGAGAGGAAGGATGTTATGAACAAAAAAGAGATCGTACGTCAATGCGAGATAATTTACAGCGTTTTTGACGATCTTGAAAGTAGGCGTAGCGGCTCTCAGCCGAGGGACTACGGGGAGATTCGATCATTCGCCTTTGGTCTTTTAGATGAAGACAAAAGGATTAGATCGATTCTCGGAGAAGATTATGAACTTAAGATGGACCCGGATTTAAATCTAACCACGTTAGAGTGTGACCTATTTGAAACAGGGTTTGCTTTCGGTTACGCCGTCGGGCGCCTCTTCGAAACGGGCTACCCGAAAACTGAGAACGCTGTCAAATCGATTCAATCTCTTTTAAAAGAGAAAGCCCTTCTCCCTTACTTCCCCAGGGAGAAGAAAGAAAGGAGGACATCATGAGAAAGACAAAAATGCCTAAGAAATTTGGAATGGGAATAACGGGAAATTTATTTGAGGAATCCGGATGCTTTGAACCCTATTCGTTCCTTATTAAACTTTGTGAAGAAACCACAAAGGCAGATAAAGAAGACGGCGATGAACTTCACAATAAGTTGAAGGAGATTCTGAAAGCAATAAAGAACCCTGAAATAGAGAAAGAACTCAAACATTGGTGGCTGAATGCTCTCCCGCATTGGTACTCCAATGTTTATCTAACGGTCGGTTTTGCTCTCGGTCAACACATTGATATTATCACTCCCGAGGCACAGAAAGAAATCGACTTTGTTTGGAAGCGATTAAGGGAAGCCAAAATGTTTTTTATCTACCCCAGGCATAAGAAGGCAGCCTGAATTTTGCAGCTGCAAAAGAGAGGAGAACACCATGAAGAAGAAGGAAACGGTTTCTTCGAAGATCGAAAAGGCTAAGGAAAGTTTATCAAGGACCAAAACACTGAGGGAACTTTGCGAGAGGATTTTTGAAGCGTTCGAGATGCCAGGATTCAATACAGGCGCTTTGGAGGGACCGACGCCATCCCATCTTATAGAGGAACTTGCTCCGTCAGACTCGCTTAACGAAGAGAATTTCGAGAAGCTTTACGAAGCCGTAAAGGTTTCTTTTGCCTTTGGCTATGTGATTGGTCAAGCCTTGGATGTGCCCGAGATCGACACAAAGCCAATCCTGGACTTTCTGAGAGAGAAGAAGAGCCTGCTCTACGTGCCCCATGAGAAGGCGGTGCATTAAAACTTGAGATGCGTTTTAGAATAAAATTCAAAGGAGGTTAACATGAAAAAATTACTTTCAATCATTGTCGGTCTTTGTCTATTGCTTAGTGCTGTAGTTTCTTCTGGTCAAACGACGTATTATCAGACGATAAAATTCAGATCAGATACTTTGGCTTCCTGGGTTGCGAATAACCCCGTATTGATGCAAGGGGAGCCCGCATATGCGTGGGATACAGGAAATTTGTATGTAGGAAATGGGCTTTCCCATTTTAGCGCCTTAAGCCCAATGCCACCCCCCTCAAATTATCCCCCCATTTCATGGGGGCAGATCACGGGGTCAGTACCCAATCAGGCGGATCTCTACAATAACTATCTTTCCACCTATGTTCCGATGAACAATCCCACCTTTACCGGAAAAGTTTCGACGCAACCTTCTTCAACGTATAGTGCAGGTATAAGTATTCCCCAGGGGACCGCTCCCACTACTCCTTCCAATGGCGATGTATGGACTACAGCGAATGGTCTATACGTTCAAATTAATGGAGTTACAATGGGGCCTTTCGCCATTGGTTCTCCCATTGTCAATCCGGGCTGGTTTAAGAATTTGGTCATTAAAACGCCAGCGAGCACTCAGGTAACGGTCACTTCCGATGGTGTGGGCTTGCTCAATCCATCGAACAATGCCGGTATCACGATATTGGGCGTTGCCGTAACAATAACCATTACAAATATGGGACCTAACGGACTTGATACAGGGACCCTTTCAGCTTCATCGTGGTATAGCGTGTGGGTAATTTATAATCTAACAACCCAAACCGCCGCAGGCTTGATCTCCATTAATACCGGAACTCCGGTACTACCGACTGGGTATACTTATTGTGCAAGGCTCGGTTGGGTTAGAACCGATGCGAGCAAGAATTTGGTTCCGATCATCCAATATGGTCGTAGAGTTCAATACGTCAATGGCGGGTCAGGTCTTCCACTGATGACAAGTGGTTTGGCTGGCAGCTTAACCACTCCGACGTGGGTAGCCGTAGCCACAGGAAATTTTGTCCCTCCTACTGCTTCTCAAATTATTGTTTTACCTTACGAGTATACTGGTTATGGCATTGGTGTGTGTCCAAATAGTTCATATGGCGCATATACCAGCACGACAAATCCACCTTTTAGCCTTCAAGTCTTCGGAACCACTAATACTATTATTGCCAGCGGAACGCCCATAGAAATGACCCTTGAAAGCTCGAATATTTATTGGGCAAGCGGTGCGGCTACAAGTTACCTCTACGTATTGGCGTGGGAGGACAATATTTAGCCTGTTGATTTCATAGAAAATAATAAAGGAGGCAACCATGAAAAAATCTTTACTTTCACTCGTTTTGATTTTGGTCTTGGGCATTGCTCTTTCTGCTTGCGCAACCAGGAAGAGTGTGACCCGTGACAACGCCCCTGGTGAGGTTGTGCTGATGGGAGATGCCTACGGTCCTCCGGCCCAGGTCATAATCGATGGTGGGGCGGCCTACGGCTTTCCAATCAATGGGGGAGATGCCTACAGCACGTCGGAGAAGATCGTTGATGGCGGCAAAGCGGCAGGCTTTCTCCTTGAGCCTGGCATGTAGCTTTCTCTTACCAAGGCCGAACAGATGGCCTGTGGTGAGGGGATTTAAAGGTTGACAGAAGTTTTCATTGGGTATATTTTAAAGGTTAGAAAACGACTGGTTCACAATCACGAGATAGTCTACGATGGTCAAGGAGAGACGATAAACGACGACACCCTTGACCATTTTTTTTTAACGGAGGGTTTTTATGGGAGAGTTAATTCTTATGAGGAAGCGTGGAATGACCCTTTCAGATTTTGAGAAGTGGCAAGATGAATTTGAGGCTTTTGATTTCGCAGGTCACCGCTCTTACGAAGAAGTTCAAAAGAGTGTGTTTTGCGGATTTAATACCCTGGGGCTTGGGGTTAAAGATCAAACTGATTTGATCGAAGGAGGATAAAACTATGGCCGGAGAAGTTCTTGATCTTGTCAGGAGTATCATGGAGCGTCCTGTTCGTCAGAGATTATTACAGGAGCAATTGGAAACGGGCCAAGAGCATAGGCGACAGCTACGGGGCCTTGAAGAGGAAAGAGCCGTTCAAACGGAAAGATCAAGGCAGGAGCTTAAAAAATCAATATACGAATTCGACCTGACCAAAGACACCGATTTAGATACGACCCTTAACCACAGATTTATTGGTGCTACGTATAAATTGGAGAATAACCTTCCCCTTGACTCCGATGACCAAACCGCCTTCGTGACGGGCATGTATAGGGAGAATCGTTTTTTTAAGGGGAAAAGTTTTTCCCAGTTGGATGATCTAAATAAGGACCTGAAGACGATTGACAGTGAGTTTAAGCGTCTTACTCCTGTAATTACTCAACAGGCAGGGAAACGAGACATAACGGAAAAAAAGCGTATCATCATAGACAAAGACCAGGCCCCGGAACTCTTCTCAGCACTCCAAGGCACGCACGGAGATATTTTTAACCTGGGCACCGATAGAACGGGCAAGAAAGCACAGTCAAAAATACTAAGTAAACTTTATCTTGACTTGGACAATGGAACGATCACGCCACACTTCGATATCGTTGATTCAGAGGGGAAGCCCTACAGTTCGCCAGCCACAGAAGGGAGAACGGCAGACCCTAACGGTCAAGTATTAAGAATACCCATCGGTACGTTCATCGACCAATTTAAGGGTTTGAGTCGCATGTCGGATCACATGACAGCACTCCGATTAAAACTGGGCGATAAGGGGATGCAAGAAGAGTTTAAGAAGTCGGAAGCCGTTCATAAAGAATCCATCGCATTTAGAAAGGCGGACGATGCGGTAGAGGCCTATAAAAAAGATCACCCAGATGCAAAGACAGATGATTTGAGAAGCGTCTATGATAGGACTGCCATAGATGCGGGGTTAGAACGCAAGACAGTTGATGAGCACATAAATTACCTTTACCCGAAGCCAACAGAGGAGACTCAATATCAGAAAGAAACCATTGGAGAAAAAAAGGAGACCAGAAAACTTAAAGAAAGAGAATTGGACATCAAAGAGAAGGAATTGACTGAGAAGCGCACGGAGAGGAAAGAAAAAGAGTTAGAGAAGACCAAGGAGAAGAAAGAAAGAGAGGCCGAGAAACCTCTATCAGTGACCGAACAGAGAGAGTTTAATAATGAGATGTTTTCAAGGTATTCTGGTCTCCTCCATAAAGAAGAAGATGCTCGAGATGAAATTATTAAAAGCAAAAGTTTGGACCGGTTATTAAGTGCTTTCCCTGACCAACAGCGAGAACTGGTGAGGAACATAAGAGACCGTGCGACCGAGTTGAAGCAGCAAGACCGTAAGCTAACCTGGAACCAAGCTATTACCCAGGCTGAAAAAGAGATCGGGAAGCCGGAGAAGATTTTAAAACCTATCCCCTCCAGCGAAATTGAAGACATCGTGAAGAAGTTCAAGAGTATGCCCAAGGGACCAGAGAAGGTAAAGAAGATGGAAGAGGAGGCCAGGAAAAGGGGATGGGACCCGAACGAAAGGGAGCCATAGTTTTGGACGATAAGCCCAGCACGTCAACCGAGAAAGAAGTAAAGCCCGAAGCTGAAGTTTCTAAAAGCGTGTTCGCCGAATACGGCAAGCCCGAAGGCCCTTCTTTCTTCAAGAGAACCTTGGATGTTTTTAAACCCACTGAAAAGGAGATGGGGAAACCAGAGAAGATAAAGAAATGGACCGAGGAAAGTTTGAGAACAGACCTGAAGGCTCACGGTATGGGTGATAAAGAGACAGATGCTTATATCAAAAAAGCTAAGGAAAAGGGCAAGCTTTAATGGGCTTCGATCCCTCCAATAGGGCCAGAGAGGTAGACAGGTTTCAGATATTAAATCCGAATTAAATTCGTTTTTGGTTTTTGTTTGGCCATGATACTCTAAAGAGGAATCACTGAAACGCTTCCTTGGGATATTGAGTTCTTCCTGTAATCAAGTTTTCTTAATCACCCTGCCCAATAGAAAATTTCAATCCAAAATCAATAAAAATTAAAGGAAATCGTCGGAAAAGTCTACAACTTTAAGAATGGGCAAATTTGATAATAATATTATACTGGTTAGGCCACCAGCATAAAACTTCTGTCGGGAAACCTTACACTTTGGGCTTTTTAGAAATATTGGAGTTCCATAAAAGCGACATGATTTTGGGGGCTTATAGAATGGCCTAACTTGGTATGGAAAATGCTTGAAAATTATAATGTAGAAGTTTATGCACTTGCTAAACTTACTTTATTGAAAGGAGTCTGATATGTGCAAGACTGGAAGATTGGTCGTATTGGCTATGTGTGCTGCTTTAATTTTGATACTTTCCACAACAACCGCATATGCAACGATAATATATTATTTTACAAAAGCGGATTTTGATGCAGCAGTATCCACGACGTTACTTGAGGATTTTGAAAACATCCAACAAGGTGTCCAAATGACGTCGTTCGTTAGCCATGGAGTGACATATGCGGGGGTTGATGGGGGGAATGTTTTTGTCGCTCCACCTTATTACTACAATTTTGGAGCAGGCGTTCCAAATCCCATTAATACGGCCGTTCTTACGGCAAATGGTCCTGAAAACTTCTCCGTAGAATTTTCCACGACCCCCACAGCGGTCGGCTTCGATACCTATTTCAACGGCCTCGCACCGACAACGGTCCAATTCTTTAGCACACAAGGGTTGCTCGATACGTTCGTATTCGATGCCTCTCTGGATAACAAAGGATATCTCGGTGTTGTGAGTTCCGACCCGATTACATCGTTCCGCTGGACGAATATGGAGGGTGGCGTGTTGAACACTGGCATCGACAATATTTCTGTTTCTTATGCCGTTCCCGTCCCTGAACCCTCCGTAATGGCCTTTCTTGGCATATGCGTAATTAGTCTTGTTGGACTTAGGAGATGGTGGAAAGACTAAATTATTATTTTTTAATCAGAGGAGGGGAAAGGCAGGGTCATTTGGCTCTGCCTTTTTTGTTTATTTCCTTCGGTAATCCTCAAGAACAAGGTCATCTCGCTATTGAAAATAAGTAGGTGTAACCGCCAAAGTCTAAGAACTCCGATTGCCAAATTTGGCTCAATATTTAGTGCCTGAATTTAGAGGCAACCATCGAAAGGCAAAACTTAACAATGCGAATGAATATGAGAAGACTTACCAGATTGACAAATGGATTTTCAAAGAAAGTTCAAAACCTTTACTATGCTGAAGCTCTTCATTTCATGTATTATAATTTCTGCCGGATTCATCAAAGTTTGAGGATGACGCCCGCAATGGCAGCAAAAGTAACGGATCGACTTTGGGATATTGAGGACTTGATTTCCCTAATTAAATAGATTAATGGATGGAATAATAAAGTCTTAAATAGGAGGTTTTATATGGTCCAATATGAATTGGCGTTAATTCCCCACAAAGTAGAAAATACTCTTATCAATCAACGGGCACTTGATGGATATGTTGACGCTACCGCCATGTGTAAAGGGGCAGGTAAAAAGTTAAATGATTATACAAGGTTATCCACTACAAAAGCTTTCCTGGAAGAACTTTCAAGGTCAACGGGAATTCCCGTTGGTTCGTTAGTGGTCACAATTATGGATGGCCCAATTAACGGTCGTGGGACATGGGTTCATCCAGATGTTGCAATCAACCTTGGTCAATGGTGTTCTCCAAAATTTGCAGTTGCAGTTACTCAATGGGTTCGGGAATGGATTTCAAATAGAATAAGTCATGTCTTGCCTTATCATATCCAGAGATATATGGCAAACAGAAGTGAAATACCACCCACCCATTTTTCGATGTTAAATGAAATGATCTTTGCACTTATTGCCCCTCTTGAATCGGCAGGGTATACCCTTCGTGAAAATATGCTTCCTGATATATCTACTGGAAGAATGTTTTGTAAATGGTTACGAGATGAAAAAAATATTGATACAGACACCCTGCCCACTTATCAACACAGATTTGAAGATGGTCGTGTTGTCGACGCCAAACTTTATCCTAACGAAGTCTTGTCTGACTTTAGAAAATATTTCCATGCAATATGGCTTCCTCAAAAGGCCAGAGAATACTTTGCACAGAGAGATTCCAAAGCTTTATCATATCTTCCTAAATTATTACCACAAAAAATCAAGAAAACCCCAAACTGACCCACTACCCAGGGATGGGATATTGACTTCTTCCTGAAGGTTTCACTTCACTAATTCTTGAAAAAGGTGTACAGTATAACCGGAAATTGATAATGGATTCACGTGCAAGAATCAAGGATCTTTTCTATAAAAAATAGCATCCAATGGCCCTTTTTAGGGGGAGAAGAAGACATCTGGTTGATCATCTTTAGAGAAAGAATAGAATAAGTATAAAAAATAAGTTCGGTTTCGAGAAGGAGATATAGAACATGAAAGCAGTGCTCACTTTTATCCGCCAATGGCTCCCTTCCGTTGCGATCATAGTATATGGGGGCTGGACTCTCTTCAAGATGCTCTTCGCGGAACACCTTCGCTCGAAGAAGGACATGCCATCTATCGACGGTCAGTTGTCCGCGGAAACGATCCCCCTTTGCGATGGATGTGTGTTAGTGACACTCAGCGCAATATGGAACAATCACAGCCCGCTCCCTGTCCACCTTGATACCAAGACCACTATCGTTTCAGTTTATAGAATCCCCGGCGACATCCGCGAGGGTCCACTCTCTCTACAAGCCGATCTGCACAACCCTGTACACACGACTCGACCCTATAAAGAACTGGAGAAGTTCCTTCTCGAGCCCAATACCAGTAGCCTACTCCAAACCCACTTCGTTCTGCCCATTGGCAGTGTATATGGGTTCCTATGGAAACTAAACCGCCATCCGAAACACGGAACACTTCCTGGGTGGACGAAGGAACTGATCCTTGACGTTCGTAAAGGATCAGCCGAACAACCTCCTGCACGCGGTTGTAGTAGGGCCGCGGACGGCCTCACTGCAACGTGTGAGGAGTAGCGTTACGCTCATTTCAATCCGTAAGTGTGAACTTCTCGAGCTATAACAAAATAGGTAGTTGTAGGTGTACTTCTCAAAGGAAAAATCCCTATTTAATTGTCAAAGAGCGAGGGCAGGGCCAGAGATAGGCCTACCTTTTTTAACTCTTCCTTCCTGAAACTTTCTATTCCCTAATTTTAAAAAAAGGCGTATATTACAATCACAAATTGATAAGGGATATCGACCTTTTTGACCAGAAGAGAGCCTTTATTGGTTCAAGATTTAATAAAAATGTAGAAGCAGCATAAAAAATAATGTTGGCCACATGAAAAAATGACGAGAGAGGAGTACATAAAATCGCGGGCTTTCTGGACTCTTGCCCTACAGTACTTGAGTCTGGTTGAGAACGCCGCACGAGAGACAGTGGACCAAGGGAATGTTTCGGGTCTTGTGACAGACTACAAAGATGGGGAACCCACTGTGGACGACTACTTTGAAAAGACGCGATGGAGTGACCACAGACTCATCATGCCCCTGCTATTCAACCTGTACCACGGTTTCGAACTCCTCGTAAAGGGTTTCCTCCTCGCTCGAAAACCAGAGGTTGTCGAAGCACACCACGGAATCCAAGAGTGGGTTGAACAGTTCGCGCAATTATTCCCTATGGAGAATGATCTCCGCGAATGCTTCCTGAAGTACACCCAACCGGACCGCCTACCCAAACTCATCACCCAGTTCTTGAGCGACAACCAACTGCAATTCGGGCAGCTTTACGAGGCTTTGCGTTACCCGACAGATAAGAAGTTCGACAACATCAAACGATATATCCAACTGAAGTACAAGGGGACCGAAGGCCTTCCGTTCTTCAAGGAACTGCTGATAGACTTAAATAGACTTCGGATTGCCGCCGTTCGCCTCGGACGAAGCATAGAAGGAGAACTGGGCCAACAAATGGGTCCAGGCGATTCAAAAACCCGCTGGGCGAGTTGAGAACGCCTGGTGCTTGTCATTAGCCTTATAGAATGACGATCCAATAGAAAGCAAAAATGGTTTTGGGAAATTTGTTTAAAACAAAAGTCGAAGCACACATCTTGGCCAAAGACTTATTTCGGGTTTGGGTCATGGATTATTTAGAAACAAAGTATGAAGACAAAATTAGAGAATGGCACAATTACGATAATTTTGATGAAGCTAAATGCAGATACGTCTTGTATGTATATCTTGTATCTGTTGTCGCAGTTGCTTTAACGACAATAGCCAAGAAAAGCCCCGAGTTCAAAGGGGTAATCCATAGCTTCAGAGAATACGCTTTGTCAGCGGCAAAAAGGCTTTGGAATGTACAGAATGAGAGATTTGATCAAGAAGTTGAGGGGGCAGCAAAAAACTTAGCGCTTTTATTTTTTACGCGTACCTCAGAAAACCGTGACCTAAGTTTTGAATGGTCAAGGGAATGGCTTGTAGGTTTTGGAGTTAACGAATACAATCCTGT
>Ga0208457_1001277_pt1 | contig 18672 bp, 16 predicted proteins | sample June2015DPH_10_1_FD_185513 | JGI IMG/M metagenome (GOLD analysis project Ga0208457, IMG submission 185513) | Peatland microbial communities from SPRUCE experiment site at the Marcell Experimental Forest, Minnesota, USA - June2015DPH_10_150... | ecosystem: Environmental > Terrestrial > Soil >... | reverse complement strand
CCCAGCTTTCAAAGTCTCCATTGCAAACGTGGAACTCTATGGCTTTGAGGTTAACTTCTTCGATTGCTTTAATGAATCCTTTCAGGCTCCAAGCCATGGTTCCCGTGTAATATTCCTTTCCAACGCCCGTGTAGAACAGGAAAGGCTCGTTCGCCGTTAAAATCGCCATTCTAAGCCTAGCTTCAAAATCGGTTAGCAACGTTTGTGCTGCCGCGAAAGCATCCATGGGCGACTCGAATGGGCTGAAGTAAGAGTGGACTTCTCCTGGTCCGCCGCCTGCAGTGAACATATAGTATAAGTGGTCGCTTATTTGGAAGTCACGCCAAAGTTTGAGAAATTCGCGGTCGTCAGCTTCTTTTATGAATGGCTCCAATCGCCGCAAAGTGGTGTAGTATGCCCATTGCATTACGTTGCCAAGCCATCCAGTTTGGTCTCTTTGGATGTCTGCCCAGGAAACGGTGCCTCCTGTTTCAGGTACATCGATTTCGCCTGCTGGCGCATGCCTATCTACCACTTCGGAGGGTGTAGCCATTTGCAAGTGTTCAAACCTCAATATCTCTTCGGGAAGGTGCTGTAGAAAGCTGTGGATGCCTGTTTCGGGCCAGTGGTGTTCGCCGAAGGTTTCGTAGTCAGGGAAAATATTGATGCATGCGCCCGGTGTGCCTGCTAGCCAACCTGCGTATTTATCCGCTGTCAGGGGCCATTCGGGCCACCATCGTGCTGAAAACCTAAAGCCAATGTCGTCAGTTAGTTTGTAGTTGCGGAGTAAAACTCGAATTTTCCTTGAGCCTTTCGGTGTGTAGATGTAGTTTGGGGATTTTTCGCCGAGAATTTTCTCGATGCCTTCGGTGTAGATGCCCTTGTAGCCTAAGGTTTCAACCGTTTTAGCGATGGTGTTGTTGTAGAGGAGTTCGGTGTTCTCGAAAACGTTCGGCACGTAGCCTAGTAAGTCCTTTACGGTTTGTCTGTGCATTTTTGCCTGTTCAATAAATTCTTCTTTATCAGGATAGAGGCTGGAGATTGAGTGGTAGTAGGTTTGGTTTAGGAATTCTACGCGTCCAGTGGCGGCCATTTGCCTGAAAGTTTCAAGGAGGTCATGGTCGAACATTTCGCATTGCTCAAGGAACACTCCTGAAATGCTGAATGAGACTTTAACTTGCTTGCGCTCATGCTTGTGCCTGTCTATTAAGTCGAGCAGTATCTGGTTTGAAGGAAAATAGCATTTGCGTGCAGCACGCTTAAAAATTTCCCTGTCAACCTCATTGTCAAAATAATAATTGAATAATTCTTCTTTCTTCAAGCGCCTGAAAACTTTGCCTTCCCAAAACAAGTTCCGCCTTAGCCTGTGCGGCTGATGAACCTCGAAGATAAACACTACATCCGTCATAACACTTCGCCTTAAGAACAGAATATCATAGATACATTTATTTCTAATTTGCCGTTTATGGGTTAAAATTGCAAAAACGAAGTAAAATAAAAATAATTACTGGAAAGATAAACAATCAGGTTCAAAGCTCCTAAACTTAGCAAAGTTTTAAGCTCTTTAATGCAACAATAGCTAATTGGTTGAGAGAGTGCGCGATGCTAAGGAAGAGATTTACTCAACAATGTTTAGCTCACTCAAACATCCTGCACGCCGAAAGATACTACGCATACTCTCGGAAAAGCCGCTGACGTTTTCGGAAATGCTTGAGTTACTCGGGGTTTCCAGTTCCAATTTGACCTATCATCTTGAAAGTTTAGGGGAACTGATAACTCAAGAGAATGGCGTGTATAAATTGTCGACTTTCGGCTCGGCTGCTGTCAGTACAATGAAGATTGTGGAGGAAGCACCTGAAGTCCAGCCGAAGAAACGCTTATCGTTATCGTTGAAATGGAAGACGGTTCTTGCAGCCTTGCTTATTGGACTTGTTATTGTGGCAAGCATGTCGGCGCTGCAGTATGGTGCTTTGAATCAGGCATCTAGTGAGCGTGATCTTTTGCAGTCGGAGTATAATCAATTGTTAGCTTGGAGCGCCACTACAGACAAAGCAATCAATTTTCTTCAACAAGTAACACAAATTGACACTTCACATTATCAGGCAACATTATTGAGCAATACTGTTGAGCAACGTTCAGATTTAGGCGGAGCATTAGAACAGATTATGACGTACTCGCTTACGAGTAGCGACAGCAAAATGGATGTAGTTTTCAGGTTTAGAAACAATCAGTTATCGAGGTACCAGATTATTTTGCTTGAGGGTTCGCCGGTTTATACTCAGCCACAGCCGTATAGTGTTTTGGATGCCGCGAAGAGCCTGCTTGGAAGGTTCGCAACTTATGAGGATACATCTTACCTTGCCAACATGAGTAGTATGCTATCGTTAGTTAACAACTCGACGCAAAGTATCGAAATCGCAGAAGGCAACATTAAGTTAAATGTGACAATCTCAGGCGACAGCGCACAAATACTAATGATGTGTACGGAAAACGGCGTTGATTTTTCGCCTAAAAGCCTAAGTTTAGTTTTTGAGAACCACGACTTAACACAGTTAACTGACGGCTGGTTCTTGTTCACGATTGGAAGCACCACGGTTAACGTTTCCAGCGACAAGGCACTTGAATTGGCAAGAAACGCCGTGAAAGGTTACAGTTGGACTGCAAACGGCTCAACAGTCTCCAACTTCAACGTGTTGTCGGAACCTGTCTCGGTTATTTTTCACCCGAACACTAAAAATTCATTAGCGCTGTACCCGCAGTGGACTGTTACACTTTACCTTGACAAGGTTTACCCAGGCGGAGTAAACAGCATAACCGTTGAGGTATGGGCAGACACTGGAGAAATATCACAAATAAAAACAACAAACAGCTAAACAAATCTCTCTCACCACTGGCACAACTTTCTTTCATTTTTGTTATTGTTTAAGATGCATAAAACATCAGCGACCAGATAAATAAGAAAATTTTACCTTCTTCTTTTTAGTTAGGGATGAAAAAATGAGTATTAGAACAAAGGAAAATTAAAATAAAAAAATTCAGGTTACTTTTTCTTTTCTTCTTTCTCTTTTGGTTTCGAGCCAATCTCCACGCATTGAATGTTAACCTGGTAATTTTTTTGTCCTACCTGCATTTTCCCATAAGCGTGAAAGCCTTTGCTTCCAGTCTTGAAGTTTTTCTCATTTAAAATAAAAGATTGTTTTGAGCCGTTCAACTGAATTGTCGCTAAATTAACTTGTTCACTCACTCTAAGGTCACCTTTATTTTAGATAATCATGCATTGTGCCTTTTCACCTTTTCGCTTTGGACGTACCAAACTGTTGTAAGGCGGCTTTGCGGCTCATTTTTTTCGAGACAAGAAATGAAAACAATTGTCGAGACAATTGAGCCGTCTGCGGATGCTTTTAGCAGCCTGAAAAATTATGCGAAACCTCTCAACCACAAGAATGGTGCGGTCGCCGGGATTCGAACCCGGGTCGTCAGCGTGGGAGGCTGTAGCTAAAGAGAATCTGCATTAGTTCTTTAACAATCGTGACAACAACTTGCACGGTTGTTTTAAAAATTATTCAGTATTCTTCAAAATCCTTTCGAACAGAGGCTTTAGGTTGGGCACATCAACGGTTACAGTGCTCCAGACTCTTTTCAGGTCAACGCCGAAGTACTCATGGATCGCTTTGTCTCTCATTCCAGCCATCTCTTTCCATGGAATTTGAGGGTAACGGTTCCTAATAGGCGCAGGTATGTTTTTGACGGCTTCACCAATAATTTCTAAAGCTCGGATAACAGCGTAGATAGTCTTTCTGTCTTTCACAAAAGCATCGAATTCCATATTTCTTACGAATTTTTGGGCGTCATCCATTGCAAGAATAATGTCTTCAATGTAGTCCAAAAACTCCTTTTTCATACATTTACAACTTCTTCTAAAACATGTTTTCCTATTCTTGTTTTGAGGGTTTGCTTTTCGACAAGGTCAACTTTGACCCCTAAAACCTCAGCCAGATAATTTTCAAATCTGATGAAGCCAAGCAGGCTCAGGCTTGCTGATTCGTCGAACTCGACCAAAATGTCAACGTCACTTGTTTTTTTCTGTTCGCCTCTAACGTAAGAACCGAATATGCCTATTTCTTTCACTTTGTATTTTTGCTTCAATTCTTCTTTGTGCTTGGCCAGAATGCTTCTTATTTCTTCGAATGTTTTCATGTCTGTCATACTTTAAGTTGGATATTGAAAAGTTAAGGTTTGCCCTTTGTCCTCTGTAAACCGTAATGGTGCGGTCGCCGGGATTTGAACCCGGGATCATTAGCTTGGAAGGCTTCCATACTGCTAATGGTTATAGACAGTTTAATGTCCTAAACCAGACTAGACGACGACCGCTCAATGTTGATGCTGTAAATGGTAGTGGCGATATATCTTCTTTTCTGGATAATTTAGACTGGAAACAGTATAGCGACTGGGTGTATGCTCGATACGCTGTTACTTATGCAAGAATCATTCTGCCTAACTCAAGAAAATATATGTATTTAATGATGGATGTTAGACAACTTGACATTCTGAAACCCACTATTAGAAATAACGTGATTAAGAGCCTTATTGTGCTGTCTAAGTATCTGGGTATCTCTAACCAATTCAAAGATAGCCTAAAGAACTATGGGGTCAAGTTACATAAACAGGATGCTGTTGAATCTTTTCTAAGAATATTGAAGGCTAGTGATTCTGATATTTTAGAATGGTATGTTAAGGCTTATGATGCTGTTAGAAATAACGAAAGACTCTATCTGAGTTTCTGTAGAGTCTCAGGTATACGCAAGGAAGAGGCAATTAACAGTTTTAACCTAATAATAGAATTGGCAAAACAGAACAAGCTATCCGAATACTACAACAAAGAACTTAACTGTCTAATGCATTTCAAATATCCAAAATTATTCTTACGTGATACTAAAAACGTCTATATCAGCTTTTTACCTGAAAGTTTAATCAATCAAATAGGTAGCAGTCAACCGTTAACGTATCCTCAGATTAGAAAGAGATTGAATTGCAATAATCTAAAAGTACGCATATCAGAGCTAAGAGACTGTTTTGGAACATCTCTTTTACAGCATGGCATTCTAGAGCAAGAAGTAAATCTCTTACAGGGAAGGATTCCCGTTAATGTTTTCATTCGTCATTATTGGAGTCCTAAGCTAACAGAATTGCGAGACAGAATCTTCAAAGCACTAGAACCTATAGACATACAACAACAGCAACCGATAGCAATGGTAACAATGGCAAATCAAAAATATCAAAATAGAACTTAATTGTTTCTGAAGCAAGATTCGACCTAAAAGTCATAATTTCAATTTCAGAATAATGCTATCCCCGAACGTTAGCTTGCAACCAGTTTATCAGTTCTTGTTTCGTCTTCGAATTGGTTGAGTCCATCAAGTTATTTAAATGAATTTCTCGTTCATCTGGTACCTTTGGAATACCCAGAGAATTCATTACTCCATGATTGAAATGTGTTTGGAATTCAATCGGCACTTTGTGTGCGATAAGTCCATCTTGTGTCTGCCCAATTACAGCCCTAGAAAAATATAGTTGTGGAAAGCGACCTTGCTCTATAAGTTCCCATGCAAGGAAAGCACATCTACTTCCAAATTCGTAAGCTTGCAAGATATGCCTATCTGTTGTGTCTGAACCCCAAATTTGCTCCTTCTTAACGTATGTCGGCAATAACTTCTTTACCTCAGTCTCAAGTTCAGATTCTACGCTTTCTCGGTTATGCTCATCTTTGTACTCAAATCTAATTCTGAGTTCATCTGGCACATCAGGGTTTGAAAAATAATGGTCAAACGCAAATCCAACAATAAGATTATCCTTTTCAAGTTGCAGTATCCATTTCCTTAATGACCTAATAACCTCTTTCTGCTTTTCATAATCTGTTGGGATTGGATATTCATGCCACAAGCTATTACCACCACTTCTCTTTCTGGGCTTTGCAGATTTAAGACTTATCATCTATGAAAACTTAGCTAAATTACTACTGAGCACATCTTCCTTTGAATGTACTCTGTCAATATAGCCAAGTTTCTAACCCCTGAATGGTCGTAGTAAAAGAGAGTCTTAGTCGAGAAATCGTTATGAAGAACCCTTTTATTGTAAACCGTTTCTAAGACTAAGTATGGGTAGTATCAGCAAGAGTTTCTCATTACTCGTTATTGTTCTCTTAGCTGTCTCAAGTTTAACAATAGTTAAACCAGCATTTGCTCAGATACCTAAGCCTTCTGTCCCAGAATTTACTGTAAAATTTATCGATGCTTCTTACTTCACACCCACGACTTATTCGATTGATCCTTACACAGATCAGAATGTAACTCATCCAAGTTACTACGTTGCCAATAAAACGATAACTGTGTCAATTAAGAATCAGCCCTTTGTTTCCACCTATGACTCGAGCGGCGGCTTTAACACCTCATTGCTTTATAATATTCGGATTAAGGGGCATTATGTTGAGAATTGGACAAATCTTTATTTAGTTGACGATTTGCCTGCTAAGTCAAATTCAGATTATACGGTATTCTCTTATGTTTCTGAACAGCCTAATTGCGAAAATACCTACGTTTTAGGCGACATTATGACAGATTTCCCGATGGGTGCTCAAGTGGATTTCCAAGTGGAAGCGATGAATGGAATTGTCCATCGAGTTTTCAACCCTAATGCAACAAACCAACTGGAAATGTATCCTTACGAGTTCACTGGTGAAGAAAGCGGCTGGAGTAACACGCAGACTATAACCATCAACACAGATGACGCCACAAACCTTTACACTTCATCTTCGCCATCATCGCCAACTCCAACATCAATTGCAACGTCTGTTAGCAATTTTTCTAATTCATCTCTTTTATTAATAACCACTGTAGCTCTTGTAGTAATTGCATTCTTGTTGGCTATCATTATTTCTCTACTACTTTATATGAGAAAACGAAGAATCGCCTTTTCTCAAACGAAGGTAACCCCAACCCCTTGAAATTTGCGAAACTGGAATAGACCCCAAAAAAGCAAAAGCATTACTTTTTTTGTTTAACCTTAAGCATTTTAGCCTATTTCTAAGCTATGCATATTTGAGATTTTTTGATTAGCCAAAGAAAAAAGGAAATCAGTCAGTCACTTGCCACCTGAATTTCAGGACAGGCAAGCTTCAAGCATTAAAGCCAGCACTGTAGATATTAGAATTAGTAGACTTGTAGAAGAATACGCGTCATAGGCAATTCATTGAAGATTACCAAAGAAATGTTTGGCAATAATATCAAAGGTTAACAAACAAGCGATCGAAAGTGGAACAAGAAAATTTATCGACATCGCCCACTTCGGAAGAATCATATATTCCAAAACAGCTAAACAGTAAAATATGCCGAAGTACGCCCAAAAGAAAGTAGTAACTATTAATCGTCTATGATTACTGATTTTTTGCCGCAATTTCATGTTTTCTCATTTTCTTTTGCTTGCACTTTCAAATTTTAAGATTTTTTTCTGGAACTACCACAATTAGAACAAAAATTTCCTTTGTTTACTGTTTTGCAATATCCACATTCCCAGACGGTTGGTGTCTGAAGTATTTCTTTTGCTTGTGCTAACTGTGCTTCTCTAATTAGTCTTTGTTCATTTTCCTCTTGAACTATTCTATTATTATAGCATTCCATACACATTCCTGAACCTATCCAAGGCTTTCCCTGTCTTTCTAAACTCTGAGCGAAGGCGTTGGCTGTAAATGTCTGACCAAACCAATGTGCCATGGGAAGTTTTTTGCCGCAACTTGAACATGTTTTTACGCAATCTCTGCATAGATGTTTGCCCTTGTTTTCTGATATAGTTCTCATTGAATATTGTTTTCCGCATCGTTCGCATGTCTTTTTCTCAAACATGGACGGTTACGTTCCTATTCATCAATTCCAACTATCACTCTATTTCTAAGCTATGCAGATTTAAGACTTACCAATATCATTGAAGTGAAACTTTAAGATGTTTTAATCAAGGTCTTACGGCTAAATGTCTGTTTATGACACTTCTTACAATGAGAGGGCAAGACTAGAGATTGTTCAAAGCTGGGATTCTAAGAATATTTATGAAGTGAAAAGTCATTAGCTGAAGAAATGGCAAGGGTGGGAATGGTAATGCTTGAGGCAGAGATGGTGGGTATGTGTCACTGTGGCAAGCACTACTTTCCTTCACCCTTGAGGATTGCATAGTCATCTTTAGACTTAACGTTTATTGAGAAGAGAACTTTGCTGAAATGCGAAAAGAGGAAAAAGAAAGCCATAGTTAACAAGGAGTAGACTGGGGGAAAGTGTTCCCCTTATCCTTGTTAGAAGCTCTCCTTTCTCCTCAAACAAGAAATTATTTCTAAGGCTTAAAAGGGATATTTCAGCATTGGAATATATTAGAAAACTCTTTCTAAATTTTCAGTTTGCCCTATATTAAGTGAAGTAAGAATCTTACCACAACAACAAGAATTATTAATAGTACTACTACGACAATGGCAGACCACAAAAAACTTCCAAGACCCATTTGCTCAATCACCTCTCAGCTTTTAAGATATCTACACCCAAAAAACTAATCATATTTAGTGCTTTAAACCTATGTGACTGGTGACTGATACAACAATTCTCCAATTCAATAATGAAAGAGGGTATATTAACAAAGTAGAGTTTTCTCCAAGCTGGTTTCTGTTGACAAAAGGTCTTACGTCTCAATGTCTGTTCATGACACTTCTCACATTTAAAGGGCAAGATTGGAGATTGTCCAAAGATAGGATTTTTAGAATGTCTGTAGAGTGAAAAGAATTAGTCTGTGAAATGATATAGAAAGGCAGAAATTCAGCCCTGCATCTGTTATCTATGGAGAAGGTTTTGTGAGTAAAAGCAGATATTTTGACTCGCCAAATTGTGGGGGCTGCATCTACAAAGGAAGCAGTTACTGTTGGGGGCAATGCTCACTTAACCTCTGGAAAAGAGACAGGGATTACTAAGACTTCTACTGGAATGCTTGTGATATGGAAAATTTTGAAAGATTAAGTAATAGAGTTCTCATTATAACCTGTTCCTGTGGCTTAGTATTCGAAACGTATGATCCAAAAAAAGTGTACCATTCAAACAGTTGTAGGGCAATTTACGTTAGGAAAAGATATGTAGCTATGATAGTCCAAAAAAGGAGACTTAAGCAAAAGAAGCTGAAGGTCTAAAATTAGGTCTTGCGTCTCAATGTCTGTTAATGTGCTAAGTTAGTGCAGTCTTGAGAAAATCAAAAAGTAATATAGGCAGTGATGTAGCCATAAGCGTTTATTCTTAGCGTATCCAAATGGTCAGCATCGCTCAAATGAACTACTGTTGAATTATCTCCTGTTGGATAATCAGTTAATTCAAACATGTGACTTTGAGGTTGTGCATTTGCATCCACTGTGCCCACATCCTGAGTTATCTGAGTCCATGAGCCATTTGTTGCTAAGTAACTGACAGTAACCTTACAGTTGTAAAGAATGTTGCTGGTATGAAACCAAATCTTCAAGTCAGCCCAGGGCCAGCCTGGTACAACTGTTAATGTTGCATCATATGATAATGGTATCTTTTGCCTCAAGTACATAATTGAAGTGACAGATATGATAATAATCAATGCGACAGTAATGGCTAAAATAAGCATCCTTCTTTTCATCCTGTCACCTTTAAACTCAACATTAAATGAATTTTGCTTATAAATCAAACCATTGTCTTAGTTTGTCTGCAATCTATTTTAATCCAGGTCTTACGCCCCAATGTCTGTTTATGACACTTTTTCGTATTTGACCTCAGCAGGTTACTTCGTCCAATTAGCTTAGATATAAAATGGAAGGACACTGATTAGATTGGTCAAGAGTTAGAAAGAAAAGAAGAAAAAACAAGAGGATGAAAGCTCTAGGTTGTAATTGTTGTTTCCATCTTTGCATTGAGCAAAATATTCTCCAAGTTTCCAACTAAAGATATTGTTTTGTCCGCTAGCTCCTTTGGGTTCTCCTTAAGGTAAAATTGTGTGAATACCGTTCTTTCTACTCTTCCTTGAAGTAGTGAAATTAATTCTTGCATTAAGCCCAGTCTACGCATATTAGTTGCATAGAATTGTCTTAACTCTTTGAATCTAAGTGTCAAACCATGCCTATTCAGTTTTTTACGCATAGATGCTAGACTAATTGAATTATCAGCATTAGCTATTTGCTCTATTAACTCATATGGGACTGCAGAAACATAGAGATTCTTTGTGCCACGTAGAAACTGTTTGTATCTGAAATGTTCCAGCATCTTTGTTTCAGAGTTATAATACTCATTTAGTTTGCCTTCTCCAGCCATTGCTCTTATTTTGTCAAATGACATCTTTGCTTCTGTTTTGCGCACTCCACTCAGAGCTAGGAATCTTGGATATAATTTCTCATTAACATTAAAAATTGCTAATGCTTTCTCATACCATTGTGCTAAATCCTTGAGATTATTGCCATTCAAGATTCTAACAAAAGCTGTTAAGCTATCATTGTTATTTGCCCACTTTATGCCATGATTCTTAATTGCAGATTTGTAGGATTCATAAGTGCCCAGATATTTAGAGAGAGCTACCATTGATTTTAAGACATTACTGCGTATAGTGACAGGGATACTTAGCAATTCTGATGAGTTCTTGTAACATTGATGATATTTTAATAAATAGCGAAACTGAATCTCTGCATAAAGAGATGAATACTTTGAGAATAAGTATTGCCTATATTTCTCAAGGTCAAAATCCTTTTGGTCTTGGAAGGCTAATGTCCTAAAACCAGACTAGACGACGACCGCGCTGGAATAGTCCATATTCTCTGCGTAATTTAAGTTTATCTGGATTAAACTAAACTGTTAAGCAAAAGATTTCATGTATAAGCGCTCGAATTGAACCAAAGGTTAGCATTCTTGAAATGGATATTTGGCACTTTCCATCACGCACACGTCGCTGTCGCGCGCAGCTCTTCCAAGCCCAAATCAAACGCTAAATCAAAAAAGCAACCCAAAACGAGCCCTCCTCAAAAAAGCAGGGGAGGGGGACCGGGTACTATTTACAACCCACCTCCAATAGCAAATAGCCACTTAACTCCCCGATGGATAGGGATACCCTACCCTAATTTTTGTGACAAAAAACAACCACAAAAATGCAACAACCCCAAGCCTACCCTATAGGGTAACCCTACTATTTGTTGACAGATTTAACAACAAAAAGCGCAACCCTCAAACCAAACCGAAACGGTATACAAAAGCATCAACCAAACACACAAAAACCAAGGTCTCCCTTGAAATCACGCCTAGAAGATGGAATAGTATATCTTAGTCTATGTAGGGATATATGTTGGATTTGGTCGAAAGATGAGTTTGGGTAAAGAAGCGCGTAAGGTTCCAAACAGCCGCATTAAAGTCCTAACTAAAGACGCAAAACAAATGGTTAACGGACCATACTACTGCCCCAAATGCAGAAAGGAATTACTGCAGATTTTAGCGAATGTAAACAAGAAAGAAGTGTACGCCGTCTGCAAATGTGGTCTTGAATGGCAGTTAACTTATGCACCTGTTTTTCAGCCGATAGATTACTATAATAAGTTTAGGGATTTGTGGAAAAAGCAAAGCTACGGTATAATCAAGCAAAAATAGCTTTTCCGTTTGTCTCTTAAACTGATACTACGTACATCGCAACTATTATTTTGAGTCCTGATTGTGCTCAACCTTCCTAAGCAAAAACTCTGCCAAAACAAATTATCTATAAATGGGAACCCAGCAGTAATTAGAAAAAGGAGCCAAAGCCGTTGACTGAAGAAAAACTTGAACTTACTCGTCCGCTGCTCGTTTTGGGAAATCTTGGGCTTCTCGCATGGGTTTTTCTAGCTTTCTTCGGCATATTTTTTTACAATCAAATTTACGGTTGGCTATACCTGCTCGTAGAAGCCGCGATAATTTACCTTATTCTGCGCAGGCTCGGTTGTAGCAGCTGTTACAAATGCAAGTCATGTACAAGCGGCTTTGGAAGATTGGCAGGCGCATTCTTTGGAAAAGGCTACGTTAAGAAAGAAAGCGTCGGAAACAGGTTTGGGATGATAGCTTTTGTTTATTTTTTGCTGCTTCCGCTTCCAGCTACAGTGCTATTTTTCTCGCTTTCCGACGCTTTTTCGTTTCTGAAAGTGTTAGTGCTAGTTTGCCTTTTGGCGGTGGCTGTTTACAGCTTAACTACTTGGTTCAAGCGCTCAGTTAAGTCGTAAATTATGATTTGGGGTAAGTAAGTTTTAAACGGTTGACTGTTACTTGTTATGGGCATTGAAGATGGTTAAATGAGCAGACCACTGCTGAGTCGTAAACCAGTTAGACTATTAATCATCTTCACGTTAGTGTTTTTTGTTTCTTTACCGATAATTCGTCCTCTTGGAGTAGTCACCGCTCAAAGCCCAGATCAAAACCAGTACTACAACAGGGATTTCGCATGGGATTACGATGGGAATCATTGGACTTGGAACCTCAGCATTCCAGTAGCCCTGTATGACGCCTATAAAGCAGTTCCAGATTCAACCCGAATACAAAATGGACCTGCAGGCTATGACTTTTGCGTTACGACTAAAGATTCTTACTTACAGGGTCTAGTCGAGAAACTAAATGAAACCGTAACGCAACTTGGATACGGTTCACTTGATCAAGTAAGCTTTGTTTTAGCTTTCGTCCAAAGTATACCTTACAAGTCTGACTTAAACACCACAGGATATGAAGAATACCCAAGGTTCCCGATAGAAACTCTAGTGGATCAGGCCGGAGACTGCGACTGCAAAGCCGTACTTTTTGCAACATTAACGCTAATGATGGGTTACGGTGCAGTTTTCATTAACCCTACAGACCATTTAGCGGTTGGTGTATTAGGAAATGACCTTTCAGGTACATATTGGACCTACGAAAACAGAACTTACTATTACGCTGAAACTACAGGAACCGGGTTTAAAGTTGGCGAGCTTCCCGATGAATTCAAAGGTCAAAGCGCTTATGTATACCCCATAGATGAAAGCCATCAATACGTTCTAGAATCACAGGCGATGCCATCTAATGAACCTGCTCCAACTATTTCTCCTAACACGCCAGCATCAACACCAACGCTTGAACCTAACCCAGCCGCTTCGCCTTCGCCAACAATCGCCGAACCGACCAGCCAACCAGTTGAACCCCTATCATTTAACTTAATTGCTGACAACCCTATTTTGTTCATACTCATTGTCCTCGCAATAGTAATTTCAATAACTGTTGCTGTTAAATCAGCAAAAAAACCCAAAGAACCACCGCCCATTAACCAAACAGTTTCTCCAGAACCAAGCATCCCCCAAGTGACAGATACCAATTTAGAGGGCAACAAATTCTGCATTTATTGCGGCTCAAGCAACAAAGCGTTTGCTTTATACTGCGAGAAATGCGGTAAAAAAATAGCTTGAGCGCAAGCCTTACTGCTTACGTGCTTTCTCAGCTGGTTCATGGCTTTGCAGCGAATTGAGGGTTTCCTCTGCAAACCTGTCTATTCTAGCATGCACGTAAACGGCAATCGCAATTTCCAAAAGGATAATAACTGAAAGAAAAACGGCAAGAGACTTTGTTAGACTTACAAAAGCTTGCCCTACTTGGAAATCCACGTTGCCATTAACGGTTACTAGCCAACTCCAGAAACTAGGCTTCTGCGTAACCATAAATGCGCCTAAATCAAAGGTCATCCATAAGCATAAACCAACTAACGCAACAGCTAAGGCACAGCCGACTACTGTTAGGTTTTTCCAGTCTGAACCCAGGCGGGAAGAGCAGGTTACTTGCGTTCCAGAATCAACCGGCACCAAATTGACGCTCAGTGTTTTCTTGGCTGTTCTCGGCGATATTCCCCATAGCGACCCCTGCTTAACTAAAATTTGCTTCGGCGGCTCTTCGGAAATTATCTTGCAGCCTTTCTCGATTAGAGCAGCTTTCAAATCTGCATATGCTTTGTCAATTTCTACGCTGACGGTTCGCTCAAGCAACCATGACACCACTTAATTCATTAAGCGTTTAGTTGCTATTGTGGTTTTTCATTAGACCTAAAAAGCTTCTTCTCATACTGCGACCTAGGCTTAAAACCCCTAATCTGCCGACGCGTCATGGCTCGTTGTCTTTCAAGATTCTTTATCCTAGCATAAAGCTTCGATACCTTGGTCTTAGAGGGCACCTTAGACCTTGGCGCATGAACGGGCACAGGCGTGAATGGCTTGTTAATTTCAAGTTTGCGCCGTCCAGATTTATTGAATGGAACGTTACGCACTTTCTTGAATACAACATAGCCGTCTTTGAGGTTTACTTCCTGCACTTCCCAGCCTGCATTCAACCAAGCCTTCGTATGAACGCTAGATGATGAATTGCTCCACCAAGCTTCATCTCTGAAAGCGTTCATCGGAAGGTTACTGCCAATTAAACCGTCTATTCTTGCGAAGGAAAGCTTTACTAACCCAGTGAAAGCAGCTCTAAACTTCAAGTGATTTTCAAGCCCATCATACTTAGATACCGACCGTGGCGAAACCACTCGCCTAGCACAATGCAGGCATAACATCGCATTGGGGTCGCCAGTGGCAACATCAGGCACCATGCAGTCACGGCAGAACAGCTTCTTGCAACGTTGACACTTACGCATGTAAGCTACTCGAAGAACCCTACCGCAGATTCCACATTCATCCTTCAACGACGAGCCGACCTTTTACCAAGCGAACTGAAAAATCGCTTAAACTACACTCCTCTTTTTAGACATATTAATTTTCACTTTTTAAGAAACCGATTTTGCCTGAAAATTATTGCCTCTAGATGTTAACTGTTGTAGGGTACCTTTGATTTCTTCCCAAATTAATCTAAGCAGCTCCCTCGCTTGCGTATCAATAGCTAGCAACAAGGCTGCGTAAATTGCAAATCCTACAATGGCTTTAGCCAACGTAAAAATCAATGTAGATGTATTAGGAAGCAAGAAAAGTATAATCCCCATAAAGATGGATGACAGAACGTATTTGGCTATGCTTTTCCAAGCAACAGGTAACCTAATTGAACGATGCATAAACAAGTATAGTCCAATGAAGGTTGAAAGATGGACGCCAATGAGTATTGCTATAACGTATACTACAGCTTGCACTGACCCAGCCACTGGCATCTGCGTCAGAACGAAATAAGCTAAGGGTAAAGCAATTGCTGCCTGAATGTATGTAATGCTGAATACTTTGAAGATTTTGCTTCTGACAAGTTTTCGAAGCGAAATTTTTCCTTCCGCGTCGAAGGCTTCTGCACCCATGAGGTATGAAGAGTAAAACTGAGAAATCAAAACCACTAATGTGTCAATCGTTAATGCGATGAGAACTGGCCAAGCAACACTGTAAGATACGTTCAGGATAGTTAAGAACGAGGTGGACATAACCATGGTTATGGTGGATAATGGAATCGCAAACATTAACACTGTTCTAAACGATACTCCCACATCTTCGTCTGGACAAGTTTTAGCCAACAGCTTAGGATACAACGCGAACGCCAAAGAAGCAGAATACCCGATTATGTTCGTAAAAGTGAAGGCAGCTTGGTAATAAGCTCTAGTGCCTGATCCACCATATAAGAAAAGCAAGATAAGGACAAACGAGACCAATTGCCCGCCAACAGCGCTGTAGGCAATTGCTGCTGAACCCTTAAGCCATTCTTTAAGGTAGCCCCAGTTTGTTTTTTGCTTAAATTCGCCAGCCAAAAGCCGAACATAATATAATACTTGAACAAAGGCGGAAATAACTAAGGCTAACATTGCACCAAGGAATAACTGTCCTAAACCAACTATAACCAGTAAAGCAACAGCAACTTTCACTACTTCCTCAATCAACAAACCGTACCCAATTACCTGAGGCTTCATTGAACGCAAAACGCTTTCAAAAACGGTAATCATATAAAAATTAAAAATATATAATCCTGATATTAGGTAAATTAGCAAGTAAGCTTCGGTTCCAATCGCGTTTGAAATCAGAACAATGGCAGGAAGATAAATAACAACTGAAATAAGAGCTATAGACAATTGCCCTAAAGTGCCAGTTTTAACAGTTCCCTCTTTACCTCTAGCCATAAACCGAGTTGCCCAAAAAGGCAACACACCACTGAAAAGCATAAAGTACCCAGTATAATCAAAAATATTCGTCCAAATACCATACTGGGGTATGGACATACTTCTGGTAAGCAAAAGCGTAAACACAAGTCCAGTAATTATGCTCAGTACTTGAGATGCAAAAATTATAAATCCACTGTACTGAACCCTTATCTGATTTTTGCTCAAGTGATACTTTCCTGCTTCGATTGGCGATTTAAGTAATAGTGCATTGTCAAACTTCTAGATATACAATTTCCCAAATAACCTACAAAACAAGCATTTACAATAAGAAAAAGTGAAAAAACGGTTGATTAATTCTCACCCTTTTACAACTGCTAACGGAACAAGCCTTGCAACTTTAGTGGCAATCCCAATCTTGTCACTAACGTCAACAACCACATCCACATTCTTGTACGCAAGGTCAGCCTCCTCAGCCAAAACCGAAGCACTTGCAGCACGAACAACAATTCCCCGCTTCTCCAAAGCAGCTTTTACATCTCCACCCCAATACTGCCTTTTTGCAGCCGAACGACTCATCATTCTGCCTGCCCCATGCGCGGTTGAACCAAAAGTTAAATCCATAGCTTTCTCTGAACCAACCAGAACCCACGAGCTCGTGCCCATGCTGCCTGGAATAAGCACTGGTTGTCCTTCACTGCGGTAATCGGCTGGAATATCAGGGTGCCCAGCTGGGAAGGCGCGTGTTGCTCCTTTACGGTGAACCCAAACCTTCTTTTCTCCACCGTCAATCTTGTGAGTTTCAACTTTGGCAATGTTATGAGCAACATCGTAAACGAGTTTTAACCCGAATTTTTCAGGCGGTTCATGGAAAACTTGCTGGAAACTTTGTCTAACCCAATGCATGATTGCATGTCGGTTAGAAAACGCATAGTTAACGGCGCAAGCCATAGCTTGGAAGTAATCACGGGCTTCATTGCTGCTTCCAGGAGCACAGGCTAATTCGCGGTCAGGTAACGTTATCTTGTACTTTTGCACTGCGTGCTCCATAACTCTTAGGTAATCGGAACAGACCTGGTGACCGAAGCCTCTTGAGCCGCAATGAATCATTACTGTAACTTGGCCTTCTTGCGTGATTCCAAAAGCCTTAGCTGTTTTAGGATTATAGATTTTATCTACCTTTTGTATTTCTAAGAAGTGGTTTCCTGAACCTAAGGTGCCAATCTGGGTTAATCCTCTGCGCTTAGCAGTCGATGAAACCTTATCTGGGTCTGCATCAGCCATGCAACCGCGTTCTTCACAGTGCTCTGCGTCTTCAGGCCAACCAAACCCGCGTTTAATAAGCCACGGCACGCCCTCAACTGCCAAACGGTCTAAGTCGGCAGAGGATATTGTGAGGTCTTTTCGGCGGCTTCCAAGCCCAGAAGGAACATTACGGAAAATGGTATCTGCTAACGGTGCAAGTTTGGGTCGAATCTCTTTTTCCGTGAGCGTAGTTGCTAAGAGGCGGACACCACAGTTAATGTCATAACCTACACCACCAGGACTTATAACGCCTTCATCGTAATCGGTTGCGGCAACGCCGCCTATTGGAAAACCGTAACCTTCATGCCCATCGGGCAATGTTATTGCATGCTTGTAAATTCCAGGCAACCATGTCACGTTTGTACATTGCCAAAGAGTCCGATCAGTCTTCATCTTTTCTAAAAGAGCTTCATTGGCGAAAACCATACCCGGAACTCTCATGCCTGACTTGTATTTTGGGATACGCCAAGCGTAATCGTTTACTTTTTCTAGAGGGATTTCTTCTGGCGCTCTTCTACTTTCACTTTCACCCAAAATTTCTCACCTTAAAAAACAAAGTGGAAAGACACTATAAAACGTTTATGAACTTTGTTTAGCCTGTGTTTGTTTGGCGTAATCAATAAAGCCTTGAACGCTGTTTCCAAGAGCCGTCCTTGAGTAAATACGATGGGACTTCAAGTAATCCGCCAGTTGATGCATAACCTTGTCCTCAGCAATTATTCTATCACGCATCTCCTCCAAACTTTGGTTTTTCCTGACGCCTTCTTCTGCGATTTTTGCCCATAACTGAAGCTGCAACTTGTAATCTTTCAGGCGTTGAACTCCGTTTGAGGCTTTTCCGAAATGACTATAATACAAAACTGTCGGCTTAAGGCTGATTAATTTATCTAAGGAAGCTAATGCCAAGTCAAGATGGAAAGGAGGCGGCGTAGTGGGCATTACCACATCGAACTCTGGAAAATACGTGCCAGCAGCATCCCCTGGGAAAACTCCACCGTTTAACGATTCGTGGAAGCTAAGGTTGTGTGAAGCGTGACCGAGCGTTTCAATAACCCTCAATTTGGCGCCATCAGCTAAATCAAAGGAGCCCTCAGTAACAGGAATTATCCGTTCTTTTGGAACAGGTTCAGGCTTACCGAAAATTTCGCTCACAAACCCGAGAACCGCCTGAGACGATGGCCAAAGCCTCTCAGGATTAATCAAATGAGGCATTCCTCGTGGGTGGACGAGGACTTTTGCGTTAGGCAGAAACTTTAGCAATGTGCCAGCGCCGCC
>Ga0208457_1001268_pt1 | contig 18747 bp, 14 predicted proteins | sample June2015DPH_10_1_FD_185513 | JGI IMG/M metagenome (GOLD analysis project Ga0208457, IMG submission 185513) | Peatland microbial communities from SPRUCE experiment site at the Marcell Experimental Forest, Minnesota, USA - June2015DPH_10_150... | ecosystem: Environmental > Terrestrial > Soil >... | reverse complement strand
AAATCCCCCCATGCCACCGGCGCGCGATCCGCGCTCGACATCAACTTCGCCGAACTCGAGGAGGGAGATTACGTCGTCCACCTGCAATACGGGATCGGAAGATTTCTCGGTCTGAAAAATCTTCCCGCGACGGCGGGCACCGCCAAATCCGAAATCCGAAATCCGAAATCCGAAATCGAATGTCTGGTGATCGAATACGCGCCGCGCGACCCCGGCCAGCCGGCCCCGAAGCTTTACGTGCCGCTCACCGAGGCGCACCTGGTCAGCAAATACGTCGGCGCGGGCAAGGCGCGACCGCCGTTGAACACGCTCGGCGGCACGCGCTGGGCCAAAGCCAAGGCCCAGGCCGCCGCGGCGGTGCGCGACCTTGCAGCCGACCTGCTCGAAATCCAGGCCGCGCGCGCCTCGCAGCCGGGCTTCGCCTTCCCCGCGGATGCACCCTGGCAGCGCGAATTCGACAGTGCCTTCGTGTTCGAGGAAACGCCCGACCAGCTCCGCGCCATCGAGGAAACCAAACGCGATCTCGAACAGCCCAAGCCCATGGACCGCCTGATCTGCGGCGACGTCGGCTTCGGTAAAACCGAGGTCGCCATCCGCGCCGCCTTCAAGGTCGTCCTGGCCGGCAAGCAGGTGGCCGTGCTCGTGCCGACGACGGTGCTGGCGCAGCAGCATTTCAACACCTTCCGCGAGCGCATGGCGGATTACCCGGTGCGCGTCGAACTGCTCTCGCGCTTCCGCACGCGGCGCCAACAGGACCAGGCGATCACCGATCTGGCCGTCGGCAGGGTGGACATCGTCATTGGCACGCACCGGCTGGTCCAGCCGGACGTGGCGTTCAAGGACCTCGGTCTGGTCGTTATTGACGAGGAACAGCGGTTTGGCGTCGGGCACAAGGAGACGCTGAAACAGCTCCGCAAGCTGGTGGACGTGCTCACGCTCAGCGCCACGCCGATCCCGCGGACGCTGTATCTCGCGCTGACCGGGGCGCGCGACCTGAGCGCCATCGAAACGCCGCCGCAGGACCGGCTGCCGGTTGAAACGATCATCTCCGCCTACGACGAGCGGTTGATCCGGGACGCGATCCAGCGCGAACTCGCCCGCGGCGGCCAGGTGTTCTACCTGCACAACCGCATCTTCGACATCGAGGCGGTCGCACTCAAACTCCGCGCCCTGCTGCCTTCCGCCCGCATCGCGGTCGGTCATGGCCAGATGCACGCCGACGATCTCGAGGAGGTGATGACGCGCTTCGTCAGCGGCGAAACCGATGTGCTGCTCTCCACGACGATCATCGAGAGTGGCATTGATATTCCGAACGCAAACACGATCATCATTGACCGCGCCGACCGTTTTGGCCTGAGCGATCTGTACCAATTGCGCGGCCGGGTGGGGCGCTACAAACACCAGGCTTATGCGTATTTGTTGATCCCGCGCCACGCCGGTCTGCTGGCCGACGCGCGCAAGCGAATCGCGGCCGTCAAGCAGTTCAGCCGGCCGGGCAGCGGCTTCAAGATCGCCATGCGCGACCTCGAAATCCGCGGCGCCGGCAACCTGCTGGGCGCGGAACAAAGTGGACACATCGCCGCGGTCGGTTTCGAGCTGTACTGCCAGTTGCTTCAGCAAAGCGTCGCCGCGCTGAAGGGCGAACCGGTGAAACCACGCGTCGAGGTTTTCGTGCGTTTCGACTTTCTCGAATTCGGCCCCGTGAGCGAAACCAGCCGGGAAATCACGCCGCCACCCGTTCAGCGCGAATCACGAGTGCCGCTGAAAATTGCGGTGCCGCGTGAGGTGGCGACCTTGGTCACCGCGTCGCCGGAGGAAGACTCGAAGTTCAATGTTCGGACTTCGGACTTCCGTCGCGGTTCGGCGGCCTTGCCGCTGAACTATGTGCCGGAGCCGCGGCACCGCATCGAGATTTACCGCAAACTGGCGCAGGCGACCGACAAGGCCACGCTCGTGGCGCTCCGGGCCGAATTGCGCGACCGCTTCGGGTCGCTGCCGCCAGCCGCGGAATTGTTGTTCCAGGTGGCCGCGCTCAAATTGCTGGCCGCCGAACGTGGCGTCACCGCCGTCGAAACGCGGGGTGACAAGCTGATGCTGACGCGCGGGGGCGATTTCATCCAGGTCGGCGGCCGCTTTCCCCGGCTGAGCAAGCGCGAACCGAAGGCGCGGCTGAACGAAGTCCGGAAGCTGCTGCTGGCCATTCAACGCTGAGTTCGCGAGCACCCACTCCGGATTGCTCACTGGATGAACTTCAAATACCGGCCCATCCAGTAAGGCAGGAGGAACTCGTCACCCGCCAGCTCGGTCTGGCCGCCGTTGCCGCCGTCGAGCGTGAAGGGATTGCCGTTCCAGCGCATGATGGCGCGTTCGTCCGGCGGCAGGAGCTGTTCGGTCTCTTGCCCCCGAAAGTTCGACGGCAGCCGGGTCAGGTCGTGCCGGTGCGAGTTGGTCACCGTCCAACTGACGAGATCCAGCGGAAAACGCTGGAGCGTCCACACGCCGGCTTCGAGGTCGAACCAGGGCGTGCCGGTCATGCCGTAGATGAAGTTCCAGACCGGGCAGCGTTCACCCCGCTCGAGCTCCCAGTGGTCGCGGATGGCCCCGGCGTAAAGCGCGCGGAGCCGGTCGTTGAAGGCGTAACGGTAGAGCGTCCAGTAATTAAAGAACGCCAGCTCATCATCGGAATGGTTCCATTCCGAGCCCATCTGCATGCCCTGGTATTCGACGCCGGGCGTGACGCGAAGGTTCTCCATCCGGTTGGTGATGTTGGCCAGGTAACCGAACCGATTGATCAGTTCGAGGGCCTTTTCCCGGTAAAGCTCCTTGCCGGTGACGCGGTAGCCAAACTGGAGGAAGGCAATGATCTCGGCGCTGTTCAGCCGGCGGTCGCCCACGGTCGGTGGATAACGATTCACGTACTCCGGGTGCCACCGTCCCCAGAGCGTGGGCTGGTTGTCCACATCCACCAGGTAGAGGTTGTGGCGGACGATGTGCCCAATGATCTTGTCGTAGTCGGCGGCGAGGCGCGCCTTCTCGGCCGGATGGATGGCGGCCGTTTCATACAACACGGCATAAGCGAAGGTCTGGCTCGTGATTTCGTCGCTGCTCGTCGTGCCCTTCCATTCCCAGGTCGCATCGGGCGCCTGGTGCCAGCGATCGGGATCCGAGACTTTGAAACCCGTGCGCTCGAAGGTGCGGGAGGGGAAACCGTCGAGGCCGTTGATCGTCTGCAGCCGCTCGAGCGCGTCGAATGTCTCCCAGGCATGGGCGCGGGCCGACTCCTCGCCGGTGACGGCATAGTGGAACGCCTGGCTGGCGAGGTAGTAGCTGCTCCACCCGCCGTCGTTGTCGGTGTCAATCATCTCGGCGCTGGCCGGGTCGCCAGGCCGCAGCAGGCGCAACTCCGAGCAGAAGCCGTAGCGGAGGTGGCGCTGACGGATCTTCTTTTCGTAGTAGGCCGCCTTCTGCGCCAGGGTCATCGTGCGGAATTCGATTTTGCTCAACCCGAACCGCGTCAGCACCCAGGCATCGCCGGATGGCGTGACCTGGAGGTCGGTCACGGCGTCGTCCTCGAGCCAGCGCTTCGAGGCGAAATAGCGGAAACGGCCCGGAGCGGTCTGCAGGAACAAGCCGCGGGTGGTGCCCACCCAAAGTCCGTTCGTGGCCACCGCAAGGCAGGTGACTTCCGGCCATGGCAACTTGGTTTCCAACGGGAAGGTGGGGTTGCCGTCGGAGAGCGCCAGTCCATAAAAACCGCGCTTGCTGCCGACGATCATCTCGTTGGGCCGAAACGCCAGCGCCGTGATCTCCTTGGCCCGATGAAACGGAATCATCCGACCGTTTTCGATCCGCTGGATCGTGTCACCCGCCAGGACATAGAACTGGTTGCCCCACGCATACAACCGGCTGACTGGGCCGGGCAATGTGACCGGGAGCACGGCAAGCAGGTTGGTGCGCGCCAGCGCCAGGCTCCGCTCGCCCGCGACCAACACGGACCCATCGGCGGCCACCGCAAACATCTGGTAGGCGCCTTTGTCGAACTGGCCCGCCGGCCGGCCCGCCCAGCCGTTGGACAGCCATCCGGTGTCAAAGAGGTAGAACAATTCGCCATCGGCGACGGTGAGATCGCGTGCCAGCTTGCCGGCCAGCGGCCGGTAGCCGTGATCCATTCCGAGGCTCTCATCGAACACCCGCGCCACGCCCCGGTCCGTCAGCACATAGACGATTCCTTCGCGGTCCAGCGCCAGCCGGAGAAAGGCGGCGCCCTGCAATTCGGGAAGGGTCGTGATGCGGGCCGCCACCGCCTGCAGAAAAGGCACGTCCCGATAAACCGGCGCGGCGGCGGCGGGAAGAGTGAACAGGCCGGTGGAGAGCGACAACAAAGCAAGCAAGCGCCGATGCATGGACAGCAGGTTAGACCATTCCTCGCCGCGAGAAAAGCCGGTAAACCGGTAAACCGGCATCCGGCCGGGACGCATCCGGCGATTGCCCGGATCCGCCCTTCCGCCAGCACCGATGAAGCGCCGGCGAAAACTCGGCTTGCCAGCGCCGCGCGCTTGTGAAATTTTCGCGGGCACCTTATGGCGCACGTCAAACTCCATATTCCCGGTCCGGTCGAGGTCAGCGAGAAGACCTTCCAGGCCTTCCGCAAGCCGATGATCGGTCATCGCGGCCAGGGCTTCAAAGACCTCTACGCGACCATCCAGCCGCAACTCCAGCAACTGCTCTACACGAAGCAGCTCGTCTATATCTCCACCTCCTCGGCCTGGGGCGTCATGGAAGGCGCCATCCGCAACCTCGTCGCTAAAAAAGTCCTCAACTGCATGTGCGGGGCGTTTTCGGACAAGTGGCTGGACGTCTCCAAACGCTGCGGCAAGGACGCCGAGGCGCTCCAGGTGCCATGGGGGTCGCCCATCCGCGCTGAGCAGGTTGACGCCCGACTCGCGACCGGCCAGTTCGACGCGCTCACGGTCATCCACAACGAAACCTCCACCGGCGTGATGAGCCCGCTGGCGGAAATCGCGGCGCTCAAGCAAAAGCATCCCAACGTGATGTTCATCGTGGACTCGGTCAGTTCCATGACGGCAACAAAAATCGAGTTCGATGCGCTGGGCATTGATGTGCTGCTGGCGGGAACGCAGAAGGCCTTCGCGCTGCCGCCGGGCACGGCCCTTTTCGTCTGTTCGCCCGGCGGGCTGGCGAAGGCCGCGACGATCAAGGACCGCGGCTATTATTTCGATTTCGTCGAGTTCCAGAAGAACGCGGAGCAAAGCATGACGCCGAGCACGCCGAGCATCGGCCACGTCTATGCGCTGGAATCCAAGCTCGCGGACATTTTCGCCGAGGGCCTGGAGGCGCGCTACGCGCGTCACCGCAAACTGGCGGAACTCACCCGCGCCTGGGCGGCCAAGCACGGCTTCGTTCTGTTCCCGGAACCGGGCTTCGAATCGGTCACGCTCACCTGCGTCAGCAACGGCGCCCGGCCGGGCGGCCGCGTGGTGGACGTGCCGAAGCTGCAGAAGTTGGTGAAGGACCAAGGCTTCCTGATTGACGGCGGTTATGGAAAGATCAAGGGCACGACCTTCCGTATCTCGAACATGGGCGACGAAACCGAGGCGACGATGAACCAGCTTTATGCCGCGCTCGATCAGGCGATGCAGCAGCTTTGAGCCCGGCGGAATCGGCTTGCCAAAGGCGGCCGGGACCGGTTGAAAAGCGCGTTCGCGGGCGGGCGGCTGGGTAGCTCAGTTGGCAGAGCAGAGGACTGAAAATCCAGAGACCAGGTTTTTTCCCCAAGTGGACACACGCGGAATCATCAATACTGACGGGCTTGATTCCCACTTCTGAGTTGTTCAGGTTCGCCTCCATTTGACCCCGAAATGGACCCATTTCGCGGCATGCAGTATCACATCGCAGTATCATATCGAGGCGAGCAGTTTCCCCCGGTCCTGCCACGAAACCCATCGGGTTGGATCGCCCCAACAGCCGAGGGAAATGGCCCGTAGAAAAAACGGTCGTGGTCGTTCACCGCCCGGCAGCTTGCCACTCCGCCGCACACAACCCCGAAAATCACCGCGCCACGTGGTGTCAGGTCCAAAAACTCTGCGGTGAATCAACGTGGAGAGGGGTGAGCACCGCGGCGGGTGAAATTCCGCCTTGAGACGGGGTGCGATTTCGCCAACGGAACGAGCAACCAAGAGGGAATCAGGCCGCGGAATCAAGAAGCGGAAAACTGCAGCGGGTGGGGAAAAGGGGGGAGTGGCTGTGACAAAACTTTGCGGAAAATCAAAACACGATCCCCCTGTAAACACAGGCGACAGTCGCTGTTTTCGTCTCCTCAAGAACAGCCGGTTTTGATTTCGATAGGTCCTCGTCAGATCGGGGGTGATGCCACTTCTCCGTCCCCCAGAACGCCAATCGGCGCCGGCTCCAGAGCGCAAAAGGCCGTCGGGTCCACAGATGTTCTCCGACCGAGGCAGGAAAAGATCACGGCTTTTGCCATCTGTCACCTTTCTGCCAGATTCCACGCTCCGGTACACGGGTGGAATGAACTGGTTCCACGTTGCGATGCGGCGGTGCGTGACTGACCGCAATTAATCCCCGGAGTGATCGGATTTTCGTGCATGGTGGGCCAAAAACGGCCAGGAATATCCGCCGCCGTGTGCGATGACAATGAAACGGACGACGAAACGGGGTCATTGTCGTTGCCTGCCCGGTGACCCCGCCATCACCGTTTGACCTCTTCTACGTATTCGGGATTGTCAGTTTCAACCTCCTGTTGGTGAACACCATCCAGCGTGAGCTACATCGCACTTCGCAGCCTACGCCCCTGTCGCCTCCCGAATCAGCCAGGTAGGGTTTCACCCCATAGCGGCTGAACTGCTTTTGGGTTTCATTCTTGTGTCATGAAAAACAGCCGACTCATCCAACATGGGACGTCAGACAGCGCACAACGACTGCTGGCGGGTCGGCTGGACCTTTTCGGACGTTGAAAGGAACATTATGTTGGCAACTGTCTTGGTGGTACTGCTGGTGTTGATGTTGTTTGGCAGTCTCCCTAACTGGCCACACAGCCGGAATTGGGGTTATTATCCGAGCAGCGGACTGGGCGCGGTCCTGGCGATTGTAGTTGTCCTGCTCTTGCTGGGCAGAATCTGACGAGGATGTGCGTGAACTGCGGCACGCCAGGGGGCGTCTGTTCTCCACACCGGGTCTTTGGTGAGCCGTTCGGCTTGCCAGCTCGGCCGTTCAGCGACGCTCGCAACGGGCTGTGCGCTCAAGCGGCGCACACCAGCTTTGCAATCCGTCACGCCGCATGCCGGCGCAACAGGAGAGTCGGCCCCGCCGTGGTCGTGATGAACGTTATGATGCCATTTGGTCAACGGTCTGGAAGAAAGACTCCCATGAGTGTGAGAACCACCTGCGCAACGAGATTGCTGCTTTTGCTTCTTTTGATCCTGCCGGCCACGGTGCAAGCGCAATTCAACTACACGAACAATAGCGGCAGCATCACCATTACCGGATACACCGGTACCGGCGGCGCTGTGACCATCCCCAATACCGTCATTAACCTGCCGGTTACGCGCCTCGGAGACAACGCGTTCTCGGACTGTACCAGCCTGACCGGCGTCACGATCCCCGACGGCGTCATCAGCATCGGGGATTATGTATTTTATGACTGCACCAACTTGACGAGCATCACGACTCCAAACAGCGTTACCAGCATCGGATACGCAACATTTTCCGGGTGCATCAGCCTAACCAATATCACGATTCCCAACAGTGTCGCGAGCCTTGGTGACCAAGTGTTTTATGGCTGCACTGGCCTAACCAGTATCACGATCCCGAGCAGCGTTAGCACCATCGGTAGTGCTGCCTTTTATGGCTGCACCGGTTTATCTAACATTACGATGACGGGGAGTGTCACAAAGATCGGGGACTACGCCTTTGATGACTGCGCAGGTCTGCTCAGCGTAAGCATTCCCAACAGCGTAACCAGCATCGGCTATGCAACATTCTCTGGCTGCAGCAGCCTAACCAGCGTCACTATCCCCAAGAGCGTCACCAGCATTGGGGACAACGCGTTTTCTTTCTGCACCAACCTGAGCACAGTCGCGATTCCCAACAGCGTCAGCATTATCGGCGGTGCAACATTCGGTGGCTGTACAAGACTAACCAGCGCCATGATTCCCAACAGCGTCACCAACATCGGAACAAATGCGTTCTCGGACTGCACCAGCCTGGCCAGCGTAACGATCGGCACCAACGTCACCAGCATCGGGGTCGGAGCCTTTGGAAACTGCCCCAGCCTAACCAGCATCACGATTCCCAAGAGCGTCACCACCCTCGCTGACCAAGTGTTTTATGGCTGCACCACCCTTACGAACGTCTATTTCCAGGGCAACGCGCCGAGCCTTGGTTTAAATGTCTTTTACGGTGCAACCCATGTGACCGTCTATTACCTGCCTGGCGCCACGGGTTGGAGCTCGACGTTTGATGGGCATCCGACGATGCTGTGGGACGCACAGGTGCAGAGCAATGACCCGAGTTTCGGCGTACGCACCAATCAATTCGGCTTCACCTTCACCGGAACAAGCAACCTGACGGTCGTGGTGGAAGCTTGCACGAACCTGGTCAGTCCCGCTTGGTCGCCAGTGGGAACCAATACGCTGACCGACGGCACGGCCTATTTCAGCGATCCCCAGTGGACGAATTACGCGGCTCGGCTTTATCGCCTGCGGTCGCCGTAACCCGCGGCAGTGCTATTTCCACTACCGAAGCACAGAACATGCGGTCAATTCCCAATTTCCGCCCTGGCTTTTCCAACATTTCAACCCGCCATACCCAGTTAAGAGCACCACCACCCCATCAAAACGCCGTATAACCGATCCCAGAGCGCTTGGCGGTGCACCTGGCGAGCGCTTGAAACGTGGAAATGGGCGCCGATTTAATGAATGGGGGGAAATACTCGGCAACTATGACCTGGACATTCACCGCGCCTTCTTATAGACCCTCACGTAATCGACTTCAAACACATCGGGGAAAACGGCAGTATTCAGTTCAGCCGCATTCGAAGGCACCTCCATGCTCAGAATCATGTATTCCTCGATATGAGAAATGCCAGTCGTGACCTCATAATGTACTTGTACCCATCGACGTAAAAAATGTATTTCTCCGGGATCCATTCCACTGCAAACGTGTGAAATCCCTTGCTGACACCCTTTCGGTAGCTCTGCATCCCATGCGTCGATTTTTGATTGGGTCCGTACGCCCAATGCACGTTGTGTGACACAATGTCGGTGCCCAGCTTCTTGAAGCACTCCATGATGTCGATCTCTGCACCAAACGTGGCAGGATCTTCCCCCTGGGATATTCGAGACGATTGAATCCAGAAAGCAGCCCAGATTCCAGACGACTTCTGCAATCTTGCCCGGCACTCGAAATACCCGTACCGGGTCGTCAAGGCCGCTTGCGTGCCGACCGCACCAACGAGAACGCGACCGTCCTTCTTCAAAGCCAGCAACTTCAGGCAGCCGTTTTCAACTTTGACCGCCTCGCCTGATACGTAACCCAGCGCTCGTGGTCCCACGCCACGCACTGCCCATTTGTGAGGGTCGAGTTGGTTCCCATTGAATTGATCTTCCCAAAAGAGCTTGTAACCTAGCTTCTTGGGCGTGTAACGCGTTTGTGTCATCGGGTTCTGAGGAGGCCTCTGGCCCATGCACTGCGGCGCAAGAATCAGCCCGATGAAAACAACCATAACTACTGCGACCCGAAACGAATGGCGTTCGATCCCTGGCAGAATGCCGGGCGATGGTCCGTACTTTGCGCTCATTGGACACTGAGTCATGCGTGACTCACAGTATGACGCGTGATGTTCCGCCCGCAAGACTTTTCTCCCGAGGACGCAAGCGGGGTTCGTTCACCATGCAATACGCGGTACGCCTCTGCCCCTTCACATTGCATCTGCGGATTGATGTCCAGGACCAGAGGCGGATGAATCGAGGTTGATCTGTTCTGTCGGTGCCCGGTTTGCGTGTACCCAGATGAACTGGCTCAACGTGGAATCTGCCGACATGGCTGAGATTCAGCAGAATGTATCTAAAGAAGCACGCAGGCCACAATTGAAGATACTGTCTTGTGCATAAGACCTTACCCCCAAGCGCAACCCGCGGCAAAGAACCTCATTGAAGGCCGATCTACGCGCCCTGCAATTGCGCTTCCGCCCGGAACCAATTCTTCTGCTCGCAGCCCGCTGGCTGCCCTTCCGCACGCCATATCTCGTAAGCCCTTGCTTCAATCAACTCATGCGAAGGAGTTGATTTGTGGTTCTTGGCGTCCTGAACGCTCGGACTGGGGCACTTGTTTGCGACTGCTTTTGTAGCCATACGTTTATCTTTCTGAATTTGTTTGTTGTCTGTTTTGAGCCGCCATTGCGGCTCCGATTTCACAGTGCAGGGGATAGCAGGGAGGGACTACCCATACGAATGGCAGTCGGACACCTGGTACACTTAGCTCCGTTAGAATTGACAACATACACCGTTCACCACGCCCAACAAGATAAATCGCTATAAATCGTCGGCCAAATACCAGATCCAATAACTGCGAAACAGGGTTAACAGCCTGGCACATAGAGACATCGGCTTGCGTTTCGGTGGCGGATCGGCTTCAACTTCCGATGTCTGACCCGCGCATTCTTGGATTTTCAGCCGGCCACCCAGCGAAGAGTACCACCACCGCATCAGACCGCCGTATAAACGATCCTGGATCGTTTGGCGTACCTTCCTGCGAGCGGTCAGAAGGTAGAAAGGGCCGGGTTTTTGAAAAAGCCGGGGAACATACTCCGTCGTGCAAAGAGACTCGCTCGCTGCATCCTCTGGGAACGAAACACGGGATACCTTGGTGCCGCGCTACTGCAATTCGATTGGGTTCGCGTAAACCCAAGGTACCCACTGATCCAACAGCTTGAGTTCAGCCTCGACGCGGTATTTTCCCGGTCCCATTGGCTTCCATTCCAAAGCGCGGCCTGCCTGTCGGTGGACGACTCCGCCGTCCTTGACGATGGTGAAACGGCAGGGCAGGGGCGAGGTTGCCCGCAAAGTTGTTTCCTTGGAAAATGACAGGGTCTCGCCCATCACCACGGAGCCAGATTGGTTGTGGGCAAGCCACCGGAAACCAGAGGCGTCAGCGATCATGTCGAACCCGATGAACACGCGGCCAGCCCGCAAGGAATCCAGAATGGCCGTTTCGCTCAACCCGCGGGCCAGGACATGGGTATTCACAAAACGGGCCGAGCGCTCGTACGGGTCCAGTTGCACCTGGAAAAGTTTCCGGTTCGGTTCGAGCGGACCCAAAAGCGAGCGCGCGAGGAGCCGCGTAAACCAGTTGAGCTTGAATTCCTTGAGGGTCTTGGGACTTGTGTCTTCGACCTGGATGGTGCCCGACTCCGTGGAGAAGGCACGGAAACCCACGTTTTGATGGCAGTCGTTTCCCGCAATGCCGGTGATGTGGCGCGTCCGGTTCAAGTCATCCCAGCGCTGGAGAAATTCGGTTGGCCGATGAAACATGAGCCGGTAAATGTGATCCGGGTATTTACGCAAGCTCAGGAAAATATCCGGAAGCAAGCCGCTCAAGTTCTCACCGGTTCGTTTAAAGTCGGTGTGCAGGTTGTAAATTTCCATGCCGGTGAGTTCGGGCCGGTCCCAATCACGCGGCTCTTCCGGGTGGGCGTAGAACAGTACTCCCTGGTTCTCGATAATCTGCCTCGCCAGCGTGGCGGAATCAGTCCGGTTGCTCAGCACCACACCACGGTTTACGCCAAACGGCATCATTCCTTCCTTCATCTCGAAACCCGGAATGAAGAGTTTCCCGTCGTGAATGCCGCGCCACTGCCAGGCGAAATCCGCGCGACCGTCCACCGGATGATCGCTCATGCAGATGAAATCGAGCTCCGCGGTTTCGAGCGCGCGGAGGATGTCTTCGAAAGCGACTTCGCTGTCGTGGGAGAAATGCGAGTGGCTGTGCAGGATGCCGCGATACTCGTTCCAGCTTTCGTTCACGCTCACAACCTGGCGCTGCGCGCGGAGAGCTTGCCAGGCCGCTTCTTCCCGTGGGAAGAGAACGAACCTGTGGTAGAGGCTGACCCGCAACCAGAACAAGCCGGCCACGACCGCCAGTATCACCACGGCCACGGCCAGACGCAATACACAGACAAAGAGCCTGCGTAGCTTTGGACTGGCCGGGGGCCTCTCCCCTCTGCCAGGGGACGAAGAACCCGCCGAGGAGTGGGTGCCAAGGTCCTGTCCCATTGCCCTGCCTGGTGTGTTTCGACGCATTACGCGATCAATTGGACTAACAATTTCGAGCATAACCCGCCGACCAAGAGAAGCAAGGCTGAAAAGTACGCCGCGAACGCACTCCACCACAAGGAACAGGAACTGGCCCAGCATTGTCCCCCCTGCCCGGATTCAAGTCACCATAAGCAGAAAGAACAGCCGGAGCAGCAGCCGATTGAGTACCAGTCAGTGCCCCACCGCGGCCGCACAATTACCGAAATTCACCGCCGAGTTGCCAATTTTACGGTCAATTGTTGATTTGCGCCCTAGGATTTCCCGAATTTCGACGCTCCATACCCAGCCAAGAGCCCCACTACCCCGTCAAAACCCCGTATAAACGATCCTGGAGCGTTTGGCGGTACGCCTGACGATCCGTCAAAAGCTCGGAATGGCCGAGTTGTTAAGCAATCGCAGACAGATACTCGGCCGACAAAGAATGCTCGATCATGGGAGAATACTCTGTATCCAGACATACCCGGCAGCGAGAAGCAGGAAACTTCGCGGATCACCGAGGTGGTTGAAATACTGACAAAGGTGACCGGATGTGCCGCTACGAAGGAGACTTCCCGTTTTCAGTGTTGTTATGTGAGGCCGAGCGCCGGTGACACCGTTGCTGGTTCAAACACTTCGCCAAGTAGAGAATTATCACGACGTTGAAGAACATCACGCCCGCGTTGAGGATCGTTGTGTGGTGAGCAAGATGCTGAAACTCCAGCGGCAGGTACATTCCCGCCGAAATCACGGCAAACCACTCGGCCCAATGCTTGCCATACCATAACCCATAACCTTCCACCAAGCGAATCAGCGTGTAGGCAAATCCCAGCGCGGCGATTTCGCCCACGTGGCGGTTGGTGGCCTTGGCCACCGATTCAATAAACAGGCGTGTGTAGTGCCGCTCCGGGTTAACCCCGTGCCGGAGCAGGAAAGCATCCGTCGCCGCATGTAAATCGGTATGTCGCAAAGAAATGATCCCGCAGGCGGCGGCGAGCACGAGAACTCCCTTGGCAGCTTCAAAAAGTGCTATGCTACGCAAAGCCAGTGGCGTCCGCTGCGGCGGAGCTTGCATTTGTTCATATTTTGCCGGCGTGCCTTCGTCCAAGCGAGCCTCAACTGGTTCGAGGCAACCGGATATGGGATGTTCAGTCTATCAGAGTTTATACTTCTCACCCAGAGTCGGAGGTAAGATGCGGGGCACCGGTTCGCCCCACGAATGTCTTCGATGACCGATCCTCTTGATGCCGAGTCAGCAGTCTGAAGCCGGCTATGACCCAGGCAATTCCTTGAACAAGCGCAAACGGAACGAGAAAACATGGGATGGAGACGGCAATTGCGATCTTCCATCCGTCCGCATCAATTTCTGAATAGACGTTCGTCACCTGCGCAATGAAGACCAGCCATGCGACCACGGCTACGCCACCCACTGCCACAGCAAGCCTCTTGACTCTATCGTTCATTTCAAGTCCTTCCTCATTGAACGCCCTCCCCAGCCACTGCCGCTGGCCAACAGGGTTTCCATGAACTTGCTTGCCGGAATCTCGGCACAATGGCACTACTTGTCTATGGGGTAAAACCCTACCTGTATCGTTGACCGTGAACGCTCAGGAATACCCGCCACCGTGCTGATGTAGATTTCGCTCGTGACGTAAAGATCGGTGACAATTCCCTACGCTGTCCGCGAAGCTGGGGGGCGAATATCGCCGCGCGTGAAACTGGCTGAATTTCCCAAGTTGACCCGTGCCAAACAACTGGGGTAAGAAAATGCCGGATCATCCTCCAAATCAGCGTCTTGGAATTCGAGGCGTGCTGCAAGACAGGAATATCCGAAAAGGAGCTGCGGGATAATCGGGGTTTCCAGATTTGGGTTCGTATTCAAAGAACCTTTGCGGGACGAGATACGTGCATGTCGTTGTGCGAAAGGCTCCAACAGGCAACGTAGCCTGAAATTCAAGTATTTCTGTAACTCCCTGCGCCCCTGCCGTCTGGTGAATCAGCCAGGTAGGGTTTCACCCCATAGAAGCCGAAGCGTTTCGAGGTCATCATGTCGGTGATGAACATTAAACCGAAAAAGGAGATGACGTTCGGTGACTTGATCACGGCGGCATACGTGCTCTGGGGAGCAGGTCAGGCCGAAAGGATGGTGCGATGGGCGATGATCGCGCGCCTGGTGGTCTTTCGAGAGCCGCCGCATGTTTTGATTTCCACCGCGAAGGGAAAGTCCGTATGAACAAGGTGAACAGTCCGGTTGACCAGATCAAAATTGCGCTCGGGATTGCAGTGCTGGCGTCCTTGATGGGCTGTGTAGGTTACCTGGACGGAGGTTACGGCGGTGCCGTGGTGGTGCCGGGGCCTGATGTGTATCTTTTCGGCGGCAGCTATGAGCGCGGGCGTGACGTGCGTGATTATAGCCATCGCGGAGTTGAAAGTCGCGCGGTGGCGCACCCTGGCGCGGCGGCGCACGCTGGTGCCGCCGGGCATGGGGGGAAACGATGAAACGCACAACTCAATGGACAGAAAGAGACCTGATGAACCTATGAAACCTTCAAATCAATTGACGCGTTTTGCCGGCCTTTTGACCATCGCCCTGGTGGCGGGGGCCTGGGGTATTTTGCCGGCGGAACTTCAGGCGGCGGAGCCGAAAGAAGCGCAACAGAAACCCGTGGTTGCGCAACGGTTGTTCGCCTCGCCGGAGGAGGCCGTCAAAGCCTTGCAGGCGGCCACCGAAGCCAAAGATAAGGTGGCCTTGCACGAAATGTTCGGCCCGCAGTTCGACGAACTTGTAACCGGTGACGAAGTGCAGGACGCGAACAATGCGCAGAGGTTCGCCACCGTCATGGCGCAAAGCTGCCAACTGGTGAAAGAGGGGGAGGACAAAATCACGCTTGAGGTGGGCACGAACAACTGGCCGATGCCGATTCCACTGGTGAAAGCGAACGGGCAATGGCATTTCGACACGGCGGCGGGCAAGGAGGAGATCATTAACCGGCACATCGGGAAGGACGAACTCCACGCCATCGGCGTTTGCCGGGCTTACGTGGCCGCGCAACGACAGTACGCCAGCGCGAACCCGGCCGCGGGCGGAGGAGCGAAGTACGCGCAGAAATTCAAGAGCACACCCGGAAAGAAGGACGGCCTCTACTGGCCGTCGGCGGAGAGCGAACCGGCCAGCCCATTCGGGCCTTTGGTGGCGGAAGCTCACGCCCAGGGCTATGGCAGGCATCAAAGCGCAGGTCCACACCCGTTTCACGGTTATTATTTCAGAATTCTGACCCGGCAAGGCAAGGCTGCGCCCGGCGGGAAAATGAATTACCTGAGCCAGGGCAACATGACGGGCGGATTCGCGCTGGTGGCTTATCCGGAGCATTGGGGCCAGTCGGGCATCATGACGTTCATCGTCAATCAGGACGGCAAACTGTTTCAGCGCAACCTTGGTGAAAAGACTTTGCAGATTGCGGCGGCGATGAAGGAATACAATCCGGACAACGAATGGACGCTGGTGCAGGATGAGGGAGTATTGAGCGCGGTGTCCGAGAAATGATGCCGGCTAACCCGCCTCACGCTCGCCATCCTCGCCATCCACAGCTTTGAGAACGGGAGCATCGGCGGCTCGCGCGTTCCACCGGGCATCCGGCCATGCCCATTACCGCTCCCGCTCAAAACTCATGCGCGGATAAACCGGAGAATGGTTGGGTGAACAACCATTACAGCGAGGATCGGCCAGAGAGGCACAACTGGAAGTTGAACGAACAAAACACAGGAAATCGCGATGCCGGAAACCACAAACATAAGTCCGGTCGCCAAACCGGTAGCGAACGTTGATAATCAGTCGGCAACGCCTCCGGGGGATCGTCAACCGAAACGTCGCACCTTCCTACGACGGCGCAGTGTCTGGCTGCTTGGGGCACTCATCGTCGCCGGTGCCGGGGCGTTCGGGTATCACTGGGCGTTTGGCAAAGTCAGGGTCAGCTACGCCACCGCGGCCGTCGAACGCGGCGACCTCGAAAGCACGGTCGTCGCGGCGGGCATTGTGCAGCCCACCAACTATGTCGATGTGGGTGCGCAGACCTCCGGCACGCTTAAGTCACTGAAGGTCAATCGCGGCGACCAGGTGAAAGCGGGCCAGTTGCTCGCGGAAATTGATCCGGTGCTGGCGGACACCGCGCTCACGTCGGCCAACGCCGCGCTCGAAAGCATGACCGCACAGCGCTCGCTGAAAGAGGCGCAGCTTGTGCTCGCCAAGGTGGAGGAGGCCCGCAACGACGACCTTTTTGCAGATTTGCTGATCTCCACCAACGACCGTGACATCACCCGGGCGAATTACGATGTCGCTTTCGCCGACGCCGCTTCGCTCTCGGCCCAGATGAAGCAGGCGGCGGCGGCGATCGACACCGCCAAGGCCAATCTGGGTTATACCAAAATTACCGCGCCGATGGCCGGCGAAGTCGTTTCCATCAGCCTGCTGGAAGGGCAAACTCTCAATGCCAATCAGCAAGCACCGAATATCATGCGGATCGCTGACATTGGCACCGTGACGGTCTGGGCGCAGGTCTCGGAAGCGGACATTGTCCGCGTCAAGCCCGGCCAGGACGTCTATTTCACGATCCTGGGCGATTCCCGGCGCTGGAACGGCAAGGTCCGGCAAATCCTCCCCACCCCGGAACTCATCAACAACGTGGTGTTCTACGACGTGTTGTTCGATATTCCGAACCCGGAGCGTGAACTGAAGATTCAAATGACGGCGCAGGTCTTCATCGTGCTGGCACAGGCGAAGAGCGTTTTGCAGATACCGGTCGCCGCCATCGGCAATGCCGGCGAAGGCGCGGAAGCCAAGGTGCGAGTGTTGAATGCCGATGGCAGCGTCGAGCAGCGCACCATCAAGATCGGCATCAAGAGTGAAATCTCGGCCGAGGTCAAAGACGGCCTCAAGGAGAAGGAACGGGTCATCATCGGGCAAAGCACGGTACTGGCCAATAAAACGTCCAGTGCGTTGAGCACGCGCAAAGGCCCGTGATGTCGTCACCGCTGCTCGAACTGAAGGCGGTCAGCCGCACCTATACCTCGGGTGGCGAGCCGCTGACCGTGCTCAGAGAAGTAAGCCTGGCGATTCAGAGCGGCGAATTTGTTGCCATCATGGGCGCATCCGGCTCGGGCAAGTCCACGCTCATGAACATCATCGGTTGTCTCGACCAGCCATCGAGCGGCACCTATTGCATCCGTGGCGCCGAGGTAGCCAGTCTCAACGGCGATACGCTGGCCGCACTCCGGCGCAATACCTTCGGCTTTATCTTTCAGCGTTACAACCTGATGTCCGATTTGAATGCCGTCGAAAACGCGGAAGTTCCCGCCGTGTATTGCGGCATGGCGAAAACCCAGCGGGCCGCGCACGCCAGTGACCTGTTAGTGGAACTCGGACTGGGCGACCGGCTGGAACATTATCCTGGCCAGCTCTCCGGTGGCCAGCAACAGCGTGTCAGCATCGCCCGCGCGCTCATGAACGGCGGCCCGGTGATCCTGGCCGATGAACCGACGGGAGCGCTGGACAGCCAGGGCGGCAAGGAGGTCATGGCCATTCTGGAGAAGCTGCACGGGCAAGGGCACACGATCATTGTGGTGACCCACGACAGCGACATCGCCGCTTACGCGCACCGCCTCGTGCGCATTGCCGATGGGCGGATCACCTCCGACGAGCCGCAGCAGAAAGGGGAGGCCGGTCAGCAGGGGCAGACGGGCGAAACGAAAAAGGATGGCAAGCCGGGTGTGGCGGTCCTCGGTGAATCTCTCAAGATGGCGTTGCGTTCGCTGCTGCACAATCGGATGCGGACCGCGCTGACCATGCTGGGGATCATCATCGGCGTCGCCTCGGTGGTCGCGCTGATGGCGATCGGCAACGGCGCGAAGCAGGACGTCGTTGAGCGCATCCAGGCCATGGGCACCGACCTGTTGACGGTTATGCGCGGACCACCCGCCGTTCGCGCCTCAGCCGTAATCGTGACCAGTTTCCTGCCTGAAGATCTGCCCTTCATCGGCAGTGTGCTGGGTGTCGCCATGACGGTTCCGGAAACGTCGTTGTCTTCACTGCTGCGCTTTGGCGACCTGGACTTGATGGTCACGGTGGTCGGAACCGGCGAAGACTTTCCGCAAGTGCATGATTGGCCGCCGCAGTCCGGCGTGTTCTTCTCGGCGGAACACGTGAAGCGTTATGCCCAGGTCGTCGTGCTCGGCCAGACCACAGCGAAGAATCTGTTCCCCAATGACACGAATCCGCTGGGCCAGTATGTGCTCATTGGCAGCGCGCCGTTCCTGGTCATCGGCAGGGCGGATTTCCGATGGAGCTAAGTGACGGAGGGGGAGGTGGATTGGCGAAAGAGCTGGACACCCGCGGCGCACTCTTTTACGCTGGTGGGCATGAAACCAT
>Ga0208457_1001260_pt1 | contig 18815 bp, 15 predicted proteins | sample June2015DPH_10_1_FD_185513 | JGI IMG/M metagenome (GOLD analysis project Ga0208457, IMG submission 185513) | Peatland microbial communities from SPRUCE experiment site at the Marcell Experimental Forest, Minnesota, USA - June2015DPH_10_150... | ecosystem: Environmental > Terrestrial > Soil >... | reverse complement strand
GTCGAGCAAGCCATCCACCCGGATGGAGCCGGTGGCCCGGCGCGCCGTGTAATGCGCGATGTCGGATTCCGAGCAAGGGTAGTGCATGTCAGCAGCTTTCACGGCGGCCTGGGGCGGCTCCGAGGCCGCGCTCTGACACAAACTTTTGCCCGGCGATGCCAACAGGAGTGCGAGCGCGACCCCAATGAGTGCCGTCTTCTTCATGTCTAGTCTCCTATAGGCCGTAATCTCGATTGTGCCTTCCCGGCCATGGCAAGTATAAGCCCGGCCGCCTCCCTTGGGTGGCGCATGCATTATGTATTCCATAGCATGGCCAAATAGGCTGCGGAAAAAGGCCTGAAGCCATTTCCGCGGGGGCTAAAGCCCAATGATAGACAAGCGCCTAATGTCGGAGCTAAAGCGCCGACCTCCTAAGCTGCAAAGTTATTCCCCAAAGTCTAAATGGAAACTTCCGCATCGCCATTCCTCATACTCGGAAATGTGCGTTTATTTGGCCACGCCTTAGCCCATAGGGGCTCCCGGTGATGTTGTGTAAGATGGGTGTAACGCATCCTCCCCTTCGGAGCGTCTAAGTTGATGAGCCTCGCTCCAGGACATAGGTGGAAGTGTGTTTGTAAATTCGCTTAGGGCTCCCACGACCGAGGGGGAACTGGAGGAGAGTTCGATGGGAACTGAAGCTGTGCGCAGAGTCCGTGCGAAAAACTGGCGTTTGTGTGGCGTCGTGCTTGGCCTCTGCCTGCTTGGCGTTTCGTCTTTTTCCGTTCGGGCAGGACAGGGGGTGCCGGCAACACCCGCACCCAAATCAATGCCGGCCCTGGGCACCATCAAGACTATTTCCGGCAACACCCTCACTTTGACCACGGACGCCGGCACAGAAATTAAAGTTGTCGTTTCCGCGGACGCAAAGCTGATTCGCGTGCCCCCGGGCTCCAAGGATTTGAAGGAAGCCGCTCCGCTGCAACTCGCCGATCTTCAGGCGGGAGATCGCATACTGGTTCGCGGCAAGCCGGGTGACGATCCCAACTCCATGGTGGCGTCGTCCGTGGTGGCCATGAAGAAAACCGACATCGCGGAAAAGCAAGCCCACGAGCGCGAAGAATGGCAACGCCACGGCATTGGAGGGCTCGTGCGTTCGGTGGATGCCTCTTCCGGTGTAATCACGATTGGCACGGCGACGGCCACGGGTAACAAAGACATCGCCATTCACGCCGCCTCCACCACGATTCTGCGCCGCTATGCCCCAGGCTCCGTCAAATTCGACGATGCCAAGCCCAGCGCCCTCGCCGAAATCAAGACCGGCGATCAATTACGCGCCCGCGGCACGCGCAGCGCCGACGGCTCCGAATTCACGGCCGAAGAAATCGTTTCCGGCGCGTTCCGCAACATCGCCGGCATGATCGTGTCAATCGATGCCACGGGTGGCTCGTTCATGGTCAACGATCTCGCCACCAAGAAAAATGTTGAGGTGAAGCTCCTCCCGGATTCGCAGTTGCGCAAATTGCCGCAACCCATGGCGCAGGGCATTGCCATGCGCTTGAAGGGCGCCTCTGCAGATGCTACGGGTTCCGGCGACGTGGCGAAACCGGGCGCCGCACCATCAGCGCCTTCCACTGCACCTGCCCCGCAGCCACAACCCGGAATCGGCGCAGGTAGGAGCGGTGGCTTCGGTGGCGGAACGAATGGCGCGGGACGCGCGGGCGGCGGTGATCTCCAGCAGATGCTCAGCCGGCTTCCCGCGAATTCTTTGACGGATTTTCAGAAAGGCGATGCGGTTATGATCGTGGCGACCACTGATCATGACGCATCGAAAACGACAGCCATCACGGTTTTGGGAGGCGTTGAGCCCATCCTGCAAGCTTCACCGCAAGGACAGGCTGCCTCGATTCTTACGCCGTGGAGTTTGAACAACGGTGGTGCAGACGCCGCTGCTGCCGGCACGCCGTGATGCCCGGCAAGCACCAGCAATCATTAGAAAGGGAACGACACTCGGGATGATTTCTCGATTTTGGAAAAAAGCTGGATTCCTCGCCTGCTTCGCGAGCCTCCTGTTTTTCTGCGCCGCCGGTGCTCTAGCCGCGCAATCCCCAACCGCTTCTATCCGGGGCCAGGTGACGGATCCCTCCGGGGCCGCGGTTACCGAAGCCAGCGTGCTCTTGACTACGCCCTCCGGGGGTTCCATGGACACGGTCACCAACAAGGAGGGTTTCTACGAGTTCAAGGACCTCGCGCCCGGCAATTATGAAATCAAGGCCGTGGCCAAGGGCTTTGCGCTTTTCGACAAAAGCGGCATCGCCCTCGCTGCCGATCAATCGCTTCGCGTCAACATTCCGCTCGCCCTGGAAGAACAGCAGGAGAAGGTTTTCGTGAATGACACCACCACTCAGGTGGATGCCAATCCCTCCAACAACGCTAACACCATCGTCCTTCAGGGTAAGGACCTTGAAGCCCTTTCGGACGACCCCGACGAACTCGAGTCGGAACTCCAGGCTCTTGCGGGTCCCTCCGCCGGTCCCAACGGCGGGCAGATTTACATTGACAGCTTCACCGCCGGGCAGCTTCCCCCGAAAGCCTCCATTCGCGAAATTCGCATCAACCAGAATCCGTTTTCATCGGAGTACGACCGCTTGGGCTACGGCCGCGTCGAAATCTTCACCAAGCCCGGGACGGATACGCTTCATGGGCAGTTCATGATCAGCGGGAATGACTCCGCCTTTAATGCGCGCAATCCCTTCGAAATATTGCCGCCGAATACCGCGGCACCGGACTATCATTCCGAACAATACAGCGGGAACATCGGCGGCGCCATCAACAAGAAAGCGTCGTTTTTCTTCAATATCGAACAGCGGAACATCCAGGCTTTGAACATTGTCAGTTCGACCGTAATCTGCGGAGATCCGCATCTCTTGATTCCGTGCCCTTCCTCGGATGCCCAGTTCAGCATCATTCCCTACAGCGCGGCGGTGGCGAATCCCCAAACCAGGACCAACTTGAGCCCGCGAATCGATTATCAACTCACCCCGAGCAACACGCTGACAGCGCGCTATCAATACTTTCGCGAGTCGGAATCGAACGCCGACGTGGGACAATTCAGTCTGGCGGAAGTGGGAACGAATTACCTAAGCACCGAACACACGCTGCAAGTCACTGACACGCAGACCATCAACGCCAGCACCATCAACGAAGTCCGGTTCCAGTATGTCCACGACAGCGACCTCACCACCCCCGTGAACACCGCCATAAACGTCAATGTGGGCGGGGCCTTTGACGGTCTCGGGAGCGGCGGGAGGAACATTTCCGATATCCAGAACCGTTACGAGGTCCAGGACATCATTTATAAGAATTTCCGCAAGCACGCCTGGAAGTTCGGCGGCAGGCTGCGCGCCACCAACGACAATAGTTCCACGCAGGGTAATTTCGTTGGGCAATACATCTTCGGTTCACGCCCGAATCCCGATCCCACCTGCGTCCCTTCGGCGGCGAACAACAATTGCATCATCACGCCGATCGAAGCCTACCAGATCACCGAATGCGTTCTCGCTAATAGCACGTCCAGTGCCTGCCCGCAGAACCCGGGCGGCACGAGTTTGTATGCCCTGGGCGGCGGCGCGAGCTTCTATACCCAGACAACAGGCACGCCTGGCGCGACCGTCACGCTCGTGGATGCGGGCCTTTTTGTTCAGGATGACTGGAAGCTGCGGCAGAACGTCACCATCAGCTATGGCTTGCGCTTCGAGACGCAAAACCACTTCAGCGATCATACCGATTTTGCACCGCGCCTGGGTGTTGCCTGGGGCATTGGCGGCAGCGCCAAGAATCCTCCCAAGACGGTACTGCGCGCGGGCTTTGGCATGTTCTACGACCGTTTTGCGTACAACCTGGAACTCCAGCAGCTTCGTTACAACGTCAACGGCAGCCTGCAGACCGAATTTCAGGTGCCGAATCCACAGGTTTTTCTCCCGCAGACACCTGACATAGCTTCCGCTACCGCCAGCACGAATGTCTACAAGAACAATCCGAATCTGCACGCTCCCTACACGATTCAAACCGGGGTCACGCTGGAGCGTCAGCTCACCAAGATCGCCAACCTGGCCGTCACTTATCTCAATTCGCGCGGGGTGCACGAGTTTTATACCAACAATCTGAACCCTGTCGACCCAACGACGGGCCAGCGCGTGAACCCAAATGAGGGCAATGTTTTCCAATATCAGTCCGAGGGCATCTTTAAGCAGAATCAACTGATCGTCAACGGCAGCATTCGCATGGGCGCCAAGCTCTCGCTCTTCGGCTACTACACGTTGAACTACGCCAACAGTGACACCTCCGGCGCGGGGAGTTTTCCCTCGATACCGGGCGACCTGCAGGAAGATTACGGCCGCGCAAGTTACGACATTCGCCATCGGCTGTTCCTGGGCGGCACGATCGGTATGCCCCGCGGCTTCCGCTTGAGCCCCTTCCTGATCGCGAGTTCCGGCATTCCGTTTAATATCACTAGCGGCACCGATCCTTATCAAAGTAATCAGTACAACGTCCGGCCTGCTTTCGCCGCCTGTACGCCGGCAATTCAAACGAAATTCGGGTGCTTCGTCATCCCGGCGGCAACGGATCTCTCCACATACACGCCGATCCCGGTCAATTATGGCGATGGACCCGGCCGATTTTCTTTGAATCTCCGCCTGAGCAAAACTTTTGGATTTGGCCCCGTTCTTGAAGGCGCGTCGGGCGGGGGCGGGGGGCTCATGGGCGGCGGCACGTTCGGGCGTCCCGGAGGAGGCGGTCCGAGAGGGGGACCGGGCGGCGGGCGTGGAGGCCCGGATGCCGGGGCGACGAATCGCCGCTACGCTGTGACGTTTTCTGTGAACGCGCGAAACCTCTTCAACAACGTGAACCTGGCCACGCCCATCGGCAATCTGGGTTCGCCTCTCTTTGGCGAATCCAACGGCCTCACGGGCAGGCCGTACAGTGATTCCACATCCAATCGCCGCCTAGATCTTCAGGTGACCTTCACGTTCTGATTGCGATTTCGGGGTGTGTGTGAGTTTGGGATGAAACGAAAACGCAAACAAAAACTGGACAAAGGCGTGGAGGCTCGCCGCCGCGCGCGAAATTCTGGTTTGGCTCCCGCGGTGACCCGGGTCGTCGCGGACAAGCGGAGAAAGCCGCCCAAGCACAGGAAAGACTTGCTGCGCGAGGAAGTCTAAGAAGCAGCGCTGGCTTGGTTGCCCACTTCGTTGGGGATTTTTTCAGGTCCGACCGGACCTAGTTTTTGCTGCCTCAACCAGGTTTGTACGCAGGAACGATTTCATTTGTCCGAAAAAGCGGCGCCGCTTGCATCTTTTTGTAGAGCGAAAGCTCCGAAGCGATCTTCTCCAGGTCGCTCTTGCTGAAGCCCATGCAGCTTACCTTGACCTTGCCGTCCGGCGCGATCAGAAAAATCGTTGGCACGCTGGTTAGCCCGTAGGCATTGGACGCTGGATATCCTTCGATGTCCACCAGCGTCAGGAACGTCACGCCATATTCCTGGTTGAACTCCTTGGTGTCCCTTGCATCATCCTGCGAGACGCCGATCACCGTGGCGCCATCCCCTGCGTAGCGCTCGTGCAAGCGCTGCAGGAACGGAAATGTGAACTGGCATACCGGGCAGGAAACCTTGAAAAACGCCACAACAGCGGGTCCTCGCTCCAGCAACTTCTGCAGCGAGTATTCCTTGCCATCCAGCGCCTTCAAGGAAAAGCCCGGCGCCGTGTGTCCCGAATCAATGTGCGTCAAGGGAGCCTCCAGGCCAATCAGCCGCGAAAGCCGTTTCAAGAATGGCATGGCTTCATTCTACCGCATCGTGGCAAGCTAGGATTTAGTGAATTGTTTTGGTCTTCCGTTGCATGTAATCCATCAGCAGATACTGTCCCAGGTTGTACGGCGTGGTGAAGTACGCCTTGCCCTTGCACATCTCCGTGATCTTCTGCACGAAGTGCACCAGGCTGTATTCCGACGCCAGCATGAAGGTGTTGATCATGATTCCGGCGCGCTTGCACTTGTTCACTTCTTCCAGCGTCTCTCCCACCACAAACGGATCGAGCCCGAAGGCGTTCTTGTAAATCCTGCCGTCCTCCAGCGTAAGAGCGGACGGCTTGCCATCCGTGATCATCACGATCTGGCGCATATCCTTGCGCTGCCGCAGCAGAATCCGCTGTGCCACCCGCAATCCTTCCCGCGTGTTTGTGAAGTAGGGGCCAACCTGCACGCGCGCCAGCTCGTTCAGCGGAACTTCCTCCGCCGAATCGTGAAACAGCACCAGGCTCAGCGTATCGCCGGGATATTGCGTGCGGATCAGGTGCGAAAGCGCCATGGCCACGCGCTTGGCCGGGGTGAAGCGGTCCTCGCCGTAGAGAATCATGCTGTGGCTGCAATCCAGCAGCAACACCGTGGCGCAGGAACTCTGGTATTCGCACTGGTGCACCATCAGGTCTTTGTAGTGCAAGTCGATGGGCACCTTGGCCCCTTCGCGCCGGATGGCATTCGAGAGCGTTTCGCTGATGTCCAAATTCAAAACATCGCCGAACTCATAAGGCCGCGACACGCCGCCCGATTCCACGCCCGTGGAAAGATCGCGGGTGTCGTGGCGGCCAAAACTGCTGCGGCCGAGCGAGCCGAGTAGATCCTGCAGCGTCTTGAAACCGAGGAAGTCGATGGTCTTGTCCGTGATCTCGAAGCGCGCCTCGGTGTTGCGTTCTTGCGGCTGGCCCACTTGTCCGAGCGCCGATGTCTGCGGCGGTGGTGTCACCTGGGGTGGCTGTTGCGGATTGATGTAGCCCTCGCCCGCAAGGCGTTCCATCAGCTTGTCAATCAGGTCGCGAATCTCCTCGTTATTCATTGCGCCCGGATCCTTCAGCATCTCACGCAAGTCTTCGCTCATCTGGTCTTCGGGCAGCAGGTCGCCTTCCTGCAGCGCGCGCAAAATGGCTTCGCGCAACGCTTCCATCGAGCGCGCATTTTCAGACTCGAAAAGGCCGTAGTATTGGTTCTCGAAGCCGCTCTGTAGAAAGAAATCGCCGAGCCGCTTCACGAGTTCGTCCAGGTCCACCGTGTCGGCTGGCTCGCCCGTATATTTTCCGTACTTGACGATTTTCATTGCGTGGCCCTCAATCCTCAGTTGTATCCCCGGCGTGGCGGACGGTTCGGCGATTCGCGGGGTTCCGGTGCTCGCTGAGGTTTCTCCACGTAGAAGCCGCGCTCCTCGCTCCGGCCAATCCGCCGGTGCGCCCACAAGCCTTCGAGGATCATTTCGGCGGCAGCCGCCACAGCCGCGGCGTCCTTGCGGTTCGCTACGCCGAGCTTGTCCGTGTGGTTCAGCAAGTCCGGGACTTTCGCAAGTTGCTGGTAGCGCTGATTGGTGGTCACGACCTCGGGAATCTTCAGCTCGCCTCCCGCTTCAAACCACTGAATCACCGGCTGGAAGCTCACATTGGAGAAATGCTTGCTGAAGACGCGTCCAATCGCCGTGCGAATCAGCTCGCGCGCGATCGTTTCCGCGCCTTTCAATTCACCCTCGTATTCCAGTTCCAGCTTGCCGGTAATTGCCGGGAGTGCCGCGTACACATCCGCCACGCGTGCCACCGTATGCGTTTCGCCCGTGCGCGCGGCGCGCTGCTCGGAATTGCTCACCACGCTTTCCAGCGCGGTAATTGGCAGACGCTGGCTGACGCCCGAACGCCGGTCCACGCGCTTGTCCTCGCGCGCCTGAAACGCAATTTCCTCGATCAGTTCGCGCAAATACTCGGGAACCTCCACCTTGATCTCGTTGTTGCGCTCGACCCAAGCCTCTTGCCCGGTAATGCGCATCCCCTCGTCAATGGTAGAGGGATAGTGCGTGCGAATCTCCGCGCCGATGCGGTCCTTCAGCGGAGTGATGATCTTGCCGCGTGCCGTGTAGTCTTCCGGGTTCGCCGTGAAGACGAGTAGCACATCCAGGGGCAGCCGCAAAGGATAGCCCTTAATCTGGATGTCTCCCTCCTGCATGATGTTGAAGAGGCCCACCTGGATTTTGCCGGCCAGATCAGGCAATTCGTTTATGGCAAAAATGCCGCGGTTGGCGCGGGGCAGCAATCCGTAGTGAATCGTGAGCTCGTCGGAAAGGTCGCGGCCACCGCGAGCAGCGCGGATGGGGTCAACATCCCCGATGATGTCCGCGATGGTCACGTCAGGAGTGGCCAGCTTTTCCACGTAGCGCTGGTCCCGCGGCAGCCAGGCAATCGGCGTGTTGTCTCCTTCAGCGGCCACCTTTTCGCGGCAGGAGCGGCAGATTGGCTGCAGCGGGTTGTCATTGATTTCGCAGCCTGCAATAACGGGAATTTCGGCGTCCAGCAATTGAATCAGCCCGCGGAGAATGCGGCTTTTCGCCTGGCCGCGCAAACCCAGCAAAACAAAATTGTGGCGGGAGAGCAGCGCGTTCACGATTTGCGGAATCACGCTGTCCTCGTAGCCGTGCACGCCGGGGAAGAGCGGCTGTTTGCGCTCGATGGCGCGCAACAGATTGCGCCGCATCTCGTTCTTTACGGACAGGGAACTGGTGTGCGCATCGAAATCCGGGATGCGTTTCCATTCGCCGATGGTGCGCGGCCTGGAATGTGCCGCGGGATGTAGCGAAGTGCTTGCTGTCATAGGGCCCCCCAGCCCAGGCCATCAAGGATGGCCCGCCACTCTCTAATTTAGTCCATGCCCGTTGCCGCCGGCGCGCTGGCGCAAGGCCTCTGCTTTCTGTAGATGCGGCGCCCACTCCCGAAGATACCCGAGCAGCCGCTCCCGGCGCTCCGCCTCGGAACGCAATTCCAGAATCTGCTGCTTCCACAGGAGATCGAGGGGCAAGGCGGCGGCGACGGCATAGGCCAGGTGTTCGGGAGCAATCTCCTCGAAATGGCGGGGCATTTCGGAGAATAACAGCGTGTGGCAGGTTTCATAGGCTTCGATCAGGCGCTGCTTTGTGCCCGGTTCCAGCGGAGAATCGTGGTCTTCCAGAAAGTCGATCCGCCCCTCCAGCAACGGGTCGTCGCTGAATAGCTCGAGGATGCGGAAGGGCTCTCTCCCAACTGACAGGATGTCCATTCGCCCGTCCTCGTAGCGTTTTACGACGTCCACAATTTCCGCGGTGCAGCCCACGCGCACCACGCCGCGCGGCAGCGCCAGCAGCATCCCGAATGGCGACTTGGCCTCCAGACACTCGCGCACCATTCGGCGGTAGCGCGGTTCGAAGATGTGCAGGGGTAGTTGTTCGCCGGGGAACAGGACGACGTTCAGTGGAAAAAGCGGAATGCGTTCCGGCCGCATGGGTACCGGCCAAAGGATACCAGAAGGTTCCGCGGAATGCTGCCTGTTGCCGGAGGGGCAAGTCTCTCGCCGCGAAGCTATGTGGAACGCGCGGGCGTGCGCAAATAAGCCACAACAAACAAGACGCCGAGCAGCAGGTCCGTGACGGCAAAAATCAGGTCGAAGGCGTGCATCCTTGCTTGCAGCACCAATACCACCACCGTGATTCCGTAACCGAATTTTTCCACCATGGAAGGGATCATCAGCGGCCGGAAGCGCGCCGGATCGCGGGCAATGAACAGGAACGCGATTTGCCACGCCAGCCCTAGTCCTAAAAACCCATAGAAAAACCCCGGGTGGGTGATCGCGGGGGGATCTTTCTCCCCGATCACGTCAAACATGAAATACAGCGGCACGAATCCCAGCAAGCCCCAAATCCCTGCTACCAGAAACACGATCTTCGCGAATTTCATACTGCCTCCAGTTCCGCCAGTAGTCCTTCCATCTCCGATCGCGCGTGGGCATTCCCCGCGCGCGTGGCCGCGGCAATTCCGGCCGCCAGAATCGATCGGGCCTCAGCTCGCCGCTCGTCTTGGGCCAGCATCTGCGCGTACATCTGAAACCCGGGCACGTAATCCGCTTGATTCTCAATCAGCGAGCGGAATTGTGTCTCCGCCCCGGCTTTGTCACCGTCTTTCAGGCATTCCAGTGCCAGGCCGTAGCGCGAAAACGTATCCTTGGGGTTTTGCGCGACAAATTCTTCCAGCTTCTGCCGGCGGCTTTTCTTTTGGTCAGCCATGGCGACGTCCCGTATTATACGTGGACGTGCGGCCAGCCCAAGCTCCAACTGCTACGAAGAAGCCTCTGAGCTCTCTCGGCCCAACCATACGTACAGACATCAATCCCAAATCTTGAGTTTCGGCCAGGCCTCGGAGAGGGGCACCTTAAAGTTATGGCAGACCAGGATGTCATAGTGCTCCCAGCCCATGCCGTAGTAGGGTGCCACCCGCGGACCTTTTTCCACAGTGCCGCACCAATACTGGGCATCCTTCATGTTCGATTCCAGCAAAATGAGCCGCTCACCCGTGTAATCGCGCGGGCCCCAGAAGTAGTAGTTTTGATGGGAGGAAATGGACTTGGGCAAACCGTAGCGCGCGCCGAAGAAGTCGATCGCTCCAGCGCCGCCGTAGTTGCCGGCAAGGATCGCGGTCTTGGCACGCTCTGCTACAGGAAGCGAGTTGTAGACCTTGGCGACCTCGGCAACCATTTCTTCCCATCCGAACTGATCCGCGAAGTGCTGTGGCAGAATGCCGGTCATGGACGTTTCTGTGCGGGTCACACTCAGGCCAAGAGCGTGCATGTAGGGCACGATTTTGTCCGGCGGAAGAATCGGAAGCGCGAGCGGGACAGAAACAAGGCAGACGGCGATGACCACGGCGGGTAACGCTACGCGTATCCACCGAAGTCGCGGGCGATTTGCCGTCAGGGCTTCCCAGAATACGCCGCCCGCAGCGAAAAGCATGGGGTAGATCGGAGCGAGGTAGTAGTCTTTCCCCTTCAACGCCATCATGACCCCAAGAAAAGCGAGGTAGGTGAATCCGGCAAAACGAAAGCGTTTGGCATTCCGGTGAAAAAGAAGATACGCGAGGCCGGCAATCCAAACGAGATCGGTGATGGGGTTGAGCATCATTATCTGTTGCTTGATAAAGGCCAGCGGTGGGAGCTCGATGTTTTTGTGAATGGCTTTGACGTTTCGCAAATCTTCGAGGGTGGGGAAATGGTGCGCGTACTGCCAGATGACGTTGGGAAGGGCAATCAGAAAGGCGATGGCGGCCGCCACCCAAAACCATTTCGAAGCGAACACCCGGCGTTCCGGAGTGAACGCCAAGCCAACAACCAGCGCAGCGAGAAAAAACACCGTGGAATGTTTGTTCAGCAGACCGAACCCCAGCAGCACACCACAGTAGAGTACAAGAGGCGGTTGCCCACGATTCAGTGCGGCCAGCAGAACGTAGAGGCAGCCCATCCAAAACAGTGGCTCCAGCGGATTCATGGCCAGCCGGGTGCCATTGCCGAGGATGGTAGGCGCGAGTAAAACGCAAACACAGGCCAGAAAGATGGCCCATTTCCGGCCACCTAATTCGCGCGTGAGGAACCCCGCCAGCGCGACCTCCGCGCCAAAGGCCAGGGCTGGCAGCAATCGAATGGCATGAATGGAATCGCCAAAAATCATGCGGCTGCCGCGGGCGAGCCAGGCGATCAGCGGAGCCAAATCCACATAACCGAACGCCAGATGATCGCTGCACGCGAGGTAGTAGAGTTCGTCGCGAAAATAGCCATAGCGGCCGTTCGTGGCCATCTGAAGAAGGAATGCGAATGCGCCGAGAATCCACGCCATGCGCATGCTCTCTGAAGACTGATTCTGGACAGAAGGAAGGGCGGCTTCCGTCATACGAAAACCTCAGCGGAAATTTTAGCATGGAGTTCAGGCGCGTCAGACTTAGCCTGGACGAGCGACGCAGGGCGGCGCACTGGAGGGACAGAAGGCGTCGCCGCGATTTGTGGCTGGGGAACCGTTGCATCTCTGCTGGCTGCTTTTCCTTTGGACCGTCAGGGCAGCGTCCCCTATGATACGGAAAGGTGTGGCTGGCACAAACGAGGACAATCATGAAGCGAACACGCGATGCGAAAATAATAGTCAATGCGGATGTGGAGTTGCAGGGGAAGCCGGTGAGCGCCTCGGCTTCCGAAATGGCGGAGGTGGTCCTGCCCGCGCAAACCAACGCCTTGGGAAAACTGCTCGGCGGGCACGTCATGCATCTGGTGGACATCGTTGCGGCCATGGCCGCCAGCCGCCACGCCAACAGTTACATGGTCACCGCTTCAGTGGACTACATCGATTTCCAGAATCCCGTGAATCTCGGCGAAATCGTCATCCTGAAGTCGCACGTCAACCGCGTTTTCCACACTTCACTCGAAGTTGGCGTCGAGGTTTATTCCGAAGACATTCTCACCGGTGAACGCAAGCAGACCACCACCGCCTACGTGACGTTCGTGGCCATTGATGAGCACACGCGCCAGCCCAAGTGCGTTCCGCCACTCGTCCTGCGCACTTCCGAGGAACGCCACCGCTGGCGCGAAGCCGCCAAGCGCCGCAAAATCCGTCTGGCGCACCGCCACGCGAAAAAACACTAGAGCGTATTGCGCAACTTCCCTAAGTTATTGATTCTATTGAGGCGAAATGGTGTTGTGCAACAGCTTCTAGCTAGTAAGTGGTTTCGGGAGGGCACGGCTTCAGCCGTGCCGAAAAGCCGCGACGGCCTAGGGGTTTTAACCCCTGAGGAGCGCAGGTCGGTTCCTCGCCTGTCTTGAACTTCTGGTTTGCCTTTCGGACCGCCTGCGGGAATCCACCCGGCGAGTGCTCGCAAAGTTGTTGACTTCACAGAAGCTTAGAGGTAGGTTGCTGCTACTTACTTGTGGGTATGTTCAGGCACGATGCATGCTCTCAAGGAGACTTCATGAAGAAGCAAAAGGGTTTTTCACTTATCGAACTGTTGATCGTCGTGGCGGTCATTCTGATCGTCGCGGCCTTTGCAATCCCAAACTTCCTTCGTTCCAAGATAGCGGCGAACGAGGCTTCGGCGGTCGCCTCCCTGCGCGACATCAATACGGGCGAAGTGACCTACAACAATACATACCCTGGGACGTATGGCACCCTGGCGCAGTTGGGCCCAGGCGGCGGGACCTGCGGTGTTCCTGACTCGACGAACGCCTGCTTGATCGACAACGTACTGGCGAACGCGTCGTCTGCGGCGGCTGCGAAGAACGGCTACTACTTCACGATCGGGGGCGACCTGGTCACGGGCTACACCAGCTTGGCGCAGCCCTCTGCTCCTAACACGACGGGCACGCGCACGTTCTGCTCGGACCAGACCCTGGTGCTGTTCTACGACGCGGCTGGTGGCGCTTGCACGCCGGCCACCGCCAGCCCGCTGTAATACGGCGCATCCCCTACAAACCCTCCCGCAGACTCGACTTCCGAAATAACCAATATGCACGCACAGTCCTGCCCTGCGTTGCAATTTCTTCCTTCTTCTCCACCTCCGCGAGCAGTTCACCGTTCGACGGGATCAGCCGGATTCCGCACACACAAAAGCGTTGCCGCAAAAAGAATTGCGTGCTTCTTCTGTTCTTCCATGAGCTTACCTATTTTGAATTTTGGTTTCTCGTAGAAGAGGGACTTCAGTCTAATCTCAATCACATCCTTCTACCGGACATCCGTAGTCCCAGTACCCACTTCTCCGGTTTGGGCGTTGATCAGGCATTCAGCAACAGAGATGTGTCGGGAGGCTTGCTGAGAGGTGCCAGGCGTCACACTCTTTTTGCCCAAATTTATGATAGCGACAGACCAGCAGTGGATAGAAGTCGAGGGCGCTTCCTGAAGTTAGCTCCCGACCCTAGGGGATACAAGTCGTGATGAGCGCCTTGCCCCTCATGAGGTGATGTGTGTCTGCGCGATCTTTTCAAGCTGTCATTCCGTAGACTTCGTTCGAAATGACGGGTTTCTATTTTGAGCGGTAAGAGCAGAAGCGCTCCTCTTTTAGCCCATTTTCTCTCGCTCCTTATTCATTTTGCGGTTCAGTTGTCAAAGGAGATGTCCATGATCAAAACGAAAATTGTAGTAAGTGGGGAAAGGAGCGCTTCCATGCGTAACCATGTTTTCAGTGGCGTCGCAGCGTTTTGCCTCAGGGGAGGTTGCAGGTCACTCGCAAGCCTTCTGCTCGCATTCACTGCGATGGCGTTTCTCTTCACCGGGCCCATCTCCGTTGCACAGGATTCCAAAACTCCCGCCGTACTGCCCGCGCCATCCAGCGGCAAAGCCATCGTTTGTATCTACCGCACGTACAGATTTACTGGCTCGTCCTCACACGACGAGCTTTATGTCAACGGCACTCACCTTGCCAAACTCCTTAACAGCGAATACGCATTCATGGAAGTGCCGCTGGGTACAGTTGTGATCTCCGGATTGCCCAAGGAGTACTACGGAAGCATCATCATGTCCGCCGCGGCGGCCGCCAATCAAGCCAGGCAGAAAGAAAACGAGCGGGCCCGGTTTGAGGCGGAGGCGGGCAAAACCTATTACTTCAAATGGACCGCCGGAGCCTTTGCAACTGGGATCAAGGTCACGCCTGTGGATCCCGAGAACGGAGCCAAAGAGATACGCAAACTCCATCTCTCCAAGCCCGTTGACGACAAGGAAGAAGCGAAACCAGGAGCCGAACCCGTCAAGGCTGAGGAATCCGCCAAGCCCGCCGAACCCGCCAAGCCCGCGGAGCCCCCTAAATCCGATCAGCCTGCCAAGCCCAACTAGTTCTGTAACGCAGGTCGGGCGCCTCCTGCTCGCCCTGCGGCTGCGGTGTTTAAAGGACGATTCTCTGACGTAGACTTGCTTCCCTCACCCCCACCTTAGAGATTGCTAGTGGCGAGGTAAGTCCCGATAAGTCGGCAAACCGGACAAGTCCGTACCATTACCCACATGGACGGTTACGGCGTTTAGCGAGCCAAGAGTAGTCGATTGCACGTGCGACGGGCTGGAACTGCGCTTTAAATCCTCGAACACGGCCTCGCTGCGAGACAAATCAGCCGCTTGCCCTATTTCTCAATAGTGCTCTGAGGAGTCTTTATCAACTTAGCGGTGTCATACCCCAACGACTCGATTTTTTGAATGATGCGAGCGTAGGTCTCATCATCTAAGGCAGGTGTTCTACTCAAGATCCACAGGTACTTCCGGCTTGGTTCCCCGACAACGGCATAGCGGTAGTCCTTGTCCAGATCAATGATCCAATAGTCGCCGTAGAAGGGCCAGAAGAACGTTACCGCCAATCTTGCATTCGTGTGGGGGTCTTTCACTTTCGCTGTACCCCGCGAAGCTTTCACCTTGCCGCCGTTCTCCTGGCAGGAATTCACGACTTCAATCTTGCCGTCCCTCCGCAGCGTGTAGTTCGCCGTGACATTGGACGCGCAAGACTTTTCGAAGCGATTGGGGTAACGAGAAATCTCATACCATGTTCCTGTGTAACGATGCAGATCCACCTGTTCTACGGTGGCCAATTTGCCCTTGCTTTCATTCGAGCAAGACCCCTGCATGGAGAGACCCACGAGCAGGCCAACGAATGGAATCGTGCGAAGAAACGATTTGGATATTGTCCGCATAGATTGATTCGATGCTTCCCGGCGGGCTGCCGTTGTTATGTTTAACCGGACAGATCCTGGCTGGTAGGTACATCTCCGGTAACGGCGTTAATCAGGACTTGGCCATTCCGGTCCCCCCGAGCCAAGGTGCAAGAATCAAATACGTTGGGGATTTACGGGCGCGAAAAAGCAGAATACTGATAAAACACACTAGCCTACCCAACTCGGGCGAATGCCCAACACGCCGCGCCTTGTTGGTTCCGCTTTCTTGGTGAGCGTGTGCATCTTCAACGGCTCGTGCTAGTTTGTCACGTGGCCGGGTCCGCTGTAATCCGGGCGCGTAGCGATGTGCTTGAGGAACGCTTCGTCTGTTGGCATCGGTTCACGACGCGGGCAGCAATTTGGGTCCAACATTGAGCCGTTGTGTCGCGACAGGGACTCCGCCTCCGCAGCCCAAAATGACTGCTATTTTTTGCCGGTCAAGGGAGGCAGTTCGCCCGAACGATCCGGAAAAAAGATCCGGAGCAGAAGAAAAATCACGAAGGCGTAACCCAAAACATTCAACACAAAAAACAAAAGCAGTTCAGAGATGAGGTTGTCCGCATACTTCCACGGAATCCATTCGAGGAATCTCTGAAAGAAAGCCTGCATTAGGTAAGATCCGGAATACGTCAGATAGGGAACCGGCCGGTAGATTCCGGCGGATCGCAGCGCGATCGCGAGAAGCGTGATGAAAACTCCGCCCAAAATGGAATACCAGATGAGTTTGCGGCGCACGTGGAAATCCAGCCGAACAACCTTTAGTGACACCAGAGCGTTCGCTGAAAGTTGAGCTTATCTGGAATTTGCCGCCTGTGCGAGTCACTTCCGAGCAACCTCACTTTCGGTTTTGTCGGGATAATCAGTCTGTGAGAATTGCAGGCGTCGGAGGATTCTGCCATTTGACAAATCAATCACTTCTCCATTGGAGGTGATGATGCGGTCGGATTTCGTGCAGTAGATTTCTTCCCGAGAATTTAGTTGGCAAATCACGTTTTGTTCACCGGTGTTGGTATCGAGCCGGACGAGTGACCTGAAACTGCCTGTTTGGAACGCCCGAAGCACGCCGTAGAAGTTTCCATCAATCTGTCGATACCACACTCTGAGGAAATGAATCTGCTTGCCGAGTGATTGTCGCCACAATTCGGTCCCTGTGGATGGGACAAATGGGTACCGGGACCCAGTTTGCCGGTTACCGCGTTAATCGGGACTTAGCTAAGTGCAGCGCTGAATTCCGGCCTGCTGACAGCGTAAAGAAGGATCTTTGAATTCTCCCTTGTGAAGCGCCCTGCAGTGGCGTAGCTTGAGCGTAGGGTGCCGAATACCGCCAGGTACGACCCTTTGTAACGTGTAGCGGAGGCGGGCCATGAAGTTTCTACGGCTCATCTTCTACGCTCGCTCTTTGTCTTCTTCGCCCTTAAAAACACAGGACACTCCAGGAAACCGCTTGCATCCAAACAATTTCTCCGCGCACAAATCCGCACGAGCGCCCAACTGAAATTCAGGAGGTTATGCCCATGGACAGCAAATCTCCCAAGCCACGTCTAGGGGACACAAATACTGCCGCATCCCTTGGTGCACCACTTTCTGCTCGACTGGACAGATGGTTGTTGCACCATCTCTATTCCTCAATTGGCCGCCCAGAAATATGCATCCGGCTAGACGACTCGGTCCAGGTGCAGCCCGAGGGCAAGTTGCCTGTCGCCACGATTGTGATTAGGGATTGCCGAAGCCTGATCAAGATGATGCTCGATCCCCAACTGGGCTTTGGCGAGGCATACACCGCCGGCCGCGTTGAAGTCGAGGGCAGTCTGGTCGACGCGCTGGAAGCCGTCTTCCGCTCCATGGCGGGGAGCGAAATGCGCAACGCGTATGCCCAGATTGTTTCACCCTTGCTTTCGTTTCTGCAGCGGAACTCAGCGCGAGGTGCACGCAAGAATATCCATCGTCACTACGATCTCGATACGGAGTTCTTCCGCCTGTGGCTGGATTCCAATCTGGTGTATTCAGGTGCCTACTTTTCTTCCCCTTCTCTCACGTTGGAACAGGCTCAGGTCGCCAAGATGGATTACATCTGCAGCAAACTCAACCTGCAGCCCGGGGAGCGGGTCGTCGACATTGGCTGCGGATGGGGCGCCCTCGCACTGCACATGGCCAAGCACTACGGCGTCTCTGTCGAGGCCGTTAGCAATTCTCATGAACAGATTCTGTGGGCTCGCCACCGTGCGGCCGAGCTCGAGCTCACTCGCCAGGTCGAGTTCATTGAAGATGATTATAGGAACATCGACGCCGTCTGCGACGCCGTCGTTTCGATCGGCATGCTGGAACACGTTGGCCCGAAACACTACCGCGAGATGGGGCAAGTTCTGAACCGCATCCTTGACCGTGGGGGTCGCGGACTGATCCAGTCCATCGGCCGCAATCAGCCTCTTGCCTTCAATCTCTGGACCCGCGAGCATGTCTTCCCCGGGACTTACGCACCCACTCTACGGCAGATGATGGACCTCTTCGAGCCATGCGATTTTTCCATCGCCGACATAGAGAATCTTCGGCCGCATTACGCCAGGACACTGCAGCACTGGCTCGAACGCTTCGAGAACTCTGCGGCCCGAGTTTCCGAACAATTCGGGCCGGAATTCGTTCGACTCTGGCGGCTCTACCTCTCTGGGTCGGTCGCGGGATTCCGCTCGGGATCGCTGCAGCACTTTCAGATACTCTTCGCGCGAAAAGATTGTCAGCGAATTCCAATTACACGGGCGCGACTCTATGAAGTGGAACAAGGCGAGAAAAGTGCGGACGAACGGATGTATGCAGTTCGCTAGAAAACCGACCTTCGAGTTTTGCCAAATTCTTCCGGCAACCTTTAACGGAATATCCAGCATTTCGGCTCAAATCCAGTGTAGTCGGCTACTCGGAACTTATCGTCGGATCACGGCGCTAAGTCCTGGTAAGTCGGCAAACCGGACAAGTGGCGGCTAGTGTGCTGTCCCGCAAGTTCGTAGGAATAGTCGAAACTGGCCTCAGGGGCTAAAACCCTTTTCTTTGCAATGGCTTTTGTCAGGGCTGATGCCCTGTTCCCCTATCGAGAAAGCACACGAATTTCTGGGACGGCACACTAGTACCCCTGTTTCCGGCAAATGCGTTAATCAGGCACTGAGTGATTTACTGAGTATTGCATAATATAGTGACATTCGTAGATTCTTGTGCTATGTTCAGAGCATGGGAAACCCAAAAGGTGTTCGGCGGGACTTCGAGAAACTGGAAGAGCGGCGCTTGCTCGCCGCAGG
>Ga0208457_1001259_pt1 | contig 18816 bp, 20 predicted proteins | sample June2015DPH_10_1_FD_185513 | JGI IMG/M metagenome (GOLD analysis project Ga0208457, IMG submission 185513) | Peatland microbial communities from SPRUCE experiment site at the Marcell Experimental Forest, Minnesota, USA - June2015DPH_10_150... | ecosystem: Environmental > Terrestrial > Soil >... | reverse complement strand
AATTCCGCACCCGACGAAAATCGCCGCTGTCATGAGCCCGACTTTAACGGAAAGTGCCGTGCGACCGCAAACCACAAAATCACCGCGCTGCCGAGCAAGGCACAGACTCCAACAAAGACGTCTCCGTGTTGCGTGTAAAAAGTGATGGCGCGGGCTGCGGGCAACGCCAGTTCACAGTTCACGCTGCCATCGGTGAACGGTTGGAGGCGCATGCGAACGAAACCGAATTCGTCCACAACGCAGGTCACGCCGTTGTTGGTGCAGCGCACGAGAGGGCGACGTGTCTCGGCGGCGCGGAACACCGCGTTCGCAAGATGCATTTCGGCAGCAGGCGACGTTTTGAACCACGCGTCGTTGGTGACGTTGACCATGAAATCCACACCACGCTGAACGAAGTGCCGGTACAAATCAGGCATGGTGTCCTCGAAGCAAATTACTGGACCAAATCGCGCCCCACCTACCTCGAACACGGTTAACTCCTTGCCGTTCTCGAAACCATAGTCATCGCCCACCTCATACCCTTTCGGCCCGAGCAATTTGAGGAACGGAACAGCGAGGCGACGGAGCGGGACATATTCGCCAAACGGAACGAGATGAATCTTATGGTAAATTCCAGCGATCCTTCCATCGGGAGATACCAAGATTGCGCCGTTGAACAGTTCGGGCGGTGAAGAATGTGGCGTCGCGTCGATTGTGCCTGTGAGAAGGCACGCATCCGCTTTCGCGGCCAGGTTCGTCACCAGCGCAAACGAGTCCGCATCGTAACGCATTGGCTGCGGTGTGGCCGTCTCCGGCCAGATGATGAGGTCGGGTTTGCCCGCAATTGCCAACCGCGTCAGCCGTTCGTAGCGTTCGAGAATCATCGGCTTTTCCCTGGGGTCAAACTTCAGCGACTGGGGAATGTTGCCTTGTACCAGCGCCAACCGTAGCGTGTGTGGTGACTCCATGCGGTGGCGAATTTCGCGCAGGCCTTGCGCGAACGCACCGCAAATGAGAATCATCGCGATGTAGAACTCCCAGCTCGGCTGACGCAGGAGTTCTGGATGGTACAGCTTGAGCACGAATCGGCGGGCGGTGAAAAAGAGCGCGAAGTTGACGAAGCACACCAGGGCCGACACGCCGTACACGCCTGTCACGCTGGCAAATTGAATCAGCGGCACAACACTGTGCTGGCTAACGCCGAGACCATTCCATCCAAATCCACCGAAAAGAAACCACCCGCGCACCCACTCCAACGTCACCCAAGCCGCAGAGCACGCCGTCGCCACGAGCAGATTCCGCCACGCCGAGTCCGACACAATCCCTTTCCCTTGCTCCACGCCCGCTTCTGCGTCCGCCGCCTTCCTGTCGCCATCCACCGCTGCCGCCGCGCGCTTGTCCCCTTCCGCCCCTCCCAAGGTGTTTGCAATTGTAAACAACATGGCGGCGGCACCGAAGTACAGTGCCAGAAATGCAACCAGAGCGACCATGCCGGGCAAGGTCACATGAATTGTCCACCACACCGTCGCACCGAAGAAGACCAAGCCGGCAATGTAGCCGCGCCGAAATGCTTCGCCGCGGTCGCATCGCTGCGCCGCAAACAACAGCGGTACGAGCGCGAGCCACGCAAGTTGGCTGATGTTGAATGGCGGATAAGCCAGTGCCAGCAGCACGCCAGTGGCAATGGGCAGAAGCCAGCGGTGCAATAAGATCCCTATCTGTGCCTTATGATTTTGTGGGAGCGACATTCTTGTCGCGATTCCCCTTCCTGGTCGCGGCAGGCCGCCTGCGCGCCAAAGCTTCCGCGGCGGCCCGGGTGCCGCTCCCACGGGCAGGTGGACAGTAGAGATTCATTTACGCGTTGCGGCCACAGCAGTTCTTATACTTCTTGCCGCTACCGCAGGGACACGGCTGGTTGCGACCAACTTTCGGCGCATCGCGTCGAATCGGCGCGGTGGCTTGCTCGATCGCTTCCTCGACCATGTCTCCGCCTTGTTGCGGAGCGCCGCCGGCCATGGGTTGCTGCGCTCGCGCCGCCGCAGCTTGACCGAATGACATGCTTGCTGCAAGGTCTGGCGCGATGAGCTGTTGGGGCAAGGCGCGCATGAAATCCTCGAACGCAGCCAGTGAACTGGCAGAACGGAACACGTTGCCGGCGATCTCGCTCTTGACGTTGTCCATCATCTCCTCGAACATGGAAAACGCCTCGGCCTTGTATTCGACCAGCGGATCGCGCTGACCGTAGGCGCGCAGGCCGATGCCGTTGCGGAGCTGATCCATATTGTAGAGGTGCTCCTGCCAGAGTCGGTCAAGCGCATTGAGGACGATCAACCGCTCGATGGCCTTCAGCGCGTCGGGGTTTTCGTTGGCTGCCTTGGCCTGGTAAGCTTTCTGGACTTTGTCGAGAATGACCTGGCGGATCTCGTCGGCGGTCTTTTGTTCAATCTGGTTGCGCCGCAACCCGAGCGGAAACGAGTGGTTGACCCAGCGCAGCAGCGCGTCGATGTCCCACTCGTCCGCCAGCTTGTCCTTTGGCAGATACTCTGCGACGCGCGCCTCGACGACCTCTTCGATGATGTCGAAGATCGCTTCGCGCGGGTTGTCGCCCTGAATAATGTCGTTGCGGAATCCGTAGAGCACTTCCCGCTGCTTGTTCATCACGTCGTCGTACTCAAGCGTGCGTTTGCGGATGGAGAAGTTGTGCTCCTCGACGCGGCGCTGCGCGGTCTCGATGGAGCGGTTGAGGAGCGGATGCTGCAGTTCTTCGCCCTCCTTCATGCCGAGTTTTTCCATGATGTTGGCGATGCGGCCGCTGCCGAACAACCGCATCAGATCGTCTTCGAGCGAAACGTAGAACTGCGAACTGCCGGGGTCTCCCTGGCGTGCGCAGCGTCCGCGAAGCTGACGGTCGATACGCCGCGCTTCGTGCCGCTCGCTGCCGATGACATGCAAGCCGCCAAGATCGGTGACGCCGGAACCGAGTTTGATGTCCGTCCCACGACCCGCCATGTTGGTGGCGATTGTGACAGAGCCATGCTGGCCGGCGCGGGCAATGATTTCGGCTTCTTGCTGGTGGTATTTGGCGTTCAGAACGTTGTGCGGGATGCTCGTGCGTTTCAGCATGCGCGACAGAACCTCGCTGGCCTCGACGCTCACCGTGCCCACGAGCATCGGCTGACCCTTGCGATGGCGCTCCTCGATCTCCTTGATGATCGCGTTGTACTTCTCGCGCCGCGTCTTGTAGACGACATCGTGTTCGTCTTTGCGCACGCACGGCTGGTTGGTCGGGATGACGATGACGCCGAGCTTGTAGATGTTTTCAAACTCAGTCGCCTCCGTCTCGGCTGTGCCGGTCATGCCGGCCAGTTTTTCGTAGAGACGAAAATAGTTCTGAATCGTGATCGTCGCCAACGTCTGAGTCTCCCGTTCGATGGCGACATCTTCCTTGGCTTCGACCGCTTGATGAAGGCCGTCGCTCCAACGACGGCCGGGCATCAGGCGGCCCGTAAACTCGTCGACGATGATGACCTTGTTGTCCTGAACAACGTACTCGACGTCCTTCTCGAACAAGCAGTAAGCGCGCAGGAGCTGCGAGATGTTGTGAATTTTTTCGCTGCGCTCGTCGAAGGCCTGCTGGATCTGCTGTTTCTTCTTTTCCTTCTCACCGTCTTCGCCGGGCAGGCTGTCGATCTCCTGGAGCGCTGTCACCAAATCGGGAATGACGAACGCGTCGGGATCGTTCGGGTTGAGAAACTTGCGGCCCTTCTCGCTCAAGTCGGAGTCGTGCTGTTTCTCGTCGATCGTGAAGAACAGTTCCTCCTTCAACGCCATCAATTCCTTTTTGCTGGAGTCTGCCAGCACTGCCAGCTCCGCCTCGTCGAGGAGCTTGCGAACCTCGGGATCCTCCATCATCTTGAGCAACTGCTTGTTCTTGGGCATCCCCATCCTGACCTTGTGCAGCAGCCGCCCCGCCTGCTGCTCTTCCTGATCGAGTTCCTTGCTGGTGCTCTTCTCGCCGTTCCGGTTCTCGAGCAGTTGCTTCGCCTCGTTGACGAAGCGGTTGCACAACATCGTCTGGGCGCGAACCAATTCGGCCACCTGCGGTTTGTACTTGTCGTAGGCGTGCGTCGAGACGGTGGACGGGCCGCTGATAATCAAGGGCGTGCGCGCTTCGTCGATCAGGATCGAGTCCACTTCATCCACGATGGCGTAGAAATGGCCGCGCTGGACCTGCGTCTCGGCGCTGGTGGCCATGCCGTTGTCGCGCAGGTAATCAAAGCCGAATTCGGCGTTCGTGCCGTAGGAAATGTCGCACGCGTACTGCTGCCGGCGAATTTGGGGCGGCTGGTCGTGCTGGATGATGCCGACAGTCAGCCCGAGAAACGTGTAAATCCCCCCCATCCATTCGGCGTCGCGCGCAGCGAGGTAATCGTTCACCGTGACGAGGTGGACGTTGTTGCCCGAGAGCGTGTTGAGGTAAAGTGGCATCGTCGCGACGAGGGTTTTGCCTTCCCCCGTAGCCATTTCCGTGATTCTGCCCTTGTGCAGTGCGATCCCGCCGAGCACCTGCACGTCGAACGGAATCATGTCCCACTTGTAGGGACGCCCGCGCACAATCCATTCCCTGCCAATCAGCCGGCGACAGGTATTCTTTACCACGGCGAATGCCTCGGGCAGAATGTCGTCCAGCGATGCGCCGCCCGAAATGCGCTTGCGGAACTCGTCGGTCTTGGCGCGCAGTTGCTCGTCGCTCAACTTCTGATATTCCGCTTCGAATTCGTTGACGCGATGCACGGTCGGCCAGAGGCGCTTCACTTCGCGCTGGTTCTTCGAACCCAGAATTTTCTTCAGAATCCAGTTAATCATGATCGCTTCGCGATGGTGAATGAGTTAGAGAGTTAAGGGGTTAAAGGGGCAAGACTCCGCCACTGCATGCCGCAACGCGACGCCACCCCTTTAACCTTTTTAACCATTTCCACCTATTCGCTCTCCTCAGCTCCCCGGTTTGACCAACGGCACGCCCTGCCCGCACATCGGGCAGTCCGCCGACTCAAACGTTTCGATGCGTAGTTTTAGCAGACTTTCCAGCCGCACGCCAAAATCCACTTTCCCGCCCGAGCGATCCACCAATGCGCCGACTCCTGCCACCTCGCCACCGTGCCTCGTCACGATGTCGATTGTCTCCTGCACGCGCCCACCCTTCGTGATCACGTCCTCAACCACGAGAACCTTTTCGCGCGGCCCGATCTTGAAATTGCGGCGCAGTTCGAGCTTACCGCCCGCATTCTTTTCCACAAATATGTGACGTCGTCCCAACGCGCGCCCCACCTCGTGGCCGATGAACAGTCCACCCAGCGCGGGTGAAATCACCGTTTGCGCGCCTGCGTCCTTCAGCCTGACCGCCAACGCGCTGCACAATCGCTCCGCAATGTTCGGGTACTGAAGCACCAGTGCGCACTGGAAATACTGCCGGCTGTGCAGGCCCGACCGCAACAGAAAATGCCCGTCCAAGAGGGCGTTGGTCTCCCGGAAAATCTTCAACACATCTGCATCCGTCAGCATTGTGCAAACTCTTCGTGCGATCCCCTCTCCCTTGCGCGGCAAGGGAGAGGGTCAGGGTTCGACGTTTCACGGCAGAGTTCGGCAAGGATGACGTCCAACACTCCGTCCAGATTTTCTTGTACCTCGATATTCCAGAATCGCAGCACCTGAATCCCTTGGTCCGCCAGATATGCGTCACGCACCGTGTCATGATTTTTCTGCCCGGGAACATTGTGGACATCGCCATCCAACTCCACAGCCAATCTTCTCGACGCACAGTAAAAATCCAGCACGTATGCCCCGACCGGATGCTGTCGGCGAAACTTGAACTGAGCGAAACTCCGATTGCGAAGATTACGCCAGAGTACTCGCTCCGCCCATCTCGGAGTCTTGCGCAGACTTCTAGCCAGTGAATGGCGTGAGTTCATAGCTCGCCCCTCACCTTGATCCTCTCCCCGGAGGGGAGAGGAGATCGGCTGACAAAGTTCCGCTCTCCATTGCCGCGCAAGGAATAGGGGTCATGGTGAGGGTTCGCTTCACACGCTCACCACCCACTTCGGATTTGGTTTACTTGCCTCTTCAACCTCGCGGCGTTTGGCGTCGTAGCCTTTGCGGCCCATGAGACCGTACGTGAAATTCTTGCCGAGTTCCACGCCCGGTTGGTCGAACGCGTTGATGTTGTAAAGTTCGCCCGCGTACGCCGTCTGCATTTCCAGCAAGTACAGCAACGCGCCAACACCGCGTTCGTCCACCTTTTCCAGCCGAATCGCGCAGTTCGGCTTGCCGCTCTGCGTCAACGCCAATTCCGTCGCGCGCTGCTCGGCGTTGATCAACTCATTCAGCGTGTGGCCGCCGAGATATTTGACCGCGTCGTATTCGTCGAACGCGTGCGGAATCTCCACGCTCGTCTCAAACTCGTCCACGGTGAGGAACGTGATTACCTTGTCGAACGGCCCTTCGATGTAAAGCTGCATCACGGAATGCTGATCGGTCGCGCCAAGCGCCTTTTCGGGCGTTTGCCCCGTGTGAACGACCTTCCCCTTCCGATCCACGCGTTTGCCGAGGCTTTCCGCCCAGAGTTGACGGAACCAATCCGCCACGTCCCGCAACGCGTGCGAGTACGGCATCATCACCTGCACGTTCTTGCCCTTCGCCTTCTCCATCAGGTAATGCAGCGCCGCGCCCGTCAACGCCGGATTCTCCCACAACTTCTTCGATTTCGTGCAGATCTCGTCCATCTCCGCCGCGCCCTTCAACAACGCGTGAATGTCAATCCCCGTCACTGCGGCGCTGAGCAAGCCGACTGCGCTGAGCACGGAAAAACGCCCACCCACATCAGGCGGAATCGGCAACGAGCTGTAACCGAACTTCCTCACGATCTTGCGAAGCTCACCTTTCTCAGGATCGGTTGTGATGACGATGTGCTCGATGTGGCGTTCTTCACCCAGCTTCTTGATCAACGCCTCACGGAACACCAAAAACTCGCTCATCGTCTCAGCCGTGCCGCCCGATTTGGTGATGACGTTGAACATGGTGTCGTCGAGATCGACGGCGTCGAGCAATGCGTTGATCCGGTCGGGGTCAACGTTGTCAGGCACGAACAACCGCGGCCCGCGCCGTGCCGGCCTGACCAGATTATTGTATTCGGGATGATTCAGCGCCGAGTGCAATGCGATGTTGCCCAGCGCCGAGCCGCCGATGCCGACCACCACGAAATTGTCGCACCGCTCCTGTATTTCGCTGGCCATGACGGTGATCTCGTCGGCCAGTTTGGCATTGTACGGCAGCTTCCGAAAACCGAGTGGCATCTTCGCGACGGCGTCCGCCGCCGCCGCGATCTTCGGGGCGAGTAGTTTCAACTCCGCCTCGCCGATCCCGTGGACGCCCACGCATTCAGCGAGCAAATTGTTAAAGTCGTAGCGCAGATTCAGCACGGTCACACTCCTCGTTTGCAGCGGTTATATCGCAAATTCCGAGGCGAACGACAACACATTTAGGGGTGGAACCGCAGCCCAACAACCACAGTTGCCGCAAAGAGGCGCAAGGAACGCAAGAAACGGCTGGCGCATTTGTTTGCGACTTTTGTGCCTTCTTGCGGCCAATAAAATGTTCGCAGCCGAGCGGAATTCTGGGAGATAGTGACTACTCGGAGAAATGCGCCAGCTTGAAGATTGCCCGCTGCAAGCCGGGCTTCAGCGTCCGGTTGCCGTGCACGGGAACGGTGATGATGGCGCGCTCGCCCGGTTTCGCGTAGATGTGGTGGCTACCATTGATACGCTTAAGCTGCCAGTCATTCTGCTTCAGAAGAAAGCAGACCTCCTTGCCGCTGTAAGCCTTCAAAGGCCGATTTCCAGAACTTGAATGTCCTCAGGCTGGCGGCCTTCCTCACGCAACACTTCCAGATAGCCGGCCATTGCTTCGCGCACATTCACCTGCAGTTCGTCAAGCGTGTCTCCCTCCGACACGCAGCCCGGCAAGGCCGGCACCTCCGCCCAATAACCGCCCTTCGGCTCGCGATGCACCACCACTTTGTAGTTCATGGGAATAGAATAGTGGAATCAGCTTACGGGTTCAACTCCGACGACGCCCGCCCGTGACAGAGAATACCTCGTTGGCCGCAAAAAGGCACAAAAGCCGCAAAGGATTCCTGCGACCGTTTCTTGCGTTCCTTGCGCCTCTTTGCGGCGATTGGCCTATCGTGGTTGCGGCTCACTTCCCGAACAACCGCGGCAGGAACGTGGTCAACGGCGGGACATACGTGATGAGCAGCACGCCGATGAACTGCACACCGAGCATTGGCAATACGGCGCGCATGACCTCGACCATCGGTTTGTTGAACCGGTACGACGACAACAACAGGTTCAGCCCGGCCGGCGGCGCGAGAAAACCTAGCTCCATGTTCGCCAGGAAAATGATGCCGAGATGAATTGGATCGATGCCGAACGCCAGGCCTAGCGGCACGAGTAACGGCACCACCACGACGATAGCGGCGTAGATTTCGACCAGCCCGCCCACGAACAGCAACACCACGTTCAATCCCAACAGGAAAAGCCACTTGGATTTGATCGCGCCCGTCGCCCACGCCACCGCTTGGTCCGGCACCTGTGCGTCCACCAGATACTGTGTGAACCCCAGCGCCACGCCGAGAATCAGCAGCACGCCTCCCACCAGCAACCCGCAATCGGTCACCACGCGCGGCACATCCTTAAAGAGCCTCAAATCGCGATACACGACAGTCTCAACGACGAATGCATACAACGCGGTCACCGCTGCTGCTTCGACCGGCGTCGCAAATCCGCCGAACAACGCGACCAATGCCACCACCGGCAACAGCAGTTCCCACTTTGCCTCCCAGACCGCGACCCACGCTTCGCGGAAGGCAAACCGCTTGTGGTCTTTCTCCAGTTTCGGGCCGGCGGCGACGCCCCACCAAATCGCCAGCGCCACCATCAGGCATCCCGGCAACAACCCACCTAGGAACATCTGTTCGATCGTGATCGAGGTTTTCGCTTGCGACGCAATGATCGCGTACAGAATCAGCGGCAAACACGGCGGAAACAAAATCCCGAGCGAGCCGGCGCCCGTCAGCAACCCGAGCGCAGTCCGCTCCCGGTATTTCGCGCCGATCAACACCGGCATGAGCACGCCGCCGAGTGCGAGAATCGTCACGCCCGAACCGCCCGTGAAAGACGTAAAAAACGCGCACACCAACGCCGTCACGATGGCCGGGCCGCCGCGAATCTGGCCGAACAACGCATTGAACACGCGCACCAACCGGCGCGCCGCGCCGCCCTCCGCCAGAAAATACCCGGCCAGCGTGAATAGCGGCAGCGTAGGCAGCGACGGATTTACCACGAGGCTGTAGTGCGTGAGCGGTACCGCTGCGATGGGGACATCTTCCGCCCAAAACAGAATGAGCGCCGCGCCGCCGAGCGTGGTGAACACCGGCGCCCCGAGCACCGTGGCCAGAAGCAGAATGCCGAGCGCCGGCCACTTGATCCGGGCCGCCGGCACCGGCAACCAAACTGCCGCTGCGATAAACGCCGCAATCAGCGCCAGCGCCACGGCCCGACCGCGCCACGTTCGCGCCGCGTGCCACCAGAGACGAGCCGTGATCACTCCGAAGCCGACGGGCAAAAGCGATTGCACGTACCAGGTCTTGATTCCGTAAGCGATGACGTGGGCAGCCGGAATTTCGGACCGAACAAATTGCACGCTGGCCACGCAAAGGAAAGCTGACACCGCCGCCGCAAATGACTGGCTGAAGATTGTCACCACCGTTTTCACGCGGCCGTGGAGAACCGTGGTCAGCGCCGAGAGCGCCAGCAGACGCCCCTCTCGCGCCGCGATCGCACCGCCCAGCATACCGACAATCAAGGTCAGGTGTTGGACAATCACCGTGGCGCCCACGATGCCGACGCGTGTCGTTTTGCGCAGCACCGCTTCCGCCACCGGCAACAGCATCATCGCCAACAGCGCGGCTGTCACGCCAAGGTTCTCAGCGTCGCGGAACGCGCGCCGCCAGCCGGTGGGCTCGGTTTGTGGCTCTAATGAGATTTCGTTGGTCATGTATTGTAGCCGCGAAACACTTTCGCGGAGGGTCGAACCACAGCCGCGAACAAGGTTCGCGGCTACAATCTCACTTCTTCCCCGCGCGGTACTCAGCGAGCAGCGCCTGCACTTCGTCGAACATGTCGGCTGGCACCAACGTGCCGCGAATCTTCGGATAAACGCTCTCGGCAACACCGCGCCACGCAGTCTCGGCCTCGGGCGTCAACTCGTGCACGACAAGCCCGCGCTTCTTCATTGCTTTGACCGCCTCGGTCATTTCCTTGCGGGCTTGCGCGCGAACCTCGTCGCCAGCCTTCTCCGCCGCCTCACGCATGGCCTTCTGGGCGTCGGACGGAATCTTGTCCCAGGTTTTCTTCGTGATGACGCACGCGCCGACAAGTGGCGCCCAGTTCATGTCGAGCATGTGTGGCGCGGGACCGTAGAATTGTCCCGCCAACGCGAAGAACGGCGGCGCTGGCACCGCGTCGATCAAGCCCGTCTGTAGCCCGGGCAAAATGTCGGCGGTTTCGAGCGGGATCGGCTGGTAACCCGCCGCCTTCATGATTTCGAGCGCCTTGTTGTCGCCCGCCCACGCAAACAGCTTTTGCCTCTTAAGATCGTCGGGATACACGACAGGCTTGCGCGAAAAGAACTTCACCCAGCCAGCATCGGCCAGGAACAATACGACAAATCCCTTGTCAGCGAGCCGTTGCTCCAACTTCGGGCGCAACTTCTCGCGCACGTAGTCCACCTCGTCGAGCGAGCGATACACCATCGGCATCGTCTGCAACGCTGTGACCGAATCATCGATCTCCGCCATGCCCGTTCCCGTCAGCATCGCCGCCTGCAGTTGGCCGATGCGCATCCGTCGGACCATGTCGGCCTCGCCGCCCTGCGTGCCGTCGGTGAAAATGGTCAACTGCACACCACCGCCCGGTGCCTGCCTCCACTTCTCCGCCATCGCCTTGAGGCTCTGATGCGGTGACGAATCCTTCGGCGCCAAAGTGCCGAGCTTGATCTTGATGGGCGCATCGGCAGCGAATGCGCCGGTCGCCCACAAGACGCTCAGGACTGCAATCAAGTATCTCATATCATTTTCTCAATCGCGTGCCCCTCACCTTGCTCCTCTCCCCGCATGCGGGGAGAGGAGATAGCAATTGTTCCCCCTCTCCCTCGTCGTTCAAGGGAGAGGGTCAGGGTGAGGGTTTGCCTCATTCCGCAAACAATTCATCTTCCCGCGACAACAGCCACTGCGCGCGGCGCTGCATCACCAGATTCGTCAAGCGCCATTCAGGCTTCCGATCGACGTCGATGACGAGCGCCTGCTTCAACAACTGCTCGAATTCCGCGCGCTGCTGCTTCTGCACGCACACGGCTTCCGCATACGTCACGAGCGGTGACGCCAACTGTCGCCCGCTCAATTCCATCGCGCGCTCGAAGTGCTGCTTCGCTCGCGTCGCGGCTTCGTCCGCCTTCGCGCCGGGCCGCGCGAGTTCGTAATTGATTAGAAACGTGTGGATGGCGCCGTAGTCAAATTTCTCGTCCAGTTCCAGCGCACGATCGATCAATGCCTCCATCTTCGGCAGGTCGGCAACGATGTCGGGCTTGTCCTTCGACACCGTGATCGCCCCGCCCCACGCCGCCGCCGTCCAATACAAGAGCGGCACATCGCGCTTCGTTGCAACGCGCACGGCCTTCTTCGGATCGGTGCGCAGCGATTGACTGAACCCGCGATGGTTTACCTCCAGCCCACGCAAGCCGTAGTCGCGCGCGCGCAGGTAGAGCTTGCGGGCGCGCACGCGCAACGCCGTCGCCGCCGCGAGGTCTTTGCCTTCGAGTTCGTCGGCGTCCTGCTGCACGAACGCGTAGCCGTACTGCGTGAACCCACTGGCCGTGGCCAGCAACAATCCGCGATGTTGCGGACTTTCTGCGAGCAGACTCTCCATCAGCTTCAAGCTGAACGGCGCCGCGTCGCGGATCAAATCAGGATCGTCGTCGGACGAGATGGTTGCTCCACCGCCTGCCAATGCGTTGCCGACCTGGTTGACAGCGAATCGCTTGATTGCGCATCCGCTGTTGAGCGCCAACGCCGCGACCAGGATGAGAACTCTGGGCTTCAACTCGTCCGGCTTATCGCATGTCGCCGCGCGAATGACAAGTCACTTTACTTCAACGACATCGCCGATTTTCAGCCCCAACTCCTGCGCGGCATTGCCGTTGTTGACGGCGATTTCCAGGAAACCGCTTGAGCCGATGATGCCGAGGGGCTGACCTGGAGCCACTTCTTGGTAGAACTCTTTCAAATCACACTCGACCTTGCCTTGCACACGGATCTTGCTGACGCTCCCCGCCAGTGTGTTGATGTTGGTAATCGCGTTGCCGAAGCGGTCGATATAAATGATCTCGCCGCGCAACACACCGCCCACAGCCCCGCCGAGGCGGGGCTGCGGCCAGTCGAGCCGTACGTAGTCGTTCAATTTCTCGCCCAGCGAGTCGAACGGAACGTTTTGCGTCAGCCGCGCGGCAACGGGCGCGAATATGTCGCGCCCATGAAACGTGTTGCTTACGGGCTTATGAATCACGCTCGGAGCGTGATAAAAATAGGCGTCGTTGTCCAGGCGATGAACCTCAAGGACCTTCTCCTGCGCCAGCGCAAACGAGAGCACGCCGTTGTCAGGGCCGACGAAAAAGTAATCGGCCGTTCTCACGGCAATCGCCGCGCGTTGACTGCCGACGCCCGGATCAACAACCGCGCAGTGAACTGTCAGCCGCGGGAAACAGCGGTACGACGCCAACAATGCGAACGCGCCTGCTCGAATATCGCCCGCAGGAACCTCGTGCGTGATGTCTACGATGCTGACCTGCGGATTGATTCCCAGAATCACGCCTTTCATGCCGCCAACAAACCAGTCAGCCGTCCCGAAGTCCGTGGTCAGAGTGATGATTGCCATGAGCACGGTTATCCGCTACCGGCTTTCATATGTCCAGCGGGCTGCGCACGCTGAGGCCGGGCCTGTTAAGGACATGCGTGTAGATCTGAGTGGTCGAGACATCTTTGTGGCCGAGCAATTCCTGCACGGTGCGGATGTCGGAGCCGCTTTCGAGCAGGTGCGTGGCGAAGCTGTGGCGCAGGGCGTGAGGGGTGACTTTCTTGTTTAACTGGGCGCGCCGGGCCGCGTCGCGGACAGCGGCTTGCAGGCGTTCCTCCAACACATGATGCCGGCGGCGCAGTCCGCTGCGTGGATCGGTCATCAGTTCGCGCGACGGGAAGAACCATTGCCATTCCCAAGCCTCGCCGGCTTTGGGGTACTTGCGATCCAATCCCTCGGGGATCCACACGCCCGGCAGGTTGGCTTGCCGATCCTTATCGTACAACCGGCGCAGCCAGTTCCGATGTTCCCGTAGTCGGCTGCTCAACGACAAGGGCAAGACGGTGACTCGATCTTTGTCGCCCTTGCCGGCGCGGACGAGGATCTGCCCGCGCTCCAAGTCCACGTCTTTCACCCGCAGCCGCAGCAATTCCATCAAGCGCAGACCGCTGCCGTACATTAACTCGGCCATCAACTGCATGGTGCCGTCCAGCGCGGCAAACAACCGCTGACATTCTTCCCGTGACAGCACGACGGGCAACCGGACCGATTTCCGTGCGCGCACAAAATCGCCAAACTCGCCGGGGTCGCGCTCCAAGGCTTCCCGTAGCAGGAAGACCAAGGCGTTGAGCGCCTGCTTTTGGGTGGAGGCGGAAACGCGCTGGCACGTGGCGAGGTCGGAGAGGAAGTCGCGGATGTGATCGTTGGCGGCGGCTTCGACGCGGACGCCACGCGCTTGGAGCCACTTGGCAAACCGGTCAGCCCAACCCCGGTAGGTTTGTTCTGTCCGCCATTGGTAATGACGGCCCCGCAGTTCCCGGATGAGTCGTCGCTCCCAATCAGTCTTGCCCAAGTCTGCCGCCGCCAGTGGCGGGACGCCGATGATTTGGTTGTTGGTAGGGCTCGACCGCCGGGCGAGCCGCCCTGTCAGTTCGTTTCGGACGGCCCGGCGGTCCGTCCCTGCCGCAAGGCCGGAATCGCCCTGTTTCCTGGCCGCCTTGAAAAACCAGTTCAGCGCCTCTTTCCATGTCGCGAGCGTGGATACGCCGAGCAGGCGTTTGCCCTGGACAGATTCCATGAAGGCGCGGGCGGACTCAACCGTCGCCCGTTGCTGGGACTGCTTGCAGTATTGCAGATACCGGATCAACGCCAGTCGGTACTGCTGGCGGCGCAGCGGCGGCAACCGCAATTGCTGGAGTGCCGTTGACCATTGCGGGAACCAAACCGACGGCTGATCGGGCTGAGAATTCACCTGCATATCACTTTGCGAAAGCCCAACTGAGTAAGGGTTTTGCCGGAGCGATATTCGCAAGGCAACTGCGTAGTGTCAAGTCTTGTGCGGAGTCCCAATTTGCCGCGTAACACGTTGCGATTGCGATTGACAGAGCGTAGCGGCAGTTCTACGCTCTCCCTGTGAAGACGGCCTTTTCTCCGGCACGAGCACTGCGTGTGAGTAAGGCCGAATAATACTGTTCGGCGACATGCGGGCATCTATGGCATCACGTACCTGTTGAGCGTACTTTTCATCGTAGGTCGTGGCGCAGTAGAAGACCGCCTTTTGTGTCACCATGAGTTCGATTTCTTGCTTCTCGGTACGTTCGAGACTGGAGTGTTGTATCAGCCAGTTCAAGCGGTCAGTGTCCGTTATCGCCGAACAAGTCGGTCGAGCCAACGCTGACCGCGTTGGCGGCTTGGGGTGCTGGCGGAGCTTTTTCTTCGCGGTCATCGTGGCTCACCTTTTTCGTTAGGCCGTTGAGACACTTTCACCAACAACAGTCTAAACTAACAAAGGAGAACATTATGCCGCAGATCAAAACTGTCCACGGTATCGAAAACCGTAAGGTCGTGACACGAAAAGAATGGCTAGTCGCCCGCAAGAAATTTCTAGCGAAAGAAAAGAAATTCTCAAAACTGCGCGACGCAATGAACCTTCAGCGCCGCAAGTTGCCCTGGGTCAAAATCGAAAAGGACTACGTTTTCGACGGGCCGACTGGCAAAGTGACGCTCGCCGGTTTATTCTGCGGCAGGAGCCAGCTCATTATCTATCATTTGATGTTCGGACAGGGTTGGGGGGAAGCTTGCGCGCATTGCTCGTTTTGGGCCGACCATTTCGACAGCGTGAACTTTCACATTGGCCAGCGCGACACGGCATTCGCCGCCATTTCCCGCGCGCCGTGGAAGGAGATTGAACCGTTCAAGAAGCGCATGGGCTGGCAGTTCAAGTGGGTTTCCTCGTTCGACACGGATTTCAATTTTGATTTCAACGTCTCCTTCACGCCCGAGCAGCGCAAGAACGGCAAGGCCATTTACAATTATGCTCCTTTGGAAATGGACATGGACGAGCGCGAAGGCGTCAGTGCGTTTTACCGTGACAAGAACGGCGACATTTATCACACCTACTCGTCTTACGAGCGGGGGATTGACTTGATGAACACCACTTACAACTTCCTCGACCTGACCGCCAAAGGCCGTGACGAAAATCCAAACCACTCCCAAGATTGGGTGCGCTATCATGACAAATACAAAGGAGCCTCAAAAGGCTGCTGCTGCGCTTGAGCAGTCCGGCAGATATATTTTGCCTAACAAGTCGCCGGAGCCAACCGCCGTTGGCGCGGTCAGTTCCGCTGTCGCGAGCGTAAAGCCCCGTGGGGCCACGCACCTTTACGGGGTTCACGCCGCGAGTCGGCGGTGGCTCAGCTTTTTTCGTTAGGCCACTTATCACGCCATGAGCATTGAACAGCGCAGAGTGGTAGATTTTGTCAGCACCGACAAAGCAGACGGTCATGTTTCGCTGACCATTTCAGACCATTTACCTTGGCTGCCTGACAACGAGCACCTTTTGATTTTACAGGACAAGATAAACGATTACTTGGCATTTCTTGAGTCGGGAGAGATTTACGATTCTTACCCGAAGGCGCACGGTCGCGAGATTGAGATTCGGCTGATTTGCAAGTATCCGCCAGCCGGAGACGGAGTCAGATTTCTGGAGTTGGCGAGCGAGACTGTCCGCAAGGCAGGTTTTCGTTTTTCAGTTCATACACCATGAAACCGTGGCCTAACCAGTCGCCGGAGCCAACGCCGGTTGGCGCTGGCAGTTCCGCTTCGCGGTCCACGGTTTCTGGTCCGGCGTGGCTCAGCTTTTTTCGTTAGGTAACGGATGAATGCACAAGTCCATGTCGTACTGCTGACAGTCGGGATGATTGTCGCCGTCGTCTTTCCGATTCTGATCTTCGCTAGTCGGCGTTGTGTCTTTGCGGTATGGGCTAGGTTCTCATCCCTCTTGGTCTGCCTCGCCGGACTTGGTTGGGGCGTACTCGGTTTCGTCCTATTGCATCAACGTTCTTCCATGTCGCCTCACGCTTACTTTGCTTTGGGCCGCATCAAGGCCCTGCTTGCCGGCTTGTGTGTCGGTCTGGTGCTCAGTATTCTCATCGCTCGTCCATATCAGAAGGTGACACGTGAGAAGACGGAGAACGCCTAACCATTCAGTGCAGCGAACGCGGGCTAACGCCCGCGTCGCTGACTTCTATCGTTAGCCTGCTACCATGCGCTACACCCAAATAGACCCGGTTCTTGTCCCGTGGGCAAAGACTCACGGTTTATTTGTTGCGACGCAGTTTAAGGGCGAGGAAGTTCGTTCCATTCAGATTGTTGACGACGCCGGTGATTCTTATGGCTTGTGGATTGATCTCCCCCGAGAGGATGATTCAGTGACCGTTGCCATTGCGGAGCACAAGGCGCCGAGCCGCAAGGCTCGCAGGCAGACATTCACCACGAAGATTGCAGAGCTTGGCGAGACATTGGAGTCAGCCTACGCAGTCGCCGAGTCTTGGATACGCGAGAGAGGTCACACGAGGACACCGGTTTTATGATGTCACGATTGGCGCAGGCTAACAAATCGCTGCAGGCAACGCGGGATGGCCGTTCCAGTTCCGCTTCGCGGTTGACGCTGGTTGGTCCCGCGTGCCTGAGCTCTGGACGTTAGGCCGCTCACGCGTATGACAATTCCAACCGTCCAAGACCGGCGAGAGATTCTTCAGCGAGGAGCAGACATTTTAGCTCCGGCTCTCGTTCCACATGGTTTCCATTTCAGCATGGTTTCATCCGGCAGCAGCAGCGGCGGCGCATTCGCGCACGGTGAGTTTGTTCGTGGAGACCGGAAGCTGGAGTTGCATTTTCGTTGGTCGCTCGGACTGGTTACTTACCACATCGGCGCGCAGAAGCTTGCGCACGAGGATTATATGCGAGCATTGCTTGGTCGTTCCAGCGCGAGTCATTATCCAGGCTTTTCAGATGACGCGCTTGCCACGTTTGAGGCGTTGCGCCAAGATTTAGTCGAGCATTGTTCCGATTTCGTGAGCGGCACTGGCGAGCAGTTCAGCCAGTGCATTGAGCGGCACAAAAAGTATGAGTCATTATCAGGATTTCAGAAGATGGAAGCTGGCGCGGCCTAACAAGTCGCCGGAGCCAACCGCCGTTGGCGCTGTCCGTTCCGCTGTCGCGGTTCACGTCGCGAGTCGGCGGTGGCTCAGCTTTCTACGTTAGGCGCTTTACGTTCAGCAAACATAACACAAACACAGGATGAAAAAATACATCGCAATACTGGTTGCCGCATTAGCTTTTGCGGCGACATCATGCAGCACTACACGTTGCTGTCATTCGTCTCCCAACCTTGCCGGCAACTGGGAGATGGGTGGCCCCTACAATGTTGGCCAGCCATGCCAGATTCTTCAGTCCGGCAATTACCTGACCTTCATAAATGAGAAGGGGGACAGGGCACGCGGTGTCTTGAAGTCCCCGGCAGAAGTGATTGCCATAGATTGGGAGGGCGGTTTGAGTGGTGCGCTGACCAATAATGCCACGCGCATCAACTGGAAGAATGGCACATGGTGGTTGAGAGACAAGTGATGATAAAATACGACGCGCCTAACAAATCGCTGCAGGCAACGCGGGATGGCGTCTCCGGTTCCGCTATCGCGGAGGATGTCACCAGCCCCGCGTGCCTGAGCTCTGGACGTTAGGCGGCATCCATGAAGCTTTGTGCATACATTTCCGCTTGGCTGGCTTTGGTAGCTCTCGCTGCCATTTATGGATTTATCCTAGGTGGCACATCTATACCCGGGGGTGGATTTTACTGGGATCACGCCACCGAAGATGCCGTTGAGCTTGGTGGTTTTGGCCTTCTAGCCGCCACACTGATCGTGCCCGGTGTATTTGCAGTTCTTCGGGTTCGTTCTGGACTCAGCAGAGGATTAGGCATCTTACTCGTTGCCATTTCGTCTATGCTAGCCGCAGTTCTCCCTCCTTTTATTGTGGCGTCCTCTGTCAGGGGAGAAGCTGGCATGGGAGTTCGCGTTTTTTTTGCCCCGCTATGCGCAGTAAGTGGCGTTTTAGGATTTATCATTCTCACATTTTGTGTTTTGTTCGTGCGAAGAAAAAGAAGCAATGACGCCTAACAAGTCGCCGGAGCCAACCGCCGTTGGCGCTTGCAGTTCCGCTATCGCGGTTCACGTCGCGAGTCGGCGGTGGCTCAGCTTTCTACGTTAGGCATCCTCGCACCACCATTTATGAAATCGAAACAGCTTGCAAACGTCCTGATTAAGATGCTGGGGCTTTCCGTGTGCCTCTATGCCATTCCGAGTTGTGTTTCCGGCAT
>Ga0208457_1001247_pt1 | contig 18977 bp, 15 predicted proteins | sample June2015DPH_10_1_FD_185513 | JGI IMG/M metagenome (GOLD analysis project Ga0208457, IMG submission 185513) | Peatland microbial communities from SPRUCE experiment site at the Marcell Experimental Forest, Minnesota, USA - June2015DPH_10_150... | ecosystem: Environmental > Terrestrial > Soil >... | reverse complement strand
GATTCACGAAGCGAGCCTTGGTCGAAATGAAGAAAGAGTCCTTTCTAGGTAAGAAGAAAACGAGCCGCTCGCGGCTCGTACCCTGGAAGTGTCTCTTGACAACGCCGACACCGTCATAGAGGGTGGCGCAGAGAATTCTCTTGATTCATGGGCCACCGGGTGAGTAGATCATTCACGCGCGACCCTTTGCGGACAGCTCATGCACAAGTGGGTGCCCAAATTCGTCTCAGGACTCTTCCTCTGTGCCACCCGCCGCCCAAATTCTGCCCGGGACCCTACGTCTGGGCCATCCGCCGTAGCTAATGCGTCTTCAAGGGGTTACGCGGTGTTCCACAGCCTAACAAGTGTGCCCGGGCACTTAGGGCAAGGACCGCGCCCGAGCGGAGCACGTTGTCGGTCACAGGGCGTTGAGACATTCCTCACATACAGTCCAGGCGTGGAACCCTAGCATTTAAGCTGAGGCCCCCCAGTGGAGAACCAGGCCCTTGGCCAAGTGACGTCGGAACACCCACCGGTCCATTTCCCAGACCCTATTCAAGTAGTCGATTGCTATCAGTGCGGCAAATGCACTGCGGGATGTCCCGTGGCCACGCACATGGACGTGATGCCGAATCAGGTGGTGCGGCTTGCGCAGCTTGGGGAATGGGAAAAAGCTTTGAAGTCGCGGGCGATATGGCAGTGCGTGGGATGCCAAACTTGCTCGACGCGGTGTCCCAAGGAGGTCGATTGCGCGGGCGTGATGGACGCGCTGCGGGAGGCGTCGCTGGCGCGCGGCATGGCTGCTCCTGAACGGTATCTCGTGGTCTCGTTCCAGAAAATTTTCCTTGAGAACATCCGCCGCAATGGCCGCCTCAACGAACTGGAGCTAATCGGGCACTTCAAGATGGACGTTGTGCTGCGCACCGGCAGGATCCCCTTTCTCTTCAAGGACGCAGGCCTGGCGCCGCAACTCGGAAAGCGCAAGAAACTACATTTGATTCCCGGCAAGGCGCGCGACCGGGGAGTGGTGGAGCGCATATTCGAGCGCTGTGCGAGCGAGCAGAAAGCATGAACATCGGCTACTATCCGGGTTGCGCGCTGCATGGCTCCTCGAACGACTACGAGCAATCCTTGCGCGCGTGCCTCGGCGCCCTGGATGTGCAACTCGACGAAATGAAGGATTGGATTTGCTGCGGCGCCACCGCGGCGCATTCCCTCAACCACAAACTTTCGCTGGCGCTTCCCGCCAGGAACCTGGCCGTGGCCGAGCGAGACGGCTTCAAGCAATTGTTCGCGCCGTGTCCGCTGTGCTCGATGCAGTTGCTCAAGGTGAAAAAGGCAGTCGTCGACGAACGCGTGCGCAAGGAACTCTCCGAGATCGTGGAGGCCGATGTGCGCGGGGAGAGCGAAGTCCTGAACCTGATTCAGATGTTCGAAAAGATCGGAGTGGACCGGCTGAAGGCGGCGGTGAAGGCTCCGCTGCAATCTATCACGGCGGCCTGCTACTACGGCTGCCTTTTGACGCGCCCGCCGGATGTGGTGCACTTCGATGACTTCGAGCAGCCGACTTCGATGGAAGCCGTCGTGGCGGCGCTGGGTGCGAAGACGGTTGAATGGAACTACAAGACGGAGTGCTGTGGCGCGGGCATGACCATGTCTAATGAAGACATAGTCCTGGAATTGGCGCACAAGATCTTGGGCAATGCGGCTGAGCACGGAGCCAATTGCGTGGTGGTGGCCTGCCCGATGTGCCACGTGAATCTGGATATGAAGCAGGCGGCCGTCGAGCGGCGCTTTGGGAAAAAACTGGGAATGGTGGTCTATTACCTTTCCGACCTGGCGGGACTGGCGTTAGGGCTATCCGCGGAGCAATTGGGCATCAACCGGCATTTCGTTACGCAGGCTTAGACTATGTCGAGGATTGGCGTCTTTACATGCTGGTGCGGCGAGAATATTGCGCGCACGGTGGACGTTGACGAGGTTTCGAAACGCGTCGCGGAACTTCCCGGCGTCCGGTGTTCGCTGAACTACAAGTACATGTGCGCCGATCCCGGGCAGGCCATTGTTCGCGAGAAAATTGCCTCCGAGAAGCTGGATGGCGTGGTGGTGGCTTCCTGCTCGCCGCACATGCATCTGAAGACCTTCCGCAAAGCGGCGCAGGCGGCGGGGCTGAATCCTTATCTCGTGGAAATGGCAAACATTCGCGAGCAGTGCTCGTGGGTGCATCACGATCGGGCGCAGGCCACCGCCAAGGCCATCGAGATCATCCGCCTGGCTGTCGAGAAGGTGCGGAACGATGCCGCGCTGCAGCCGATTCGCGTGCCTGTGACGCGCCGCGCGCTTGTGATCGGCGGGGGCGTCGCGGGAATACAGGCCGCGCTCGATATCGCCGACGCAGGCCACGAAGTGGTGATGGTGGAGCGCGAGCCCTCCATCGGCGGGAAGATGGCCGGCCTCTCCGAGACCTTTCCCACATTGGATTGCTCGCAATGCATCCTGACGCCGCGCATGGTCGAGGTGGGCCAGCACCCGCGCATCAAGCTCTACAGCTATTCGGAAGTGGAGAAGGTGGAGGGGTTCGTCGGCAACTTCAAGATCACCATCCGGCAAAAGGCGCGCTACGTGGACATCAGCAAATGCACCGGCTGCGGCGAATGCTGGAACGTCTGCCCGCTGAAAAGAAACTTGAGCGAATTCGATTACGGCATGGGTATGCGTCCGGCGATCTACATCCCTTTCCCGCAGGCCGTTCCTGCGCGGCCTGTGATTGACAAGAGCCAGTGCGCCAAGTTGATTCGCAATGGCTGCGCGCTGTGCGAGAAGAAATGCAAGGCCGAGGCGATCAATTTCAAGGATGAGGACCGGCTTGTCGAGGAAGCCGTGGGCGCCGTGGTGGTGGCTACCGGCTACAAGCTCTACAGCATCGCGAAATCGCAGCCCAACACGACGCTGGCCGGATATGGCGAATATGGCTACGGAAAATACAAAGACGTAATTGACTCGCTGCAGTTTGAACGCCTGGTATCTGCATCGGGGCCGACAGGCGGCGTGCTGAAACGGCCGTCCGATGGCGCAATTCCGAAGAGCGTCGTCTTCATCAGTTGTGTGGGGTCGCGCGACAATGCCAAGGGCCTGCCGTATTGCAGCAAGATTTGCTGCATGTACACGGCGAAGCACACCATGCTTTACAAGCACAAGGTGCACGACGGCCAGGCGCACGTCTTCTACATGGACATTCGCGCGGGCGGCAAGGGGTACGAAGAATTCGTGCGCCGCGCGATCGAGCAGGACGGCGCCAAGTATTATCGCGGGCGCGTTTCCAAGATCACGCAGGAGCGCGGCAAGCTCGTGGTGCGCGGCGCGGATACACTGGCGGGAATGCCAGTGACGATAGAGGCGGACCTGGTGGTGCTCGCCGCAGCCATGCGGCCTGCCGATGGCGTCGAAGAGCTGGCGCAGAAATTGAATATCGGCTACGACGAGTTTGGCTTCCTGCTGGAATCTCATCCGAAGTTGCGACCCGTGGAAACAAACACGGCGGGAATCTTCATCGCCGGCGCGTGCCACAGCCCCAAGGACATCCCTGAAGCCGTGGCACAAGCATCCGCCGCGGCGAGCAAAGTGCAGGTGATGCTGGCGGCCGATGAGCTTACGCGCGAACCTGAAATCGCCGCGATTAACGAACAAACTTGCGCTGCGTGTTTCGCGTGTGTTCGCACCTGCCCGTATCACGCGATTGACCGGGCGGAACTCCGCACGCCGAGGGGCGCGTTCATCAAAAACACGGCCCGGGTGAATCCGGGGCTGTGCATGGGCTGCGGCACATGCGTCTCCGTATGTCCGTCGAAGAGCGCAGACCTGCAAGGCTTCACGGACCAGCAAGTGTACGCGATGGTGGAGAGTTTGGCATGAGCGCGGCGCCGCAATTCGAGCCGAAGATTGTCGCCTACGTGTGCAATTGGTGCACGTACCTGGGCGCCGATCTGGCGGGAACCACGCGGCTCGAGTATCCGCCGAACGTGCGGATCATTCGATTGCCCTGCACCGGGCGAATCGATTTCAACCTGATTATCAAAGCGCTGGAGGTGGGCGCCGATGGCGTGCTGGTTTCCGGCTGCCATCCGGGCGATTGCCACTACACGGCGGGCAATTATCACGCGCGGCGCCGGTGGATATTGTTCCGTGAACTGCTCGACACGCTCGGAATTGACTTGCGGCGGATTGAGTTCACGTGGATATCGGCGGCAGAGGGCAGGAAATGGCAGCAAGTGGTTACCGAGTTCACCGAGCAGACGCGGAAGCTTGGGCCCTACAAGGAACTGTACGCCACGGGAACGTACCCGGATGTTCCAGCGCCAGAGACTGCCTCGCCCGAGGCGAAGAGTTTTGCGGCCGAGAGCGAACTGCGCGAGGTTTGCCACAAGCTCCTTGCCGAGGGCACGGTGAAGGTCGTGATCGGTTATGGCGCGCGCGGACCTTTTGTTGTGACGCGTCCCGAGGACGCGGACCGCCTGGTATGGAACAACCGCTGCTACAGCAACCTCACGACGTATTTGAAGCGGAAAGAGATCAAGGCGCTGGGAAAAGCGGCCGTCATCGTAAAGCCGTGCGACGAGAAATCGCTCGTTGAGCTGGAAAAGGAAGCGCAGTTCGAGCGCAAAGACGCGCATGTAATCGGCATGGCCTGCGAGGGCGTGGGCCAGCCCAAGTGCGCGCGCTGCACCGCGCGCACGCCGCGTTTCGCGGACATGACGCTTGGCGTGGCCGCAGGCCCGGAACCGCAATCCAGCCCCTCGCCCAACCGCTTCGCCGCACTGATGGCCATGCCGCCTGCAGAGCGCATGGCGTTTTGGACCGAGGAGTTTAACCGCTGCGTGAAGTGCTTCGCGTGCCGCCAGGTCTGCCCGATGTGCTACTGCGAGCGGTGCATCGTGGACAAGAACCGGCCCATTGCCATTGACCCTGCGCCAAGCACGAAAGGAAACTTTGCGTGGCAGATCGCGCGGGCGTTTCACCTGGCGGGACGCTGCGTGGGATGCGGCGAGTGCTCGCGCGCCTGCCCGGCGGGCATTGATCTGGCTTTGCTGAACATCTCGATGCACATCGCGGCGCAAAAGAATTTCGGCTACGAAGCTGGTGCGGATCCCAAGGCAGCGCCCGTGATCGGATCGTATACGCTGCACGATACGGAGGGCTTTATCCGGTGAGCGAGATCATTTCCCAATCCACGTTGCGCGCGCTCGCCGCCGAATGGATCGCCGGGGGCAAGAGCGTCGCGGGACCCGCGCGGGTGAAGCCGGATCTCGTTCTCTATCGCAGGCTGCGATCGGTGGACGACCTGTTGCTCGAAGGCTTTCAGCGGCCCGCGAATTCCATCAAAGAGTTTCTCTTCCCGAAAGCGGAGAAGCTATACGGCTACAAGATTCGGGGGAACAGCATTGAGCTCATCGAGAACGATTCGCCACAGCACGCGCAGGTGATCATCGCCGCGCGGGCATGCGACGCCGCGGCGCTGCCAATTTTGGATCACGTGTTCAACTGGGATTTTCATGACGAGTTTTACAACCGCCGGCGCGCCGCCACCACAGTGGTCACGTTGGCCTGCAGCGCTCACGATGAAAACTGCTTTTGCACTTCCGTGGGGCTCGATCCCGGCTCGGAGCGTGGTTCGGACGCCATCCTATTTGCATTGGGAAACGGCGAATACGAGCTGCGGTGCGCCACGGAGAAGGGCCGCGCACTGTTTGACGGGAAGACTGAGAAATCGGACCGCACGGGCAAGGCGATTGCAGGCCCGGAGAAGAAATTCGATGCGCAGGCGGTGCGCACGTTTGTCACCGCGCATTTTGAGGATCCCTTCTGGCAAGAACACGCACTTACGTGCATCGGCTGCGGGACCTGCGCGTTTTCGTGCCCGGCTTGCCACTGCTTCGATATCGTGGATGCCGGACCCGCGGCGGGCAACGCGCGCGTGAAGACATGGGATTCGTGCCAGTTTTCCACCTTTACGGCACATGCGTCGGGCCACAACCCACGCCCGGTGCAGCCGGCGCGCCAGCGCCAACGAATCCTGCACAAATTCGCCATCTATCCGGAGAAATTCGGGGAAATTCTCTGCACTGGATGCGGCAACTGCACGCGCAACTGCCCCGTGGGACTGGGCGTGCTGAGCGTGGTCACCGAGATTAATCATGGATAACGTGTACAAGCCCGACCTGATGGAAGTGACGCGCGTTCGCCAGGAGACGCCGGATGTGAAGGCCGTGTCGGTGCGTTTTCTCGATTCCGAACGGGCAAGCAACTTTTCGTTTCGAGTCGGGCAGTTCGGCATTTTCTCCGCGTTCGGCTATGGCGAGTCCACCTTCAACATCTGCTCGAGCTCAAACTGGAAAGATCACATTGAATTCTGTTTCCGCAAGGTTGGCCGTGTGACTGAAGCATTCTGGAAAATAGAAGAAAAGGATGTAGTTGGCTTCCGCGGACCGTACGGCAACGGTTACCCCATGGAAGCCTGGAAGGGGCGGGACCTGATTTTCCTGGGAGGCGGAATTGCCATGCCTCCCATCCGCTGCGCCGTTTGGTACGCGTTGGAGAATCGCGCCGATTATGGCGAGATCACGGTGGTGTATGGCGCGCGCACGGTGGCCGACCTGGTGTTCCTCGACGAGTTAGATGAGTGGTCGAAGGCCGAACGCGTGCGCATCATCCGCTGCGTTGATCCCGGCGGCGAGACGCCGGATTGGAAGGGCGAGATTGGCTTTGTGCCGCACGTGTTCGAGCGCGCGCAAGTGGCTGCGAAGAATCCGGTGGTCCTCGTCATCGGCCCGCCCATCATGATCAAGAACACGCTGCCGATCCTGGACAAGATGGGCGTAAAACCTGCGTCCGTTTACACCAGTATCGAGAATCGCATGAAATGCGGTATCGGCAAGTGCGGGCGATGCAACGTCGGCCCCATCTACATCTGCAAAGAAGGCCCTGTGCTTACGATGGAGCAATTGCAGGGACTTCCGGCCGATTATTAATCGCTGCGCCCGTTCCCACGAAGAGTATGATTCGACCGCTTACCCCCGGCGATTGCCGAGGGTAAATTCTAGAATTGCCCCTCGCAAGGATAAAACGCGGAGGACCCAAAGACTACACTTCTAGACACAGGGGTAGCGCTTGCGGAGGACTACGTTCCAACTGAGCGCGCATCAAAGACCGTGATGCACAGCGAATCCAGGAGTGCATTCGGAAGGGCAAGGTGAAAGTGCTGTTCAACTCGAATCCCGTGGAGTTCCGGCCTGACAGCGTCGTGCTGGAGGTGAACGGTGCAGAACAGATCTTGCCAAACGATTTTGTGTGGATTTTTGCCGGCGGAGAGCCACCCACGGCGTTCCTCAAGAAAATTGGAGTGGGCTTCGGCGAGCTCGATTTGACCGCAGAAGGGTCTCGAGAAGCACGCGAATCAAAGAACGCTGTGCTGGCGTCTACCTGAAGCCGGGCCGACCTAGCGCCGGCCTACAGCTTCAAACTGAAGCCATCAACCGGCGGGCCAAAGCTACTGCCGAGTTCGCATTCTCGCTGTAGCCGTCGGCGCCGATCTCGTTGGCAAACTCCTGGGTCACGGGTGCGCCACCAATCATCACTTTGACTTTCTCCCGGATGCCAGCCGCCTTCAATGCTTCGATCGTGGTCTTCATGGAGGGCATGGTCACGGTCAACAGAGCGGAGAGGGCCAGGATGCGGGCGTTCGTATCCTTTAGTGCGGCAATGAACTTCTCCGGCGGCACGTCAGCACCAACGTCGATCACTTCAAACCCGCCACCTTCGAGCATGGACACGACCAGATTCTTGCCGATATCGTGAAGGTCGCCCTTCACCGTTCCGATGACCACGCGTCCCGCCGGTTTCGCGCCGGAAGCAGACAGCAAAGGGCGCAGCAGATCCAACGCTCCCTTCATCGCACGACCCGAAAGGAGCAATTCCGGAACGAAGTACTCTTCACACTCGAAAAGACGCCCCACCTCGGCCATAGCAGGGATCATCGTGTGGGCAATCAACTCCCCAGGGTCCATCTTTTCGGCGATGGCCTGTTGCGTAATGGCGACCGCTTTCTTTGAGTTACCGTTCACGATTGCATCATGAAGTTGCTTCAAGTCTGCCATCTCTGCTCCTTCCCGCTAACGCGTTCGATGCTCTCTTGGTCTTGCCGCTGCATCCCTAGCCACGCCGATTGATTGCCATGGCGGGCAAAGTGCAGTTAATCTCTGGCACTAGCGAGAGTCCTCGATTTCTTATCTCTGACTGCCAAATTCCTTCACCGCATCGATCATGGCAACGACATTTTCGACTGGGGTCCCCGCCTGTATGTTGTGAATGGTGTTGAAGACGAAACCCCCGCCGGGAGCGAAGATCTCGCATCGCCGCAGAACCTGCTCCCGAACTTCAGAAGGTGCGCCGAACGGCAAAACCTTCTGCGTGTCCACGCCACCGCCCCAAAAGACCAGCCTGTCTCCAAAGTTCGCTTTCAACTGTTCCGGCTCCATGCCAGCCGCCGAGCACTGCACAGGGTTGAGAATGTCGAAGCCCGCCTCGATAAAGGACGGAATGAACCTCGCGACCGAACCGCAGGAGTGTTTAAACGTTTTCCAGTGCGTGTGCGAGTGAACCCAGTCGTTGAGTTGTTTGTAGTACGGGAAGTACAGGGTGCGGAAGGTTTTCACTGAACAGAATGCGGAGGTCTGCGTGCCGAAATCAGTGCCACATAGGAACACCGCATCAACGTTGTCGCCGACCGCAGCGTGGATGCGTTCGAGGTTCTTGAGGGCGATCTCACACTGGCGCTCAAAGATCTTGTGGACGTAGTTTGGACGGCTGCTGGTGGAGACATACCATTCCGCGATGTCGCGTATCCCTTTGGGATACTTGAGAGATGGCGCTGGGACGAGCGCGATATCACCGAACGCCGTTCCCCCAAATGAGGCAATCACCGCGCAGCCAGTCTCCGTCGCTTGCCGCACCGAGCGCACAAGGTGTTCGAGATCTTCTTGCGAGATCGGCGCAAACTCTTCCAGGTTGTCCTCGGGATTCAGCTTCTCTTCTTCGATTGGCGGCTGTCGTACTGTGGCGTCGAAGAAGTAGCCGCCTCGCGGCATGCGCCCGCTGGGAGGAACCGTCATGTCGCCTTCAGGATAGATAAGGGTGTCACCATTCGCATCGACCGTGGTATTGAAGCCCTCGGGAACCAGCACTTCGAGTCCATTGAACTGCCAGCATTTCCAGTTCTTTGTCGGAAAGCCAAACATGGTGTTTCGAGAGAAGACGCCGACGACATCAAGACCCATAGCTTCCCGCAGATCATCCTCCACCAGCCCCAGCATCTGATATGGTTCGTGAATGCGTACGGGCCGCTTCTCGAGGCCGTAGTGGTCTCGCAGTGCGGCCACGCAACTCGCGTGCACGCCGGTGATAGCGGTTCCTCCGAAATCAATCGGGATGCGGTCCGGTTCCTTGTGATCCAGTGCGGTGAGGAGCCGCTCACGGCTGGCCGTTCTGTTGACTGCAGTGTCCATCGTTTGCGCTCCTCGCCACTGTCTAGCGATCCAGCCGCCCGAATGACGATGACTCGGAATTCTGGTGCAATCCTGGCAATCTGCCGGACCACGCGTGTTGCCGGAATTTGGGGTGGCGATTCTCCTCCCTACCAGGAATTTTTCAGCTCGCCGACCTCGGCGGTGACGGCGTCGAGGACAGCGCAGGCTTTGACCGCCGCGGTCATGGCGTTGTGGTCTCTGAAGAGCGGCCGGTCCGCGTCCAGGTGTTCCACGACCTTGCGCACGGCAGCTTTAGCGGCTAGCGTCCCTTTGCCCGGCGTGAAGTCGCGGAAGTCCAATCCTTGGGCGGCGGCGATGAATTCGATGGCCAGGACGCCGTTGGCGTTTTCCAGGATCTGCCGCGTCTTGAGCGCCCCGTTCATGCCCATGGAGACGAAATCTTCCTGGTCCGCGGCGGCCGGGATGGACTGGACGTAGCTCGGGGCGGAAAGGATGCGCTGCTCGACGATGAGCATATCCGCGGTGTACTGGCTGAGCATGTGGCCCGAGAACATTCCGGCGCCCTTGGTGAGGAAGGCCGGCAAGTCCACGGAGAGGGCAGGGTTGAGGAGGCGGTTGAGGCGCCGCTCGCTCAGCACGCTCACCATGGTCACGCCCGCGCCCACCACATCCAAAGGCAGGCTCACGGGCGTGCCCTGGAAGTTAGCGCCGGTGTAGACCTTGTTCTCCTCCGCCACAAAGATGGGGTTGTCGGCCACGCCGTTCAGTTCGGTCTCCACCTGCTTGCGGGCGTAGGCAAGCAGGTCGCGCAGGGCGCCGATAACCTGAGGTGTGGAGCGCATGGAGTAGGCGTCCTGCACCTTTACCTTGAGCTTGCCCGTGACTAGGTCCGAGCCCGCGATGACGGTCCGAAGGTTTGCCGCCGCCGTCTGCGCGCCGCGGAAGCCGCGTAACTCGTGGAGCTTGGCCTCGTATGGGCGCATGTTGGCCAGGAGCGCCTCCAGCGTCATAGCCGCGGCAATCTCCGCCTGGGCCACCCAGCGCTCCGCGTCGTAGAGTTCCAGACACGCCATTCCGGTGATGAGGTTGCTCCCATTAATAGCGGCCAGGCCGTCGCGGGCCTTGAGCCCGGGCACCGGGATGCCCGCCTTATCCAGGGCTACTTGGGTGGTCATGCGCTGGCCTTGGTAAAAGGACTCGCCCTCGCCCATCAGCGACAGCGCGCACTGAGCCATGGGTGCCAGGTCGCCGCAAGCACCCACACTTCCCTTCTCGCACACGACGGGCGTCACGCCCGCGTTGAGCATGGCGATGTAGGTGAGCGGTATCTCCGGCCGGCACCCCGAGAAGCCCTTGGCGTGCACATTCACGCGGCTGAGCATGGCCGCGCGCACGTGCTCCACGGGTGCCGGCGCTCCGATGCCGGCCGCGTGATTGTAGATGAGGTATTTCTGGAACTCCTTTACCTGCTCATCGTTCAGGACCACTTCGGAGAACTCGCCGATGCCCGTGTTCACGCCGTACATGGTTTCGTGGGCCTGGATCTTTTTCTCCAACATGCCGCGGCAGGTCTTGATCCGCTCGAGCGCCTCCGGCGTCAGTTCCACTTTTTCTCCATGGCGCGCCACGCGCACCACAGCTTCGATGGTCAGGCTGCTGCCGTCAAGACGGATCGTCATGGTGTTCCTCCTGATGGGGCCGCATCGACTTGGCAGATCCCGGAGAAAATGCCGCGCGGCTCATCCTCCCGCGGCGCCCAGATGGAGCGAGGAGTGGGGGCCAGACCACCGCGCGGACGAGTGGGTGGATTGACCCGACATTTCAAGTATGAACTTCGCGCTGCCACCATCATAAACGATTCCACCCGACCTGCTGTCAAGCTATCACCTTCGGGGACATTTTCAGGGCTGTATCCCCCTGGCTGGTGGCAGAGCAGAGAGCCATACAATCGCTCTGCGGTGGAAACTCTTTGAGATCATCGAATCTTCTACTATTAAAGAGACTTCGAAAACGGAAAAAGTAAGAAAAAAACTTGCCGCTGACCTACAAGAAACCGTAGCAAGTCTCCACATCATAGAAAGTCCACAGAGGTCCTTTACTTACTAGGGAACATTAAGAAGGGGAAAAGGGAGAAAAAATCTTCCTCCTAGTGTGGTGTCCCAGCTAATTCTTTGCAACGGCGCACTTTGTCGAGGATGACATCAGCCGTGGCCTTCCAAACGAAAGGCTGGGGCTTGCTATTCCAGTTGGCAAGCCACGCATAGATGGCCCGCTCGAGTTCTTCAACGCTACGGAAGGTGCCACGGCGGATCATGCGTTCCGTGATCAGGGCGAAGAAGCGTTCCACCTGATTGAGCCAAGAACTGCTGGTAGGGGTGAAGTGGAAATGGAAGCGGCGGCGCTTTCCGGGTTTGCGCCAGCGCTCCATGGCGGTGCTCTTGTGCGTGCTGTAGTTGTCCAAAATGATGTGCACGTCCAGGGCGGGAGGGACTTGCTTCTCCACCTGGTTGAGAAACTTGGTGAACTCTTTGCCGCGATGACGTGGCAAGCAACTGCCGATGACTTTACCGTTCAAAATATTGAAGGCGGCAAATAGGGTGGTCGTTCCGTGGCGTTTGTAATCGTGGGTCTGACGCTCCGGCAGTCCCGGGCGCAACGGCAGGATCGGAGCGGTGCGGTCCAGCGCCTGAATCTGGCTTTTTTCGTCGACACACAGCACCAGAGCGCGTTCCGGAGGGTCCAGGTACAGACCGGCGATATCGCGCACCTTTTCCTCAAACTGCGGATCGTTGGACAATTTGAATCTCTCCACCCGGTGGGGCTGAATAGCAAAACGCTGCCAAACCCGATGCACCATCATGCGCGACACGCGCATCTGTTTGGCCAGCGTTCGCACGGTCCACTGCGTCGCGTCCGGCGGCCTGGTTTTGAGAGTGGTGTCCAGAATCTTTTTCTCCAACTCCGCTGTCAGCGTCCGGCGCAGCCGGTTCCGCGTCGGCTTCGCAGTCAGCGCTTGCACCCCGCCCGCGCCAAACGTTGCGCGGGCGGCGATCACCGTCGGGCGCGACAGGCCGAGTTGTTTTGAGATTGCGCGATTCGACATCCCTTCCTGAGCCAGCAGAATCACCCGGCATTTCTGCGCCACTCGTTGTGGCGTTGTTCCCGAGCGGACCAACGATTCCAGTTGCCTTTTGGCGGCGTCATCAACGGAAAGAGCTGCGGCGGTGGGAAACATGACCCGATTGAATCATGACCAGCCTATATTGTCAATACTTATGCGGGACGGGACACTAGCACATTTTTCCCGTGAGAACGCGACAGGCAATGACGTGGCCACAGTGAGGGGAGACCGGCTGCGACAATCGGAAGAGAGGCTTGAGGGTGTGGTGGATGAAGCAGGGGCTGCCGCGTTGTCCGCCGATGCCCAGATCCCTGGCAAGCGATTTCTTGGTTCCAGCTTCACATTTTTGTTATAAGACTTCGAGACATTGCGCGTGGCTTGACGCGGCACCGGAGATTATAACGGGACCGAATTTGTCGGCTCGGCTTGGGCACCAGATAGTCTGGTCGATTTCTGCCACGCTTCTGAAAATTGTCTCGATCTAGGGGTTTAGTCCCGCCTGGTCGATTGCCGGACCCAAACCGGATGCTTTCTTAGGCGAGCCTTGCTAGCTAGCGTAAGCAGTCGGTGGACGAAGGGCTTTGGCTACTTAGGCGGCTGAGCGCTCTGTAATTCCCGATAAAACTTCTGCAGCACAAAGAACGCTTTCTTCTTCTCACCATGATTGGAGACAAGCCCTTTGCGATTGAAATAATCCTCAATACAAGGGAGCGTTCGGCGCGGACTACGAAAGTCTTTGAGAATCCACGGTGTCATTCCGCGAAGAAAGGGAATGCGCTTCAGCATGACGATCTGATGCTCGTAGAGGTTTTCCTGATATTCCTCGGTCCACCGTGTGGAGGGATCACCGTGGCGGCCAAAAAGCGCGTCACCCCCGAGTTCGCTCATAATCAGGGGCTTGTCGTACGCCGAGACCCAATCAATCGAATCTGCCTCCCCCGGCCGGCGGACATACCAACCAATGTATTCGTTGTTCCCTAGGACATCGAGATCGCTCGCGATCGGATCATCAAGGTGAATGGTTATGCGGGTCTCCTCCACGACTTCGCGAGCCTGAAGAGCGGCAGACACAAGGCGCGTGGAGTCGGCGGAATGGGCATTCTGAATGAGTTGCCGCAGGAAGCGATTCCGGGCATCGCTGATGGGGGTTTCGTTCGCGACCGAGTAGATGATAAGAGCGGCGCGATTATGATCTCGTGCGATCATCTCGTTCAGCTGATTTTCAGCATTGTGCAGTGTTTGGGGATTTTCCCACTGAATAGTCCAGTAGACGGGCACCTCTCCCCAGACCAGCACTCCCATTTGATCGGCCATGCGCAACATGGATTCATTGTGCGGATAGTGCGCCAGGCGAACGAAATTGCAGCCCAGTTCCTTTGCCCAACTCAAAAGCGTCCGCGCATCGTCGTCGCTCCAGGCTCGCCCGGGCCGCAGGGGAGCCTCTTCATGGATGCTGATTCCGCGCAAGAAAACCGGCTTCCCGTTGAGCAGGATATCCGTGCCGCGGACCTCAATCGAGCGGAATCCGATGCGCTCTATGACTTTGTCGGTCTGGCTGGCGATCTCGACGGCATAGAGTTTGGGATTTTCAGGAGACCAAAGCGTCAGGCCGGCGCTGAAGGAAAACTCGCCGCGTCCCTTGGAATCTGTCTGAAATGTTTTGGTGAGCCCCACCTCCGGAATTCGGATGGTGACATTCTGCTGAGGTTGTGGCCCGTTGAGCTGCACCCAGCCTTTAATCTGGCGCGTCGATCCTTTCTCCAGCTGGACAAAATAATCCTGAACAAAGGTCTCCGGGACCTCCAGCAATGTCACGGGGCGTGTAATTCCGCCGTAATTCCACCAATCCGTATTGACCGTGGGAACTTGATCCTTTGCGCGATTGTTGTTGATTCTAAGAACGAGGAAGTTTCCGTGCGCCCTTACGCGGTCCGTGATTTCAAAATCAAAAGGCGTAAAGCCGCCCTCATGCTGGCCAAGCTCCTGTCCGTTCAGATAAACGGCGGCCAGGTAATTGCACGCGCCAAAATGCAGAAACAGCCTGCTCTTTGGTGATTTTGCGTAATCGAAGGACCGCTTGTACCAGACGCTTCCTTCATAAAACAGCAGCGACTCGCGCTGTGTGTTCCAGTCACCGGGCACTTGGAGCTGGCCGGAAGTATCGAAATCATATTCGACCAGCTCCGATTCGGACTGAGGCTTGTAGTTCTTGTAAAACGCGTGGTTGTTTTTCAGTGGCTGAGCACGGTAGTCCAACGCTCCAACATCATAGGGATCAACAATGGCCTGCCACTGGCCATCCAGGCTAGTGACCTGGCGCGCATTGATATTCGCGATCAACGGCGCAACCTGCGCTGCGCCTCGACCGGAGAGCAACGGCAAACACAAAGCAAGTGCCAAACAACGGAACACATTAGTCATAAAAAGACCTGATTCAGCATAGTAAGAGCTCCCGGAATCCAATTGAGAGTTTACCTTAGAGTCCGGGAGCCCACAGCTTCAGAAGTTGAATTTCGCGCCGATCTGAAGAACGCGCGCCGGCAGTGAACTGGTGATCTGTCCAAAACTGGAGGAGCCAGCGTTATTCACGGTAGGATTGTTCCAGTTGGCCCGGTTGAAGGCGTTAAACGCATCCGCCTGGAACTGCAGGCGCATGCCTTCCCTGAAAGGCAAATTGACGGTCTTTCGCAACGACAGATCCCACTGATAAAAGTTGGGCCCGATGATATTGCCTATGGGGGCGTTACCCGCACCGAGTACGCTCGCGGCTGCAAAAGCGTTCGGATTGACCCAGCATATCGCTTTGGGGTTCGCGCATGAGCCGGTAAATCCAATGGATTGGCCTGCAACAAGGTTTGCCCGCCGGGCGACATTCGCGCCATTCAAGCCAACGGCTTGCGAAGCTGCTGCCGTGAGGGGGGCTCCAGATTGGTAGTGCATGAGCGCGCTCAGCGACCACCCTTTTACCAGGGCGCCTTGCACGCCCGTCATGCTCTTGCCCCAGGGCGACTCGACGGTGAAGGTTAGTGCCACGATGTGCGTGGCGTCGAAACTCAATTTGCCATAGTCATATTGCTTCCAAGTTCGCACCACGCCGCCAGATTGCGTTCCGCCTGCTACTGCCGTAGTTGCACCGTTGACCAAAACGGGGCTGGCGGCGGTGCTGACGAGGCAAGTGAAAGGGCATTCCGGCTCGGGGTTTTCGTTATAAGCGTCACCCACACCACCGCCATTTCCCATCGTCTTTGAATACGTATAGGCAAAGGTGGAAGTGATGATTCCTGTGCGCTTCGTCAGGCTGACTTGCAACGAATTGTAGTTGGAATTGACGTCGCTCAACTCCATCGTAATATTAGAGTATCCCAGGTACGGGCGAATTTGGTCCTTCGACAGACCGACGGGTGCGAAGCCTCCCGTGCATTGGTACGCGGCAGCACTTATACCCGTTGGGCAGGCGAGCGTGTTCGGGTTCGGCGAGACAGGGATGAGGGTCCCCTGCTGCGTCCAAGTGGCGTTGTTGAAGCCAGGCCCGCGCAGGATGTGGCGTCCCTGGTTGCCGACGTAAGCTACCTGAAGCAACAGCCGCAACGGTATCCAAGGCGGAACACGAAGCTGGCCGAATCCTCGGTGAGGCCGGCTTGAATGTGGTCTGGATAGACTGCCCACTGGGGCGATCCGCAGTTATCTCTACAGACCCTTGTCAACAGCCGCTCGAACCCACCGACATCGTGCTGCGGGTGCTCTCTGATCACGCCCGGAATGGTGTTCAAGACTGTGCCTTTGGTTTTGCAGTCCTTCCAGTTCTAGCCAGTGTGTACTACGAACATGCGGTGAGTCTCGCCAGGAATGACGGTGCCGAGTTCGAGGTCCCCATAATTCTCGGTTGCGTTATGGCGCATGAAATCGGCCATTTGTTGCTTGGCTCAAACAGCCACTCTGACACCGGAATCATGCAGGGCCAATGGGAACGCAAACAGGTCCGGCAGTTGATGAAGGGCGATCTGCATTTCACGGCCCAACAGTCGAAACTTATGCGAGCAGAGGGGCAAACGCGAATGGGCTTGGAGGCGACCCAACTTCGCACACTGAGTTCAATTGGATAATTGTCTGTAGATTCTCGCATATCGAGACTTTGAAAACAGTGTTGCGAACAGGCTTTTCCGCTCGAGAATGGCCACCATGGCACGCGCAATTATGTCCGGGTGGCCCCTGACTGGGGCGGAGTTGCCGAAGTGATCGTACGAAGTCTAATTCTTGCTGAAGGCTGTCTCCAGGATGTCTTCTGCAGGCCTGCCAGGAGAAAACCAGGTCGATGCGGTTAATGGCTCAATGCCTACTTCGTGGTACCAACTGCTTGACTCGTTCCCAGATCCGCTGAAGCATTTTCTAAGTTACTGGTTGGTAAAGTTAGTAAATAAGGGTCCCCTCCCAAAGTGGGTCAGTTGGCTCAAGGGCTTCATGTATCGTACAGATAGCGCCAAATCGCTTTGTAGCGTTGGTGTGCGTCAAGACTTTCCGGAAACTGGAGGGCGAGATTCAGGACACCCTCGACTATCCTCGGAGCAAAGAAAAGGCCCCAGCCGCCGTAACCCATACGCCAAATGTTGTCAGAGGTTCTTGTCAGGAAACCGGCTCCGATTGCCCAGCGCCCGGGACTGGGAACTTCACAGTACCTGCCGGTTGGAAAACCAACTGTCGGAATCTCCTCGACATCCGCTAATATACAGCACTTACCTCGACCCAAATGAATGTTGCTTACCTTAACGTGCAAGGCACCCTTTTCAATGTAAATTGCTTCTCTGCCTTCAAATAGGTCCCGAAGATGTTCCACTTTCGCCTCGCTTGTTTTTGAGAAGGACATATCGGTTTGGCCCCTTCCGCTTTTCTTAACCCCGTGCAGTCTTTTGGTCAAGTCCTGGTAAACGCGCTAACCGTACATCTCTAACAATGTCAGCCCTGTCAAATCCTTTTTGAGCGCACTTCTCCATTCGCTCCGAAGAGTGGTCTTCCTTGTCCTTCTTTGACCTTTGCATCGACGACCACGGCTCGCTCGTAATCTTTCGGTCAGTTTCAGTCCGACCCAGACATCTCTTCGATCAAAACTTCGACCATGATTACTTCTTCAAACTCCCCTTTCGGGGAGCGGGATGCCCCATCATGTGGACGGTGTTCTACTTCACACCATGTCCGGTTCCGAGCTGTCCCACGTACGAACCGAACTCGAACGACGGCGAATACTCACATCCATTCCGCCACAGCCAGTACAAACGAACTGCCAGCCTGCGCCCCATCGCTACCTTGGCAATGTTCTTGTGCCGACGCATCGCCAGGTGAATGTACCGACGTCTCCAGTCGGGATGAATACGCGCCGCTGCTTGGGCTGCCTCCACCAGCAACAAGCGCAACAACGAACTGCCTTGTTTACTGATGTGCCCCAATCGCTGCTTGCCAGCACTGGAGTCCTCACACGGAATCATCCCCACATAGTTGCCAATCTGCTTACCGCATGGAAAGCGTTCCCAAGTTCCAATGATCAACACGAAGGCGAGTGCCGTAAGCGGACCCACGCCAGGATGTGTCATCAGCCGCATCACGTCGGGTCGCTTCCTGGCTTCCCGCTCGACGGCTGCGGTTAACTCCTCAATGGTCGGATTCAAGCGGTCCAGCAGCTCCAACAACTCTTGACGGCGCCGACATTGTTAGAGATTTCCGGTTACCAGGCGTTGAGTCCATCAGGCTAGTGACAAATCCTGCTGAAAAGAGTTATCTGGGCTTTCCGTGAAGATGCTGTTCTATTAAGCACACTTTTGTGCCGCTTCCGGTCAAGACATGGTGTGATTGTCTTATGTAGGACACTCGTCACGTATACCATCGCCGGAGCCGCCGAGTAACAATCAGCGAGCCTGTGAAGGTCTGTCCTTGCGGTCCGCGCTCCGAATTCTTCGAAGAAATCGGCACCACGAGGAATGTCTCGCGCGAAGGATTCTACTTCCTCACCAAGCGCGAGTACTACCAAGAAAGCATGCGTCTCTTCGTCACACTCCCCTATCACTCGCCCGCCGGCCTCCGCGACCGCGAATACATCGGCCAAGTCGTTCGCGTCGAGCTGTTCGATGATGGCCAATGCGGTGTCGCCGTCCAACTCCTCTCCTCTGTAACCGCGACACCGCCAACTCGCCTCCCGGGCTCCACACCGCGTTGAGACAAAAGGTTTGAAAATCACATGCCCGGTTTGCGCTGCCGGCTCAGACGGTCGACGCAACACTTGCTTGAAGTCTACTCGCAGGCGTCTCAAAGCCTAAAGTTTTTCTCGGGCGTTGATTCAAGCGCAGCGCGAC
>Ga0208457_1001243_pt1 | contig 19010 bp, 15 predicted proteins | sample June2015DPH_10_1_FD_185513 | JGI IMG/M metagenome (GOLD analysis project Ga0208457, IMG submission 185513) | Peatland microbial communities from SPRUCE experiment site at the Marcell Experimental Forest, Minnesota, USA - June2015DPH_10_150... | ecosystem: Environmental > Terrestrial > Soil >... | reverse complement strand
GGCTGCCATTATTCATAACATCGCATGGAGAGGAGGAAAAGCAATTGAGATAAGGAACAATATTGTGGGAACACGAGAGATCGAGATTGGAAATGTTGAAAAGGGATTTCGGGAGGCTGACTTAATCATTGAAAATGCATTTAAGACGTCCAGGCCAAATAATGCACCCTTAGAGAGGACTACAGTGATCTGTGTTCCTGGATCAGGAGGAGGGATAGAAATTTATGGAACTACACAGGGAATCCACGCTATGCGAATGAACATAGCCAGTTCTCTTGGGCTTCCTTTGCATAAGGTTAATTGCCACCGGGTATACCTTGGTGGCTCATTTGGAGCTCACATCCATACAGGTTGGATTGAACCGATCGGTGCTTTTTTAGCTCTTATGACAGGTAGACCGGTTAGGGGAGAAAAAAGTAGGGAAGAAATGTTTCTTTCCTGCGGTCGGCATCCAATGATCATGACATTGAAAACAGGGGCCAAGAAAGATGGCACACTAACCGCCCAGTATCTTGATGTTATTGATGAAACTGGAGCATATGCTGTGAGTGGAGAATCTAAAATGGTGCTCGCGGGGGGCTGGTTTTTTTCTATGTATAAGTGTCCAAATCTTAAGTTTACCGGGAAAACTGTTTATACAAACACACCACCGCTGACAGCTATGAGGGGCGCCGGAAACCCTCAAGTCAATTTTGCTGTGGAATCACAAATGGACATCATTGCAGGAGAACTGGAGATAGACCCCGTTGCGCTAAGACTAAAGAACCATATTGACAAAGGAGATACCTTTTATGGACAAGGCCCTGATGTAATTTGTGTGGTCCAAAGTTGTGGAACAGCGGAGCTATTGATAAAGGGAGCCAAAGCAATAGGATGGCATAAAAGAAATGATCACGAGACAAATAGGCCATGGGTGAGGAGGGGGATTGGAATGGCCCGAGGATTTCATACATCAGGAGCTGGCTCTCCTAAACCATCTAAATTTATTATGGACTACAGTGGAGCTATCGTGAAGATGAATGAGGATGGAACAGCTGTTCTGATCAATGCTGCAGCAGATACGGGGGGAGGGAGCCTTAGCGCGCATGCAGCGATAGTTGCGGAGGAGTTGGGATTAAATTACGAAGATGTGCTCGTTTATATGGGAGATACGGAAATGACTCTGTTCGATGTCCCAACGCATGCAAGCAGGGGAACTTATGGAGCAGGATTAGCCGTTAAAAAGGCTTCCGAGAAGATAAAACAAATATTACTCACGTGGGCAGCAAGGATACTCGAGGCCTCTGTGGAAGATCTGATTGTGGGAGAAGGAAAGATATTGGTTGCTGGAGATCCAAAAAGGTGGGTAACTATAAAAGAAGTAGTTCAAACGGCCCAAACCAGTGGATGGGGAAGTGTTGCAGCAGAAGTATCGCTGAGGCCGGATGCCTGCCCCCCCCATTTTACAGTGTGTTTTGTAGAGGTGGAAGTAGATACTCAGACCGGACATGTTAAGATTTTGCGAGCCATAACAGGAGCAGATGTAGGAACACCTATCAATCGAAACGGTGTTGAGGGCCAGATCGCAGGCGGGCTTCATATGGGTCTAGGGTTCGCTCTCTTAGAAGATACCCGCTTCGATAAGAATACAGGAAGACTTTTGAACCCGAACTTTCGTGATTACAAAACCTTGACTTCGCTCGATATGCCTCAAATAGAAATGATTATCGCAGATACTTTTGAACCCAGTGGTCCTTTTGGTGCAAAAGGGGTGGGAGAAGGGGCTACCAATCCAGTGGCAGCTGCCGTGGCCAATGCTATCTACAATGCAGTTGGAGTAAGGATAAAGGATCTACCAATTAGTGTAGAAAAGATTTTAAAGGTTCTTAATAAGAGAGAAATTTCTGGCAATATTAAGTGATTGAAAGATGAGAAGATTTCTCACCCTTAGAAATAAAGAAATAGGATGATTTATGATTCAATTCGATTATTATGAACAAAAAGATTGACGAGGTTTGTAGACTGTTGTCGAAAGATGAGACAATGTCAGAATATTGGTTTGAAGACTCGGATCTGATTCCAAAGATAAGATAGATGTAAGGTCGTCTGGAAATGCCATATAATAGTGTCTAACTAGAAAACAATTACACTCATGAAGAGATTTGGACCAAAGCTTGAGAGGATCCATCGGGATATCATTAAGATGTCTGGAATCACTTTACCTGAGGAATCAGGCTATACACGTATTTCTTTCTCATTGATGGACAAGCAGGCAAGAAAACATATCGCCCTTTTGATGGAGGATGAGGCAAAACTTACAATCAGGATTGATCCAGCAGGAAATCTAATTGGAAGAAGGGAAGGAAGGAATCAAGAGCCAGCTATATTAGTAGGATCACATATTGATACTGTTAGAGGAGGCGGGAGATTTGACGGGATTGCGGGTGTGATAGCAGGCATTGAAGTTGGCAGAAGATTTGAGGAAGAGGGGATAAGAACGATTCATCCTTTAGAGGTCGCTGTCTTTTTAGCCGAAGAACCATCTCCATTTGGTATTTCAACAATTGGGAGTCGAGGGATGGTAGGGAAACTTTCTCCGGACCTTCTTTCATCTCTTAGAGATAATGAAGGAAGGACATTGGGAATGGCGATAAGGGAAATGGGGGGGGATCCAGAAAGAATTACAGAGGCTAAAAGATCTTCAGGTGACATATTTTCTTTTTTGGAGGTTCACATAGAACAGGGCCCTCTTCTTTCCTCTCGGGGAATTCCCATTGGTGTTGTTACAGGAATTGTAGGTATAGTCAGAGGCGAGATTGAAGTGGTTGGAAGAAATGATCATGCGGGAACAACACCTATGTGGGACAGAAAAGATGCCTTGGCCGCTGGAGCAGAAGTGGTCCTTGCTCTTGAAGGAGTCTGTAAGGGATTAGATGGAATTGTAGGGACAATAGGAAAAATCGAAATTTCTCCAAATTCATTAAATGTTATACCCGGCACAGCAACTTTAGGGATGGAGATTCGAAGCCTTCAGAAGACTCTCCTGAATCAAGCGATTTCTCTTTTTAAAGATGAATTGGATCGGATTGTTAAGAGAAGAAAAGTAACAATCAACTTAAAGACCAAATTAAGCTCCAAGCCGGTGATCTTTAACTCAAAAATGGTAGGACGGATTGTAAGAGTATGTGAAAAACTTAATATACCTTATCTGGAGTTGCCGTCCGGAGCTGGTCACGATGCAAATCATTTAGCCGAAATTACACCCACCGGTATGATCTTTGTCCCCTCGAAAGACGGAAGAAGTCATTGCCCTGAAGAATGGAGCGAATTTGAAAATATAGGTTTGGGAGTAGAAGTACTCGCAAATACGATTATCGAATTGGATAAAGAGGAAGCGTTATGAGAAATCGTGTTTTTGATCTATCCATTACGGGTAATATTTTATATGGGAGTCACGTGATAGAGGGTGGAACATTACTCTTAGAAAAAGAGAAAATTTCGGCAATCACCGACAATTCAAGAGGTTTTCATTCAAAAAACCATATCGACGCAAATGGTAAATGGATATTGCCTGGGGTCATCGACAGTCACGTCCATTCTTTAAGCTATCCAGGCGAAGGCTTTTACAATTCAACCCGGTCGGCCGCGGCTGGGGGTGTAACAACCATTATAGACATGCCAGTGGATGTACCAAAAGGGATTGCTACACCGGAGTCTTTAAAGAACAAGATTGCTTTGGTTGAAAAAGAGAGCCTAGTTGACGTAGCCCTTCTTGGTTCAGTGAAGAACGATACTCTTGAGAATATTCCTTTACTGAAGGAGGAGGGGGTTTGTGGATTCAAGTTGGCCCTTTTTCATACTGATTCTGACCGTTTCCCTAGAGTGCATGATGGGCAATTATTAGAGGCGTTCTCAATTATTAGAGAAACAGGGCTTCCTGCAGGGGTTCATGCAGAGAATGACGAGATTATTAAACTACTAATAGAAAAGTATATTAGAGAGGGAAGGACTTACCCTCGTGCACATTGTGAGACGAGGCCTGATGTTTCTGAGACAGAGAGTATTCTCAAAGCTCTTGAATTTGCCAAGGCCACAAGGGTGAGACTGCATTTGTACCATGTGAGCTGTTCTCGTTCTATCAGGCTTGCAAAGTATTTCAAGGAGGATGGGTGTTCCGTCACATCAGAAACTTGTCCTCACTACCTCATTTTTTCTGAAGAGGATATGGATAAGCTTGGGTCAAGGATTCGAGTTAACCCACCAGTTAGAAAGAAAATTGAATTGGGCCTCCTTTGGGATCAACTCTCTAGGTATGAAATTGATTGTGTAAGTTCGGATCATGCTCCTTGGCCACTTGAAATGAAAAGTAAACCATCGATCTTCGAAAATGCTTGTGGGGCACCGGGTGTTGAGGTACTTCTGCCTCTATTATTCAGTGAAGGCGTAGTTGAGGGTAAAATTTCAGTCATTAAACTCTCACAAGTTCTTTCTGAGAATCCTGCCAGGATCTTTCATCTTTTTCCCAAGAAGGGCATCCTAGCTCCTGGTAGCGATGCCGATATTGTTATTTTGGACCCAAACAAGAAAAAAATCATAAGAGCTGAGGAAATGCACACAAAAGCGGGATGGACGCCCTACGAGGACATGGAGGTTACCGGGGTAGTCGAGATGACCATTCTTCGCGGTAAAATTATTTTTCAAGAGGGCAGGATAATGGAAGGAAATGGATATGGTTTATTTGTCCGTCCTCTAAAATGAAGGAGAATTTATTGTATGATAATCGAGTATTTTCGACCGAAATCTATTGAAGAGGCCATCTCACTATCTCAACGTTATGGAGAAAAAGCCAAGTATATTGCCGGCGGTACTGACGTTATTGTCAAAATCAAAGACAGGCAAATTCGGCCGCAATATTTGATATCTTTAAAGCATATTCCAAATATTGATCAAATTAGATACGAAAATGGGGAATTGAAAATAGGATCTCTGGTTACTCATCGAAAATTGGAGCTCTCTCCAGTTATTCGGAAACATTTTCCTATTTTGATTGATGCTGTTGAAAATATAGGCTCTGTCCAAGTTCGCAATATCGCGACTATCGGGGGGAATATTGCCAATGCAGCCCCTTCAGCCGATGGGGCAATACCGTTAATCACTCTCGAAGCATTCGTCCATATAGTTGGGCCCAAAGGTGAAAAAACTGTGCCTCTGGAAGATATTTTTATTGGTCCTGGACAAACATCGTTGGAGCATGGAGAAATCCTTATAGAATTCAGGATTCCTAAATTATCACCTAGGACGGGAGCAGCTTATTGGAAACACATGCGAAGAGCAGCCATGGAACTTCCTCTATTGGGAGTCGCTGTTCTAATCTTTTTAGAAGATGATTTCACAACCTGTAAAGATGCTAGAATTGGTTTAGGAGTATTGGCTCCAACCCCCATACGGGCCAAAAATGCAGAACAGTCATTGAAAGGGAAGAAAGTCACTGATGATCTGTTGAAACATGCAGGGGAAGTTGCAGCAAAAGAATGTAAGGCAAGGGATAGCTTTCGAGGAGAAGCTTGGTATCGCAGAGCCTTGGTGGAAGTTCTAATTCAACGTGTGATCAAAATATCCATCGAGAGAGCAAAAAAATTTTTTCCCATTTAAGTTGGCGGCAAGAAAACGGTCCTGTTGGTTCTTGGTGGGGGCGGCGTGAATAGAATAAGTGTCTCAATTCTTAACAGATTGAAATTCATAGATATTTTTTAGAGAATTCCTTTTGGAAAGTATATGGAAAGTATCCCCTTTTCTATTTGTATTCGTCCTTTATATGGACAACCGTGCAGCTCCGAACTACAAAAACTCCCATCCCTTAGTAATTACCCTCCGAATCTCACTTTACCCTAACCAAACTTTAGGAGAACGCATCAAAAAATGGAGATTGGAACGAGGGTTGTTCCAGGTGGACTTGGCTAAAATGGTGGGTGTGAATGAAATGACAATAGTCAATTGGGAGAAGGGGAGAACGAGGCCGACGGAGAAGAATTGGGAGAAATTGAGGGCAGTTTTGGGAACTTAAAGGCTCCAGGCTATGAATTAGGCTCGTAACCCGAAGGTCGCTAGTTCAAATCTAGGCCCCCCCTACCCAAATCGTTTCGTGGGGTTAGACGATACGAATAATGCTTCTCCCCCTTTTATGCCTTTTTCTAATGGATTCTTAGCGGAATTAATGGATAGTTGGAAGTTATTTCTTTCTTTTCTAAGCCTAGCTTTGATCGAAAATCTCAATTTTTTTCTTGACAAAATATTTTGTAATTGATAAACGGACATTCATTACTAAATAAACGTTCATTTTTTTAAAATGGTTATCAAAAAGAAAATAGGTTCGTCACAAAGACTACTCAAAGCAGCCATAAAGCTTTTTGTAAAGAAAGGCTATAAAGGTAGTTCTGTGGCTGAAATCACCAAAGAGGCAGGGCTCACTCGGGGCGCTCTTTACTGCCACTTTGAGACCAAGGAACATCTGGCGCGCGAAATCATCAAACTCTTCGAAGAGGAATATCTAAATATGATGATTGATTACGTAGGGAGGGGAGGCGGGAGGGCATCAGAGAAGTTACAAAAGATGATGCGCTTTAACGTTTGGTTTGCAGGAGAGCATCCCGATTTGTGCCTTTTCATGACGGTGATTTCTGCAGAGATGTGCGGGTCTCGTAATCGATTAGAGCCATATCTTAAATCAGTCTATTGTAAATGGAGTAATTTCATTACTGGGATTTTAAAGGACGGTAAGCGAGCAGGAGAATTTAAGAAAGAGATTGACCCCCGAATGATGGCCTGGGTGATCATCGGGGTACACGATGGTGTGCTTCTTCAGAAGGAGATGAACCGAGAGACGATTGACCTTCAATCTTATACAAAACAGTTCAGGAACCTTATCATTTCTGGAGTGCAATCAAACTAAAAATGGCTCCTTTCAGGAATTCGAAGGCAGCGAGTTGAGGGGGGCTTCGTATTTCATTGAGGGATCAACTAACTGATAAATTAATTCAAATGGGAGGCAGTGAAGGAATACATGTTAAATGTTTTAACCCAGTGTGACTGCTGAAAACGAGGAAGGGATAAAGATATTTTTTAAGGGGAAGAGAGACGGAGGTTAGAAAAAATCCTATCATCAATAAGATAGTCGAAGAGTTGAAGGGGAAAAAATGGATTTTGAATTGAGTGCACGACAGAAGCAGATTCGTATGGCGGCCCGGGAATTTGCAGAAGGGATGTTTCCTCAATTCGCTGAAGAATGCGATCTTCAAGAAAAATTTCCCATGGAATTGTGGAAGAAAGCCTGCGAATTGGGGTTTATCGGGGTTTTTATTAAGAAGGAGTATGGCGGGTTAGACCTTGGCTGTTTTGAAAACGGACTCATTGCAGAAGAGTTCTGGAGGATCGACGCGGGCTGTGGGAATATTATTCTTTCAACCTTGGGTTCCGAATTCATCCTTCTTTATGGGAGCGAGGATCAAAAAAAGAAGTACTTGCCCCTGCTTACTAAAGGGCAAGCCATCATGGGCATGGCGATCACGGAACCCGATGCAGGAAGTGATGTCTCCTCGATTCGAACCTCAGCCGAGAAAAGAGGGGATCACTATGTCATCCATGGCAACAAGATGTATATTACGAATGGCAATATTGCCCATTTCTTAGTGGTGTTTTGCCTGACCAATGAAACGGAACCTTCACGATTCAAACGGCATAGTGCTATCATCGTAGAAACAGACCGGAAAGGCTTCGAGGCAAAGAAATTGATAAGAAAGCTTGGGGCCAGGGCTTCTGAAACAGCAGAAATTCGATTCACCAATGTGGAGGTACCCCGAGGGAACCTGATCGGCCCTAATGAAGGGGATGGGTTTCAGCAACTAATGGGGGTTTTTAATCGAACTCGTATCACCGTGGCAGCCCAGGGCGTTGGAATTGCGCAAGGGGGGCTCGAGAAGGCCATCAAATACGCCAAAGAGCGGAAACAATTTGGGAGCCCGATCGCGAGCTTCCAAGGAATTCAATTTAAATTGGCTGAGATGGTGACACTGATTGAAGCAGCCAGAGGCTTATATTATAGGGCAGCCTGGATGGCAGACAACGGGAAAATCGATCCCAAGATAATGTCTATAGCCAAATGGTATGCAGGAGAGGTTGCCGTGAAGGTTATTGATGAAGTACTTCAGATCCATGGAGGTTATGGATATTTAGGTGAGTCTGGAATCGAAAGGATGTATCGGGACGCAAAGATTGTCGAGATTGTGGAAGGGACAAAAGAAATTGAAAAGATGATCATTGCCAGGGAACTCCTGGGCAGATTTTGATTTTAAAAAGAGCCATTACAGAAATTGGATAAAACATGCTCAAGGTGAACAATATTGAGGTCGTTTATAATGATATCATCCTTGCCTTAAGAGGGATTTCCTTACAAGTTCCTGAAAAAAGCATTATTGCTCTCCTTGGGGGTAACGGAGCAGGCAAATCAACCACCATCAAAGCCATAGCAGGTATTCTTCCGTTGGAAGATGGGGAGATTGAGGGGGGAATGATCGAGTTTTATGGAAAACGGATTGATCGGGAGAACCCGGAAGAAATCGTGAAAAAAGGGATTTCCGTCATTCCCGAAGGAAGGGGTGTTTTTCGAGAACTGACAGTTGGAGAGAATATTAAAGTGGGTGCCTATACCCGCAAGGATCCGAAAGAGATTCAGACGAGTTTGCAAAAGGTATATGAATACTTTCCGATCCTGGAAGAACGTCAATCCCAGTTGGCAGGATATCTCAGTGGAGGGGAGCAACAGATGCTCTCTATAGGAAGATCATTAATGTCCAAACCTAAACTGATGATGTTGGACGAACCTTCCTTAGGCTTGGCCCCGATGATTGTTAGAGAGATCTTTAACATCTTAAAGACCATTAATGCGGGCGAAAACACAGCGATCCTTTTAGTGGAGCAAAATGCAAAGATGGCTCTGGATTTTGCTACCTACGGATATGTCCTTGAAAATGGGAGAATTGTCATGGATGCGAAGAGCGAAGTTCTGATCGAAGACAGAGATGTGAAAGAATTTTATCTTGGGCTGACCGATGATAAGAAAAAAAAGAATTTTGCCAATATTAAACACTATAAGCGAAGAAAGAGATGGCTTTCCTAGAGTCAAATTCTTTGGGTAACGTTCATGCCTAAACTTGAGGTGAAGGATCTAGATATTAATTTTGGTGGGATCAAAGCACTTAGTGGGGTGAGCTTTTGCGTTGGGGAGAATCAATTGTTCGGTCTAATCGGCCCCAACGGTGCGGGAAAGACGACCGTCCTGAATATCATCAATGGAGTGTACCAACCTTCTTCAGGGAATATATTTTTGGATGAGAAAAATATTGTTGGGCTTAGACCTCATCAAATTGCAGAAATGGGAGTGGCCCGAACGTTCCAAAATATCGAATTATTTAAAAATATATCGGTCATCGATAACTTCCTGTTGGGAAGACACCAATTTATTAAATCCGGTATTCTGTGGGGGTCCTTCTATTTGGGAAAGTGTTTGAAGGAGGAGATGGTCAACCGGGATCGCGTTGAGGAAATCGTGGAATTTCTTGAAATTGAGGCCTACCGGAAAAAGATTGTAAGGATGCTTCCTTATGGTATTCAGAAAAGAGTGGAATTGGGAAGAGCTCTTTCCATGGACCCCAAAATTCTCCTATTGGACGAACCCTGTTCAGGCATGAATACAGAAGAAACAGAGGATATGGCCCGTTTCATCCTGGATATAAAAGAAGAAATGGGTATCTCCATCATGATGATTGAGCACAACATGGAAGTTGTGATGGACATCGCAGATCGAATCTGTGTGATCAATTTTGGCATCAAAATCGCTGAAGGGAACCCCAGAGAAATTCAAAGTGATCCTAAAGTCATCAAGGCATACCTTGGAGAAGACTAACTCTTTGTGAGAAAGAGATGGTGGAGTTAACCCTACCCATATTATTTCAGAATAGAGTCATGGAGTTAGGAGAAGCCGTCGCGTTAAGAGAGAAGAAGAAAGGACTTTGGCGACGGATATCATGGAATGAGTATTATTCTCACGTTAGAAATTTTTGTCTTGGCCTTAAAAGTTTTGGGCTTCAAAAGGGCGATAGAGTTTCAATCTTGGGTGACAATTGCCCAGAGTGGCTCTATGCAGATTTGGCCACCCAGTCAGCAGGAGGAATCAGCGTGGGTGTCTACCCCACTAATAGCTATGTTCAGGTAAAATATATCCTGGATCATTCCCAATCTAAATTTGTCATTGTGAAAGATCAAGAACAAGCTGATAAGATCCTCATGATTAAAGATCAGCTACCTTTTCTGGAAAAAATGATTGTCATCGATATGAAAGGACTTAGAAAATATGATGATCCCATCATTACCAGCTTCCGTGGAGTGGAAGAAATTGGAAAGAGTATCCATGAGAAGAGTCCTTCTCTTTTCCAGGAAATGATCGAACATACAAAATCTGATGATGTGGCCATTATAGTTTATACGTCTGGAACAACCGGGCCTCCAAAAGGGGCGATGTTATCTCATAGAAACATCACTTCGGTATTGGATAGCTTTTTTAAGGTTCTCCCGATCAGCCGGGCCGATTCCCTGGTTTCCGTGTTACCTCTTTGCCATGTTGCTGAGAGACTATTTTCTCTATTCATCCCCATGAAAAGCGGTAGTACCATCAATTTTGCCGAGAGCATCGATACCTTGCAAGCGGATATGACGGAACTTTCTCCAACCATCTTTTTAACGGTTCCCCGTATATTAGAAAAAATACATTCCGCCGTGACGATCAAAATGCAAGATGCTCACCCAGTAAAGAGATGGGCTTACTATAAATTTCTTCCTGTCGGGCAAAGAGTCGCAGAAAGAAAGCTATCCAAGCGAGACGTGGGTATTTTCTTAAAAATTGCCTTTTTCTTCACTTATCTTTTCGTTTTCAGACCCCTCCGAAATCGACTCGGTCTATTACAGGTGAGAGAATGTGTCTCTGGAGCGGCCCCCCTCTCCAAAGATATCATGAAATTTTTTCACTCCATCGGTTTGATGGTTAAAGAAGCTTATGGGTCGACTGAGTGTACCGGGGTATTCTCTATGCCCGTAGGAGACGATATTGAGATTGGAACTACAGGGAAACCCATCCCTGGCTGGGAATATAAAATTGCCAGCGATGGTGAAATTCTGATGAAGGGTCCGGGCGTCTTTACAGGATATTTCCGGGACGAAGAGGCCACGAGACAGGCGAAGAGAGATGGGTGGTTATATTCAGGGGATATAGGGGAGTTTGATGAAAAAGGCAATCTGAAGATTACGGATAGGAAGAAAGAGATTTTGATCACTGCCTCTGGGAAAAATATAGCACCTTCTGAGATTGAAAACCGTTTGAAGTTTAGTCCTTTTATCAAAGAAGCCATCATTATTGGGGATAGGCGACCTTACTTGACCGCTTTGATTCAAATTGATTTTGATAATGTGGCCGACTGGGCGCAACGGCAAGAAATTCCTTTTACCACATTTAAAAGTCTTTCAAGAGATCCTGAGGTCTACAAACTCATCCGAGGGGAAGTGGACAAGGCCAATAAAGAAATGTCGAGGATTGAAAGCATCAAAAAGTTTGTCCTCCTCGAAAAAGAACTCGACCGGGACGATGACGAATTAACAGCCACCATGAAGGTGAGAAGAGAAATGATTGAGAAGAAGTACGGAGGTATTATTGAATCACTCTATAAATGAAAAGCAACCAGGAGTCTTTATGGTTTCAAACACTTCGGGAATGGCCAAAATATGTCTGGTGAACTGAATTATCTCCTGCAATTGTTCGTAAGCGGTCTATCGGTCGGAAGTGTTTATGCCGTTATCGGCATAGGATTTGTTGTCATTTATAAAGCAACTAAAATCCTGAACTTCGCCCATGGTGAGATCTTAATGATCGCTGCCTATTTTTGTCTGGTCTTGGTTGAAAGTCTTCATCTTAATTTTCTGATTGCATTCCTTCTGACTTTGGCTTTTTGTGCAATGATCGGGCTAATGATCGAGCGATTTATCTTCCGTCCGATGATCGGTGAACCTGTCTTTGCAGTGGTGATGATTACTCTAGGATTGAGTATCATCTTAAGACCTCTGACTGGGATGGTATTCGGTTTCGGTAATGTTATGTTTCCATCTCCTTTCCCTCAGAAACCCATCGTCTTCAGCAATATTGTCATCTCTCATGCCCACCTGTGGACTTTCATCATTTCCTGTGCAGTGATGGCGATATTTTTCCTATTTTTTAAGTATTCCAAAGTGGGAATAGCCATGCGAGCTGCAGCCGAAAAACAAAGCGTAGCTTTCTTGATGGGGATTGATGTAAAAAAGATTTTTTCTTTGTCATGGGCTATTGCAGCAGCCACTGCAGGAATTGCAGGTATCTTGCTAGCGAATGTTATGGTTATGAATTTAAACCTGAGCTTTGTTGCGATTAAGGTCTTTCCTGCTATTATATTAGGAGGACTCGATAGTATTGTGGGGGCGTTAATAGGTGGTCTAATTATCGGGGTTTTTGAAACACTTGTGGGAGGGTATTTGGATCTATATTTGAGTGGTATCAAAGAGATCTCAGCCTACATTCTATTGTTTATTATCCTGATTGTGCGGCCTTATGGTCTTTTCGGAACAGAGGAAATCGAAAGGGTTTAGGATAATTCAGTGCCATTAAGAAGCAAAACATTTATTGAAACGTATCAAGAGGATCTGAGTCTATTTCGAACGATTTGGGTCAAATTCTGGATGACGATCCTTTTGATTGGTATTATCATCTTTCCCTTTATGGTTGGAAGGTACACGCTTTACACGATAAATTTGGCAGGAATCTACATCATTGGGGCTATTGGTCTGAATATCTTAACTGGATATACCGGACAGATTTCAATAGGGCATGCGGCTTTCATCGCAATCGGTTCTTATGCCACTACAATTTTGGGAGAAAGAGCTGCGTTACCTTTTTATATGATTATTCCTCTATCAGGGGTCATTGCAACATTTATTGGTGTATTGGTCGGCCTCCCTTGTTTAAGGTTGCGGGGATTATATTTGGCCATGGCGACCATGTCATTTGGTATTATTGTCCAATATATTCTTTTCCAGTGGGAGGGTTTAACCCATGGGGCATTGGGGATGGCTGCCCCATCCATTATGTTTTTAGGGTTTAAAGTAGATTCAGACAGAAAGTTTTATTTTCTTATCACAGTCATCGTTTTTTTGCTCGGGTTTGCAGCAAAAAATATGATGCGAATGAAAATTGGCCGCGCCTTCGTTGCCATTCGTGACAGGGATATCGCTGCAGATGTGATCGGTGTTGATCTGACACGTTATAAAGTTATGGCCTTCGGGATCAGTTCATTTTATGCAGGAGTTTCAGGGAGCTTATTTGCTTATTACACCACTCATGTTAACCCGGAATATTACACCATTTTTCTTTCTGTCGAATACCTCGCTATGATCATAGTTGGGGGAATGGGTTCAATTCTTGGTTCAATTTTGGGGGCTTTATTTATTGGTGTGGTTCCAGAATGGTTGCGGATTTTCTTTGGATTCTTAAACAACACATTTCATCTAAGTGGCCTTGTATTTACCCAGCAACTTAAAGTAATCACGTATGGGGTATTAATTATTCTTTTTCTGATATTCGAATCTGGTGGACTATCTGCTATCTGGCAGAGGATTAAGACTTCTTTTAAAAGTTGGCCTTTCACTTATTAATTGCTCAGGCAAAATATCCGAAGGGAGGTGAGTAAAAAATAAAATAAAAGAGTAAATTAAAAATATAAACCCTTTTAAAGGAGGCTGAGAGATGAAAAAGGTAAAATTAATGAGTTTATGTCTTGCAATAGGATTTTTTCTACTTTCAACTGCACTTACAAATGCCCAAGATTTGAGAGGAATAACATCAGATAGCGTTAAAGTGGGGATTATTACCGATACAACGGGAGTTGTAGCTGATTATGGACGTCATTTGTTGATGGGCGTTTCGGATTATTTAAAGTATATAAATGAGAAAGGGGGAATACACGGTAGAAAAATTAATCTGATCCATGAAGATGACCAATACAAAATTCCTTTGGCCATTGCTTCCTTTGAGAAATTGGTGACAAAAGATGAGGTCCTTGCGATTCTTCATTGTGGGGGAACTCCTCAGACAATGGCACTTCTGCCCAAAATTGAAAAAGAGAAAGTTCCGGTAATTCCTCCTGGTATGTTGGTACCTATGTACACCCCGTATAAAAGGTATGTTTTCTCATATGGTTCCACCTATTCCAACCAAATTGAGGTATTAATAGACTATGTGATCAATGATTTAAAGGTAAAAGCCCCTAAAACAGCAATTGTTTATTGGCCTGTTGAATGGGCAAAGGAAGGGTTAAAGGCCAGTAAAGATCGGCTTAAAGCCTATGGAGTGGACCCTGTTGGAGAAATTGAGCTCCCAATGGGAGCTGTTGATGCATCATCACAAGTATTATCTATGAAGAGAGCAGGGGCTGAGTACGTGATCATCTTCACCCTCGCACCAGGGATTATCAATTTCATTAAGACTGCTGAGAAGTTTGATTATTTTCCCACCTATCTAACTTTTACATGGTGTGCTGATGATTCGATCCTGAAGGCGGTTGGTAAAGCAGCAAAGATTTATTATGCAGGATCCATGTTCGGTGTGTGGAATGATGGTTCTCCAGGTGGGAAAGAATTGAGAGAGATTGCGCAGAAATATGGTTCTTCACCGAAGTTACCTACCCTCTATATTCAAGGATATACGACCGCAGCGATCTTGGTAGAAGGGTTGAGACGGGCAGGGAAAAATGTGACTGTTGAAAAATTTGTTGATGCCCTCGAGACGCTAAAAGACTTTGATTGCGGTGGAATGCTATCCCCGATGACCTATACGCCCACAATACACAAGCCCTCGGACTATTCAAAGATCGTAATGGCCGATACGGAGAAACTGGTCTTTGTTCCTGTAACAAAGTGGGTTAAACCTCGGGTCATAAAATAATTCGATGTCGCTGAGAGTAGGAATACCTATTCTCAGCGACAAATTTTTGTGCTTTTGCAATGTTTGAAATACCAAAATGTGTAATTTAGATGGAGATGAAATGAATATCTGGAGTGTTGCAGTGGTTGGTGGGGGCACTATGGGCGCAGGGATCATTTACGCCATTTCAAATTTAGGTGTTCCAGTGATTTTTAAGGAGCTGAATGAAAATCTGGTGAAAAAATGCCAGGATCAGGTGAACCGCATTTATGCCTCAGCTGTGAATAAGGGAAAAATAACAGAAGAGGAGATGAAAAAAGGACTTAAATTGATTCATGGGGATAGTGATTATAAGGGTTTTGAAAAGGTAGACTTGGTCATCGAAGCGGTACCAGAGGATGTCGTTATTAAGGAAAGAATCTTCCAAGAAATGGATCGCATTTGCAAACCAGAGGCCATCTTCGCAAGTAATACCTCTGCCATTCTAATATCAGAATTGGCCAGTTTCACACAGCGAAGGTCTAAGTTTATTGGCATGCACTGGTTTAATCCTCCTCATGTCATGAGACTGATTGAAGTTATTCCAGGTCTTGAGACATCTGAGGAAACAGTTAAGACTACCATGGCTTTATGTGAGAAACTTAATAAGGTTCCCATTCGTCTGAAAGAGTGTGCAGGATTTTTGATTGCCCGTCTCCTTGGGATGTATGTCAATGAAGCCTTTTGGATGTTGGGAGAAGGACATCGACCTGCAGATATTGACCAATCAGGTGTTGAGATGGGGATGCCCATGGGTCCGTTTACCTTAGGTGATATGGCCGGATGGGATATTGTTCATCATGCTAATATGACTCTTTACGAAGTCTATGGCAAGCGTTTCAAGATTCCTCCCCATTTCGACGAATTAGTTTCTTCTAGACAGTTTGGTGTGAAAGTGGGGAAGGGCATTTACCAATATAAAAGGGGCGAATCAGGACCGCCTCAGAAAACAGACGATATCTCTCCTTCTTTGAATAAACGGGAACGTGAAATCCTCTCAAACAGGTTGCTTTGGACCATGATAAACGAAGGGATTCGTTGCCTCGACGAAAGCATTGCCAGTGAGGTCGATATTGATAAAGCGTTACAACTTGGCGCTGGAATGCCGAAAGGTCCACTGCGTTGGGCAGACGAAGTTGGATTGGATTGGATATTTATGGAGTTGGATAATCGGAAAGAAATGTTTGGAGAACGATATTGGCCTTCACCCCTTCTAAGAAGAAAGGTTAAAGCGGGGCATTTGGGGACGAAGGTAGGGAAGGGATTTTTTGATTATAGGTCATGAGAGTAAACGATCTGGTTTGGAAGAATGATTACGTGGCTAACGGAGCACTTTGCGGGAGGTTTTCATGAATCAGAATGTTTTTGTAGTGAGCGCTGCGCGATCGGCTATTGGTGACTTCGGAGGTATTTTCCGGTCGTTGGACCCAATCAATCTTGTTGTTCCGGTTATAAAGATGTCGGTTGAACGTTCAGGTTTGCCGATAGATAAGATCGGCAAAGTGATTTTAGGGAACACCCTCTCCCCACTCAATCCCAATATTGGCAGAGGTGCTGCCATTGCATGCGGTATCCCACCAGAGGTACCTTCCTTCAGCATTCATTGTGCTTGCGCCAGTGCTATGCAGGCACTTATTAGTGGCGTTTCTGCATTAATGTTAGGTGAAGCAGAGACAGCCTTGGTAGGTGGAGTGGAATCGATGAGCAATGCACCTTACATTTTAGCAACAACCAGATGGGGTCAGCGTCTTAGACATGCGCAGGCTGTTGATATGTTGTGGTGGGGAATGCAAGAAGATCCGATTATGGGAGGTATGGGGTTAGCGGCTGACTTCCTAGCTGGAAAATATCGTATCTCACGGGAAGAACAGGATGAACTCGCTGCTCTTTCTCACCAGAGAGCCCTTACAGCCCAGTCCAAAGGGTATTTTGCTAACGAAATCGTTCCCATCGAGGTAAAAGATGGAAAGAAGGTCACAGTAGTAAATAAAGATGAGCATCCCCGACAGGATACAACCTTTGATAATTTAGCCAAACTGAAACCTGCTTTTTCCCCGGAAGGAACGGTGACAGCGGGTAACGCCAGCAGCATCAACGACGGGGCATCTGCAATTGTGATTGCTACTGAGAAAGCTTGTAAAGAATATGGACTAACACCGTCGGCTCAGGTTGGATTATGGTCCATTAAGGCCGTTGATCCAAAACTGACGGGAGTGGCACCTGTACCAGCAATCCAAGAAGTTTTAAATTCAGCTGGTTTAGCCTTATCAGATATAGGTCTGATTGAGATTAATGAGGCTTTTGCCTCTTATTATCTTGCTTGCGAAAAGGAACTAAAGTTAGACCGATCACGAGTGAATGTGAATGGAAGTGGAATTTCGCTTGGACACCCTGTTGGAGCAACTGGAAGCCGTTTGGTGGTTACATTGATTTATGAGATGACTCGACGAGATGTTAATTTAGGTGTGGCTAGTCTGTGCGCTGGGGGCGGGATGGGATATGCTCTTCTCTTACGACGGGATTCATTGTAAAGAATCAGCAGAATATTTATTTGTAAAACACTCCTAAACCAGTAACCGCTACTAAATTTCTATAAATTCCTCTGAAACAATCCCAAAATTTTCGCGTATCCTTAAAGATTGAAGCGTCTCCAAGAAAAGTAGATTTCAACAATATCACTTATCCAATCAACGTATCTCGGATAAACCGTCATAGCAATGCTTCAAGGTAAGGCCGCATGACTTTTTCAACCCGACACACTCGCGCGAACTTCACCAAATCATCCACTTTAAGACGCTTCTTTTCTCGGTAAAGCTTAAGTGCTTCGATGGCTGTATCGAGGCCGATTTTATTCCGATACTTAAAACAGTCGGCAATTGTTTTTTCCGGACTATAGATGCAGACTGGAACACCGTCTATTTTATGTTTCTCAATTCCAACGGTGAAGGCTTCTCCGGAGAACCAAAAGACCCTAAGGGGTGGATGATTCAGCCTGGGAGCTTCTGTCCCTCGCTCCAGAGCCACATAGACCTCATGGGGGACCTGAGTAGTGATCTCATGGTATGCCAGGGCAGAGATAAGACAAATTACACCGCTGGGCACCTTCCGGGCGACTGACACCAGATCAGGATTGCCGAGCGGTGGCAAATCCGTAAGCCGGTACAGGCCCCGGCTAAGTTGTTCTATAACTCCAGCTTCCAGCATGGAGTAGAGCATCCTGCGGTGAATGCCGGCGTAAAGGGCTTCGCTCATGCGCAGAACACCTTCATGACGGCGGAAAATATTTTGGGCTTTCTTAAACCGGTCCTGGTTTATCATCTTCACCTTACTCCCGATTTGATACAAAATACCAACACTTGTTAATATTTGCAGGTATTATGTCTCGAATCTCACAGATTGTCAATGCAAAGTTAGTGCACTCGCTATTTGCGTGGGTGTCCTTGGAGCGTCGAAGCAGATTCCCTAGACTAAAGAATTAAATAAAGTAAAAGAAAAGGCGAACCGGTCATTGCTACCAGTTCGCCTAATCCTTGATTCCAATAGGTATTTAGCCCAACGATATTGTCCCAGGACAGTTCGAAGTTAAATTCTTGGTGCTAGATTAGCCTACTGAAATCATTAATAAAAAATACTGGCTCCCCGGGCAGGACTCGGTCACTACGGTCGAAACATCTGTTTCTCCCTGCGTAACCTCCCCTTTGGATTCCTGACGCAACACATTCGTTGGGCTTTCCCTCCCTAATCGGTCGGCGGAATCCTCGCTTCGAGTCCTGCAATGGGGAAAATTAGCAAACAAAAAAGGCCCATGCTATTGGCCGAGCCGATCGCTTAAAGTGTTGAAGAAATTTAAAAAGGCCTTGAACCACAAAGGTTTCTGGCCTTTTCTTTTAAGAAGAAATGTTTGAAAGCTGAGTGACAGGTGGTCTTGCCGATTAATCAGCGG
>Ga0208457_1001242_pt1 | contig 19072 bp, 8 predicted proteins | sample June2015DPH_10_1_FD_185513 | JGI IMG/M metagenome (GOLD analysis project Ga0208457, IMG submission 185513) | Peatland microbial communities from SPRUCE experiment site at the Marcell Experimental Forest, Minnesota, USA - June2015DPH_10_150... | ecosystem: Environmental > Terrestrial > Soil >... | reverse complement strand
TTGGCCGCTACCACGGAGGAGGTGTGCGTCGGCACGAGATTCCTGGTCGAGTTTGTGGGCCATAGTTCAAACGATCTCGACACGAGTCGCGCCATCTTTGGCGCGGATGAGATTTTGGCGAGGGACAGGGTGTTTTTTCTCTCCGAGTCGAGCATAGTTTGCAGGCCCCCCCTGAACATCGCATCTTGCTGAATGCCGTCGCACGCAGGAGGTATCCTTCCTTGGGATCCTTCACACGGATTAGACCTCAGCGCATATGTCTAAAGAAGAGATGCCCTAACCTTTTTCATCATTCCGCTAAAGAGTTTTGACAAAGGCACAAATGTACGTTGACACTAATTTAGGATTGTGATACAAACCCGCCGTTGGCGGTGCGCAATCCCTGAAATTTAACGGCTCGTAGAACGGAATCAGTTCACTGAGATCTCGACCCGAGAACAACATCCTCGGCTGGCGGCCACCAGAATGTGTGCTCCCTCGGCGAAGGGGATTAAATGCCTGTTCCCACGACAACCCCTGGGCTGCAGAGGTCGATCTTCATGAACGGATCCTTACGTAGGCCAATTTCCCTGCTGGGAGGATTGCTCGGCATCTGGTCCTTGCTAGTCCTGCCGGTTCGGGGATCGGGCGAGCAACCCTCGGGTGCGGCAGCCTTCGGGGTCGTAGTCAATTCAAACCTTGGCGTGCCGGGCGCGGGCACTGCTCCCGGCATCTCGCTCTCGTCCTCGAGCCTTAGTTTCGGCAATCAAAATCTGAACACAACCAGGGCCCCGCAGACGGTGACATTGACCAATGCAGGCACGGCGACCCTGATCATACTCAGTATCGCGGCCTCAGGCGACTTTGCCCAGGCCAACAACTGCGGCGGCTCGGTGGCTCCGAGTGGCAGTTGCACCATCAGCGCGACTTTCACCCCGACCACGACTGGACCGAGGACCGGCGCGATAACGATCACGGACAACGCAGGAAGCGGGACGCAGGCAGTCGGCCTTTCGGGAACAGGAACAGCGAATCCTGTACCGTTCGTCAACGAACCGCTGCTTCCGGCGAGCGCCGTCCCAGGCGGGTCGTCATTCGCCTTGACCGTGAACGGCACGGGGTTTGTGTCGAACTCGGTCGTGAGCTGGAATGGGAGCCCGCGCTCGACCTACTTCATCAGTGACAAACAACTGACCGCAACTATCAATGCGGCCGACATCAGCACGGCGGGTACGGCGTCAGTGACCGTGGTGAATCCCACTCCGGGCGGCGGGACTTCCAACGTTGACTTCTTCCAGGTCACCATTCCCACGTCCTCCATTTCACTGAACAGAACGGATGTCGCCACCGGCATCGGCCCGGATTCTGTGGCCGTAGGCGATTTCAATGGAGACGGGCATCAGGATCTGGCGATCGCGATTCAGAACTGCCCTGTGTTTCCTTCGTGTAGCCCCGGAACGGTTTCCATTATGTTGGGCAATGGGGATGGCACCTTCCAACCCCAGACCTCCTATGCGGTGGGAGGCCAACCGTACTCCGTGGCCCTCGGCGATTTCAACGGGGATGGCAACCTCGACCTGGCCGTGGCCAACGCTTTTGACAACTCGGTTTCCGTGCTGCTGGGCAATGGGGATGGCACGTTCCAAACCCCAACTGCTTATGCCACGGGTTCCGGCCCTTACGTAGTTATAAGCAACGATTTCAACGGGGATGGCAGGCTCGACCTGGCAGTCGTCAACTACACGGGCAATACCGTTTCGATTTTACTGGGCAATGGGGATGGAACCTTTCAGCCTCAGATGACCTTTGCCACAGGTCAAAACCCACGGTGGCTGGCCACGGGCGACTTCAACGGAGACGGCAAATTAGACCTGGCTATCGCTAACCTTACCGACAACACTGTATCGATTCTCCTGGGGAACGGGGACGGAACGTTTCAGACCCAGACGGCCTTGGCCTCAGGAGCCGCTCCATTCTCGCTGGTCGCCGCTGATTTCAACGGCGACGGGAATCTCGACCTCGCCGTCGCCAACTCTGGCGACAACACCCTTTCGATCCTGCTGGGCAATGGAGACGGGACATTCCTCTCCCCAGCAGTGTACACGGCCGGAGCGTCCCCGGAGTCGGTGATCGTGGGTGACTTCAACGGCGATGGCCAAATGGATTTGGCGATCGCCAACTTCAACGGGGCGTCGGTTTCTCTGCTGCTCGGCAATGGTGATGGCACGTTCCAGGCCCAGACAAGCTTTGCCACGGGGTCCACCCCGCAACTCGCAACGGCCGGCGATTTCAACGAGGATGGCCGCCTCGACCTCGTGACTGCAAATCTCACGGATAATACGGTGTCCGTTCTGCTGCAGGCTCCGGTGGTAATGGCATCTCCCTCGGGCCTCACTTTCGGCAACCAGGCTGTCGGCACAACCAGTCCCGCGCAGACCATAACCCTAAGCAACACGGGCAGTGCAGCTCTCTTTGTTTCGAGCATCGCAGGCTCAGGCGACTTTGCCCAGACCAACAACTGTCCTCTTGCTCCGAACACGGTGGCAGCCGGGGCGAGCTGCACCATCAGTGTGACGTTCACTCCCACCGCCATGGGGACGCGCACCGGGGCCATCACGGTCACGGACAACGCCAGCGATAGCCCGCAATCGTTAAGCCTGACCGGCACGGGCACTGCCCCGGTCGTCTCGCTCTCACCCACCAGCCTCGACTTCGGCAACCAACTTGTGGGCACGTCCAGCGCGCCCCAGGCCATCACGCTCACGAACACCGGAACGGGAACTCTGACAATTTCCGGCCTGGCTATCAGTGGGGACTTCTCTCAGACCAACAACTGCGGCAGCTCAGTGGCTCCGAGTGCCAGTTGCACGATCAGCGTGACCTTCACGCCCACGACGACGGGTGGCAGGAGCGGCTCGATTACGATTACCGACAACGCCAGCGATAGTCCGCAATCGTTAAGCCTGACCGGGACGGGCACTGCCCCGGTCGTCTCGCTCTCACCCACCAGCCTCGACTTCGGCAACCAACTTGTGGGTACGGCCAGCGCGCCGCAGGCCATCACCCTCACGAACACCGGAACAGGAACTCTGACAATTTCCGGCCTGGCTATCAGTGGAGACTTCTCTCAGGCCAGCAACTGCAGCAGCTCGGTGGCTCCGAGTGGCAGTTGCACCATCAGCGCGACTTTCACCCCGACCACGACTGGACCGAGGACCGGCGCGATAACGATCACGGACAACGCAGGAAGCGGGACGCAGGCAGTCGGCCTTTCGGGAACAGGAACAGCGAATCCTGTACCGTTCGTCAACGAACCGCTGCTTCCGGCGAGCGCCGTCCCAGGCGGGTCGTCATTCGCCTTGACCGTGAACGGCACGGGGTTTGTGTCGAACTCGGTCGTGAGCTGGAATGGGAGCCCGCGCTCGACCTACTTCATCAGTGACAAACAACTGACCGCAACTATCAATGCGGCCGACATCAGCACGGCGGGTACGGCGTCAGTGACCGTGGTGAATCCCACTCCGGGCGGCGGGACTTCCAACGTTGACTTCTTCCAGGTCACCATTCCCACGTCCTCCATTTCACTGAACAGAACGGATGTCGCCACCGGCATCGGCCCGGATTCTGTGGCCGTAGGCGATTTCAATGGAGACGGGCATCAGGATCTGGCGATCGCGATTCAGAACTGCCCTGTGTTTCCTTCGTGTAGCCCCGGAACGGTTTCCATTATGTTGGGCAATGGGGATGGCACCTTCCAACCCCAGACCTCCTATGCGGTGGGAGGCCAACCGTACTCCGTGGCCCTCGGCGATTTCAACGGGGATGGCAACCTCGACCTGGCCGTGGCCAACGCTTTTGACAACTCGGTTTCCGTGCTGCTGGGCAATGGGGATGGCACGTTCCAAACCCCAACTGCTTATGCCACGGGTTCCGGCCCTTACGTAGTTATAAGCAACGATTTCAACGGGGATGGCAGGCTCGACCTGGCAGTCGTCAACTACACGGGCAATACCGTTTCGATTTTACTGGGCAATGGGGATGGAACCTTTCAGCCTCAGATGACCTTTGCCACAGGTCAAAACCCACGGTGGCTGGCCACGGGCGACTTCAACGGAGACGGCAAATTAGACCTGGCTATCGCTAACCTTACCGACAACACTGTATCGATTCTCCTGGGGAACGGGGACGGAACGTTTCAGACCCAGACGGCCTTGGCCTCAGGAGCCGCTCCATTCTCGCTGGTCGCCGCTGATTTCAACGGCGACGGGAATCTCGACCTCGCCGTCGCCAACTCTGGCGACAACACCCTTTCGATCCTGCTGGGCAATGGAGACGGGACATTCCTCTCCCCAGCAGTGTACACGGCCGGAGCGTCCCCGGAGTCGGTGATCGTGGGTGACTTCAACGGCGATGGCCAAATGGATTTGGCGATCGCCAACTTCAACGGGGCGTCGGTTTCTCTGCTGCTCGGCAATGGTGATGGCACGTTCCAGGCCCAGACAAGCTTTGCCACGGGGTCCACCCCGCAACTCGCAACGGCCGGCGATTTCAACGAGGATGGCCGCCTCGACCTCGTGACTGCAAATCTCACGGATAATACGGTGTCCGTTCTGCTGCAGGCTCCGGTGGTAATGGCATCTCCCTCGGGCCTCACTTTCGGCAACCAGGCTGTCGGCACAACCAGTCCCGCGCAGACCATAACCCTAAGCAACACGGGCAGTGCAGCTCTCTTTGTTTCGAGCATCGCAGGCTCAGGCGACTTTGCCCAGACCAACAACTGTCCTCTTGCTCCGAACACGGTGGCAGCCGGGGCGAGCTGCACCATCAGTGTGACGTTCACTCCCACCGCCATGGGGACGCGCACCGGGGCCATCACGGTCACGGACAACGCCAGCGATAGCCCGCAATCGTTAAGCCTGACCGGTACGGGCACTGCCCCGGTCGTCTCGCTCTCACCCACCAGCCTCAACTTCGGCAACCAACTTGTGGGTACGGTCAGCGCGCCGCAGGCCATCACCCTCACGAACACCGGAACGGGAACTCTGACAATTTCCGGCCTGGCTATCAGTGGAGACTTTTCTCAGGCCAACAACTGCGGCGGCTCCGTGGCGGCCGGGGCAAACTGCACCATCAGTGTGACGTTTTCGCCTTCCGCTCCCGGTGCACGCACCGGGGCCATCACGGTCACGGACAACGCCCCGGGGAGTCCTCAGAGCGTCAGCTTGAGTGGGACGGGTACTGCGCCTCTGGTATTACTCTCACCCACCACCCTCACCTTCAGCAATCAAGATGTGGGTACGACGAGCGCCCCTCAGCCGGTTGCGCTCTCGAACACGGGGACCGCCCCACTGACCATCTCCGGGATGGCCACCAGCGGCGACTTCTCGCAGACGAACAATTGCGGCAGCTTACTGGCCGCCGGCGCGAGCTGCGGAATCGCGGTGACGTTTACGCCTACCGCCATTGGGACACGGACTGGAGTCCTCACCATCACGGATAATAATAAGGGAGTGGGAGGAAGTCAGCAGACAGTCTCCCTCACGGGCACAGGCATCAATCCTGGAGGGAGCGTATCCCCAACTTCGCTGTCCTTCGGGAATCAGGCGCTTGGCACGACGAGCGCCGCCAAGAATGTGACTCTCACCAGCACCGGCACGACAAGCCTGAACATTTCGAGTATCACGATTACTGGAACGAACGCGAGCGACTTCGCTGAAACTAACAATTGCGCCGCCAGCATGGCGCCGGGAGCGAAGTGCACCATCAACGTAATGTTTGCGCCCACCCAGACCGGCACGCGAACCGCTGCACTCACCGTTAGCGACAACGCCGCGAACAGCCCTCAGACGGTCGCCGTGTCTGGCAGTGGAGTGCAACCGGTCGGCCTGAGTCCAACCTCGTTGAACTTCGGCAATCAGGCCGAAAACACGACGAGCACTCCGAAAACGGTCACTTTAACCAATAACCTGAATTCTATCCTCGCCATCTCCAGCATCACGACGAACGGTGATTTCGCTCAGACCAACACGTGCGGCACGAGCGTTCCGGCCAAAGGCAGTTGTACCATCAGTGTGACGTTTACGCCCACCAACACGGGAACGCGGAGCGGAACGCTCACCGTCACCGACAATGCTGTGACCAGTCCTCAGACTGTTTCTTTGACAGGAACGGGTCTGCTGCAGGTTACTGTCTCGCCCACTTCGTTGACGTTCGCCTCTCAAAAGGTGGGCACGACGAGCACGGCCAAGAATGTGACGCTGACCAACAATCTCAACGCGGCGCTGGCCATCACCAGCATCTCCGCGAGCGGCGATTTCGCGGAAACCAACACCTGTGGCAGTTCGGTCGCAGCGCGCGCCTCCTGCACCATCAGCGTGACGTTCACTCCCACGGCCATTGGGACGCGCACCGGTGTGGTCAGCATTGCCGACAACGCCGCGGGGTCTCCGCAAACAGTCAGCCTCACCGGCACCGGGCAGGCGCCCGCCGTGACCTTGTCGCCAACCAGCCTGAGTTTCGGATCTCAGACGGTGGGCACCACCAGCGCACCCCAGTCTTCGAAGCTCACCAACACGGGCAACGCGACGTTGAGCATCACCAGCATCTCCGCCAGCGGCGATTTCGCGGAGACCAACACCTGTCGCAGTTCGGTCTCGGCGGGCGCCTCCTGCACCATCAGCGTGACGTTCACTCCCAGGGCAACTGGGACGCGCACCGGGGCGGTCAGCATTGCTGACAACGCCGCCGGGTCTCCGCAGACCATCAGCCTGACCGGCACCGGCCAGGCACCCGCCGTCACCTTGTCGCCAACCAGCCTGACTTTCGGCTCTCAGACGATGTTCACCACCAGCGCACCCCAGTCTTCGACGCTCACCAACACGGGCACTGGGACGCTGAGCATCACCAGCATCTCCGCCAGCGGCGACTTCGCCGAGACCAACACTTGCGGCAGTTCGGTCGCGGCGGGCGCCTCCTGCACCATCGGCGTCACGTTCACGCCGACGGCAAGTGGGACGCGCACGGGGGCGGTCAGCATCGCCGACAACGCCGCCGGATCTCCGCAGACCATCAGCCAGAACGGCACAGGTGTGCAGTCCTCCACCCCGATCGTATACGTCAAGTACTGGATTATCATCTTCAAAGAGAACCGGACCTTCAACCAGTACTTGGGGTGGTATCCCAACGTGTCAGGCGGGACGACCACTGTGGTTCACAATAACGGCCAGACCTCGAAGGCTTACCACATGCCCGATGTGGGCCACTACGATCCCAACCACGACTACGTCACGGCGCATAACGCCGTTAATGGCGGGGCCATGAACAGTTTTGACTTGGCCGAGGGCGCGTTCGGGACGACCGGCGCCGGCTTTGAGAGCCTGTCTCAGTACACGCGGAACGATTTGCCGATTTACTCCCTTCTTGCGGACACATACCTGGTGTGGGACAACCTCTTCCCCAGTGTGAATAGCGAATCGTATCCCAATCACCTGTACACCATCGCGGCCTCGAGCGGCCCTCCGAACAATGCGATTATCGACAATACGCTCAACGGCCACAATGCTTCCTGGGGCTTTGACTCGAACAGTCCCAACGGAGGCCAATGTCTGAACTCCAGCCAAAAGATTGTGAGTTGCAGTCCGGGCTTGGATATTCCCGACATCGTAAGTGAGTTGAACGCCGCGGGCCGTATCGCCCAGATTTGGGGGGCCGCGTTCAACGTTACGGGCTACACCTGGGTCGCCGCCAACGGGATCAAGAATCTGTGCGGGCTCTCGACGGTGGGTAATACGCCGTGCCCGATGTCTGGGGCGGGAGGGAATTTCTGGCACCCGTTTGCGGGCAGTTCAAACGCCGCTACGCTGGTCAACGCGATTGCGGCTGAGAACGGAACGCACAACTCGATCGGCGAAGTGCTGATTGTCACTCCCAACGCTGCCGCCGAGCACCCTGCCAGTTCCCTCTGCTCGGGAGAGGACTGGACCCGGCAAATCATACAAGCTGTATACAAAAACCCCGCCGTTTACAACCAGTCCGCGATTGTCGTGACCTGGGACGATTACGGCGGGTTTTACGATCCAGTACCTCCGACTTCGCTCGACAACTTTGGCTTGGGAGTCCGAGTACCCGCTTTGATCATCAGCCCGTTCGCCGACACCAGGACATGGAGCAACCACGTCTATCATGGGGCCTCTCAGGCCGGATTCGAGGCCATTCTCAAGTTGATCGAAACCTGGGCGAGTGCAAAGGGCACTCCCATCGCCACTCTGAGCAGCCGAGATGCCAACACGATTGATATGTCCAACGCGTTTAATTTTACCCAGACACCGATTGCGGCGCCGACGATCACGCCTCGCACGTGTAGCATCGAAGCCACCCCGCTCGTGCAGAACCCGAGCTCGACGTACTACTTTTATTGGTCGAACCCGGTGAGTCCGGGGCAGACCAGCACGCCTCAGACGATGACCCTGACGAACCAATCGTCCCACAACATTGTGATGGGGACGCTGACCACCGAAATGTACGCCGCTATAGTGAACGACACTTGCTCCGGCCAGACTCTTGCGCCAAACAAGTCTTGTACGTTCGGCGCCGAGTTTGCTCCACCCCCCGGCGCCCCCCAAGGCAAGGCGTGGGGACTGATCCATGCTCCGTATGCGTGTCCCCAGTGCCTAGATCCCCCAGCCGCTTACGGCCTGGCACCCGGCCACTCGCCGGTGGATACCGGCCTCGAAGGTGTGGTGGGCAAATGAGGGCGTGACAAGGACAGTGCCGGAATCGGTGCAAGGCTTCGACGGCAAGCGGCTTTATGAAAAGCGTGGCGATATGAGAAAGGCAGCAGCCAGGGATATGGAGTCGGGTGTCGAAAGAAAAGCGCGGCGTCACGTCCTTTCGGCTTCCTGCTTCTGCCTCCTCGCCTTTTGCCTCTGGTTTCCGGCTCCAGCACGGGCGCAAGACGCCGACGATCCACTGCCCTCCACACCGCCGCCGTCTGTTGCCGTCTCGAAGATTGAAATATTGGTGCCGCTTTCTTCAAAGATGAAAACCGGGACGCCGTTCAAGGCCAAGGTCGTCCAAGCTGGAGTCGGCCTTAGTACAGCCTCGGTCGTCACCGGGCATATCGTCACGAACAAAGCGGGATGGTTTCATCGCGCGGGTTATCTTGGGCTGGTCTTCGACACGATCGAAAATCCGCCGCATTATTTTGTCACTGATTTCATTCACGACGAGCGAGCGGACTACGTGCCCGATCCGGCCAAGATCGACTTGTTGGATGTCCCGGGCCAGAGGATCGACAGCGAAGGCATGGTTCGCGCGCGGAAGTCCAAGAAGAGGGTCCTGCTTCAAATCGGCTCGGCCGTGTTGGCGGGTAAGGTGGCCGACGACGCGACGGACGGGCTGCTGCTTTTGCTGGGCGGCAGTGCCAATGGCTGGCCAAGCCGCATTGTGGCGCTGGCCGCCGCTGGAACCGTTTGGGCCGTCGAAAAAGGCTCGAATGTCAACTTGAAGCGCGGCACCGTGATCTCGGTGCTGGTCGAGCAAGTGAAGTTCAATGGGGTAGCGGACGCCGAGTAATCCTGAGCGTGACGCATCACAGTAGGACAGTTCATCCACCTTACCCGCCGCGCCCCTCGCGCACCCACACCGCTCTCCAAGGTGGGACGCACCGCCGCAATGTCTCGATGAGGGCGGGGATCAGATACTCTCTCGCCGCCGTGTGCCCGAACCCGTTTGCTGGATTCTATCTCCCGTCTCCGCTGTCTTCACTTGTCACACGCGGTGGCGAAGGGCGCTCCGATGTCGCCGACTTTGACGCCGGTCTCGCCGAGCCTCGTGGTCCAAGGCGCAGACACCGAGAACACGTGCGGAACAGAGAGATCTGTGTCGTTCACCATAATTCCGTCTGGCTTCGAAGTCAACAACTTTGGAGCGCGGACGAGAATCCGATCTGTGATGCTACCAGGTTCGAACTGTTCCGGCTCTGGTTCGGAGCCGCCCTTCGCTTTTTCGTTCGCACCAAAACTTGATGCTGGAAAATCCGGCTCTTCGCCAGGAACTCGTCGTCGTGAAACGCAGACATCCTAGCCCAAGACTTGGTCTACGCGACAAGATGTTTTGGGTGGCCCTTCGCCGACTCTGGTCAGACTGGAAGAAATGCTTCTATCTGGTCGCTCCTGAAACTTTGCCGCGCTGGCACAGCGCTGGATTCCGCTTGTATTGGACCATCCTCTGCAAAGCGCGAAAGCGAGTTCGTGGCGGAAAAAGAATTTCCAAAGAGATCCGCCAATTAATTCTCCAAATGGTTGCGGAGAACCCAACCTGGGGCGCGCCGCGCATTGACGGCGAACCACGCATGCTGGGTTTCAGTGTTTCTGAAAGAACCATCTCCCTTTGGATGCGACGAGCATCCAGAAATCCTGAACCCGCCAAGCGTCGGCTGCATTCCTTCGTAATCATCGCGAAGTTATCGCTGCCATGGATTTCATCACGGTTTCAATGCTCACCTTCAACCTACTGTACTGCCTCTTCATCATCAGCCACGATCGTCGGCGCATCCTCCGCTTCAATGTCATTCGGCATCCCACCACTAGTTGGATCGTTCAGGAGTTACGGGAAGCGTTCCCGCTCCGGTCCGCTCCCAGATTCCTCCTCCTTGATCACGACCAGAAGTACGGGCGGGAAATGCCTGCAGCCATTCGATCCATGAGCATGGCGTGCCTACAAACCTCGATCCAGAGCCCTTGGCAATACGGCGTTGCCGAGCTCTGGGTCGGAAGCGGCCGGCGGGATTCCCTCGACCATGTTATCGCCCTGAACGACCAACACCTGAAGCGATTTCTTTCTGGGTACGTCCGCTATTATCACAATCGCCGCGTACACCTTGGATTGAAAAAGGGAATGTCCTGCTTGCCATGAAAATCACCCAGAGCCGTTTAGGGGGAACCCATCATTTGCGCGTCCTCCTGGAGAGATATGAGCGTGTTTGGGAGTGTCTCGCAGGTGGCTTCCTGGGCCGGGGTGTTTCCGGGAAACTACGAATCGGCGGGCAAGCGGCAGAGTGGCGGAACCACCAAGGGCAATGTCTGCTTGAAGACAGCCCTGGTCGAGGCAGCTAATGCCGCCGCTCGAGCGAACGGTGCCTGCCTGAGGGAGAAGTTCGTCCGTCTCAAAGCCCGACGTGGCCATGAGCGCGCAGCGATGGCGGCGGCCCACAAGATTCTGGTGGCGGCCTATCACATGCTTGCTGACCAGGTGTCCTACAACGACTTGGGCGACGCTTATCTCGACCAACTCTCCAAAAGGAACTTGACTCGAAACCTTGTTCGCCGCCTCGAGCGTTTGAGCCACAGCGTCAAACTCCAGGAGGCCGAGTAAATGACGGGTTCCCCTCAAACGGCTCTGGGTGATTTTCATGGCAGGCAGGACATACCTGTCTTCTGCTTTTGTGGTGCAACCTAGATTCGTCAGGGCGTTGGCACAGCGGCGGGGTTTGATTCGTTCGAGTACACGCTCTCGTTCTGGGAGGAATCCACGGCCGTCGCCACGTAGAAATATGTGACGCCCGACAGGACGGTCCAATCCGTAAACGTTGTGGCAGGAACCAAAGCCGAATTGACTTTCGTCGGATACGGTCCTCCCGTCGTGGTACCGCGATAGATGTTGTAACCAATTACGTTTGACGACGTGCTCGCGGTCCATGCCAGGTCCACCGAGTGGGAGCTGCCGGTGAGGGTAGTCGACGTAGGAGAGTTAGTGGCGTCGCTCGTGATTGTAAGGCTTCCGGTCACGCCCGCCGGTGCAGTGGGGGTATAGGTTACCGAAAGGTTCGCGCTTTGACCGGCCGTCAGGGTGAGTGGCAATGAGACAGGAGCGAGGGTGAAATCGCTTGGAGCGGCCACCGCTTGAGAAATGGTTACCGTTGAGGACCCAGTGTTTGAGACCATCACCGGCAGTGTGCTGCTGCTGCCCAACATCACATTCCCAAAGCTGACCGTCGGCGAAGGCGTGATCGTAATGATTCCGCCTGACACTCCCGTTCCAGAAACCGGCACGATGGCTGGCGAATTTGTAGCGTTGCTGACCACCGTAAGGTTACCCGCGATATTGCCAGTGCTCGCAGGCGTGAAAACCGCATTAAATCCAGCGCTCTGACCCGCCGTCAGAGTGAGTGGCAGTTGCAGTCCGGTGATGCTGAACCCTGTCCCGGTCACGCTGGCTTGGGAGACAGTGACATTGAATGTCCCGGTGTTTGTGAGTGTGACCGTCTGCGAACTGCTCGTGCTCAAGGTTACGTTCCCAAAGTTGATTTGTGTTGGACTGGCCGAGAGCAAGGCCGTACCGCCGGTCCCAGAAAGTGGAAGGGTGAGGGGCGAGTTGGTGGCATTGCTCACTAGAGTAAGACTGCCGGAGACGCTTCCAGAAACCGTCGGCGCAAATGCCACGGTGAAGTTGAAAGTCGATCCGGGGTTAATGGTAAGCGGAAGAGTGAGCCCTTGAGTGCTAAAGCCAGCTCCGACTGCTGTGGCTTGCGACACGAGCGCGCTGACTGTGCCGGTATTCGTCAATCCGAGGATTTGGGTGCCAGTGGTGCCCAGAATGACGTTTCCGAAACTGATGGACGTTAGGGTCGCCGAAAGGACCGGAGCAGCTCCCGTGCCGGACAACGCCATAGTTGCCGGGGAGTTGCCGGCGTCGCTCAACACTGAAAGGTTGCCGGCGACCGTGGTGGCTGTTGTCGGGATGAAAGTCACGTTGAAGGAAACGCTTTGTCCGGCCGGCAAGTAGAGCGGCAGCGAAACCCCTGTGATGCCAAATCCGGCTCCGGTCAACGTGGCACTGGTAACCTCGATAGGAGCTGTGCCGGAATTCGTGAGCGTAACCGACTGCGAGCTAGTCGTACCGAGGCCTACGTTCCCGAAGCTGATGTTGGCCGGGCTGAGCGCGAGGATGTAAGTCAGCGCTTTTTGCTGTTGGGTTGTGGTTCCTGCGCCGCAGGATAAACACATGCAAGCGAGCGCAACACACGCCGCCCCTAATGCTGCTGTGCCTCCACACCGCCGTCCGACAATCGTGCAATTCATGGCAAATGACCCCCGCGGATAGGATTGGAACGTCACAATACGCCGGGAACCCTTGGTGGGCTGCAATTCTACCATGCCGCACACAGGAAGCAAGTCTTCTTCAAGTTTGTTTACCCGCGCCCCAAGCCGCTATGCCGGCCTGGAGAGTGCCAAACCGCTAGCGCATTCGGATCGGCTGGCCGTGCCAATTGATTCCGCCTCCCAGCATGTGGCGCTCGTTGTAGATGCGGCAGCCGCCGAGAAAGCACGTGGGGTTTGAGGCAATCTGGTATTGGAATTGATACTGCGCGTAAAGACTGGTGTGCTTGCCGTACTCGTGGCTCAACGTCACTCCGCCCTGCCAGGTTTCATACTGAGACTTGAGCGCTGCATTCGCCTGCGGCCGCACAGACTGATTGTAGGCGTGGCCGGCTTCCAGGGACCCGCGCAATCTGCCAATGATTGGCCGGCCCGCAGACAGACTGGCCCAATCGGTTTCTGCGCCGCTCAAGACGCCCGATCCGGGGGTCGTGTAGCGCGCGAAGCTGCCGGCAAAATCGGCGAATCGCGCGCGATACCGCAACGAGTTGTCGGTGGTCCAGAAAACCTGTTTCACATTGCCGCCCTGCGGCTGGGCCAATTCGTTCTGCACCGGTCCCGCGCTGAGCGACAGCGAAAGCCTTGGGCTGAACTGGTGCCCATAGGCAAGCAGGAACCCGCGTTCGAGGATGCCCTGATTGGCCGTATCGAATGTAAACCTGAAATGGATGTAGGTAACAGAAATCTCGTCGCGTCTGGTGAGCCTTAAGTTGTAGCCCGCCATCAAGGCGGCTGTGCGGCTGTTGACGAAGCCGGAATCCAGGAAGTGAGTGATCCCCGAACTGCCCGTCACGGTGAATGTCGAACGTGCGGTCGGAGTGAACTGCAACTCCGCGAGCCCGGTGTTCACATAATGCCGTGAGTTCCCGGTCAGAATCGACTCGCTGGGCGAAAGCAGTTGGTTGACTTGTGCCTGATTGCCGAGAAAAGCGCCGCCGCTTCCTGCGCCGAAACTCTGCAACCCGGAGAATCCAGAGTATCCATAAGGCGACTCGGGAAGATACATGCCCTGGTCTCCCACCGTGAATTGAAGCTGGCGGGAACGCAGCGTGCCGACGAACGACAGCCTCTGGATCGTTCCCCAGCCCGGCGGGATTGCACTGGAATTATTCAGGTACGAGCTGCCGTAGGATTGCGCTCCGCCCGCGTAGTCCAAATTCAACTGAGAGTGCTTGCGGATGTGTTGCAGCACGATGTCTCCAACGTAGATGCTTTGGGTGACCGTGCCCGAGACCGTAGGAGCCTGAGCGATGGTTTGGTTGAAGAAGCCCGTCCATTCGAGAGAAGGAAGGAAGTAGCTGGTACTCGATTCTTGCGATCCCGGTTGCAGCACGATCCCGCTGGAAAGCGCCGGCATCTCGAGCTCTCCGCGCTGGTTCACGTCCTGAGCCGTGCTGGGAGCATTCGCCACGGTTTGAGTCGGCGGCTGAGTGGCGGTGGATTGTGGCGGAAGAGTGGAAGAGCCCGCCGAAGGCTGCGACTGCTGGGCCCAAGCTGCGGACACCCAAAAATTCAAGACGACCGCGATCAGCGTAGCCAATCTGATCCGCATGTCCGTCACGATGCGCTCCTAGGGAACCACTATCGTATCGCCGGGCTGAAGGGCCATGTTTTGTTGCAGATTCTTGCCCTTGACCGCCTGCTTGTAGTTGAACGGATACCGAACCTGCTTCCCGCTTTCCATCCGCAGGACGTAAATCTTCTTGGGATTCGCGTATTGGGTAGGTCCTCCCGCCATGGCAAGGGCCTGTAAGACGGTCATGTTTCTGAGCAGAGGCAGCGCTCCCGGCTTATAGACTTCTCCCAAGAGGTAAACAATCTTGCTGTTGACTTGATCGACCTTGACGGTTACCTGTGGGTTGGTGACATATTTCAACAGCAATTTCTTGATGGAAGCTGCCAGCTCCGTTGGCGTCAGCCCGGCGGCTTGAATGTCGTTCACAAGCGGTAAAGTTATTTTTCCGTCGGGCCGCACCGAAGCGGGCCCGCTAAACTCTTTGGCCTGCCAAACCTCAATCGTCAAAACATCTTGAGGGCCGATCACATAACCAGCTTCCACGGAGGGAGCGGCAGTCTGCGGCGCCGCTCCGCCACCTCCGCGATTGGGTTCTTGAGCAGTCGTCGGAGTTTGTCCGAATAGCGCGGCCGCGGAGGACGATTTATTTATCGCCGGCGGCCGGCTTGGTTGTTGCTCCATCGCTGGGGCTGCCAGCCAGAGCAGCAATATGACACCAGGCAGAACGAAGTATTTTTTCATCCTATTTCTCCACACGGACGGTACGGTTAGGACGAAAAGTACAGCCGTGTTTTAGCGCGCTGATGAAAAAGGCTCGGGACCTGTCATTCTGATCCCGCAGAGCGCGAGAAGAATCCAGGCCCTTGATTACAATGCAAGCGAGACGCTTCGCCTCGCTCAGCATGACATGAAGAGCACTTTTCATCAGCCCGCTAAGGATTCCACGGACCCCATTAGTATATTCTTGTTCCTTTCAAACACCAACGTCTTCGTCCCCCAATCGCTACGGCGATGGTACGGTCGCTTGAGTTTGGTTCGAATACGAGGACTCCTCGTAGCTGGAGTTCACGGCCGTCGTCACGTAGTAGTACGTTTGTCCTGCCTGCACCACCGTGTCCGAGTAGGTAGTTTCAGTCACCAAGGACGAGTTCAACTTCGAGTACCCGCTCCCGGACGTGGAGCTGCGGTAAACATTGTAACCAATGACGTCGGGCGAAGTGCTGGCGGTCCACGCCAGGCTCACGCCGTGGACGCCGGTGCCCGACAGCGCCTCGTTGGTCGGCGAGTTCGTTGCGTTGCTCACGACGGACACGTTCCCCGCCACGCTGCCCACCGTGGTGGGCGAGAAGTTTACATTGAAACTCGTGTTTTGGCCCGCCGGAAGAGTGAGTGGAAGATTGAGTCCAGCGATGGCGAAACCAGTTCCTGCCACACTGGCCTGGGTAATGGTCACATTGCCTGTACCTTGGTTCATCAGAATGACGGGCAGCGAGCTTGTGTAGCTGAGGACGACGTTACCGAAAGCAGTGCTGGTGGGGCTGACGCCGAGCAAGAGAGTCACCCCGGTTCCAGAAAGCGACACAGTGGCTGGGGAATTGGTGGCATTGCTAGCTATCGAGATGCTGCCGGTGACGCTGCCGGATGAAGTCGGGGCAAAAATGGCGTTGAAGGTGGTGCTCCGCCCGGCGGTTAGGGTGAGAGGCAACGAAAGCCCGCTGATACTGAAACCCGCTCCGCTCACCGTGGCCTGCGAAACCGTTACGCTCCCCGTGCCCTTGCCCAGGTGGGGAATGCAGGTGAGGGTCACGGTCTGAGTGCTGCTGCTGCCCACCGTCACATTCCCAAAGCTGAGGCTGGTGGGACTGACGCCGAGCAAGAGAGTCACCCCGGTTCCAGAAAGCGACACAGTGGCTGGGGAATTGGTGGCATTGCTGGCTATCGAGATGTTGCCGGTGACGTTGCCGGATGAAGTCGGGGCAAAAATGGCGTTGAAGGCGGTGCTCTGCCCGGCGGTTAGGGTGAGAGGCAACGATAGCCCGCTGATACTGAAACCCGCTCCGCTCACTGTGGCCTGCGAAATCGTCACGCTCCCCGTGCCCGTATTGGTGAGGGTGACGGTCTGAGTGCTGCTGCTGCCCGCCGTCACATTCCCAAAGCTGAGGCTAGTGGGATTGACGCCGAGCAAGAGAGTCACCCCGGTTCCAGAAAGCGACACAGTGGCTGGGGAATTGGTGGCATTGCTGGCTATCGAGATGTTGCCGGTGACGTTGCCGGATGAAGTCGGGGCAAAAATGGCGTTGAAGGTGGTGCTCTGCCCGGCGGTTAGGGTGAGAGGCGACGATAGCCCGCTGATACTGAAACCCGCTCCGCTCACTGTGGCCTGCGAAATCGTCACGCTCCCCGTGCCGGTATTGGTGAGGGTGACGGTCTGAGTGCTGCTGCTGCCCACCGTCACATTCCCAAAGCTGAGGCTGGTGGGACTGACGCCGAGCAAGAGAGTCACGCCGGTTCCAGAAAGCGACACAGTGGCTGGGGAATTGGTGGCATTGCTGGCTATCGAGATGTTGCCGGTGACGTTGCCGGATGAAGTCGGGGCAAAAATGGCGTTGAAGGTGGTGCTCTGCCCGGCGGTTAGGGTGAGAGGCGACGATAGCCCGCTGATACTGAAACCCGCTCCGCTCACTGTGGCCTGCGAAACCGTCACGCTCCCCGTGCGCTGGCCCAGGCCGGGAGTGCAAGTGAGGGTCACGGTCTGAGTGCTGCTGCTGCCCACCGTCACATTCCCAAAGCTGAGGCTGGTAGGACTCGCGTAGAGCAGATTCGACGCAACTGCATTTTTGCCAAGGCAAGAAACGGCTGCGAAAAGAACGAGGATAGAAAAGCAGGGTCTGGCGGCGCGGGCGGCACAACTCCTACGGCCCGCGCCATGGTCGGGGCGATGCAGTTCAGTGGTCTTTGAACCCTGCAAGGTTGCCTCCGCTGGATTTGAGTGTTTCCTTGATAATTTGGGATTTCGCTCTTGGAGACCGCGTCTGTCCCTGCCAAGAGACTTCGAACCCTAGCATAAGTCGCCGTCACGTGCTAGCTCTAGCAAGCTAATGGTCAAGCGCTCCACGTTATCATGCTGAGCACTTCACTCGTCAGAGGGATGATAGAATGGCGGGCGCTCCGATTGCCGAACACATCGGGGAGCGCCGAGTTTGGTTGGACCCAAGCGCGGCGGCATTGCTCAGGGAAGAGGGGGCGGACTGATGACCGCAGACGAAGGCACGCGACGGGCGGAGGAAGCGGGGATTCACGTCAAGTTCAAGACGCCGGCGGTGAAAGTGGGGCTAGTGGGGCTGGGGTACGTGGGCTTGCCGCTGGCGCTGCTGTTTGGGCGGAAGGGACTGGCGACCACGGGCTTCGACATCGATGCGGCGAAAGTGGAAGCGCTGATGAGGGGCGAGACCTACATCCGGCACATTGCGGCGGACGAGATTCGCGCCCAGGTGGAGGCGAAGCACTTTCGCGCCAGCGCCGACTTCCGCGGTTTGGCGGCCATGGACGCCATCATCATCTGTGTGCCGACGCCGCTCGACGAGCATCGCGAGCCCGACCTTTCGTTCATCCGCGACACGGCGGAAACGATCAGCCCTCACTTGCGCGCCGGACAACTGGTGGTGCTGGAGAGCACGACGTATCCCGGGACGACGGAAGAGTTGGTGCTGCCGATTTTGGAGCGCTCCGGCTTGCGGTGCCCGGTGGCGCCTTACACGGTGGCGGACAACGCGGTGGCGGTGAACGAAGCGGCGGCGGGCGATTTTCTGCTGGCCTTTTCGCCCGAGCGCGAGGACCCGGGGAACAAAGATTTCAAGACCCACCAGATTCCCAAGGTGATCGGCGGGGTGAACGCGGCGAGCGCTTGGGCGGCGCAAGCGCTCTACGGGCAAGCGTTCGACCGCACGCTGGCGGTGAGCTCCTCGCGGGCGGCAGAGATGACCAAGCTGCTCGAGAACATCTATCGCTGCGTGAACATCGCGCTGGTGAACGAGCTGAAGCAAGTGTGCCTGCGGATGGGCATCGACATTTGGGAAGTGATCGAAGCGGCCAAGACCAAGCCCTTCGGGTTCACGGCGTTTTATCCCGGGCCGGGACTGGGCGGGCACTGCATTCCGATCGACCCGTTCTATCTCACGTGGAAGGCGCGCGAGTACGAGGTGCCGACGCGCTTCATCGAGCTGGCGGGGGAAGTGAACGCCGCCATGCCGGAACGCGTGGTGGAGGCGCTGGGCGAAGCCCTGAACCAGCGCAAGCAGTGCCTGCGCGAGGCGCGGGTGCTGGTGCTGGGCGTGGCGTACAAGAAGGACATCGACGACCTGCGCGAGTCGCCCTCGCTGCGCATCATGGAACTGCTCCAGGGGCGCGGCGCGCGCGTGGA